>Ga0315281_10006218_pt1 | contig 17018 bp, 16 predicted proteins | sample YL17G07_0_MG_FD_204540 | JGI IMG/M metagenome (GOLD analysis project Ga0315281, IMG submission 204540) | Sediment microbial communities from Yellowstone Lake, YNP, Wyoming, USA - YL17G07_0 | ecosystem: Environmental > Aquatic > Freshwater > Lake > Sediment | place: USA: Wyoming | collected...
CTGCTATCCCCCTTCGATCCCAAGAGTTTTGTTGAAAAAATCCCCGGATCGGTCCGTACCGTCTACGTCCTCGAACACCCGACACTCTACCTTAAGGTTTTGAACGCCCTGCACGAAGGCATGGTCAACCGATGGTCCTGGTTCGCCTCCCTTCCAAAACTGATGAAGTTTAAATCGGCCGAGGACGCCAAGACTCTCGCAGGCATCGCCTCTCCCGCGAATCCGGAAACTCCCGGCTGTGTTCAAGCCCAATGGCGGTCATTGCCCGCCGACGGGAGCCTCGGTCTCGCCAGGGAAGTCTTCAACGTCCTCGCCGCGACTCACGAGGTCCAGGCCCTTCTTCTGCCGGAAAACACCTCCCGCGCCGATGTCCATTTGAGGATTTCCCAAAACCCCTTCTTGTCGAACGACATCGTTTCAAAGCCGGATGTCGTGGTTTCATGCGACCCAACGGTCTCATCGGATCCGGAGACGCAGGCGGCTACCCTCTTCGCGACGTCTCTCTTGAAGGCCCTCGTAACGGCGTCCGAAAAAAAGGACCTCCCGTTGGACGCGGCGGCCTGCCGCAACCGCTGGCGCGAGGCGCTTGAAAACTACTATCGCCCCCTCGGTCCCGGCTTCGTCCGGGCCAACGTACGCGCCGCCGATGACCTTTGGAACGGCGAGGGAGACAGCGCCGGGAGAAAATCGCCGTCGCCCGCTCCGGCTCCCTCAACGGCGTCCGTCAAACGGATCGACATCGATCTATCGCCGCCCCTGGTGCGGATTCTTGAAAATTTCGACGACGTATCGGGCCAGGGGTTCGGGGCTCTCGCGCTTCCGATGATCCGGGAGCGTTGGCTCCAGAGTGACATTTTGCAACATTACCGGAATCGCGTGAACCGTGTTTCCTTTCAGGCGGCCCGGCGTCCCTTCTCCGATCAACCGGCGGGGTTCTCCACCCTCCTTGAAAAAATCCAAAAGCTCCGTGCCTCCACGAAGCTCCCGTTGATCGCCCGTCTTTCGGCTCAGAGCCTCGACAGTTGGGCCGGCATGGGCGCCGACCTTCAGGAAGCAGGCGCCGCCGCCGTCGAGATCAGCTTCGAAGACGCACAAGATCGGACGGTCGTCGTCAAGAGGCTCAAAGAAGCCCTCCGTGTCCCCGTTCTCGTCGCCTTGGGGCTTTTCGAAAAAGATCTGGACAGCGCGATTGAAGAATTGAAAAACGCCGGAGCGGACGGCTTCGTGCTCTTTCAGGAAAGTCCTCAAAGAGACTTCGACGTTGCGACGCAAACCTGGTCGGAAGTCACACTCTCCCCGGCGGATCTTCACAGGCTGGAGGTCTTGAACGCCCTCTCCCGGCTCAGTCCCCGCAGAGACATCCCTCTGATCGCCCACGGAGGATTCCGGACGGAGGAAGACGCAGCAAAGGCCCTCGCCCTCGGCGCCCAATGGGTGCAGGTCGTCCAAATTCCCTAGCTATCCCGAAACGATCCTGTCCTTGCCCGCCCTCTTGGCCTTCAGCAGCGCGAGGTCGACCCGTTCGATAAAAAGGTGCTTGTCGAGCAGGGAACAATCCGTAAATCCGAAGAGTCCGATGCTGACCAAGGGAGAGAGATGCGGAGCCGTTTCTATCTTGCAGGCCCTAATGTTTTTTTGAATCCTAACGGCGACCATGCGGGCCGCATCCGGATTGGCCTCGGGCAATATCACGATGAACTCGTCGCCTCCGTATCGCCCGGCGATGTCGACCTTCCGAAGGCTCTGCCTCAAGACGGACGCCACTTGAGCGAGAACGAGGTCTCCGGCCAGGTGGCCGTAGCGATCGTTGATCGACTTGAAATCATCGATATCCATCATGAGCCCGGCGATCGGATGCCGGTAACGTTTCGCGCGCTCGATTTCGCGGTCGATCTCGAATTCCAAATAGCGGCGGTTGGCCAAGCCCGTCACCTCGTCGATCATCGATTGCCGCTCCAAGATCAGATTCATGCGGGCCAGGTATGTATTCTGCTCGGCCAGCCGGTCCCTCAAACGCCCGAGATAAAAACCGAAGCTTGCAAAAACGATCGGCGTCGCCACCGCGATATAGAGGTAGAAGGAAAGACGGCCTTGAATTTCTTCCCGGACGATCTGCGGGGATACGGCCCGGATGACGAGAAGGCGCAAGACGAGACAGCCCAAAGGCGCTCCCAACCCCAAGAGGGCGCCCCAAAAGACGCCGAGTTTGGATCCACCCTTTGCAGTCTTCTTTGTTTTGGCCATCCGATCTGATTTCAATCATGTTCAGGATTGAAATTCTATTATAAACTAGTATGACTTCGTAAGGAGGCCTGCATGAAGATTCGTGATTGGATGACTTCGGTCGTCGTTTCCGTCGCTCCCGACACCTCGGTCAAGGAAGCCTTTCTCGTCATGAAGACGAACGGATTCCGTCACCTCCCCGTCGTGAAAAGCGGGAAGCTGGTCGGCTTCGTCACCGACCGCGATTTGAGACGCCCGCAGCTTTCGGACGTTTTTAGGGAATGGAACGAGCTCTACCGCATCAGCAACGACATCCACGTCGAGGACGTCATGATCACCGACGTCGTCGCGGTCACGCCGGAGACCGACCTGGTCCAAGCGGCCTCGATCCTGGTGGAGAAGAAAATAGGCGCCGTGCCCGTCGTCGATGAGGAAGGCAGCAAGACGCTCGTGGGCATCATCACCATTTACGATTTTCTCAAGGCCTTGGTGGAGTGTTCTAAGAAGAAGTAAAAAGGTTTTTTTTGCGGAATTCCTTCCCCTCCTTCGTCTTCGCTTCCGGGAGGCGGCCCAAGTCCCCGATCATGCACTTCACCGCACCGCCGCCTTTTTTTAGAAATTCCGAAACATCGATCGTCACCGGCTCGACGTGGCGTTGACGAACATTGTCTAAAAGCTCCCCGCTGATTCCTTCCGGCATGATGAGTTTGACACCTTCCGGCGTCAGCGCCTGAAACGAATTCGCCGCGTAATGAAAGGCGTCCCATGAGGAGAGTTCGATCAGTCTATCTTTGAAAATATGCCGGCATCGCTCGCGCGACTCGGGGGCCAATCCATCCGGGTAGACGATCACATGCTCGCGGCTCTTTCCGTAGGAGCAAAAAACGGTGTCGCCGTGATAGTGGGACTCCTCGATCAGCTCAAAATCGACGATCTCGGTTCCCGCCGGAAGAAAAGTCTTCAGCTCGTCCATGGCGTGCCGTTCGGTCCGGAAACCGTAGACCCGTGTCCATGGCGGAATGGCGAGCTTGGGCACGAACTTTTGAGGTTTCACGGCTCCGTAGGTAAAAATGTATCTCGAACCCGCCGGAAAAAACTCGGCCTCCCCTTCGAACCGATGCCGTATCGAGACCGTTTTCAGCCCGAGATTTTTCAAAAAAGCCTCATAAACCGGCCTCTCCCGGGCGCGCGTAGGCAAGAGGTTCGACAGAACGAATTGGTCTCCCAAACGGACTCCGTAATTCGCCGGATAGACGAGTCCAGGGCGGCGTTCGTCAGGCGGAAGGACGTAGACATCGATGCCGAAGGAGGTCAGGAGCTTCGCCAATTCGTGCCACTGATCGATCGCCTTGGCGAGATCGACGTTCTTTTTTCGGCCCCACCACGTCCGCGTGAAGGGGTTCGAGCCGCCGGCGATGTGAAAATGCGTCGGGTCGCCCATGAGGACCGATGGGCGAGCTACAGTAGAGAGAGGGTCCATCGGATTTCTCTGTCTTCTTCCTGCTCTTCGAAGAATCGGTCGATGACGTCAAAGCGGATTTCCGATTGCTTGGCGCCGTAATGGGGCCCGCCGTCGAAGGGGTCGATCTGATGAAGATAATGAAAACCGACCGACGTGAGAATCTTGACCACCGGCTCGGTCTCGGGACCGGCCTGTCCCAGTGCGGCTTGAGCCTCCGGCGAAAGAGCTGCCAGGGCGATCGGACCGCGCGGAAACAAATTCATGAAGAATCTCTTGTCGCGGCGCGCCTTCTGATCCGCCTCCCGATAACCCATGCTCGTGAGACGGCGCCCCAGAGATTCCCAAAAGAGCGATTTCCCATCGGGGCTGAAACGCGGCAAAAGCTCGGCCACCAAGTCCTCGCAGAATTTTCCAGGATTCCTCTTCAAATAGACGAATCGAATGAGCGACAAGGCCTTTCCGAGCTTGGCCTTGTGCCCGCGATAAGACGTGTCCAAGATCAATCCCCCCAATTCCGTCCGGCCCGTCTCCTCGGCCGTGAAGGTCATCGTCTGTTTTTCGTCATTCAGTTGAAAGTACAGGTGAGGCGAGGTTGCCGTCCCGTGCCGGGCGATGATGAGACTGCAGCCGATCACCCGGCGGGACTTCAGGTCTTCGAGAGCAAAGAGATACTGGGCGCCTTGGGCCTGGGTGTTGTCGTTCGCAAGTTTTCCGCCAAACGACTTTTCCGAGAGAGTGATCAAGGCCTCAAGCTCCCTGTTCTCCGAAGGGAGCGTCAGGAAGCCGTTCGCCGAGAGAGACGTGGCCAATTCGTGAATGTAATCGAAGTCGGCATGCCGCGCCGGGCGGATGAGGAAGGGCATGGAATCATGCTAGCAAAATCTTATAGGCTTGTCGTCGGCTTACTCGCCGGGTTTTTTGGTCTGTTCCGAGCATGTCTTACCGGTGCCAGGGGTTTTTTTGCACAATTCTACACATTCATCTTTAGTCCTAAACGTCGGTTGAGGCGCCGGATTTCCACCATCCGCTGAAAGGCCAGAGCCCATCCCTGCGCCCTGAGGGGCCGCAGTGAGGGCTGACACCGTCCCTCCGCCTTGAGTGACAGAACAGACCCAAGTGGTTCCGCCGACTCCGCCACCGACACCAAGAGGGTTTGGGTTACCGCCGACTCCTGATTCGTTATTTCCCGTTCCGGTCGTTGTATTCGATCCCGCGCTGGCATGTCCGTTTGAGACGTCCTTCTTCTTCGGCATCTTTTTCTTGCTGTCTTTCCGTGGCTTTTCTTTTTTATCTTTCTTCCCTTTATCGCTATTATCGCAAGTCGTATTCCCGCACTTTTGGAGGTTTTCTCTTTCTAAATCGATTTGTTTCTGCCACTCCGGCCATGGAATCCCTGACGCTTCAAAAAGGGTATTTCTCTCTACGAAAAGTCGATGGAATGATTCCGCTTCATCACCCATCTTATTGATTAATAATATTTGGCTATTCGCCTCGGCGGTGTTCCGCCTGCCATTTTCATTATCCAGCTTGTTTGGCTCCACCGCACTCAGCGGATCGTATGTCCATCCTCGAGCCTTTTGCTCACGCATTCTGTCGTCAGTGTATTCTTTATGAATTACCCACTGCCTCGAAAAATCCCCTCGCGGAATTGTTACTCTCTGCGCCATGCCACTCGGGACAAACCAGGCTAAGATGACAAGCGCTGCCATCCCTGCGAAGAGAATCCTTTTGAGACATTTTCTCATCACTTCGCCCCCTCCATGCGATTGGCCGCTTCAGGAATCGACTTCACCGGTTCTTGAGGGATGAGAGAGGACCTATCACGCAAGAGAGAAACGAGCCGCAACGCCTCATCACCCATTCCCCCCTTCACGAGATTCAACAGCTGAAATCCAGAAGGAACAAAATCAGCTGAACTCAACGGGGACTCTCCGAACAAGCCTCCGGTCCCGAAGGCCTGAGTCCCTCTCATCGAAAAGCCGGGAAAGGGAAGGCTGGAATTGTAGACGTACGGGTTGTCCCCGCGACAGAAAGGATTCTCGCAGGTGCCCGGATTATCCTTGGTCTGACCTGGATTTCCGGAGTCGTACCAGCAGGCAAGAGCGGTGGTGTCATTCATAAAATTTACGTCGCACGACAGCTCTTGAGACAAATCTCGACTGGCGCACTCTATAGGCTGATGATCGCTTTGCCGGCTGGCATGGGCCCACGAGCAGGCATCTTGCGGGAGGTGAAACTTTAATATCGTCGTTCCATGACCGGCGCGGCATTCGCAGAATTTATGCTGTTTCAGACCGGCGGGATCGTCGGAATTCGCGACGTAGTTCAAATCATCGAAGGCCCCCGGTTGTTCACATCCCACAATAAAATCTTCTAGTCCGCAGAGGGTCTCCTTCCGGATGCCTTCCAATTCATCAGAAACCGGTCCGGTCAAGATCGCCGTCGTCAGCGAGATCATGTCCTCGCCGAAGAGGATCTTGTCCGTTTTTGCGCAACTCTCCATGGACCGCACGCAGGTCACTGGATTAATTTTGCCGGACGGGTATTGGCAGAATTTTCCCGAGACGTCGAAGAATATCCCTTTGTCTTGCGGGGTAATGGGCGCATTCACCGGGGGAATGAGGGGCGAAGCAGGCGCCGTACTGAGCGCAATCGCCTGATAATTCCCTAAATCACCGCTCACCGGATGTGCAACCATGGTGAGATCCGAGGCGAAGACGGCGTAATGAAGAAGAGCGTCCAATAAGGGGCCGGCGACCGCCCCAAAATTGGACAATACCTGGACGTCCTGACCCTCAGGGATTCTCGATTTGAGAAGGGTTTTTTTCGTACCCAATAAAGCACTGCTCAACTTGTCGGAAAGAATGATCGCGCGACGCGATGGATCAAAGAGACTCAAGGCATTGCCGGGTAACGTGACGCCCGGCGCCGCAAAGTTCAAGGCCACTCGGCCCGTCTTGAGCCCGTCAATTCCAATGTCCAAATGGTAAAGCATCCATAACACTTGATCGGACCAGTCGGATGGTTTGACTCCATTTGAGTCCTGGCTCTGGACATTGGCCGATGCCGGACTGACCTTATCGGAGCGAAATGTGTAGGCAAGCCGCGATCGAAGGGCCTTGAGGGCACTCACCACGCTGACATCATAGGCGCTGATATCCGCGTAGTCTTCACCCTCGGGATAGCTGTCGCCGTCGATGTCATATCGATGCTCTCTGCTGGTGACGCTATCATACCAACCCATAGAGGTCAGAACGCCGGCGCTCGTGGGATTCAACCAGGTATAGTTGATTATTTTACCAACGGGCTCCTGAACAATGTCGTCCGGCACACGAGTGATCGCGAGGGCATGGATGCGACTTTCGACCTCATCCGTCGGAGGGATTCCTCCGGCGGGACAAGAAGGCGGCAGGGCCCCGTCGCGATCGCCGGCCTGTCTCACGGATCCCTCTTGCACCCTCATGACCATCCCCTGATCGCCCTGGACATCGGCCCGCGTCGTTTGGGTGATAGTCAGGGTCTTGACGCGCTCGGCTTCGCTTTCCTTAAACCCCTCATGCGTACCGGAAGGAGAAAGAAGGGGGCCTTCCGTCACAGGGACATCCAAGAACCAATAGGCACCGCATGTGTTGGTCCGAGGAGTACTAAGAAAGCCGCCTCGATAATTGAAGTAATTCTTGGCGTAATCGTCACTCCATTGAGAGGCCCCCGGAAAGAGCATGGCGCTGAACCCGGCGATGTCGCCCCATTGCAAGAGCCATTTATTGTCGTCTTTGGGAGTCCCCTCGCCCGGCGTGCATTCACCGAAGACGTGTCGAACCCAGGCGATGCCGTTCGAAAAGCGATAGACGGCGTCCTGAGTCGGTTCAAAGTGAAAGAACCGTTTTCCGCTTGTCGGATCCGTCGTGACCAAGATTCGATATCCGCTCCGAAATCCCTTTGAAGGATCGAAGGTCATGCCGATGACACCTCCATCGGCATCCTTTTGCCTCTGGGCGGAGACGGAACCGTCTGCGCCAAGTCCGTTAAAGACGGTGAAGATATCCTTCTTGGCGACACACCCTTGCTCGGGCTTCCACATCTGATCGATCGATGAGCATGGCTGCGGGGCCTTTCCGTTTTCCTTGAGATAGTCATAGTAGGTTTTGGATGCCGTGTCGCTCCATAAGGCGCGACCTTCGGCGCCCTGCCCGCCTTTGTCCGGTGGCAAAGGATAAGGCTTCGAAAGGGCATCGATCAGGGCGTTAAACCACGAAGACCTCACCGTATCGACGGGGACAAATTCCCAGCTACCGGAATCCGAAAAGGTCAAGAGATCGACGGCGAATCCTTGTTTCGACTCGTCTTTCGCAGGGTCGGGCACTGGATTGAAAACCGATGGCGACCAAAAGAGAGTCTTGTTTTCGCCCCCTTTACGCCCCGACTCTCCTTTGGAAAATGAGAAAAGTCTCTTGAGCCGGTCCTTGAGACCTCCGGTATTTGCTTCGTTGTCATGGGTGACGACAACGGTCTTCGGCTTCACAATCAACCAACGCGGCAGGAGAAATTTTTCGCCCTTTTGCGCAAAACCGGCGCTTGGATGACTGACCGACAGGACCGAGAGTAAGATAAAAACGGAGATCCGACGCATCATTTGACTCTAAGGCTGCAAACCTAATGCCACAGCAAGAACTTAAATTTCACTTATATTTCAACCTGGCGAGCGCGTTACCCGTTCTCAAAATGATAATTTTTCTCAATGTGATAATGAAAATTGGCCGGAATGAGGCACAGTCAGGCCGATAAAACAGACTCAAGTTGATTGAGGGTGATCACGCGAACCCCTCCTCCCAAAGAATAATTCTCGCCCCCCGGCCGGATGACGTAGCCTTCCTTGAGCCCCAGGTCCGCCATGCAAGAAACAAGGCCGGTGACATCGGATTTCTGAGGGGAGCTGTGTCGCTTGATTTCAATCGGGATCAGCCGGCGACCTTTTTTGAGCATCAAATCCACTTCACTCCCCGTTCCCGTCCTCCAAAAATAGGCCTCCATCGCAGCTCCCCGCAAAGAGAGCCAACCCAAGACTTGTTCCAAGACGAATCCTTCCCAACTCGCCCCTTTTTTCGGATGAACGTCCAGATCCTCCTTCGTCGCCACCCCCAGAAAATAGTGTAGGAGCCCCGAGTCTCGGAAATAAACTTTGGGGCTCTTCACGAGACGCTTGCTCAAATTGGCAAAATAGGGAGGGAGGCGCCGGATAAGAAACGTTTGTTCAAGAATCTCTACGTACCGGTTGACCGTATGGTAACTCACGCCGAGGGATCCCGCCAATTCGCTGGCATTCCAGAGCCCGCCATGGACATGGGCCAGCATGGACATGAGCTTCCGCATCTGGACCGGTGAAACCTCGATGCCCAACTGATGCAAATCTCTCTCGATGAAGGTACGCGTATAGGCCTCGAACCAGTCGGTTCGACGGGAGTCGCTGTTCTGAAGATAGGCTTCCGGGAAGCCGCCGCGAATCCAGAGTCTCCCGCGGTCAGGCACTTCCTCCGCCAGAAACGGCGTCATGTCGAGGAAACCCACGCGGCCGGCCAGACTCTCCGAGGTGTTTCGCATCAAGTGGGGAGATGCGGACCCCAATAGGACAATCCGGCCTTTTTTACTTCGATTTTCGTCCACAAAACTTCTGAGGACAGGAAAGAGCGCCGGCAACCTTTGCGCCTCGTCAAAAATCATATGGCGTTGCCAGCGGTGCAGGGCGTCCTCGGGGTCTTCCGAAACCTGGATGAGATCAGAGGGCCTTTCCAAATCCAGATAGCGCCAATCAGGCAGGACGGATTTGACAAAGGTTGTTTTGCCGCACTGACGCGGCCCGAGGATGCAGACGATCGGAAATTGCCTGAGAAGACTTTGGAATCGGGGTCTGAAGTGGCGGGCGCGAAGGGACATGTTTACAATATAGAATATAGACTTCTATATTGCAAACCCTTTCAAGAAAGCCGCGTAGAAATCGACGGCCTTATGGAGCTGGGAGATCTGATTGTATTCGTTCGGGGCGTGGATATTGCCCGTCGCCTTGCCGGGTCCGATCACGATGGATTGAACGCCCATGTCGCTGAAGATCGCGCCTTCCGTGTTGCCTGACTTGACCAGGAAGGACTTCTCAAGACCCACGGCCGCTTGGGCTGTTCCGACGAGCGACACGATCTCGGAATCGAGAGGCGTATTCATCGGCGCGTTGGAGCGAATGACTTCCACGCGCGCGCCCGGCATGCCTTTTTGCAGAGCCTGAAAGATCGCGAAGAGTTCGTTGCCGTCCGTCTCCGGAATCAAGCGAAAATCAAACTCGATCTCGATGGTGTCGGCATCCAGCATCCGGATAACGCCGATGTTGTCGGTGGTGTACGGCGGATCGAAGGCCGGATTGGAGTGCAACTTGAGGTGCTCCCGCGCCTTATCCATCAGGTTCAAGAACTTTTTGAGAAATGCGATCCGTCCGGATGGAGTATTCGACGGCGAAGTCACGACGCGGCAGGATTCCGGAACAATGTTATGGACGGTTCCTCCCTGGATCTCACTCAACTCCATTCCCTCTTGGCCAACCAACCATCGCATCGCCTTCTCGACGGCGTTCTCGCCCAAGTGGGGCATCGAGCCGTGCGCGGCTTTGCCTTTGAAAGACCTCACCCGGCCTTCGGCCCCCCTCTCCTTAGTAAGGAGAGGGGCGGGGGGGGAGGTCAATACCGCCCTCAAATACAAAATCCCCTTGTGCGCAACCACGGCCTTGAGTTGCGACGGCTCTCCGATCAGCGCGAGCTTAGGATGCATGATACCCGTCTCGCGGATCAGACGCGCCCCCGCCAAGGCGCGCTCCTCGCCGAAAGTTCCGACGAGCGCCACGGACGTCTTGATATTTTTCAGACCGACCTGTTCGACCGCTAGCAATTTGCACAGAAAATCGAGTTTCGTATCCGCACTCCCGAGCCCGTAGATCTTGTCGCCTTTGATTGTCGCCTTGAAAGGGTCTCCGCCCGTCTCCATCCACAAGCTCGTATCTCCCGCAGGAACCGTATCGAGATGGGTGACGAGCGCCAGTCCGTCCGGACAGAGATCGCCTTTTCCTTCCGGCTCGGTGTGGGCGATCAGATTGACCTCCGCGCCGCCGTGGCCGTTGCCTGAAGACTGGAGGGTGACGTGAAAGCCGAGTTTTTTGCAGAAAGGCAGGAGGTGTTCGGCGAGACGGCGGTTGCCGATTTCTGAAACGGAATTGATGCCGATCAGCGTCTTGGATTCTTCAATGAGGTCGAAGAGCACGGCCTGATGGTTATCAAACCAAGGGACTAGCGCAAAGGATTAGTTTTTAGAAAATCGGCGATTTTTCGTCTCTCTGCGGGTAAAAACTCGGGACCGTAAATATCCTCAAAAAATTTGGCTTTTATTTCCCCAGGATTGAGATCGGGGTTCCCTTCCCTTATGTGGGAAAGACAGATTTCCCGGCAGAAGCGCGTCAAGGAAAGCCCTCTGAGGAACCGTTCTTCCTCAGTCAGCCGGCGCACCTTCTCATCATAAATCTTCTGAATCTCATCTGAAGTATCAGGTCGATACATCGAGTCCTTTCAAACGGTCGAGGAGACCCAAGACCGCAGCCCACTTTCCCATGTAAGCAGAATCCAGATCTTTGCCGAGTAAACGAAGGAGGGTTCGAACATCCCGTTCCTGCATCAAGGGATAGCGGCCTTGTCGAGTTTTTCAACGACCCTTCTTAACGTCTTTAATTCTAAGCCCTCTGGTGAGTTTGTCACGAAGGAGAGAGTACCCGATTCCGTTCGATTCGCAACAGGTTCCAAGCGTCTTATTCTTCAAAGAGGTCGAAGAGCACGATCTGTTGGTTACCAAACCAAGGGGCCGACGGAAAGCATTAGTTGATCAGGGGTTCTCACTCGCCACGGACGCGCCAATGAGATACCACTCGCCAGGTGTAGGGACTACCTGCACATCCAGCTTTGTCTTTGAAATCGCCGCCTCTTGTAGGAGTGGGCAAAAGAGATCAATTGACTTGTTATCACTAGGATAGGGTTGCACATCAAAGTGCATGATGTTGCCTCCCTCCAAGACCATGGAGGCCTTACAACTAAACATCATTGTTCCAGCAACGTAACGGATGTACTGAATGTCATACTTGACGACCTTAACCCCCTTTAATTCTGTAATGCAGAGAGCCGAATTCTGAAGGGCATAATCAGGAGACGACGGCAGCTGGCAGACAAACTGCGGATTTGCCGGGGCGGAAGCGGTCCCGGCTGGCCACGGCCTGGCAAAAACCAGCGACGGCATTTGACTGCAAAAAAGTAGTGCAAAGATGGCTGTTGTCGCGCGGAAAAGTTTCATAGATTTCCTCTCCTTATTTTTCACCGCGGCAAAATCACGCTCCGTCCGCAGCAATTATCCTCGCAGGCCCCTCGCGCTTGCTCCATAGCCCCCTGATTGATGCAGACGCCGACGGAGTCGTCTGTATTAAAGCTCCAAGCAGTACCCACTTTATTATTGAAGTCATCCAGCGTCGCGCCACCACGCTCTCCCGCAACTAAAACAAACCCATTTCCCCACATTCCCGAGGAGGAAAAAGGATTCAGACAACTCGGAGATCCAAACGAGGCCGAAGTCAAATCTTGGCCGTTGGGTTTGTTTGGGTCATGAATGCAGCGCAGCAAAAGAGGCAATATCAAATCATTATAATCTTCAAGCGGAACGACGTAACACTTTGCAGAAGCGGGAATTCTGCCGACAAAGGTCGGGATCGTCAATGCGGGGTTCAGTCCGCTCACGGCAAGAAGCGTATTTCTATAAAACTTCTTGCATGCATCCATCTGACAATCGATTCGGTCGTCTCCGTGCGCCGTGTGTCTGCAGATCGGCAGCTCCTTATCCAAACCCTGCTCGACCAAGATGGGATTTGGGTTTGGCGGAGGAAGGATCTTTGCGTCGATGTCGATCCCACCCGTCAAAGCGGGACTGGCTACGGCGGTAGGCGCTTGAGGAGACGTTTTGATATGAAACAGAGGAAGCCCACCCCAAAAACTTGGCGTCCTCATCATCCTTTGTCCCATAGGAACAATCGGGGGCGCCGGTGGCGGCGGTGGATTGCCTAAATCCTCGCACTTATGGGGCAACGTATTCGTATTACAAGACTGCCAACTGCAGCAATCGGCTGAGCTTTCGCATCCGCCTTGGGAACATTGAGGGGGATTGTGAAGGGTGTCGCAGTAGATATTGCACGACGTTCCGCGAGTGCAATCACTGTTGCTACTGCATGGCGTCGCCAATCCGACGCGCGGCAAGAGAGCGACCCAAAGAACTCCAAAAAGGGCCGCCTTGAGAAAATGTTTCATACATCACCTCTCATCTTTTTTACCTTCTCTACTGAACCCCACGTAGATTCGGCGTTCTAATCGTCGTTTCATTGCATCTCGCAGCGCCGTAAGGCGCGATCCAACAGGCCGACACGCAGTTGAACAGAGGCGTGGCCTCGGGAGGGACCCTGAAGGGGCATCCGCCGCCCGACACTGCATTCATCTCAACGCCTGCGGTCTTTACAAAGAGATCGTCCAAGTTGTTGTGAGACATGAAATCAAGAGCTTCGTTTCCTTCTCGAAGGTAAGAACGAATTTGCTCTGAATCGGAAAAAAGGCCGGGACATGCCTGCAAATAATAATCATTCTGATGGCTGCATGCCAAATACCCGGCTGCTTTTTGGTTCAACGGATTCTGATGGTCAAAATCACAGGTCAAAAAGACACACCCCGCGTTCTTGGCCTTGCAAAGCACGGCCGCATTGTTGGGATCTCTTATCTTCTGACAAGCCGCCCCAAGGTCCGAGTCATCCGCCGTGATCTTCGGTTCTGTGCCGTTCGTGCACTCCCGAAAGCACTGCAAATAATCATCAACGCACTTCTGTTGGGCCAGGAGATCGGCCACGGCGGAAGGTTCGGGAATGGCCACGATCATGCCCGTTGGGGATGGAGGAGGCCCCGGCGGAGAAGGCGGCGTCAGGATCCCCATGGGGGCCGCAACGGCCGGCATTTGAGGAGACTTTTTGAAACGCTGCAACCAGCTCGGTTTCCGCTGTATGAAAGGCGAGTCGATGATCTCTTTCTGCCCCTCCACTCCATTCAAAAGGTCATTGATCATCGAACGACAGTGAGTGATGCAAGCCATGTCCCCCTTGCGGCAAAGATCCTGACATGAACGCGCCTTTGCCTTTGGTTGATCTGAAGGCCAGGCCGATCCGACGCGCGGCAAGAGAGCGACCAAAAGAATTCCAAAAAGGGCCGTCTTGAGAAAATGTTTCATGCGTCACCTTTGATACTTTCGAACTCCAAGTTGCTTCTCTACTGAACCCCACCCAGATCCGGCGCCCTGATCGCCATCTAATTACATCTCGTGGCCCCGTAAGGCGCGCCCCAACAGGCGGAAACACAATGAAAAAGCGGCGTGTCCTGAGACATGATCGCGCATCCATTTTCCTCCGACTGCCTGCCTGTGGCCTTCACAAAGAGTCTCTCGCTAACCTCATTCACAAAAACCAAGACATCGGACACTTGTTGGGAACCCCAATAGGATTCCTGTTGGGAACATGATGATTGAATATTTTCCGAGGGTCCGATCGGCAAATTGGCGTTCTCATGGGTGCACGCCAAATACCCCGCCGCCTTCTGATCCAGGGGATTTTGGTGTCCGGGGTCACATGTAAGAAAGAAGCAGCCCATGATCTTAGCGTTGCAGACCAAAGCCGCATTTTTAGGATCCCTGACCTTTTGGCAAGCGGCGCCAAGGTCCGGGTCATCGGCTTTGATCAACGGTTCCGTACCGTTGCTGCACTCCCGAAAACACTGGAGATAGTCGTCGACGCACTTTTGTTGGGCGGATTGTTCGGTCTGTTCGGCCACGAGATCAGCAATGGACGAAGGATTGGGCGGAGTGAAGATCTTGGCTTCTACGCCGGCGCCGGTAGCGAGAGGCGCTGCGATACGTGTTGCGGCGCCCGTTCGTCGAAAAGTCGACGATGGATGGCTGCTGGAATCCAATAATGAAACGGATTTTCCCCAAATCCCTCCGAATAATTTGCGTGGGGAATGACCTTGCGGATTGTTCTCCGGCAGGTTTGTCGGACTCCGGATCGTCGTGCAGGGTCCGAAAACCTTATTATCATCCTCAATATTCTTTTTAAGCTGATCAATAAGAAGAGGTGACATGGTCTTTAAGCAATCTTCGGAGGCGTACCTGCAAGCGCAATCATGTCGACATGAAGAATTGGCATCCCTTATCTGCCCGTAGCATTGGGAATGGCACTTTTGCTTCTGTTCATCCGATGGCTCTTGGGTGGCACCCCAAAAGGAGGCGAGGCATCGATTCTCGCACTGATCAAGAGCAGTAAGACAGGTGGGCACACAGAATATATATTCATTCACCTTATTATAGCAGTAGGCATTCACATCGACTGATTGATTCACCGGCTGCGCGGATGCGTATTGTTCGAAAGACAAAAGGAAAATCGCGAGAAAGATCCCCTTGGTAAAATGACGCATGCACCCTCCCCCCAGAAAGAAGGCCTGCAATCGAGGAGCCAAGAAATGAGCCTCTCAAGGGGAGCTATTTCCTTATAATTTCATCTGGTTATCCATAATGCGCTCCTGGATCGGTTTCTCAAATTGATAATTTTATCAAAGTGAGAATTAAGACGAGTGCCAGGTTCTCAGTTTTCTGACACGGGTTCGAAGGGCTGAGGCGTCGATTTTATCTTGAGGTCTCCCAACTCTTTCTTTCACAGCCAGGAGTTCCTTTAAGCCGATGACATAAATAGGTGTTTTTCCATACACCGTTTTTACCTTATTCTTCCAAGCCCGTTTGATGTCCGCTCCGGGCACATCAACCAAGACATCAATCCGCACGGGCGGCACGCCGATCTGAAAGATGAGCTTCTTATTGGCAAGATCATCGAGAGTAAGATGACGGAGGGGGGCGCCAAAATCTTTCAGCGCCTTCCAAACGTTTTTCGGATCGTTCAGTTCGGATGGGACCCAGATATCGATATCTTTTGTGTAACGTGGTTCCGAATAAAAAATGACGGCGTGGGCTCCAACGACCAGGTACTTGATGTTATGCGCGTTTAATGACTTGAAGAACTCTTCGTAATCTGGGCAGACGTCCACGTTGACCCCTCATCTTATAGAAATCTCCGATCATCAACCAAGCCGCGGAGAAACGGGCATTGGGACCCGCTTTTCTCCAAAATCTTATGTCAAAGTCTTCGGCTTCCTTAAAAGACATGGCCACATTCGTTTGCATCTTTCTCATTCCTCCTCTTTCGTAACATATTCACGAGGCCTCCGTCCAGCAGAGTACCCGATTCCCTTCGATTCGCAACAGGTTCCAAACACGTTTGTTGTTTTCAACTCGTCAAAACATGTTTTACAGATGGTCTGCATTAACTCTGTTAACTGAGAGTAAGGCAAACCATGGCCACCAAGATCGTCATCGACGGCTATAACTTTCTTTGGAACGACGCCTTCTCACGCGAGACGGCCGTCCGGGGATTTGATAAAGGCCGGGAGTCGATCCTGAATTGGATCTCCGCCCAGCCGCTCTTGCAGAGTTTCGAGGTCATGGTCGTTTTTGACGCCTACAAGACCGACGCCTCGCATCCGACGGAGGAAAATGTCCGGGGACTGCGCGTGGTCTACACGGCCCACGGCCAGAGGGCCGACGATCTGATCCGCGAGATGGCGATGATGCACGGCCCGGCGTCGATCATCGTGTCATCGGACAACGAGGTCGCGCGATTCGCCGAAAAAAAAGGCTGCGGCGTCCTCAATTCGCGCGAATTTCAGACGGTCGTGGAGCATCCCGAAGAATTTGAATTTGATCCCGCCCGAAAATTGCCCAAGGGTAAACGAAAGGCCTTGTCCCGTCTGTTGCGCGGTCATGCACATGCCGATGAATGAAAAGTTCTAAAAAGTCGGGGATTTTCCGTTTCCTGAGAAAAATGTCTTCAAAATCGATAAGGAACCGTTGTAAGAAGGTTTTCTTATGCAGTGATCGGGCCGGGGCGTAGCTCAGCCTGGTAGAGCGCTTGCTTCGGGAGCAAGAGGTCGCAGGTTCGAATCCTGTCACCCCGACCAATGAAAACAGCTACTTACTCAACCTCCAGCCAGGCACCCTTTTCGATTGGGTACACTTTTGGCGAGGTGTGCGCCGCAGCCTTGCACCGGCCCGCCCGGCAAACCATGATTCTCCCCATGGAGCCTGTCCAGCACGTCCAACTCACCGTCCGCCTTCCCGTCCAGTACGCGCA
>Ga0315281_10006219_pt1 | contig 17018 bp, 16 predicted proteins | sample YL17G07_0_MG_FD_204540 | JGI IMG/M metagenome (GOLD analysis project Ga0315281, IMG submission 204540) | Sediment microbial communities from Yellowstone Lake, YNP, Wyoming, USA - YL17G07_0 | ecosystem: Environmental > Aquatic > Freshwater > Lake > Sediment | place: USA: Wyoming | collected...
CATCTTTATTCAAAACAGATGTTAAAACCGTGGTTCAACTTGTCATCCATTTGGGGGTGAAGAAGGAAGGTAAAGTGTTTACAAGAAATGTTGAGGTCGAGAAGGAGATGACCGTGGCCAGGTTGACACCTAAAAAAGTTGAAGCCACGATCAACCAAATTCTGACCGATGTTTTCGATGCCTTCTTTTCCAATCCCTATTGAGTATTCCAAGAGGAGGTAAAAATCATGAAGGTCTTTTCATGGATAGCTTTTTTAATACTCATCGCTGTAGCTATTTTCGCTGTTCAAAATTCAGCCGCTTCTCTTATTGAGATAAAATTTCTCGTATGGAAATTTGAAACTTCCCTCGTCTATACTATCTTGGGATCAATCGTCTTGGGAATCCTTCTTGCTCTTCTTTTCTGGATTCAAAGGGTTATCGGAGCCTCCATCCGGAAAAAGGGACTCAATAAAGAGATCCATTCGAGTTCATAATAGCTTTCGGGTGAGGAAAGGAAAGGGATGATAATGATGAAAGGGGTAAAGCTTTTTCGGGTACTGGGGATACAGATTTCTTTAAATTATACTTGGTTCATCGTCTTTGGCCTGATTGCCTGGAGTTTAGCCAGTGGCTACTTCCCTTCCTATTATCCTGACCTGAGTCGGTCCGCCTATTGGGTCATGGGATTTTTGGGGGCTTTCTTTCTTTTCCTCAGCGTCCTGGTTCACGAATTGACCCATTCTTACATTGCCAAAAGGGAAGGGATAGAGGTTAAGGAGATCATCCTTTTCATCTTTGGTGGTATCTCCCAATTGACCAAAGAACCAGAGGATTCGAAGAAGGAATTGAAAGTGGCGATCGGAGGGCCCCTCTCCAGTCTGGTCCTCGCCTTGATCTTCTGGATCCTGTTCAAAACCACCCTCCGGTCGCCTCACCTCATTCTCTTCACCGGTCTCCTGGGGTATCTGGCTTTTATTAATTTGTCCTTGGCCATCTTTAATCTGATCCCCGGATTTCCGCTCGATGGAGGCAGAGTCCTTCGCGCCCTCTACTGGAGAAAGACCGGGAGTCTGAAGAAGGCAACACGTATCGCTTCGGAGACTGGAAAGTGGATCGGAGTAGGAATCATTATTCTGGGTCTTTTCTGGATCCTGACGGGAAACCTCATCGGTGGATTCTGGTTTGTCATCATCGGAATCTTTCTGCGGTCCGCTGCAGAAGGGGGATTGCAACAAGTAGTGATGAAGGGAGCCCTGGAAGGGGTGAAAGTGAGGGAATTGATGAGCCATGGGATCATCTCGGTTGAGCCCTCCCTGCATATTGACCGATTGGTGGAAGATTTTTACCTGACACACAAACACATCACCTATCCTGTCGTCAAGGACGAAAAAATCATTGGAATCGTTACCCTGAAACAGGTCAAAGAGGTTCCACGAGATCAATGGGTGGAGAAAACGGTGAGAGAGGTCATGATGCCCATCCGGGAAGAGATCATGCTCGATCCAGACGGTGAGGCGGTGGATGCACTCCAAAAAATGATTCGGACCGGAGAGGGACGACTTCCCGTGGTCAAAGATGGAAAGGTAGTGGGGATGGTTACCCGAAAAGATATTCTCAGTCTCCTCGAAATCAAGACCGATCTGACGGAGTGATTACAAAATTACCCGCCTCCGCAGAAGACCACGCCTGCGTGCCGTAACGCCTGACTGCACGAAGCGTTTCGGGTCCTCCGCCGAAGGCTTCGGCCACCAGGCGGGCGAAGGCAGGCACTTCGGCGTGCAGGCACGGGCTTGCCCGTGGATGAATGCGTATCAAGCGGGTTACCCTCCGTAGCTTTAGCGAAGGAGGTTTAGCTTCGGCGGGTTCCGCCCGCCCCTAGCGGTGGAGGGGCCGCGTCTTTAGCCATAGGGCTCCACAGGAAAGGGTAGAAGTTAAATCGATGAATTGGGGGAAGGGGTTCAAAAAGAGATTCCATATTCTCTGGGGTGCCCTAAAAAAGTTTGATAACGATCATGGTTTTTTTCTCTCCTCTGGAATTACCTTCAACCTCCTCATCTGCTTGATCCCTATCATCTTATTATTTTTAGCCTTGCTGGGCGCCTACCTTTATAGTTATCGGGAAGTGTTAAACCATATACGACGTTATTTGGAGAATGCCTTTCCCTCCCTCGACCCGAGGATTATGAACAACATTCTGAGAATCATACGGGACCGGAAAATTGTTGGTGTATTGGGTATCGGGGGGTTGGTGTGGACCTCCACATGGGTATTCAGCTCCCTGAGGATAGCGCTGAACATCGTTTTTCAAGTCGAAGAGGGTCGAGGCGTCCTTCGCGGGAAAGGAGTCGATCTTCTCATGATCCTTTTGGCAGGGGCCTTTCTCCTCATCAGTATGGTGATCACTTCCGTGGTCACCTTTGTCCAAGGTTATCGTTTTAGCCCCTTTCTGAATATGGTCCCGATTATTCGATTCATCCTGAAATACCTCATCCCCTACTTTTTCACTTTTTGGATGTGTTTTTTGATTTATAAAATCATTCCCAATAAGAAGATCCATTTCAGAACCGCTCTTCAGGCGGCCATCTTCACCAGTCTGTTCTGGGAGGTGGCGAAACATTTGTTTGGATGGTATATCCTCCACCTCGGAAAGTTCTCTATCATCTATGGCTTTTTAAGCGCTCTGGCCATCTTCTTTCTCTGGATTTACTACTCCTCAGTCATCCTCATCCTGGGAGGGGAGGTCGCCTTTTTATTGGAAAAAGGGAGAAAGGTTACCAATGATTGAAAAAAAGCAACGGAAGACGAAGATTCTCTGTACCATTGGTCCGGCGAGCGAATCGCCCCAGGTCCTGGAAGCCCTGATTCAGGCCGGGATGAATGTGGCGCGGCTCAATTTTTCTCATGGGTCTCACGAAGAGCATTTGAGGAAGATCAAAACCATTCGTCAAATTTCTGACCGGTTGAAACAGACCGTTGCCATCCTTCAAGATCTTGCCGGTCCAAAAATTCGGATCGGCGTGATGAAAGAGGGCGGGGTAGAGTTAAAAAGGGGGAAGGAATTTTGTCTAACCAATGAGGTGCTCGTGGGTGATGAGAAAAAAGCGTTCATGACATACCCAAACCTTCCCAGGGAGGTGAAGGCAGGGGATAGAATTCTTCTTGCCGACGGAACGATTGAACTTCAAGCCTTAGAAAGTGATGGGAAGAATATCCGATGTGAGGTTATTGTAGGAGGCCTTTTAACCTCTCATAAGGGAATGAATTTCCCAACAGGAACGATTCAAGCTTCAGCCTTTACGGAGAAGGATCATGAGGATCTTCTCTTCGGCATTAAACATGGAATAGATTTCATTGCTCTCTCTTATGTCAAAGAAGCGGCTGATATCGAAGGGGTTAAGAAAATTCTAAAACAGGAGTCAGCCGATATTCCTCTCATTGCAAAAATTGAAAGGAAAGAAGCTTTGGAAAAGATTGATGAAATTATTCTGGTTTCAGATGGGATCATGGTGGCCCGTGGAGATTTGGGCATGGAGACTCCCATTGAAAAGATTCCGAATGTTCAGAAAAAACTGATCCGGAAGGCCAATGCTTTAGGGAAACCTGTGATCACTGCCACACAAATGCTTCGTTCAATGGTCGACCATACCCAACCCACCCGGGCAGAGGTCACCGATGTGGTCAATGCTATTTATGACGGGACGGATGCGGTCATGCTTTCGGAGGAGACAGCCACCGGCCAATTTCCTGTCGAAGCTTTCCAGATGATGGCGAAGATTGCTCAGTCAGCAGAAGAAGAATTTCCTCACCCTCTATTTTTAAGGAGGGAAACAGAGGAGGGGATGAATCTCCAACAGGCGATCACCTACGCTGCCTCTCTGCTTGCTGAGGAAGTGGGAGCGAAGGTTATCATTACCCCAACCGAATCAGGAAGTACGGCACGCTGGGTGTCGAAGCTTCGGCCTCGCCAGCCCATCCTCGCCTTGAGCCAACACCTTTCAACTATCAGGAGTCTCAATCTCTGCTGGGGAGTCTATCCTGTTCTGGTCTCCGACTGGGAGGATACGGATGAGATGTTGGAGAGGTCAAAGAGGATGCCAAAAGAGCTGGGAATGGCCTCAAAAGGAGAGAAGATCGTTATCATCGCAGGGGTTCCCATCAGCATCCCAGGAACCACCAACCTCATCAAAGTGGAGATCGTGGAGTAGACTTGCCACCCTATTCATCTATTGAGAGTCTCTTGAGTAGTTCTTCTTTCAATTGTTGGGCGGAAGTAAAGTGGATGCCCTGCATCCCTAAAGAGATTGCCACCTCAATATGTTTTTTCATATCATCGATAAGAAGAATTTTTGCCGGTTCGACCGATGCCCATTCGATCGCCTTTTGAAAGATTTCGACGGCAGGTTTTTTATACCCCACCTCATAGGAGAGAATCCATTTCTCAAATATTTGGATGACCGGGAATTTTGCGAGGATGTAGTTGAAATGGAGAGGATCTGTGTTGGAAAGAAGGCCGAGTTTCCATCCTCCTTTCAAGGATAAAATGATCTTTGAGACTTCCTGGTCTTCTACAAAGATGTCGTTCCAGATGGGAAGAAACTCCTCAAAAGAGAGGGAGAGGTCGAGGTGTTCCTTCACGGATCGAAAGAATTCTGAAGGAGAGACCTTTCCCACATCAAAGTGATTGATTACCCCCTTTTTGAAATCGAAGAGATAGGAAAAAATTCTTTGAGGATCTTGAAATTCTTTTTTTTGAGAGAATCGTGAGAGCTTTTCTGCGATCTGATAGTGGCTGAAAGGAAGAATGACATTGCCTAAATCAAACAGGATGACTTCAATCGGAGATGGGGTCATTTTTTTGTCAACGGATTTAACCAAAAACCGTAACGCCCCCATTTACTGCCTGCCTGCGGTAGGCAGGGAGGCGAATAAAAACGTCGGCAATAAATGCCGACGCTACATATTTACCAAAGGGGGTCGGGGGGATTAAAATAATCAGCGATGGCTTGGGTGAGACTAGGGATGGTATATTGCTTTGGCTGGATCTGGACTTTCATCCCCCATTCCTCTGCCGTTTTAGCTGTCACCGGTCCAATACAAGCGATGGCAATGCCCTTCAACCATTTTTTAAGATCTTCTTTTTTGAGGAGTTCGGCGAAATGATTGACGGTGGAGGAGGAGGTAAAGGTGATCACATCAGTTTTCCCGTCTGCGATGAGTTGCTTTAATTTCTTCGATCCGCCTTTCGGCCTGACCGTCCGATAAACCTCCACCACATCAACCTCTGCGCCCATTTTCCTCAAACCTTTTGGTAGGACATCCCGTGCCTTTTTAGCCCGGGCCAGAAGGATCCGTTTCCCCCTGATCGCCATCTTTTCAAATCCTTTAAGGATGGCCTCAGCGATAAACTCTTTCGGCATATAGTCAACGGAGATTTTCTTTTCCTTTAATTGATTGGCCGTGGCGGGTCCGATGGCGCATAGTTTAAGAGAAGAGGGGAGACGATACTTACCTTTCTCTCTCAATCTTTGACAGAAGAAGTTGACTCCATTGGCGCTGGTGAAGATGATCCAGTCATAAGATTTCAACTGATCAATGGCCTGGTCAAGTTCTTTCCAACGAAGGGGTTGGACAATTTCAATGGTGGGGAATTCAATAGCCTCTGCTCCTAATTTTTTTAGTCTGGTCGCAAATTCACCCGACTGCTCACGGGCTCGGGTGATCAGAATTCTCTTCCCATTAAGAGGTTGTTTATCCATTATTCTGTTCTTCAATAGAGATGGACGCCCCTGATCTCTGGTAGACCTCATCGAGGATCTCTTTTGCCCCTTGGCTCAAAAGGACCTCGGCCAACTTGATTCCCAAAGATTCGGCTTCCTCGATGGGCCCCTCCACATGATGTCTGACAAGTCTCTTCCCGTCTATCGTTCCCACCAATCCATCAATTTGAAGGGTGATCCCGACTGTCCGGGCAAAGGCAGCGATGGGGACTTGACAACCTCCTTCCAGTTTCTTGAGAAAAACCCTCTCTGCTGAAACAGCGATCCATGAATCTTTATCATTCAGGAATCGGATCTGTTCTTCGACCTCCCTGTCATCCATTCTTGTCTCGATTCCCAATGCCCCTTGCCCGATGGCAGGGAGAGAGATCTCCGGTGGAATAATTTCTGTGATCCGCTCTTCAAGACCCAATCTTTTAACGCCCGCAAGGGCTAGGACAATTGCATCTAAGTCCATCGTTTTTAACTTCTTGAGTCGTGTATCTAAATTTCCCCTCAAAGGAACCAATTCAAAATCGCTTCTGAAATGGAGCAACTGGGCCTGTCGCCTCAGGCTGCTTGTGCCAATCTTTGCTTTTTGAGGGAGCTCCTTCAATGACCTCTCATCCTTTGAGATCAAGACATCTCGTGGGTCCTCTCTTTGGGTGATCACAGAAAGATGAAGACCCCTTGGAAATTCGGTGGGGACATCTTTGATGCTATGAACGGCGAGGTCGATTCTTTTTTGTAGGAGTGCTTCCTCAATTTCTTTGACGAAAAGACCTTTTCCTCCGATCTTTGCCAGCGGAGCATCCTGAATCTTATCTCCTGTGGTTTTGATTTTGATGAGCGTGACTTTGAGATCAGGGTGAGTCTGGACCAGTTGATCCTTCACCCAATTGGCTTGAAAAAGGGCGAGTTGACTTCCACGGGTCCCGATTCTAAGTTCATAAGACATCTTCGAGTTTGCTTTCCTCCTTCTCATTCTCTTGTTCGGATTTTTCTAAGAATGTTTCTAAAGATTTTTCCGGCAGTCCAAATAAAGCATGGAGGGCATCGAGGTAAAGGTCGGCCATCGCCTCTTCATTGGTTTGCTTGAGGAGGGTGATAGGCGTGTGAAGAATCTTATTGATGATGGCAGAGGTGAGGGCCTCCAAGGATTTCTTCTCCTTGTCTGATAGATCGGGGTGGAGGGAAAGGGTTTTTTCCAACTCCTTATCTCTGATTTCTTCAAACTTTTTTCTCAAGGCAACAATGGTGGGGGTGACATCGAGAGATCGATACCAGTTGACGAATTTAACTACCTCGTCTTGGACAATCGCCTCCGCTCTCTGTGCCTCCTTTTCGCGATCTTTGATATTTTCGTTGGCCACTTTCTGAAGGTCATCGATATTGTAGAGGTAGACGTTCTCAATATCCCCCACTTTAGGTTCGATATCTCGAGGATCAGCGATATCAATAAAGAAGATGGGTTTCTGTTTTCGGTCCTTCATCACCTTAGCGATCTGGTCATGTCCAATGAGATACCGGGGCGAATTGGTAGCGCTGATCACGATGTCGGTCTTCTTCAAACCCAGCCCCATCTCTTCAAAAGGGATGGCTTCTCCTCTAAATTCCTGAGCCAGTGATACAGCCCGCTCATAAGTGCGGTTGGTCACCAGAATTTTTTCTGCCCCTCCGGAGACAAGGTGTCGGGCGGCCAGTTCACACATCTCGCCCGCTCCGATGAGCAAGATGGTTTTCTTTTCGAGAGTCCCAAAAATTTTTTCAGCTAACTCGATCGCAACAGAACTGACCGATACCGCACTGATGGCGATCTTCGTCTCGGTTCTCACCCTTTTTGCCACATGAAAGGCTCGGTGGAGAAGTCGATGGAGAATGAGACCTGAAGTTTTAGCCTGTTGGGAGATATCGTAAGCGCTCTTAATCTGGCCCAGAATTTGAGGTTCCCCCACGACCATTGAATCGAGGCTAGAGGCGACTCGAAAAATATGCCTCACCGCTTCTTCTCCAACATGCGCATAGAGACTTTTTTCAAATTCTTTCAAAGAGATTCCATGATATTGAGAGAGGAAGTCCTTCAAGTCGTGAATGGCTTTTTCTGTCTCTCGTGTGGCCGCATAAACCTCTACTCGATTGCAGGTAGAGACGACCATATTTTCCTTCACAGAAGGCAGGCCATGAACCTTATATAAAGCGTCTTCCATTTTATCTTCTGGAAAGGCCAAGCATTCGCGAATCTCAATAGGTGCTGTATTATGATTTAATCCAACGACAAGGAGTTCCATTTGTACATTGTACAGAGAAAATAAAAGTTTTTGTTTAAGGGTTAGAGTAAAGATGCCGGTATTATCTATTAGGTTATGTCATTGGCCTTTAAATCTTTTAACCCTAACCCATAAACCATTAGACCAAACGGGCTTCCTAACCCTTACCTAAATACCATTTTCATGAACTCTACCAATTCGAATAAGTATGAAGTCCGGAGAGAAGGAGGTTCACACCTAAAAATGTGAATAGGACAGCCAGAAATCCCACAATGGACATAATGGCTGCCTTTCGGCCCCTCCATCCAACGGTCAGACGCTGGTGAAGCAGTGCCGCATAGAGAAGCCAGGTGATCAAGGACCATGTTTCTTTGGGATCCCAATTCCAATATCGTCCCCAAGCATATTCTGCCCAGACAGCCCCTGTGATGATCCCCAAGGTCAACAGTGGAAAGCCAAACTTGAGGGACTGGTAGTTCAATTCATCCAAGACATTTAAAGGAGGAAGTCTCTTGGCTATGGCTCCCATTCTTTTTGATTTGAGTTGGTGTTCCTGAATCAGATACATCACTCCACAACAGAAGGTAAGGGTGAAGATGGCATTGCCCAGAAAAGCAAAGATCACATGGAATGGATGCCAGAAGCTCTTTAGAACCGGGGCCAGGGGAAAGATTTCTTTGGGAAGGGCAAAAGCAAAGAACATAAGGATGAGAGCAATGGGAGTGAGAAAGGAACCCAAGACCTTGACCTTATATTTGAGATTGGCGATCAGGAGTATGCCGATGATCATCCATGCAAAAAAGGAGAGGGATTCGTAAAGATTGGTCACGGGGGTATGACCTGCTTCGACATATCTCGTGAGAAGGGCCAGGGTATGGGAGGCGAAACCGACGGAGACAACGGCCACAGCTAATTTGGAGAGGGCCTCTTTAAGAAAAATAATATAGGCTAAATAGGCCAACGTCCCAAATAGATAAAGAAAGGAGGCAAATTTAAAAAAATGGATATTCATAAAGGGGTCACTAAAATAATTTAAAGGTTTATTTTTATAAAAACGTCTTTGCGTCTCAGCGTCATAAAACGTCTTAGGGTCTTAGGGTCATAGGGTCATTGTGTCCTGGACCCAAAGACACAAAGAACGCAATGACACAAATACTTAATTTTGACCCCATCATTTCAATTTTTATATTTTACCATTTTCTTGTCAATTTGTGAAACTGCCAATTCATCGCCAAGTAGAAGAGGGGGTGAATCCAGGGCCTTTTCAGAATCCTCTGATAGATCGAAGAAGTTGAGAAAACCTCCTTCCAGATTCTCCTCATCCCTTTTTCTAATTCTTCCGCAGACATCCGTAAAGGCTGATAGACAACGTTGAGGGAATCATATTTCTCCCAATCCCTGCAAAAGATCCTTCCTTCTTTTTCCAATCGGAGAAATGAATCGGTCCCAGGATAAGGGGCCATAATAAAGGTGAGGGCCCAGTCGAGTTTCGAATCAATGCAGAAGTCAAAGATTCTTTGGAAGACTCCGGGTTCATCGTCATCCAGCCCTATGATGAAGGTTCCCATGATACCGATTCCCTGATCATGGATCCGTTTGACCGCCTCGGCATACCGGGAGGGCTGGTTGAATCCCTTCCCCATGGCATTCAGGTTCTTCGTTGAGAAGGACTCAAAACCGATATTGATAGCGATGCAGCCACTTTGTGCAAATCCTTCCAAGAGTTTCTCATCAAAGGCGATGGAAACAGGGGCATGGCCATACCAGAGGAGATCGAATTCTTTAAGTAGGGAGAGAAGTTCAAGGCAAAACCGCTTATCCCCTGCGACATTGGAATCGATGACGTAAAGAAGTCTTCTTTTGAGAAAGTAGGGAAGGTCCTTGCTAAACAGGGAGAGGGTCTTTTTTAAAACAGGGTTCATCACCGGCCTCTTTGGGAAGAGGGTTTTGAGTTCCCGCTCGATTTCGCTGATGGGGCGATTGCGGTATCGAAATCCAAAAAATTTTGAGACACCGCAAAAATCGCAGTGGTGAGGACACCCTCGTGTGGTTTCGAGTAACTTCAACGGAAAGTAAAATTTTTCATTGAGAAGACCTCTTCTGGGGAAGGGAAGTTTGGAGGGGTTAATAAATTCACTCCCGACATAAATCCGCTTCATCTGACCTCTTCTCAGATCCTCGATCAGATCTGGCCAGACCTCTTCTGCTTCTCCCATTACCACGGCATCGACATGTTGAAGCGCCTCCTGAGGGAGCATGCTGGCATGGAAACCTCCCATCACCACAGGGACCCCTCTCTTTTTAAATTCTTCTGAGATCTGGTAAGCCCGGAGGGCGACAGGTGTCTGGGCAGTAATTCCTACCAGATCCACCTTCTCTTCGAAATTGATTTTCTCGAAGGCTTCATCCACGATTTTCACATCCACTTCAGGTGGTGTGACCGCTGCGATATAGGGGAGGTTTAAGAAACTCAGCCTAAAAAGAAAGGCTTCTTCCTTTTTTCGCTCCCGCTCAGGTGAGATCAAAAGGATCTTCATGCCTCCTATTTAACCCATTCCATGGGGAAGGGTCAACGCCCACCTTCGGCAGGCAAGCCCGCCTGCGGGAGTGAGACTTACTTCCAGCGGACAGGCTCGCCTACGGTAGGTCTAAATGTGGCATGAATCTTGCTTTAATAGAAGAAGATGAGAATTTCCCGGGATGAATTTTCTTGAATCAAATTGAAGTATTTGTTAATATGATGTTGTTTAAATAAACGGAGGAGAGAAAGGGATGGTATTTGATTCATTATGGGGCTTATTTTCAACGGATCTGGCCATTGATTTAGGAACGGCTAATACCCTCGTTTATGTGAAGGGGAAGGGAATCGTCTCTTCCGAGCCCTCCGTGGTGGCCATTCAAAGGGATTCGAGAGGAGAAAAGCACGTCCTGGCCGTTGGTCGTGAGGCCAAGGAGATGTTGGGTCGAACCCCAGGAAACATTTTCGCTATCCGGCCGATGAAGGATGGGGTGATCGCCGATTTTGAAATCACCGGTGAGATGCTCCGTTATTTCATTGCCAAAGTTCACAATCGAAAAACGCTGCTTCGGCCACGAGTGGTCATCTCTGTCCCCTCTGGCATCACACCTGTAGAAAAACGTGCCGTTCGGGAATCGGCCCAGTCTGCCGGGGCAAGAGAGATTTATCTGATCGAGGAGCCGATGGCCGCTGCCATTGGGGCTGGACTTCCGATCACCGAAGCCTCCGGGAATATGGTGGTTGACATCGGAGGAGGGACCACGGAAGTGGCGGTCATTTCCCTGTCGGGGATTGTGACCAGCCAATCCATCCGGGTGGCCGGTGATAAAATGGATGAAGCCATTGTCCAGTACGTTAAAAGAAAATACAACCTTCTCATCGGCGAGCGGACAGCTGAATTGATCAAGATTAATATTGGGACCGCCTATCCCGAAGAGAATCCTCAAACCATAGAGGTGAAGGGAAGAGACTTGGTGACAGGCATCCCCAAAACCCTTGAGATCAATAGTGAGGAAGTCCGGGAGGCCTTGGCTGAATCGATCAATACCATCATCGATACCGTCCGGATTACTCTGGAAGGCACTCCTCCAGAATTGGCGGCAGATATTGTGGACAAAGGGATTGTTCTGGTGGGCGGGGGAGCTCTTTTGAAGAACCTCGATGTTTTGCTCCGGGAGGTGACCAGCCTTCCCATTACGATCGTAGATGATCCCCTCTCGTCCATTGTTTTAGGTGCAGGAATGGTATTAGATAACGAAAAATTGCTCCATACGGTCACGGTCCAATATTGAGATTGATGAGGATACGTGGTTTTTTCCTCTTCCGAAGATATAGCCTTCTTATTTTTATCATCCTCCTTTTGTTGTTTGCCCTTGTCCTGATGTCGTTGAGGGCTAAACAGAGAGAAGGAGTGGAATTTTTCGATGCCCTTCTGATGGAGATTAGTTCTCCTTTCCAAAAAGCTTCTACTCTTATCATCAAGACTGTTCAGGGAACCTTCCAACACTATGTTTTTTTGGTCAACCTTGAGAAAGAGAGCAGGGTGCTCAAGCAGAAAATCGCTGAGCTTCAAGAAGAGAACCATCGGATGAAGGAGATGAAGTTAGCCAATGAACGCCTGAGGCAACTTCTTCAATTTCGGGAGAAAAACTCCCCTTCCATGATCGGGGCTGAAGTGATTGGTCAAGATCCTTCTTCTTGGTTCAAGAGTGTGACCATTGATAAAGGGGAAAAGGATGGGGTGAAAAAGGGAATGGCGGTGATCTCACCCACAGGGGTGATCGGCCAGATCCTTAAAACCGCTCCCCATTATGCAACCGTTCTTCTGGTCACCGATTACAACAGCGCCATCGATTCCATTGTCCAGAGAACCCGTGCGAAGGCCATCGTCGAAGGAAAAGGAGAGAACCGATGCAAACTGAAATACCTTCTTCGAGCCGAAGAGGCGGCAGTCGGAGATATCGTCGTGACCTCGGGATTGGGTGGAAATTTTCCAAAGGGATTGATGATAGGTGAGATCAAAAAGGTGGATAAGAAGGGGCACGGCGTTTTTCAATATGCCGAATTGGTACCCAGTGTGGATTTGACACAATTGGAGGAGGTCTTCGTCATCATGGAACCTCTTCCATCTTCCCAGCCACAAGAAGAAAAGGGAAAGAAAGGGAAGAAAACCAAAAAATGAGACGGATCCTTCTACCACTTTTAGCAGGCATTCTTTTTCTCATCCTCCAGACGGCATGGTTACCCTCCTTTCCTATTCATCGGATCAGGCCGGACCTTCTTCTCATCTTTACCCTCTACCTGGCCTTTTTATTTCCGCCGATCTTCGGTGGACTCTTGGCATTCTTGATGGGGTATCTCATGGATTTATTTTCTGGAAACGCATTAGGCTTTTACACCTTCTCCAGGCCCCTTGTTTTTTTTGTTGCACAATTCTTCAAAGAAAGATTTTATCTGGAGGGATTTTCCTTCCAATTCCTTTTTGCCTTCGTCTTTGGTATGTTAGAGGGGATTCTCATCTTCATTCTTATGAACGCCCTTCAACCCTTCTCTCTTGGAAATTTTGTTCCCCTGTTTTTCACTTTCCTCCTTCCCCAATCATTTTTTACGGGTCTTGCCACCCCGCTCCTCTTCTGGCTTTTTCAAAAGGGGTCATCGTTATTGTTTCGTCAGCCTGAGAAGAAAATGAAGGAGAGGGTTTAGGTCATGATGGAATTAAACACCCAGAGGATGGAAGACTTCAAAGGAATTTATAAATACCTTGTGGTCTTTGTCGGCTTCGCTTTTTTCTTGATTTTTATCCGTCTGTGGTCCCTTCAAGTGATCAAAGGAAGTGAACTCCGGCGTTTGTCTGAAAATAACTGCATTCGACTCCGTGAGAATCCTGCTGATCGAGGAATGCTCTTAGATCGAAGAGGGCGTATTTTGGCTCATAATCGTCCTTCCTTCGAAGTCTATCTCGTCCCTGAAGACCTGAAAGCCAATCCAGAAATCCTGACCAAAGTGGGAGAGATGCTCAATATGACTCAGGACGAGATTGAGGAAAAAATCAAGGCCCAAAAACGGCGTGCGCCTTTCAAACCGGTGAAGATAAAATCCGATATCGATTGGAATGAGCTGGCCCTCCTCGAATCGAATCGGGTTCATCTCCCAGGACTGATCGTGGATGTCAGACCCAGGAGAGCCTATGATTATGGATTTCTGGCTTCTCATCTCATCGGTTATCTTGGAGAGGTGGATGAGAATGAATTGAAACAGTCCAAGGAGACTCCCTATCGAATGGGTGCCCTGATCGGGAAATATGGAGTGGAGTCTCGATGGGAAAATGATCTCAGAGGAGTGGATGGAGGCCGGCAGATCGAAGTGGACGCCCTGGGAAGGGAGATCAGACCTCTTGGAATCGTTGAACCCTTTCCAGGGAACAACCTCTTCCTCACCATCGATTTAGACCTCCAGAAAACCGCCGAGGAAGCCTATCAAGATAAGAACGGAGCTCTCGTTGCTATGGATCCGAAAACGGGACGCATCTTAGCCATGGTGAGCAAGCCTTCTTTCGGACCGGACATCTTTGCAAGAAACATTTTACCAGAAGAATGGAAATCCCTCGTCGAGAATCCTTATCACCCTCTTCAAAATAAAGGAATTCAAGGGCAATACCCTGCTGGGTCGGTCTTCAAAATCATCACCGCCATTGCGGGTCTGGAATCGGGGATGATTACCCCGAGCACACAGTTCACCTGCACAGGGGCCTTCCATTATGGAAATCGGGATTTTCGATGCTGGAAAGAGGGTGGCCATGGAGCGATCAGCCTCCATCGGGCCATCGTTGAATCCTGTGATTTCTACTTCTATCAAGTCGGATTGAAGGTAGGGGTTGATCTCATTGCTCATTATGCCAATGAATTTGGTTTAGGAAGGGTGACTGGAATCCCTCTCCCTCACGAAAAGCCGGGGACCGTTCCCTCCAGCTCTTGGAAAAAGAAACGATTTGGAGTTCCATGGTATAGCGGCGAGACCCTTTCCTTTTCCGTAGGTCAGGGATATCTGAATGCGACCCCTCTCCAACTCTTGATGCTCATTTCAGGCGTAGCCAATGGAGGAAAACTCTACCTCCCCCAGGTGGTGGAAAGGGTAGAAAATATCTATGGGAACAAATTAAAAGAGTATCCACCTGTGGAATTGAGAAGAGCCAATGTTTCAGAGAAAACCCTTCAGATTGTCCAGGAAGCCCTTCGGGGCGCGGTCAACGATCCTCATGGAACAGGTTGGACTTGTGCGTTGAAGGATGTCAAAGTGGCGGGAAAAACCGGTACAGCCCAAGTCGTCAGAATGCCCGAGAACTTTAAGAAGGGAGATATGAATCGGATGCCTCTAAAATTTCGGGACCATGCTTGGTTTGTCGCTTATGCCCCTTTTGAAGACCCCAAGATCGCGATAGCTGTCCTTGTTGAACACGGAGGATTTGGGGCTTCCGCTGCCGCCCCTATTGCCAAAAAAGTGATCGAAAAATATCTCAACCTTGATCCTTCACCTCCCTTGAAGACGGCGGAAAAGGAAAGCGATTCGGATTATGCAGATTGATCGACGCCTCTTCATTCATTTCGATTGGACTTTGTTGGGAATTATTCTCGCCATTGCCTCGATCGGCATTCTTAACCTCTATAGCGCCACGGCAAAGATAGAGATGCTCGGGACCCCGCTCTACCTCAAACAAATATTTTGGCTGCTGATCGGACTAGTGGTGATGGTGGTGATTGCTTTCATCGAATACCGTTTTTATTCGGATTTTGCTTATATCATTTATTCTATTGCCTTGTTTCTTTTAATCGTCGTATTGGGGTACGGCATCATCACCTCAGGTGCCCAGCGGTGGGTCAAAATTGGTTCCCTCTCCTTTCAACCTTCGGAGTTTGTCAAGATCTCACTCATCTTGGCGATGGCAAAGTTTTTCCATCGACCTCCCCATCGAAAGGGGTATTCGTTGAAACAGCTTCCGTTACCGTTTTTCCTTCTTTTTCTTCCGATGATTTTAATTCTTAAACAACCTGACTTGGGGACAGCCATCATCCTTCTCTTAGTTTTTTTCTCGACCCTGATCTTTGTTAAGATTCGATGGTCCTCCTTGCTGACCATTGGATTGGCCGGAGCAGCCGCCGTGCCGCTCCTTTGGAATTTTCTTAAAGAATATCAGAAGAAGCGAATTATTACCTTCTTTAACCCGGACTTGGATCCACTGGGTGCCGGTTACCATCTCATTCAATCAAAGATTGCCGTGGGATCAGGGGGGATCATTGGGAAAGGCTTTATGAAAGGGACGCAATCGAAATTGGGCTTTCTCCCTGAACAACAGACGGACTTCATCTTCTCGGCTCTGGGAGAGGAGTGGGGTTTGATCGGATCTCTTTTCGTCATAGGGCTCTATTTGGCGCTGATTCTGTGGGGGCTTCGCATCGCCGTCCAAGCAAAGGATCGCTTTAGTGCCATCCTCGCTTTCGGTGTGGTGGCGATGCTCTTCTGGCATGTCTTCATTAACATCGGAATGGTGCTGGGGATGATGCCGGTGGTAGGAATTCCTCTTCCCCTTCTCAGTTATGGCGGGTCTTTTATCATCTCCACTCTGATTGGAGTTGGTCTTCTCCTGAATGTCAGCATGAGGCGGTATCTGTTTTAATGGCAGATAGCAAATAGCGGATAGCCAATGGCAGGATACTATAAGCCATTAGCCATCAGCTATCAGCCATTAGAACGGTACGTCATCATCTGGTCCGGGGGGGGCTTCTTGGCTCATCTCAGAATCCTTCTCAACATCGGCGGCTTCAGCAGGGGCTCCGGCCGCTCCTAACATTTGCATTCGGGTTGCCACAATTTCAGTCGTCGACCTTTTGTTTCCATCCTTGTCTTCCCATGTTCGGGTTCGGAGCCGGCCTTCAATATAGACCTGTTTTCCCTTATTCAAATATTCTCCACATATCTCAGCTAATCGGCCGAAAGCCACAATCCGATGCCATTCCGTAATGGCGGTCTTTTCCCCTGACCGATTCACCCGATTTTCGGTCGTCGCCATCCGAAAATTTGCGACCGTTGTGCCGTTACTTAAATACTTGACCTCCGGGTTTGCACCCAGATTCCCGATGAGGATGACTTTGTTCACTCCTGCCATAAAATCTTCCTCCTTCGTGTAAACCTAGTAGGGTTCACACCTTGACATGACTTAGCGTGGTTCATGCCCGAGTATGAATAGATTGGAGTTGATCTCCCACCATGTCTGTCTATCCGCAGGCAGACGTCTTAACTCTTGTGGTATAGGGTCTTAGTTTGACGATATGTCACTTTATCATTTCTAGCCCCTCTTTTCAAGAAGATATTGACCCCCAAATCCCGATATAGAAAGAATAGACATAACTAACCATGAGGATTTAGAGAGATTTTTTTAAAGTAAGAATTCCTGATTCTTCAAATTGTCTCTTTATCCCGTATCATTAAAGAACGCCCCAA
>Ga0315281_10006222_pt1 | contig 17010 bp, 20 predicted proteins | sample YL17G07_0_MG_FD_204540 | JGI IMG/M metagenome (GOLD analysis project Ga0315281, IMG submission 204540) | Sediment microbial communities from Yellowstone Lake, YNP, Wyoming, USA - YL17G07_0 | ecosystem: Environmental > Aquatic > Freshwater > Lake > Sediment | place: USA: Wyoming | collected...
TGGAAGATTAAAAGCTACTATCGGAAAAACAATAAATGACAAAAATATGACACCCAATACAGCAATAAAGGATAACTTTGCCAAGGCCAAAAAGCGTCTGCTTCTTCTTACTCTATCACTTCTTCTAAATCTATCTCTCCACATTTATCTCACTTGTTATTGTAGCAAATAATTCAAAAAATCATATTAACTTGTGTGGCAAATCAACAAATGGTAATTAATATCTGTGTTTACTTTGGTACAATCCGTCTGCTAAAGTAGTAAAATAATAATATGCCAAATGCAGAAGAGGTTTTAACAAGGGGGGTTCAGCAGGTTTTGCCTGACAAAAAAGGTTTGGCTTCTTTAATGGCCAAGAAAAAGATAACTCTTTATCAAGGATTTGACCCATCTATGCCATCATTGCATCTTGGAAATTTGGTAGGGCTAATGAAACTTAAACAGTTTCAAAAATTAGGACATAAAGTAATTTTCTTAGTAGGTGATTTTACAGGCATGATAGGGGATCCGACGGATAAACTTGCCACCAGAAAAAAATTAACCCGCAAGCAAGTACTAGAAAATGCCAAATCTTGGAAAGAGCAAGCCGGAAAGGTTCTTGATTTTGAAGGAGAAAATCCAGCAGAAATAATCTTCAATTCCGAATGGAGCGACAAGATCACCTTCAAGGATTTAATTGAAATTACTTCTAACCTTACCGTCCAACAACTTATTGAACGGGACATGTTCCAAGCAAGAATCAAGGAGGGTAAGCCTATCCACCTTCATGAATTTTTATATCCGGTCGCGCAAGGATATGACTCCGTTACTATGGACGTTGATTTAGAAATTGGTGGAAGCGATCAAATATTTAATATGCTTATCGGGCGCACATTAATGAAAGCGATAAAAGGAAAAGAGAAATATGTTCTGGCAACCAAGCTCTTGGTCGACAAGGAGGGTAATAAGGTCGGTAAAACTACGGGAAACGCTCTTTTTTTGGATTCCACTCCAGAAAACTTTTTTGCAGGGATTATGTCGTTTCCCGATGAGGTGATTTCTCTTGGTTTTGAACTTCTTACTCAAGTTTCTCTTGAAGGTATAAGCAAAAGAGTCAAGAAAAATCCAATGGAGGAAAAGAAACGCTTGGCTTTTGAAGTCGTTAAACTTCTTTGGGGAGAAAAATCGGCCGCTGATTCTCAAGGTAAATTTGAGGAAACCTTTCAGGAGAAAAAACCAACGTTTAACATAAAAGTACTGGCTGGCAGTACTTTGGCGGAAATAATTGTCCCATTTACAAACCTTGGAAGCATAAGTGACGCAAAAAGATTGATTAAGCAAAACGCGATTGACGTTAACGGAGAAACGGTAAATAATTCATCTTTGATAATTAAGGTTGGTGATAAAATAAAAGTTGGAGAAAGAACATTCCTAAAAGCAACAAAATAATGAGATTAACAAAAAAACAAAGAAAAATATTTACCGTCATTATTTTTATAGCCACACTCGGTCTCCTTTTAACCTCAGTTCTTCCTTTTTTAAGATCTTTCAGGTAAATGAAAATTAGTGCTAGAATCTGAATATGAACTTAGGCTCTCGCGTGGGGGAACTCCCTTTTGTCGGTTCGGTATATGAGAAAAGATTGGCAATAATTGGAATAGAGAAAATAGTAGATCTTCTTTATCATATTCCGCACAGATACTTGGATTTTAGCAAATCTCTAAAAATAACCCAAACAAATATAGGCGATGTTGTTACCCTAAAAGGGGAACTAATCTCGCTTAAAAACCATTACACCCGCATCGGAAGAAAATTCCAAATAGGAGAAGTAAAAGATGCAAGCGGAATAATTAGTGTTGTTTGGTTTAACCAGCCATTTTTAGTAAGAAATCTTTTCCCGGGGGAGTACTTATCACTCTCCGGTAAAATTGACTGGTTTGGAAGAAAAAAAGCATTGATTTCGCCGGAATATGAAAAAGTATCAACCGACGGTAAATGCATTCATACCGGCGGATTTGTTCCTGTTTATCCTGAAACTTACGGAATTTCCTCAAAATGGTTGAGAAATCGTATCAAATCAGCTTATGATTTACTATCCGGAGAAATAAAAGATACTTTTCCCGAAATATTGTTATCTAAAAATAATCTTTACTCCTTGCCCGATGCGATAAGAGCCGTCCATTTTCCTAAAAGCCTAACTGAAGCTGAAAGAGGAAAGAAAAGATTGGCCTTCGATGAACTATTGTTCCTTCAAATACAAAATATTCAGAGAAAATTGTCTTGGAACAAGTATAATATACCTTATAAACTTCTCTCCCAACCAAAGATAATCAAATCATTTGTTACTTCCCTTCCTTTTGTACTAACGCCGTCCCAACAAAAAGCTATAACCGAAATTACCGATGACATGCTAAAACCATGTCCTATGAACAGGCTACTGGAAGGTGATGTGGGAAGCGGGAAAACTGTTGTAGCTACGGTTGCCGCATTTCTATGTTTTGCCAACGGTTATCAGACAATAATAATGGCCCCAACCCAAATACTCGCACAGCAGCACTTTGATACATTAAACATGTTACTTCAACCGTACAAAGTACGCATATCGCTTGTAACTTCGGGTAGCACAAAATACGAAATCGGTAGAAGTGATATTTTTATAGGTACACATGCGTTACTTTACAAAAAAGTAAATCTGGAAAAAGTAGCTTTGGCTATTATTGATGAGCAGCACAGATTTGGCGTCGAGCAGCGCGCGAATTTGATAAAAAGGTCCGATAATAAATTGATCGCGCCGCATGTATTAACAATGACCGCAACTCCGATTCCACGTACCGTTGCATTGACTTTTTATGGAGATTTAGACCTATCTACTCTTACAGAATCTCCTTCGGGACGAAAAAAAACGCAAACATGGATTGTCCCTCCGCAAAAGAGGGATGGAGCATATTCCTGGATACGCAAAAATATAATTAATAACAATGAACAAGCATTTGTTATTTGCCCTTTAATTGAGGAAAGCAGTGTAGAATCGTTAAAAAGCGTAAGAGCAGCCAGTAATGAATATATATTTCTCAAAAAAGAGTTTAAAAACATAAAAGTTGGACTTCTACATGGAAAATTAAATGCGTCAGAAAAAAATAATGTATTGGGAAAATTTAAAAAGGGGAAAATCAATATCTTAGTTGCAACACCGGTAGTTGAGGTTGGTATCGACGTACCGAATGCCACAATTATTATAATCGAGGCGGCCGAGCGATACGGGCTTGCTCAATTACATCAGCTGCGGGGTAGAGTAGGCAGGGGGAATAAAAAATCGTATTGCCTTTTATTCGCAGAAACAAAATCAGCCAAGGTCATCAGCCGCTTAAATGCTATGCAAGAATCAATATCTGGATTCGAACTGGCGGAATTGGACTTGAAATTAAGAGGCCCTGGAGAAATCTTTGGTTTAAAACAGCATGGATTCCCGGACTTGAAAATTGCTACTTGGCAGGATATTAGCCTTATAAAGAAATCCAAAGAGGTCGCGAATGAAATAATAGACAGCCATAACAAATACAAATATTTTTTGAACCATTTTAACAAAACCCAATTAGTCTCCAATTAAATTTCGGATATTGCGAAACTTAGGCCTCGTGGGATAAAATAGATACGTTATGACACCACTTCCTAAAAAAAAGCATACAAGAAGCCGAAGTAATAAAAGGCGCAGCGCAAACAGTAAACTTGTGTTGGCAAATCTTATCAGGTGTTCTTCATGCAAAAAGTTAAGGTGGCCTCACCGTGCGTGTCCTCACTGCGGCTACTACAAATAATGCGCACAATGAAAACGTCTCATGATCCAAGGCACCAAAAAAGAAGAGAGGTTATAAAAGTCCTTTTCGCCGAGTCTTTTACCCGGCAGAGCAACAAAAACGAAATTGTTGAAAAAATTCTTGATAATAAGGATGAGATTGACAAAAAAATTGCCGATTCTGCACCTGCATGGCCTTTAGAAAAGCTAAACAAAATAGATTTGGCAGTTTTAAGACTTGCCGTTTATGAACTTATTGAAGGAGTTGCCCCTCCTAAAGTAATTATTGATGAGGCGGTTGAGCTTGCAAAGGAATTCGGCGGGGAAAACTCGCCTCCGTTTGTGAACGGGGTATTGGGTACAATATACAATATTCCAAAAGAAGAAAAAAATGAAGGATAAGATAAAAAATCTACTGACAAATTATTTAGGGGTTGAACCAGAAGACGTAAGTGATGATGACTCTTTCGTTAACGATCTTCATATGAGCCCGTCAGATGTTGGTGATTTTTTACAATCTCTTGATAAAGGAGAGTTTGATAGCGAAAGCCACGATCTTTCTCAAATTGATACTTTAAACGACCTTTATGAACTAATTTCACCCTGATTAAAATGGCAAAAGCCGATAAACTTAAAAAACTTTTTAAAGACAGTAAACTTTTGGATCTGGCATTAACCCACAGGTCCTGGGTTAACGAACACCCAAATAAAAGGGAGTCTAATGAAAGATTGGAGTTTCTGGGAGACGCGATTCTAGAGTTTGTTATTACAGAATCTCTATACCAAACCTTTCATCATGAACAGGAGGGCTATTTAACTGCATTAAGATCAAATCTAGTAAACACCCAAAATTTGGCTAGTCTTGCCAACAAACTTGATGTCGGATCTCTTATATATTTATCGAAAGGTGAAGAGGAAGGCAAAGGCAGAGAAAATCCCTCCCTTTTGGCCGACACGGTAGAGGCTCTAATCGGAGCCTTGTACTTGGATCAGGGCATTGATGTTGTAAAAGAATTTATCAAAGAAAATTTGATAACGGAAATCCCCGAAAAGGTATCCAAACCGCTTAAAGATGCAAAAAGCAGGCTCCAGGAATTTGTTCAATCCAAAGGTCTACCCGCACCCAAATATAAAGTATTGGAAGAAACCGGACCCGACCATAATAAAAACTTCCTTATTGATGTAATTGTCGAAAATCAAAGTTGGGGAAAGGGTTCAGGCAAAAACAAAAGCCAAGCTGAACAAAATGCCGCCCAAACTGCAATCAGTACCCACATCAAATAATAATTGTTTTTAAGGGAAAATAAAGCTAAAATGCATGCATACGCAAAGAATTTGATTAATTATGATAAAAATTAGACTATCAAGGGGGGGTGTAAGAAATAAACCTGTTTACCGAGTTGTCGCCACAGACCATAGAGCAAAAAACAAAGGCAAGTTTCTCGAAGTTTTGGGATATTGGTATCCTTCAAAAAAAATTTTCAAAATAAATAAAGAAAAATTGGAAAAGTGGCTAAAAAACGGGGCGAAAGTCACCCAGGCTGTAGAAAAACTTATCAAGGGCTAAACTTATGAAAGAACTTTTGGAATTTATTATCGAGGGACTTCTGGGAAATAAAAAATTTACTATTAACGAAAAAAATGAAGGAGATTTTGTAAATCTTTCAATTAAAGTTGCACCGGAAGATATTGGCCTTATTATTGGTAAGGAAGGAAAAATTATCCGCTCAATAAGAAATATTTTAAGAATAAAGGCAACTCTAGAGAAAAAGGGGTTTGCGGTAAATATTGAAGAATAGCTTACTCGCTAAAAGGTTCTGCCCTCTCACTTTCCGCAGTGGGAGATAATTCAATAAAAGTAGGTTGTGTTAGTACCGCAAGTTTTTCGAGCAGAACTTTCTCATCCGGCGATAAATCTGTGGCTTGGCTTAGCAGCGAGGGAAGTTCGCTGGGAAATTCCGAATAATAACTATCTACCTCCACTAATACTGACACTGTTGAGCCTGAATAATCAATCTCCGCTTTCTCAACACGTGATAAAGGGACTATCGTTCCTATAGATAAAATAAACTCATCCACCAACCCGCTAGGCCCATCAACACTACAGGAAAAACTAACTTCAGAAAGCCCTGCTGTAGCGGCTCCTGTTTTAACTTCTATTTGAGAAAGAGTAACCCCTTTTTGTGCAGCCAAATATTTAAGTTGGGAAAAAAGGAATAAAGTAGGATTCTTATTCGGAAGAGCAATTGTTACCAAATCCGTTCGTAAAACCCCGCTGTCTTTTACTCGGCGTAAAATCTCTTCTTTTTGCCGCAGTGTACTCTCCTCCTTTTTTATGGCAACAAGTGAGGCATTAAGGCTACGTATCTGCGAAATACCCATCTTTGCAGCAATAAATAATATACCAGAAATTACAAATAACGACAAAAGGGGTACGGCCACTACTTTAAGTTGAATACTTAAATTTTTCCCCGCACCTTTGTTTAAAAATGTTAATTCCATTATTTATTTGATAGTTCAAAACCGGTTGAATATCCGGTAACTGGATTAAACGATAAAGAGTTTAAAAATATTCCTTTGTAACCGGGAATTTGCATCAAAAATGCAAGAAAACTAGACAATGCTGACGAGTCACGAAACGTGGTATCAACAGCAGTCTTTTCTTCGGAAACAGCCGCATGACCAATTCCAACACCCGCACTATTACTAACCAAGCTATTAACGGTTGGCAAATCGCTAGCAACTGAATACAAAGCAAGAATCGATTTTATTTTCCCGATTCTTTCCTTTGTTAAGAACAATTTTTGCTCCGTCTCCTCCAAACCAGCTATTGACTCTTTTAGGCTATCCCTGCTTACGGTTAAATTAGTAATTTTTGGCTTTACAATAACAAAATAGACTGTAAAACCTATCGCGGCAATAAAAAAAACTACTGACATTAAAATTGTCGCTTTTTTACAAAAATACGCAACTCCTAGTAAAAATTTACTCGGACCTAAATCGGTGGGTAATAGGTTAATATTTTTCATAAATTATTCCCCCCGGAGCGCAAGTCCCACGGCAATAGAATAAAGAGAGGTATAGTTTTTTAATATATTTAAAGTGTCTGGATCAACCACCAGTTTTGCAAAAGGGTTTCCTACAACAACTTCCAAACCCAACAGCTCCGTCATCCCCGATATTGCTTCAGGCATATTTGCTGTCCCTCCCGAAACTACAACCATTTGGGGGGCACCCCCATTTGCCTCAGTTTGATAAAACTGTATCGCTTTTTTTATCTCATCAACCACCAATTTAAACGTTGGCTCCACGGCACTTTTAACTTTACCCTCAAGCTGATCCGAAAGACCATAGGTTTTTTTATACTCTTCAGCCTGCGCGTAATCAACTCCCAGCCCCTGCGAAAGCGCCCGGGTGAATGCTTCACCTGCCGTAGGAACTGACCTTGAAAAACAGAGATTACCATTTTTGGCAATTGCAATATTGGTGGACCTTGATCCTAAATCCAATAATAAAGCAGTTTTATCCGGAGGAGCCAAAGCTCTAACCAAAGCCAATAACTCCGTCTCAACCCCAACCGCAGTAAGTCCTGCCATTTGGGCCACCTTCACATATTTTTCAACCAGAGTCCTCGGTGTAGCAATAAGCAGTACTGAAACTTCCGAAGCTTCACCTGAACCAGCTCTTTCAATAATCTGGTGCTCCAAAACAGCCTCAGCCACAGGTATCGGAATATATTGTTCCGCCTCCCACTTAACCGCTGACGCAATTTCCTGGTCGGTGAGACTTGGAAATTTTATATTTTTCGTAAAAACCAAAGATTCAGGGAGAGAAATATTAACTTCCTTGGAGTTAATTTTTGCCTGACTGACCAGCTTACGTACCACATCAGCCAAGGCAACATATTCCTTCTCGTCTTCAATTGCGTTCGGAGGATTACCTTTATATCCAACCACGCCCGAGGCCTGAAGTCTCCACGCCGCACCCTGATTTGACAACTCAACAATTTTTATAGTTTTTGAACCAATATCCAATCCTACACTCATGTTTTTAGTGGCTTATTCCTTGTACCGCCCCGCTAAATACGGCGTTATTAAAAATTTCCGAAGGTTCGGGGTACCCCTGAATAATTTGTATCTTACGATTTGCTTCCCCGGAAGTTCCAGCAGAATTTATTTCAATACCCTGCGAAGGGAGGTTGGATACGCCACCCCCATTATTCACCCCAATTTTATGCGCCAAATCTGTGTTATAAAGAATCCTTACTTTCATAAACTGTAATCTTCCCGACCCCGAAGTTCCCATTTTAGTGGAAGCAGGTATTGAATAAGGTGCGCTACCCAAATCCGAAATTGCAACACTAAAAGCATAATTTACTCCGTTTATTCTACAAGATCCGTCACTGGCATGAAGGTCAAACTTATTATCATTTAGCCTTCTACTATCATATGGGTCTGCCGTAATTCTCGCCACCTTAACACTTCCATATCCATCTGTCGTTGTATAAAATACGCTTGCTTCCAAAGCCGGCGTCGTGGCGATATCTGCACCAGTTCCTTCTTTTCCCCAGCATATTTTTATTGGTAGAGGTCGGCTAGCATTATCTGTTTTATAGCAAGGGTTTGCCGTGTCACAACGATCTACTATGTTTCCATTTGCATCGTGGGATACAAACCAAACGGTTGCACTTTCACCAGCATTGTACTCTTCGGGTAAAACAAATTCGGCTAAACCCTTTGCAAAATCGGTTTTTTCTGCCACGGCCTTTGCATCCCCAACCACAACATTGTAATCACTTGTTCCGGTTATTAATACCTGTTCCACACCAGCCTCAGCCGCAGAAAAAGCACGCAGGGAATCTTCTTCCGTCGAGGTTACCTTTATATCAGTTATGCTCCTCGAAACAATTGAAAGTACAACAGTAACAATAACCGCCATCGAAAGAAGAACCAGAAGGATAGCCTGACCCCGCTCACGTTTAGGCAGATTTCTCATATCTTTTAAGTGTATCAATAAAATAGGTTTATGGTCAATCCTCTCATTAATAATTTCTTAATTGTACCTTGGTTGAAATAGTTACCTGAGCGCCCTCGTCATCAGAAGCGGCATCTGGATCTCTTCCTTTTAATGTGATACTTACACTTGGCGGAATTTTACTCACATCACAAGTAATACTAGTACCTGTCTCTACTTTGACATCCGTGGATGTCAAAACGGAAGCCACAATTTCCCCAGGACGTTTCCAGGTAACATTGCTTACCCCGTCCCAGGCAAACGCTCCTAATTTTCCATCTGCATCCACATAATCAAGGTTCTTCCCGCTCCCGGAGCAAGTTATACTCTTGGCATTACGGATTTGCCTTTCCATAATTCCGAGAACGTAATTTAAATTATCGCGTACCTTTAATTGCGATTCGCTTTTTTTTGATCCTTTTAAGGAAATTAATATGGCACTTGTAGATAGGATCCCCAAAATCGCAAAGACCCCTGCAGCAACCAACACTTCTATTATGCTAAAACCCTTCTTGCCTTTTACAAATGCCTTTTTCATCTTAGCCTCCAATCACTAAAGTATGTCGTTGAACTCACCTCACGCGTACTTTTGGAATCATTCCAGCTGACTTTCACTTCCGCCTGTATTACTGGTTTACCAATTACTGTAGAAAAAATCAAATTGCGCGTAAATTGCGTGCCAACAATTAGTTGGCTACTATTACAAATACTGTGACTACCCCAACCTAAACTACTCAAACACCACGTACCGGAAGCCTTGCTTAAAAAATCAGTAATATTATTATCTCTTTCGGACCTTACCCATTCAATCCCTTCCTGAACATAGCGCGTAGCCTGGTTTTTATTTCTTGAATAGGTTGTATTACTAACCGCATAAGTAGATAGAGAGGCAATCCCGACAACCGTTAGTGTAATAACTGCAAGTGCTAAAAGAACTTCAAAAAGAGACTGCCCCAATATAAGTACATCTTTTTTTGCAGAACATTTAAAACGTTTTTCAATAGAAATCCCGCCTTTATTTACACACCGTTCTTTTGTCATTTTCATCTTATTTCTCCCGTTTTTGTTACTGTTATTGTTTTATTAATAACTCCATACGTCACGGTAATTACCGATTGAGTCTCAACTCCCTGCCCCAAAACCTTAAATTTTATTGGGTCAATCGATAACGAATGTGAAATATTGGCGGGAAGAGTAACTGTTTTTATTTCAAAAGTAGAAATATCAAAAGTAGGAGAAATACATTCCCCAATTATTTTATAGCTTTTAGGCGATACCCAATCAAAATTAACACTAGTAACACTAGAAAGAGTGTCCGCGCAGTTTTTTTTACCGGATAACGCTTGTTCCTGAGCCAACCTTAAATCCCCCCTTACACTCCTTATACTACTTTCCAGATACTGCCTACGGGAAAATTCACGAAAACTTGCGTAACCGAAGGAAAATGCAGCAGCGACAATTGCAACGGCAACTAGAGTCTCTATAAGCGTAAATCCTGGAGGTATATCGCGAAACTTTATTCTGGAAATTGGTGAATTATCCTTTCCCATCTTTAATCAACTATACACTATTCACCAGCTACAATTAAGCAGTTTTTTTGCAACAAGAGAAACCTGCACTTAGCGGGGGAGGGTGTCACGGATTTGTTACTTTATAATTACAAGTCACTCCCGTTCCACAGATCCCGCCACCGCCACACGTCGCCGTGCCTGAAGTCTGTTCCAGTGCTGAGCATAATTCATAGGTCGTGGCAGTTAACCCCCGGTTATATATATATAACCTTGCCGGGTTTTTCGGATCAAGTGGAATACTGGACATATATGTATTCCCTACACCACAAGTAGCAGGAACACCAACACCACCCCCTGAGAGGGATCCACCGAAAGTAATTGAAGAGGGATAAACATTACAATCAGCTTTATAAAGTTCCAATGCGCTTCTAATAAGTTCCAGGTCCGCCCTTCTTCTGGAATCGCGAGACGATTTTCTTGCCGCATCAATACTAAATAGGCTAAGGCCTAACAAAATCGCAATAACGGAAATTACCACCAAAAGTTCAATTAAGGTATAGCCGGAAAATATTTTAATTCTGTAGTTTATATTTGTCACAATCCTTAACCGAAACTACCACAATATAGTTCACCAAGCGTAAAGGCACTTTTGCTAATTGGCATTTTTCCACTGAACCTTTTCCTCACGGGGCCACTGTATACACACAACCAGTACACCACGCCTCAGTCACACAAGGAGCCTCTCCCAAATTCTCCAAACACGCTTTTATGGCGTAATCTTCTGAACCTGTCGAACTATAACGATATTCAAAAGTACCCTTTGGATCCTTAGGCAAAATGCTCATATAAGTATTCCCGCCAGTAACTTGCCATATGGCACCCCATGCGCATTGGCTAGTTCCATTAAGGCTACACCCCCAAATTCTGTAAGCACCAGCAGTTGGTGGTGTAGCACTCCCTGGGTATCTCGCAAAATCATTGTAATAAAGAGTCAGTGCCGTTTTGATATTCCTCAAATCTGATTTTCGCACTGCGTCCCTTGCTCTTTTTTGCGCAGAAGTAAAATTCGCAGAGATAAGCGCTGCCAGTATCCCAATTACTGAAACTACTACAAGAAGTTCTATCAATGTGAAGCCTGAAACTAGTTTCTTCATACTATATTTCAGTTTAGTGTTAAACAAATAAGGTTGTCAAGTTTACTTTAACTTTAACAGTTCACTTTCGTACTCTTCTATTGATTTATTTAAAGGAGTTTTACCGTAAGCCCGCCCGAAATTGCATATCTTTGTCCCGCAGTTTATTCCTCTTTTAATTATTTCCTTGTCATACTCATCCTCACTTTTTCCCTCCAGGGCTGCATAAACCTGAAACCTGCTGCCGTTACTAAAATAAACGTATTTTAATCCGTGCTGCGCTTGCGGATCGTTAGGAATTGCTTTTAAATAGGGGGGGTAGGAAGGGTCGGATAAATCAGCCAAAGAATCCCTGCCCCAATCACAGGCTGAATAACTGACTGTTACATCAAGACTTCCATCTGGCTTGCGAGCATCTTTGGGAACAACCTCATAGGGGGCACATGCAGCGATGGCTCCGTCCTTAGCCAGGGGAAAAAAGCCAAAATCCTCCTGGTATTTTACCAAAGCTTCGTGAATTGAGCCTAAATCCGCTTTTCTTTGGGCATCCCTTGCCCTTCTTAAACTCACAATATAGTTTGGGGTGGAAACCAGGATAATTAACCCCAAAATTAGTGATACCACCGCCAATTCCTCCCTAGTAAAAAACTTCATATTAATTAAACATCAAGACACTTTTAACTGTCTGCCCAAACATAATCATTATAACAAGAGCTAAAAGTAAAAAAGGCCCAAAAGCAATTTTGCTCTTTAATTTTGCCTTATTTAGAATTATTAAAAAAACTCCGACGACAGCTCCTATCAAAAAGGACAAAGAAAGCCAGTAAAATATATTATCAAGTCCCACAACCATTCCTCCAAAAATTGCAAATTTTACATCTCCCAACCCCATTCCCCTTCCTTTGGTAGCCAAATTAAGGATAAGTAAAAATGAGGAGGCAACAAACCCCGCAAAAATTTCGGAATATATGTCTTTCGGATTTGCAAGCAAAACGTAGACGAGAACTAAACCCAACCCCGCATAAACCAAACCATCGGGGATAATCTGATGCTTAATATCAATTACAAATATGGAAATTAAAACTACAAATAAAAGCATCAAATAAATAAAGCCCCAAGCCCCCCCAAATCTGCAAATTACACTTGTAGAGAGTGGGGGAGTACCGCAATTTATAAAAAGCAAATAAAGAAGGGAAAAAAATAATGCCGTTGAAAATTCAAGCAAGGGATACTGAACGGATACTCTTGCACCACATCTTCTGCATTTTGCATGAAGAACCAAATAGGAAACAAGGGGAATATTATCAAACCATTTAATGTTTCTTTTGCAGCTTAGGCACTTCGATCTACCCAATATATTTTTTTTGTGAGGGATACGAAACACAATGACATTAATAAAGGAACCAAATACCAAACCTAATATAAATACAAATAGCAACACAGCTTATTATCCATAAGGCAGGGAAATAAATCAATCGAGGAAAATATAACTTAAGGAAGGCAAAGATAACAACCCGTCGCTGTATCAGCATTCGCGGCGTTGGTACATGTATTATCGGCAGGGCAACCAGTGGTAGGAAAATCGGTAGGTAAACCACCCGCTTTACACCTACTCCACGCCTCATCCCTGAAGGCTCCCGATTGTGGTTTATAACAAACATAGGTTGAATCTCCCGATGTTCCCCTGTGATAGATTGACAGCCTACGATAGGTCGCTGACGTGATTCTGGAAATAAACGCAGATTTTACTTCCGAAGTTGCTCCCGTGGAAATATTCGTTAACAACGGCTGTGCGTCTCCACCAAAGGTTTGGGCAGCGGTGGTAACTTCAACCATGGGTGTAATTGCGACATTAAGACTACTTGCCCCAAGCTGCCATGGGTAATAACCCTTGAATGCGTAATACCTCTCTGTGGCGCCAATCAGTTGCTCTGCATCACTTTTGGATCCAGTATCCCTGCCTCTGTTAATTTGCTCTATGGGGTTAATTACTGATAATACCGCAACTGCCAAAATCCCCAAAATCGCAATAACGATCAAAAGCTCAATCAAAGTAAAACCCAACGAGGACTTACTATTTCGGGCAAGGCACATATCTAGCTTTAAGGATAGGAAAACTGAAAATAATTGTCAAGTGGTAGTTTCGTTTCCCCTAAAATTGTGATGTCAAATTATAAATCGGCATTATTATCGCAATTACTAAAAAGGCAACGCCTATTCCCAAAACTATCATAATCAAAGGCTCAATAGCCGCCGTCAAACCTTTAACTTTTTGCTCCGATTCAACCTCAAAAACTCGGCTCACATTTTGCAAAACATCCTCCATTTTTCCCGTCTCTTCACCAACGGCTATCATCTGCGAAAGGATAAAAGGGAAAGCCTCGGGGTGCTTGGAAAAGGAGTAGGCAATAGGGAAACCTTTTTCAACCTGCACGGCAGCATCTTTCATCGCCTCAGATATAACAACATTGTTCACAACTTCAGAAGTAATATTTAAAGCTTCCAGGATTGACACTCCCGCCCCAACCATCAAACTTAGAGTTCTTGATATCTCCGTTAAAAGAATCTGTCTCTGCAGATCTCCGAAAATCGGTATTTTAAAAGCTAGTTCATCGGTTTTTCTTCTCCCCGCTTTGGTCTTTCTATACGCCCTAAAGGCAAAAAATGCACCAACAGCAAAAGCTATAAAGAGTGGCCAAAACTTTACAAAAGCGTTGGAAACACTAATCAAAATCTTGGTTATTATGGGAAGCTCCGCATCAAATTCGGAGTACAAGGATGTCAATTTGGGAACTACAAATATCATCATTATAAAAGAAACAACAACCATCCCGATTACAATTATCGCAGGGTAGATTAATGCACCTTTAACACTACCCCTAAACTCCTGGTCTTTTTCCAAACTTGCAGCCAAGCGCTTAAAAACGTCATCAATAACCCCACCCGCCTCGCCGGACTTTATAAGAGCAATGTAGGTAGGAGTAAAAACTTTTGGATGCTTTGAAAAGGCAGCTGACAACGACTTCCCCCCCTCTACATCCGACAAAATTTGTGACACTACCTTTTGCATCGAACCCTTGGTTTGTGACCTGATGATTAAAAGTGCATCGGTTATCGGCAGACCGGCGTTTATCATTGTTGAAATTTGACGGGTAAAACTAACCACATCCCCATAACCTACTTTTTCTTTTGTCATTCCCGACAACAAACCCAAAATACCGGGTCCAATTTCACTGATCGATAAAACAACTAATCCCTGCTTTTGCACAATATTTGCAGCTTCTCTTTCCAAACTTGCCTCAACCACACCATCAACCGGCTTACCTTTTTTGTCCCTCGCCTTGTAGTTGAATCTTTTCATTAACTTACAATTTTTTTATCCTAAGCCTGCAAAAGCTTTTCATTTTTTATTACTTTCTAACAAGCCTTGTAAGAAGTTCCGGTCTCAAAGACCAGCTTATCGCGGTTTCAATAGTAGTCTTTCCTGCGTTAACCAAGCTTGCCAGAGACTGCTCGAGGGTTATCATTCCTGCCTCATGCGAGGTTTCGATTATTCCATCGATCATATGCGTCTTACCTTCTCTTATAGAAGTTCTAATCGCCGCGGTACCAAGCATGACTTCGCCGGCAAGAACCCTCCCTTTCGGAATGGAACGGACTAGTCTCTGAGAAAAGACGGCCTCTATAACATTGGAAAGTTGCAATTTAATTTGGGTTTGCTGCTCTTCAGGAAAAACGTCAACCACTCTGTCGATAGTTTGTGCCGCCGAATTTGTATGCAAGGTTGCAAAAACCAAATGTCCGGTTTCAGCAACAGTAAGGGCTGAAGAAATGGTTTCTTTATCTCTCATTTCTCCCACCAAAACAACATCAGGGTCCTCCCTTAAGGCTGATCTTAATGCCAATGTCCAGGAAAAGCTATCCGAATTCATCTCCCTTTGTGATATTATTGACCTCTCGGGCCTAAACACAAACTCAATGGGATCTTCTATTGTTAAAATGTGACAGGCTCTGTTTTTATTTATCTCGTTTAAAAGAGCGGCAAGTGAAGTTGACTTTCCATGCCCCGTAGGGCCGGTTACAAGAACCAGTCCCTGCCTTAGGGAAGTTAAAGAATGAATCACCGCGGGACTTCCCAAAGATTCAATTGCAGGTATCTCAATCGGGATCCTTCTAAAAGCCGCCGCCATACTTCCTTTTTGTGTATAAGCATTTATCCTAAATCTTGCTTGATCAGAAAAAGCAAGAGAGAGGTCAATCTCCTTATCGACCGATAGTTTCGAAAGCTGCTGGCTTGTTAGAACGTTTCTCATAAGTTCCAAGATTAAGTCAGGAGTTAAAACTTCACTATTATCCAGAGGTAATAGTTCGCCGTCTATTCGAATCATTGGGGGAGTACCCGCAATAAGATGCAAGTCCGATGAACCAAGGTCAATAGTTGCCTGCAATAATTTTTTAATATCCATACTAAACTATCCTTAATTAATTAAAGCACAAAAGTCAAAATTATTCTTGTGCTACTCTTAAAACCTCTTCAATTGTTGTAATTCCCTCCAGTGTTTTCAAATAGCCGTCCTGCTTTAGAGAGATCATACCTTCACCCCTAGCTTCTTTCTCAATCGTAGAAGCGGGGGCGCGCTCCAATATCAACCTACTGATTTTTTCCGTAACAGGCAAAACCTCAAATATTCCAACTCTTCCTAAATAACCTGTATTTGAACAATCAGGATCACCTTTACCTTTATAAAATTTCATTTCCTTGTCTTCTGGCCACAGGCTTCCCAATTCCTTTTTCATCTCTTCACTAACTTTTGGATCGGGAAGGAAGGAATCCTTACACGAGTCATGAATTTTTCTAACCACTCTTTGAGCAACAATGGCCGTCATCGATGAGGCCAAAAGATAGGGCTCTGCCCCCATATCGAGAAGTCTTGGAAGAGCACCTGACGCATCATTAGTGTGCAGGGTTGAGAAAACCAAATGACCAGTTAATGAGGCCTGTATCGCCAAGTCTGCCGTTTCCTGGTCCCTAATTTCTCCCACAAGAATTATATTCGGGTCCTGTCTTAAAAACGACCTTAAGCCGGAGGCAAATGTCAACCCGGCTGCCGGATTAACTTGAACCTGGTTTACCCCGGGAATCTTATACTCGATTGGATCCTCCAAAGTCACTATGTTCACTTTTATGGTATTAATTTTTGAGATAATTGAATAAAGCGTTGTTGTCTTACCAGATCCTGTCGGCCCGCAGATAAGAATAATTCCATGTGGTCTTAAAATCGCATCCTCCAGATTTTTCAAACCCCTTCCTCTTAATCCCAATTCCTGTAAAAGGGGGACACCTCCGCTTTTTTTCAAAAGACGCATCACTATCTTTTCTCCCCAGGCAGTGGGAAGAGAGGAAATGCGTAAATCAACATCCTCATCCCCCGTTTTAAAATTAAATCTTCCATCTTGGGGGATTCTCTTTTCATCGATTTTCATTCCGGAAAGAATCTTAATCCTGGAAATTAACGAGTCATGAATTGGTTTTGGAATTGTAAGTTTCTCCTGCAAAATTCCATCAATTCTATAACGAACT
>Ga0315281_10006223_pt1 | contig 17009 bp, 20 predicted proteins | sample YL17G07_0_MG_FD_204540 | JGI IMG/M metagenome (GOLD analysis project Ga0315281, IMG submission 204540) | Sediment microbial communities from Yellowstone Lake, YNP, Wyoming, USA - YL17G07_0 | ecosystem: Environmental > Aquatic > Freshwater > Lake > Sediment | place: USA: Wyoming | collected...
CAAACAAAGCGATGTAAGAGCGTTGCGCATGGTGCGTTAGAAAGGATTGATCGCGGACAGCATGCGCGAGAACCAGCCCTGCCGCTGATTGTCGGTGAGTGCGCCACGCCCCGAAAACTCGATCTCGGCGTCCGCGATCAGGTTGGACGAAACGTTGTTGTTCTGCTCGATGTCCTCGGGCCGGATGACGCCCGAGACGTAGATGTGAAGTTCCTCGTCGTTCACCATCAGCACTTTTGTGCCTTCGACAAACAGGTCGCCGTTGGGGAGCTGCTTGTGTACGCGCGCTGAAACGAGCGCCTGGACACGGCTTCCGCGGGCCGTCTCACCGTCACCTGAGAAACTCGACTTGCTCATCAGGTCGATGAGCACGCTCGGATCGAGGTCGGGATCGGATTCATGCAGCGCTTCGGCAAAGCTCAAGAGCTTGCCCGCCCCGAGCGACGTTGCGGATTCGCGATCCATCTTGGTCGATGCATCACCCTCGGCCTTGGGCGACTCGTCGACGCGGATCGTCACGAGATCACCGACACGACCGGCGCGAAAGTCCGCAACCAGACTGCGGCTGGCGTCCTGCCACATCGAACCATCGCTCACCGGATTGGGCGAGGCTTCGTAGTCGCCTGGCTTGTAGTCGCGGTGGCGGGGCTTGAAGGTCGCGATGTGCTGTACGCCACAAGACGCCGCGAAGAGCGCGGCAAATGCGCACCATAATGACCGTGCGCCGATCATTGCACGACCTCGGCATTCTGCGGGTCGATGATGCGCGCCTGCAGCGCAGTGCCGGTGGCGCGATTCTGCACGCGGATGACTTCGCCGACGCGGCCATTCTGTTTGGCCTCAGCCGGCGCCGAGACGGTCACGTTGCCGTACACGGCGAAAATGGTGATCTGCTTGCCTGCGCTGACGTCGGGTTCCGGACAGCTCAAGGTTGCGGTGAGCGGCACGCGGATTTCGCGGCCGGCGCTTTGCACGATGATCGAACCGCTGACCATGCCGCTGCGCCCCGCGCGGCCCAGCTCCGCCCGCAGGCTGCGTGGACCGTCACTGACGCTGACCTCGTTTGGGATCTTGGCTCGCACGATGGTGCAGGGCTGCGCGGCTTCCCCGAGCGCCTGCTCGGCGGCGGCGAGCACCACCTCGGCGCTGAGGCGAAGAAGCTTGCGGCTGATGCGGCTGACCACTGGAACCGCGATGCCCTCGGTCGAGGCACCGGCGTTCTTGAGCGCGCGCAGCACATCGCTGCGGCGAACCACGAGCGTGGTGCCCAGAGCCGGCGCATCGGCCACGGGCAGATCGCCAAGCTCGCTGTCGGCGAACTCGGGCATCACCTCTTGAAGCAGAACTTGGTCTTGGGCAGCCGCGAGACTCGGCAACCAGGCCAGGCACAGTAGTATCGTTGCACGCACGAGGCGGGTGCACTGCAGATTCCGGGCCAGCGCCCCGCCACCGGACTTTCTCGTTGTTTCTTGGGAAGTCATTGCTTTGCTCGACTCCGGAGAGAACGCGCGCGACGCAAAGCGTCAGAGTTCCGACGCGCGACCGCCATCACCGATCCGCCACTCGGCGCAGCATCTGGTCGGCTGCCTCGATGACCTTCTGGTTGACCTCGTAAGCGCGCTGGCTTGCGATGAGGTCGATCATCTCGTTGACGACCTCGACGTTGGAGCCTTCCAGAAAGCCCTGGGCCACGGTGCCGAGTCCTTCTTCCCCGGGCTTGGCCACCATCGGCTGGCCGCTTGCGTCGCTGGCCTGGAACGTGCTGCGCCCGAGCGCAAGGAGCCCGGCGGGGTTGGCGAAACCCGCCAGCGTGATCTGTCCGACCTGCTGTGCGGCGGCCTGACCCGGCTGCGTGACGCTGATCACGCCGCTCGGCGAAATCGTGACGCCTGTGGCGTCGGGCGGAATCGTGATCGCAGGCTCCACCGCATAACCGTCAACCGTGACCAGCCTGCCGTCGGCGTCGGTCTTGAGATTGCCCGCACGTGTGTAGCCGATCTCTCCCGATGGGCGCGTGACCTGGATGAAACCCGCACCTTCTATCGCGATGTCGAGATGACCATCGGTCTGCACCAGGCTGCCCTGCATCTGGATCTGTGCAGTCGAAACGACGCGTGTGCCCTGCCCGATCTGCAGGCCCGTGGGAAGGGTCGCCCCGTCGCCGGCAGGCGCACCGGGTGCGCGCAGGGTCTGGTAGATGAGATCCTGAAACTCTGCGCGGCTGCGCCGAAAGCCCGTCGTGTTCACGTTGGCAAGGTTGTTGGCCACGACGTCGACGTTGGTCTGCTGCGCAGCCATACCGGTCGCAGCCGTGGTGAGTGCCTTCATCATGGTCGTGTCTCCCTTTGCTAACCCCTGCCGGCGATGTCGCGCGCGGTGCGCTCATCGAGCTGCCGGAACGTTTCGATGAGCTTCTGGAATGCCTCGAATGAGCGGCTCACCGTGATGAGCTCGGTCATGCCGCCGACGGCATTGACGTTGGCGCTCTCCAGATATCCTTGCTCGACGGTTGTGTTCTCGGCGGCAAGCGCCGTGCCGCCTTGCTGCTTGAGCAACGTCAGGCCTTCCTTCACGAGCGCATCGGCGGTGTCGAAGCGGACCACCTTGAGCTTGCCCACCGTCTGCCCATCGGCCTGGACTTGACCATCCGCGCCAATGCGGACCTGCTTGGCGTCCTTCGAGATCGTGATCGGACCTGCCTCCCCAAGCACCGCCAGTCCTGAGTGGCTTCGCAGGGTGCCTTCGGCGTCGGTGACGAAAGAGCCCGATCGCGTGTAGCGTTCCCCCGCAGGCGTCTCGACCGCGAAGTAGCCTTCTCCCTGCAAGGCCAGGTCGAGCGCGCCGCCGGTTTGCTCCAAACTGCCGGCCTGCGCATCGCGCCCGATGCGATCAATCGTGACGTAGCGCAACGAGGTCGGCGCTGCGGCAGCCTGACTGTTGGCCACGAACTCGCCGAAGATCACCTGGTCGGCCTGATAGCCGTGCGTTTGGGTGTTGGCCACGTTGTTGGCGACCACCGCCAGCGTTCTCTCCTGCGCGATTGCACCGGAGAGTGCGCTGTAGATTCCGTCTGACATGTTAGGTCCCCGTCCTTGCTTCCCGAGCAACGACCTCGTGCGCGTCCAGGAGCATGGCTCGTAGTCGCAGCGTGGCTTCTCCCAGGATCTGGCAGACGCGACTCTCGGTCACACTGAGGATCTGCCCGATTTCGGCCTGCGTGCATTCCTCCTGGTAGTAGAGGGCAAGCACCTGCTGCATGCGCGGCGACAGCTTCGTAATCGCTTCGGCCAACCGCCGCTTGAGTTGCGCGTCGGTCAGCACCACGTCGGGGCCGAGGAACGAGGATTCGGCGTCGTCGACGGAAACACTCGAAAAGCCGAGCAGCGCGGGTCCGCGCGCCAGGTCGCCTACCAGGTTCTGGTACTGTTCGAGCGAGACGCCCAGGCGCGCGGCAACCTCTTCTTCATCGGGCTGACGACCGAGCTGCTGCTGCAGCGTTCGGATCACGTGGGTGATCTCCCCCATCCGTCCGCGGCCGTAGCGGGTCAGACTGTCGTTGGCGCGAAGCTCATCGAGCATCGCGCCTCGAATGCGCGTCTTGGCGTACGGTTCGAACGCGGGGAAGCGCGTTTGGTCGTAGGCCTGCACGGCGCGCAAGAGGCCCTCCGTGCCGGCTCCGATGAGATCGCTCACATCGACGTTGGGTGGCAGCCTTCGCGCCATGCGGAAGGCGATCCGCCGCACGATCGGCAACCCGATCGCGATCAGATCCTCGCGCGTCGAAAGCGGACGTTTGAGCTGCGAAGCATACGGGTCGGTCGGTTCGTTCAGCATAGTAGATCCGATCGCGAGGGGCCTGCTTGTGCGATGAGCCGTCGGCAGAGCGTGGCGAGGGCGCGCGACGCCGGAGAGCGCGGCGAGCCGATGACACAGGGTTCACCGCGAGCCACACCGCGAACGACTGCTTCATCGCGGGGCACCGAGCCAAGGTAGGAGAGTTCCAGAGACAGGAATCGACTCACCACCGACTGCAGGCGCTCGTAAACCTCGAGGCCCTCGGTCTCATTTACGACCTGATTGGCGACGAGAGAAATGCGCTCGACGCCGCTGCGGCGATGCAGCACTTTGGCCATCGCGTACGCGTCGCGCAACGAGGTCGGTTCGGGCGTGGCGACCAGCACGACCTGATCGGCTGCCGCGGCAAAACCGACCGAGTTCGAACCGATGCCTGCGCCCGTGTCCATAACCCAAACGTCGAAGAGGGCCGCGAGGCCGCGCACCAGTGTCATCAGGCGCTCGTGCTCGTCGCTCGACAGATTGGCCATCTCGAAGCGGCCCGGACAAGCCGGCAGCAGGTGCACGCCGCAGGCGGTTTCGACCAAGATGTCCTCGACCGCGCACTGACCGCGCATCACCGAGAGCATGTCGGCGCTCGGCCGTATGCCGAACGCTAGATCGAGGCTGGCAAGGCCGAGGTCGGCATCGAGCAGGAGCACGCGCTTGCCCTGCTGCGCCAACAGCACCGCGATGTTGGCGCTGAGTTGCGTCTTGCCGACCCCGCCCTTGCCGCTGGTCACGGCGATCGTGGGCGTCCGATGGGGTTCCGGCATGGCCTGCGGTCGCGCCGAGGAGATTTCGCTGCGCGTGAGCCGAAGCCCCTCTGCCTGGTCGGATAGTCTGAGCATGGTCAATTGATCTCTCCGTCGCAGAGCAGCATGGCGAGCGCGCTCGGACTGGCCAGGGTGATGTCTTCGGGCACCCGCTGTCCGGTTGTCAGGTACGCGAGCGGAAGGCCGCTCAGCACGTGCCCGGCGATGACTGTGCCGGAGCACAGCGCCTCGTCGACCTTGGTGAAGGTGAGGCGAACCGGATCGAGCATCCCGTAGTGCTCGATCGCGGATGACAGTTCGCGCTCCCGCATGGCGACTGCAAGACACAGATGCACGTCCACGGGTTCCTGCACGCCTCGCAGGCATTGGGCCATGGCCTGCATTGCGGCGTCGTCGCGGGTGGAACGGCCGGCAGTATCCACCAGCACCAGGTCCGCCCCGGCGAGCCGGTCAAGCGCCAGGTCGAGCGAGCGGATATCCGACGCCACCTCCATCTCGCAGCCGATCAGATCCGCATAGCGCCCGAGTTGCTCGACGCCTCCGATGCGATACTGGTCGATCGTCACCAGGCCCACGGTCTTGCCGTGACCGAGCTGCTCGCGGGCCGCAAGTTTGGCAATCGTCGTGGTCTTGCCCACACCCGTCGGCCCCACCAGCGCGACGACTCGCGCTCCACCGCGGATCGGTCCGCCGAAGACGATCTCCTCTCCGAGAACCTCGGCGAGCAGCGTTTGCAGCGTGGCCATGCCGTGCACGGGTTCGGTTTGCCGTTCACGCACCGCGTCGGCGAGCGCGCGCGCCGCGCTTTCGGGCACGCCCTCGCGAATCAAGCGACGCTGCAGAAAACTCGCCGAGCCGATGGCCTTGTCTTGAGCGACGTCGCCGGCATCGCGACCACTGATCGCGGTGACCTCGACGCCGCCTTTGCCGCCATCACGCAGCTCGCTCTCGTCGAGCTTGCGTCTCGCGACGACCAGCGCCTCGGGGCCGAGCGAGCGCTTGAGCTGTGCGATGGCATCTTCGAATCGTGCTGCTCGAAATGTGTGTAACAAAGTCTTTCTCCTTCACGTATGGACCACTACGCACTGACCACGCCGAGCGTACGAACGGTCGCCTTGGGATCGACCTCGCGGAACGAGAGCACGGCCAGGCCCGGAATACGTCGATGCAGAAACTCGGCCACCGAGCGCCGAACGTCGGGCGCGCACAAGAGGACCGGCGGCGCACTGATGCCCGCGAAGGCGCGCGCAGCGCCGTCCAGTGACGAGAGCACGCGCTGCGCGCTCGACGCGTCCGGGCCACCGCTGCGAAAGGCCTCCTCCGCCCGCGGGTCGAGCACCAGTGCGGCGATTCGTCCGCCGTCATCCTTGAAGCGCGCGCTAATCGCGCGAGCCAGGCGTCTGCGCACACGTTCGGTGAGTTCGAGTGGATCTTTGGTCTCGCGACCGGCATCGGCCAGCGTTTCGAGAATCGAGCGCAGATCACGAATCGGTATCGACTCGCGCAGTAGCTGCCGCAGCACCTGGATGACCTCGCCAAGCGTCAAGATGTTGGGCATCAGTTCGTCCACCAAGCGCGGCTCGCGACGCGCCAGGATGTCGAGCAACTCCTGCGCTTCACGCCTGCCGAGCAGCTCGGGTGCGACCGCTCGCAACAACTCCGTGAGATGGGTGGCGGCGACTGTGGCTGCGTCCACGACGGTGTAGCCGAGGCCCTCGACGCGCTCGCGGTCGGCGGCCGTGACCCAGTGCGCCGGCAGTCCGAAGGCCGGCTCGGCTACCCGTTCGCCCGCGATCGCCGGTAGGCTTCCCGACGGATCCATCGCCAAGAAGCGCCCGACGCGCAGCTCGCCGCGACCGATCTCGTTGCCGCTCACCAGCAGACGATATGCGCTGGGTGCAAGCCGCAAGCTGTCGCGGATATGCACCGATGGCATGATGATGCCGAGTTCGCTGGCGAGATTCTTGCGAATCGCCGATACGCGTTCGACCAGGCTGCCACCCTTGTTGGGATCGACCAGCGCCACCAGGTCGAAGCCCACCTCGAGTTCGAGCAGATCGACGGGCAGGAGTTCTTCGAGCTTGTCGCGTTCGCTCGGCACAGCAGCGCCCGGACCTCCGTCGGGCGTGCCCGGCGCAGTGGTCGTGACGATCGGGTTTGCTTTGCCAAAGCGCGCGACGAACGCGGCCAGGCCGGCGAGCGTCGCGAAGGGCAAGAGCGGCATCCCGGGCAAGACTCCGATCACGCCCAAAATGCCCGCGGTTGCCCACAGCGCGCCGCTGCGCGCGCTTAGCTGTGAGACGAGGGCGGGCGCGAGCGCCGTACCCGCGGCCACGCGCGTGACGACGACACCCGCCGCAGTCGACACCAAGAGCGCCGGGATCTGGGCGACAAGTCCGTCGCCGACCGTCAGGATCGTGTAGGTCTTGGCGGCGTCGGCGGGGCTCATGCCTCTTTGCATGACGCCGACCACGAATCCGACCCCGACGTTGATACCGGTCATCAACAGACCGGCGATGGCATCGCCGCGCACGAACTTGGAGGAGCCGTCCATCGCGCCGAAGAAGTCGCTCTCCTGCTCGATCTCTCGCCTGCGCTGCTTGGCTTGCTCCTGGGTGATCGCGCCCGCTGCCAGATCGGCATCGAGGCTCATCTGCTTGCCGGGCATGGCGTCCAGGGTGAAACGCGCGGAGACCTCGGCGATACGGCCGGATCCCTTGGTGATGACGACGAAGTTGATGATCACCAGCAGCACGAAGATCGTGACGCCCACCACGTAGTTGCCGTGAATGACCAGCTCGCCGAAGGCCTTGATCACCATGCCTGCGGCACCAGGACCCTCCGCACCGTCCAGCAGAATGAGGCGTGTCGAGGCGACGTTCAGCGCCAGTCGAAACAGCGTGATGAACAGCAGGATGCTGGGAAAGACCGAAAGATCGAGCGGCTTCTCGATGTGGATCGAGATCAGCAAGAGCGCTATCGACAGGCCGATCGAAGTCGCGAGCAACAGATCCAGCACCATGGCCGGCAGCGGCACCACCATCAGCAACACGATCCCGACCAAGATCACCGGAACCGCGGCTTCAGCGGCCGTGGCCTTCCTCGGAATGATGGCCGCGAGTGCGCTCACGACTCGCCTCCTTTGAGCATGGGCCGGCCGGCATTCGTGGCGGAGAGCTTCATCACGAAGGCGATCACCTCGGCAACGCCCCGGAACAACTCGAGCGGAATCGGGTGACCGGCTCTTCCATCCGCATACAGCGCGCGGGCAAGCGGCCGGTTTTCGACCATCGGCACTTGGTGGCGGCGGGCCTGCTCGCGCATCTGCAAGGCCAGTTCGTCTCGGCCCTTGGCGAGCACGATCGGCGCGTGATCCTTGCTCGGAAGGTAGCGCAGCGCGACTGCATAGTGGGTCGGGTTGGTGATCAAGACGGTGGCCTTACTCATGTCCGCAAGTGCGCGGTTCTTCGCGAGCTCGCGCATGCGACGCCGCACACGTCCCCGCAGCTCGGGACTGGCTTCCTCGCCTTTGCGTTCGTCCTTGACCTCTTGCTTCGACATCATCGCGTCTTCGTTGGCCTTGCGCAGGGCCAGCCAGTAGTCGAACACGGCCACCAACAGGAAGGCTCCGCCGACGTGGATCAGGAGCTTGGTTGCCAGGCCACCCACGAATGCGGCCGAGACCATCGGCGAGGCGGCAGACAGCACGACCAGCATCGGCATCGCGTCGGCGATCAGCGAATACGCGACATAGGCGATCGCACCCAACTTCAGGACTTGTTTGGCGATCTCGAGCAGCGACTCCTTGCCCGGCAGCATCTGGCCGAGATGCGAGGCCGGGTCGAGCCGCTCCAGCTTCGGCAGCGCGTGGGCTAGCGAGAACGTCCGGGTCTGCGCGGCGCCGACCAGCATGGCTGCAACCGCGGCGGCAAGGATCGGAATGGACGCCGGCAACAGCGCCGAGGTCGCGGCGCCGACGGCCGCCAGAGGTCGGTCGCCGTCGAGCAAGCGCAGACTGCGCGACGTGAAGCCGGTGATCTCACGCACCATGGCGTCGCTTGCGGCAGCGATACCTCCGACTGCGGCCAGCATCGAGGCTGCGGCGCTGACGTCTGCGCTCTTGGGGGCCTTGCCCTCTTCGCGCATCTGCTCCTTCTTGCGCGGGGTCGCTTCCTCGGTGCGCTGGTCGCGTTCAGCCATCAGGTGCTCCCCAGCACAAAGGAGAGGGTGTCGGGAAGGCGCCGTACCTGCGCGCCGATCGCCGTGACCACCGCCGGAGCGGCGAACCAGAGCACGATCATGCCGGCCGACACGACCACCGCAAAGGAGAACGCGAAGAGATGTACGCGCGGTGCGGCGCGCGAGGCCATCGCCGTTCCAAGCTGGACAATGAACATCGTTGCAACCACGGGAGCAGCTATCTGCATCCCGCGTGCCATCATTGCTGAGCTGACCTGAAGCAGGCCGCCGACCGCGGCCGTCCTGAACGCATCGCCGACGGGAGCCAGACGGAAGCTCGCCAGAAGGGCGGCGATCAGCGCGTGATGGCCGTCAAGTGCGAGAAAAAGCAGGGTTGCGACGCCCGAGAAGAGCTGGGTGGTTGGCAACACCGTATCACCCCGGGTGGGATCCACTGTGGTTGCGAAACCGAGGCCCATCGACTCACCCGCCGAAGAACCAGCCATCTCGGCTGCAGCCAGCGTGACGCGCACCGTCATGCCCATGACACCGCCGACCAGAAGCTCGCCGAGTCCTGCCCGCAGCAGCGACACCGTGTCGAGAGCCACAGGTGCCGCAAGTCCGACCAACGAGGTGCAGATGGCGACCGTCACACACATCGAAACCGCCATGCGGACGGAGGTCGGTGTGACGCTTCCGAACGGCGCCGGCAGCGCCGCGAACGTTACCGCGACCCGGATCGAAGCCAGCATGTAGAACGGGAGTTGCGCGAGCACGGCATCGTACAGCGGGTTCATGCTCACATCCCGGCGATCGCCGCGAAGATGGCGGTCGTGAACTGTGCCAGCTGCGCAACCATCCACGGTCCGGTCACGACCAGCGCGACCACGACCGCCACCGCCTTGGGCGCAAATGCGACGGCCTGGTCGTTGACCTGCGTGGCGGCCTGCAAGATCGCAACGACAAGCCCCACCACCACGACCGCCAGGATCGTCGGACCGGCGACCAGGACCGCCGTCCACAGCAGCTGCCGGAACCATTGCAGTGCGTTGAATGAGGTCATCCGAAGCTCGCCACCAAGGAACGCGACAGGACCGCCCAACCGTCGACGACCACGAACAGCAGGAGCTTGAGCGGCGTCGCAAGCATGGTCGGCGGCAGCATCACCATGCCCATCGCCGTCAGGATCGAAGCCACGATCAGGTCGATCAGCACGAACGGCAGAAAGATCAAGAAACCCATCTCGAACCCGGTGCGCAGCTCCGAGATCATGAACGCGGGCACCAGCAGGTGCAGCGACACGTCGGCGGTGTCTTTGGGTGCGGGGGTCTTGCTCAATTCGTAGAACATCGTCAAATCGGACTGCCGCGTTTGAGGGATCAGAAATGCCCCGAGAATGAGCGATGTCTTGCTCATCGCCTGGCCTTCATCGAGCTGCTTGTGCTGATACGGCTCGAGCACCTCGCTGTTGATGCGTTGCGCCACCGGCGCCATCACCACCGAGGTGAGCAAGAGCGACAGCGCCATCACGACCTGTGTCGGCGGCAGGTTCTGCGAACCGATCGCCTGGCGCACGAACGAGAGCACGATCACGATGCGGGTGAACGAGGTCATCGAGATCAGGATCGCCGGTGCGAGCGACAAGATCGTGAGCAGCAGCAGGATCTTCAGCGCGGGCGCGACTTGATCGACGCTCGCTGCTTCGCCGAGGCTGATGGTGATCTGCGGCATGGCTAGACGCGGTTCTCCGAAGTGCGCGCACGCGTGAGTGGGGGATCTGCCTGTTAGCCGGCGATACGATTGCGCAGCCGCGCGATGCCGGCCACCGCTTCTGATTCCGCGGGCTTGGCGCGGCCGGGCACGAGCGCCTTCTTGCCGACGTTGTTCGTCTTGCCCTGGCTGCGCACGAAGCTGAGCAGGTCTGCTCCGAACGGTGGGTTCTCATCGGCCGCAACCTTCTGCATTCCCGCACCGCGGTAGCCGGCTTTGCCGAGTGCACCTCGAAGTTCGGCGCCCAGCAGATTTCCGAAGGCGCCAAGGTCAGGCCGCGGCCCGTTCGGGTCCGGAACCTCCCCCGCGAGTTCGTGCGCCGCGGGCGCCGAACTGAGACGTTCGATCTTGCCCGCATGCAGACTCAGCAAGTGGTCCTGACCCATCGCACGAATCAGCACGAGCTCATGCTTTTGGCCGAGGCGCTTGCTTGCGATCACCTCGATCGGCATCCGTTCACCTCCCGGCGTGCGTCCCTGGCGCAGTCGAACGAAGCCGTAGATCGCACCGAGCGCGAGCGACGCTATGATCATCAGAGCGACGCTGGACGTGGGTCCGCCTTCTGACCGCAGAAAGCTCGGTTCAACGCGCGTCTTGGGCTTGGCAGCGGGAGCAAACGCCGGCGCGGGCGCCGCCTGGCCCGCAGGCGCTGCGGCGGCGGGCGGGGGTGGAGTCGGCGCCGCAGGGGGCTGTGGCTCAGCCTCGGGACGGAGAATCTTCCTGCCTTCTTTAGGCTGGGGCGCGAGCGGACCCTGCACGGCGGCGGGCGGCGCCTCGACCCGCACGCGCACCGTGATGCTGGTGCCGTCGCGCGTGATCACGAGATCATCGCGACGCAAGGAGCGCTCGCTTCGCACGCCGATCACGAGCACCGCGCTGTTGCCGGCGCCGGCGCGCAGACGGACGCTGCGGATCGCGTGCCCACTGTCAGCGTCTTCGAAACGCGTCACGGATTCGATGCCGGGAAACCAGACACGCACCGCTTTGCCTTCCAGACGCAAGCTCGGTTCACTCACCGGCTCCTGCGCCGAGAGTTCGACCAGGCCGCCGTCCGCGGTCGGCTTGTAGCTCGTCACCCGAATGCGATTGGCGTGTGCGACGCCGGGCACGGCACATACCATCATCGCTATTACGAGATTGCGCTGGATGCTCACCACAGACCTCCGACACGGTGGCCGAGACGCTTGATGCGCTCGGCGGGAGTCACGATTTCAGTCACGCGGATGCCGTACCGTTCACCCACGACCACGGCCTCGCCCTGCGCGATCAGCGTGCGGTTGGCATAGATGCCGAGTGGCGCTCCGGCCGCCGCATCGAGATCCAACACGCCCCCCACGGTCACCTGCAAGAGCTCGCTGATGCGCATCCGGCGATTACCCAGCTCGACGTGAATCACCAGCGGAAGGTCGAGAATCCGTTCGAGTGTCTCCGCCGCAAACTCCGAGCGTGTGAGGTCGCCGCCTGCATTTGATGAGCCGTGGTCTTCGTCATTCATGGTTGTATTGCGCCCAATTGTGAAACGTGAATTGCCAAGTTTCCGTGGCGGACCACGGGTGTGCCTCGCAGCACGATCTTGTCGCCTGACCGCACATCGATCGGCTGAGTTGGACTGCCTTCGAGCCGAACGATGTCCCCGACGCGCAAGGCCAGGACATCGCGGATCGTGGAGCGCGTTTCGCCAAGCACCGCAATCGCCTCGACGTTCGCCTGGTTGATGGCGATCTCCAGCTTCTGGCGATCGGCGGCCCGGGGTCGAAGTGCACGAGGCAGCTCGGCTCGCGTCCCCTTCGCGAGCACCACGAGACCCGACGACAGTGCGAAGATCACCTGATCGCCGGCTTGGCCGGCCGGCACGACACGCAACGTGATTTGAAGCATCGGCTCGAACTGCGCAAGCGCAGGCAAATCGGCGCCCTGCGCCAACACTTCGCTGGTCTGCAATCCCGCCGCGTCCGCACACCAGAGCTTGGAGAACTCCTCGGCGACTGCGTTGCTCACAGGCGCAAGCAGACGGCGGTCGAGAGCGCTCAGTTCGGTACGGGGTGTGATGGAGGAGTCCGGCGTCAGAGGGGCGCCCATGCGTCGATCGAGGATGAACGCAACCAGCATCGGCCCCAGGATCAGCAAGCCCACACTGCCATCCGGCGCACTCAGCCTGACGACCGCCGAGCCGTGCGGAATCCCGCCGCGAACCATCTTGTATGGTGTGATCTCGGCCGGTAGCTCTTCGGTCGAGCTCGGATGACCGGTTGTTCGCAGCAGCAATTTGTCGACCGCCTGCCCGATCAGGCGGGCGCAGGCGTCGGCGGTCGCGAGCGCATGGCGCAGTGGTCGCTCCGGCGAGGCGAGGTCGAGCTCGTCGACCGCGACGTCCCCCTCGCTGCCCGAACGCATTGCGTCGAGCAGAGCCGAGGTCTCTTCCAAAGACAGCAGCGGTTCGGGCGTCTCGGAGTTCATTGGATCACGAACTCCGAGAAGAACACCCGGCGCACTCTCTTCTTTCCGAGCATCTTGATCAGCCGCTTCTGGACGTCCGCCGAGATGCTGCGCATCTCTTCCTGTGTGCTCCGGCCGGCGACCGGAATGCCGCTGAGATAGAGCAGCGTGTCGCTGCGAATCGGCACCACCGCCGCCGCGACGGCTTCCTTGGCATCTTCGTTGACGGCCTCCACGTGCAACGTGACCTTCACGTAGTGTTGCGACTCTGGGCCGCCGATATTTGCGACCAGCGAGCCGACATCGATGATGGGCCCAAATTCCTCGACCTTGGGCTCAGTCGGCACGGCCTTCTTCTCGCCGGCGTGGTGCTTGTCGGCCTGCTGACTCTTCTGACCCATGACCACCTGGTAGCCGAGACCAGCCGCGATCAGCGCGTTGAAGGCCAGGACGGCAAGCAGCAGCTTCTTGTTACCGCCTTGGGGCGGAGCCGCGGCAGGTAGTTCATCGCTCATGCCCAAGGAGAAGAGCACGGACCATGCCAGTCTCGTCCCGCACGCCCTCCCCGAAAAACCTGTGATTCTCCCGCGTATCCATCTGTCGGTTCGCCCGCACGCCGCGGAACAGCGCCTGAGCTTCGACGCTGCGACAACAAACCGACGCCTGTGCGTCCACGCCGGCCTTCACGAGCTGATGGAATCCGCGCAACCGACCTGCGGTAACAAGCTACAAAACGACGAAAGCCGGAGCAGCGTAAGCTGCCCCGGCTTCAGTGCAAATCGCGCCGCTGTGATCAGCGCTTGATGTTCACCAGTTCGCCGTACATTTCATCGGCCGTGGTGATGATGCGCGAGTTGGCTTGAAATCCGCGCTGGTACGAGATCAGGTTCACGAACTCGTTGCCGAGATCGACGTTGGACTGCTCGAGGGAACCTGCCACGATGCTGCCGCGACCGCCGGTTTCCGCAACGCCGATCAGCGCCGCACCGGAGTCCCGGCTTTCGGTCCAGAGGCCCGCGCTGCCGCGCTCAAGACCGTTGATGTTGGCAAAGGTGGCGATCACGACCTGGCCGAGGTTGCGCTGCTGACCATTGGTGAAGGTGCCCACAACCGTTCCATCTTGCGCGATTGAGATGCCATCCACGCTGCCTGCAGCGAAGCCATCCTGGGTCAGGCCGGTGGTGCTCGACGTCGCCGCGAACTGCGTGGTCCCGTCGAGACCGCTTCCAAGGTCGGTCGTGATGCTGGTGCCGAAGTCAAAGGCGATGGCCTGCGCTGCCGTTGCATTGACGAAGTCCCAACTGCTCGCGCCGGGAGTCTCGGTGTCGAGCTCGCCGTCGGTGGTGAAGGTGAGCGTGCCGCTCGCGTTCTCCGTCGGCAGGCCGGCGGTTCCGCCCGTCAGTTCGCCGCCATCGACCATCGCGTGCCAGTCCCAGGCGTTGCTCGCGCTCTTGTGAAAGAAGACCGTGACCGCGTGGGCGTTGCCAAGAGAGTCGAACGTGGTGACGTCGGTCGAAAAGTTGCTCGTCCCGGTTGGGTCCAAGGGATCGAAGTTTGGGGCGACGATCGGCGCGTTCGCGTCAAGGTTGGCGGCCATCGTCACTGCCGAGGTCGGCGTGGCGGGGATGGCATTGGTCGAGACCACGATGTTCTCTACCGCGCTGCCCATGGTGCCGTTGGGCTGCGCCATGTGGCCCTGAAGTCGCAGGCCTGCGGGGTTGATCAGCTCGCCTGATTCGTTGATGTGAAACTGGCCAGCGCGGGTGTAGGACCTGCCGGAGGTGCCCTGGACTTGACCCTCGACTACGAAGAAGCCTTCGCCCGATATAGCGAGGTCAGTGGCGTTCTCGGTGTTGACGAGGGCGCCCTGCGACCACATGTGCTCGACACCTGCCAGACGCACGCCGGCGCCGGCTTCGCGCCCCAGGATGCTGTTACCCGCCGCGCGTCCCAGGATGTCCTGGAACACGCCTCGCGAGCGCTTGAAGCCAACGGTGTTGACGTTGGCGATGTTGTCACCGGTCACGCTTAAGGCGTCACTGTTGGCACGCAGCCCAGAGACGCCGATTTGTAGAGAACGCAATACACTCATATCAGTTTCCTTTGCCTTTCATTTTTCGATCGAAACGACGTCCCCGAGTAGGACTCGGGCGTTGCCCACAACGAGTTCGGGGAGACCGCTCGTGTAGCTCACCTCGGACACGACTCCTGCGATCGTGGTCGAGGTCGAGACAGGAAGACCCGCTTGGTCCTTCGCGACCACATCGAAGGTGTACATGCCGTTGGGCACCCGCATGCCTGCCGAGTCCTTGCCGTCCCAGCTGATGGAACGCGTGCCCGGATACTGCGGTCCCATGTCCAGTTGCTGCACCACGTTGTGGCTCGCGTCACGGACCGTCACCTGCACGCTGGCCGCCCGTCCATTCAGCTGATATGCATTCTCCGCCGGCCCTGCGGAGGTCAGGCTCAGGTGGTTACTGTTGGCTGAAACGCTCCTGCCTATCAGCCCGGAGGCCTGCATGCTGGCCATGCCCGCGCTCTCGGCGCGTAGCGCAGTCAAGTTCGTTTCGATCGAACCAAGCTTCTCGACGCTCGACAGTTGCGCGAGCTGTGCGACCATCTCCCGTGCATCCATCGGGTTGTTCGGGTCCTGTTGTTTGAGTTGCGCGACCAGCAACTTCAAGAAGTCGTCTTTGCCCATCTGTGAGGTGGGATTGGCCGGCGTGAGCGCCGCGCTCGCCAGGCTGCCGTTTGTGACGTCGATGGCCATCTAGCGCTCCTCGTAGGTGTCGTTGAGCGGCCGCAGCGGCCGGACCGCCGCTCGCTTGGGCGCGAGCAACACTTGCATGCCGCGGAGATCGAGGCCGGCCAGCGCGAGGCCTTCCCGCAACGCGACCTCACTTGCTGCCAGCGTTTGCGCGGCGCGCGACGTGCAGACCGTCGCCCGCAGCTCAAGATGACCGCGGCTGAAGTCGAGTTCCAGCGTGATCGGGCCAAGCGCACCCGAATCGAGCTTGATCGTCGCATGCATCCGGCCTTCGGACGGAGTTTCAATCTCGACCAAGATCTTCGAACCCAACAGTGGCGGCTCTCGGCACGGCAGTGGCGCCCGATCGGGGTCCTCAAGACCGCGCGCGATGGCGAAAAGCCGCATGCCCACGACCTGCGCGGCCACCAGAATCTGGCCGGTTCCGGTGGAGAGAGGTTCGAAGCGTACGACCAGCGTCTGCTCGCCGTGCTCGTCGCTGTCTGCCGGGCGCGCAGAGCGCTCGGCCCCCGAGGCATGCCCAGGCGCAAGCCCGGCTACGAAGCCCGCCTCTTCCGAGGTCAGCAGCCCACGACTGAACGCCACATTTCTCGACTGCACGCTTGGAAGCCGTCGCAAGCTCATGTTCCCCTCCGTGTTTGTGTGTGTCCCGAGATCTCGTCGAGTTCCGTCTGCTCACGTGTCGACTGCGCCTTGCTTTCGACCACAAGCGAGCGCTGACGAAGCGTTTCGATCATCCGCGTGTCGCGCGTCGCGTCGACGACCGCTTCCTTGCGCACGTCGCGCTCGGTGTTGCGTTCGACCAAGACCTTGGCCGCTTCTGCGCAATCCCGTCGGGCGAGGGCAAACAGCTCCGCGCGGTGCTGCAGTTCGCTACCCTCAACCTCACCGCGCCGGCCGACCGCGTGCGCTGCGTGCGTGCGGACGTTCTCGCGTTCCGAAGCATGCCGCTCAGCCGTCTCGACGCCGGCGTTCGCCTCCGCCAACTCAGCGCGCATGTGCTGCCGAATTCGCTCCTTGACCGCAAGCATTCGCGATAGCGCCTTGGGACTCATCGGACCTCCTCGAAGAGCGCGGCCAAGCGTGCCTGGGTCTGCTCTTTGCTGGTTGGTTCATTCGGGCCCTGGCGCAGAAACGCTTCGAGCCGCGGCATGCGATCGATGGCATCGTCGAGCCGCGCGGCCGAACCACGGCGATACGCACCGATCGACAGCAGGTCCTCGACCTCGCGGTAAGTGGCGATAAGT
>Ga0315281_10006224_pt1 | contig 17007 bp, 11 predicted proteins | sample YL17G07_0_MG_FD_204540 | JGI IMG/M metagenome (GOLD analysis project Ga0315281, IMG submission 204540) | Sediment microbial communities from Yellowstone Lake, YNP, Wyoming, USA - YL17G07_0 | ecosystem: Environmental > Aquatic > Freshwater > Lake > Sediment | place: USA: Wyoming | collected...
TGAGGATGCCGGACTGTCCCGGTTCATCCCACCGAAGATGCAGCAGGACCTGCGCACCACGCTCCCGGGCGAGCGCCTCACCGCGCGTCACGAATGGCTCTTCGACGATCACCCGCTCGAGGCCTCGGCTCCGGACGAACGCCCGGTCACTCTCACTCAGCGTGCCCATGGTCAGCAACTCAACGCGTGTTCGGTCCCCGTCGATCCTGCCGGAGTCGATGGCGTCCGCCAGCGGACCGAGGACCCGCTGCACATCCTGTCGCTCATGGATCCGGCCGGCGTAAAGGAGGCGGAAGTCCGGGGCGAGCCGGTCGTCCTGGGCGTGCTCATCGGGGTCAAACCCCGAGAGGATCGCGTGAACAGGTGTTCTGCGATACGTGGCGCGAAGGCGGTCGGCCAGCGGCGCCGAGACGGTGACCAGCGCGGCCGCCCTGCCCAGGACGAAGCGTTCGGCGCCTCTGTCAAGGAGTCCGCGGAGGTGCGTTCCCGGTCTGGTGGGCACCGCCGCCCAAAGGTCACGCAGCTCCGCCACCCAGGGAAGCCCGCACCTGATCGCGACAAGCCAGGCCGCGAGGTGTGCGGCGGGTGACGGCGAGGTCGAGTAAATCGCGACAGGCTGCTCGCGCCGGACCAGGTCGAGTCCGGCCCCGGCTGCTCGCACCGCCCACGCCAGGCTGTCGGGAACCAGGCCGGCGACCTCGGCCGCGACCTCGACCATGGCCGCCCGGACCGGCCCGTGCGCTGGCGAGCCCGACGAACCCATCGACCGGGCGCGCTGCTGAACGTCGGCGACGCTGAGGCCCGAACGAGCCTTGGCGGCGGCGATCGGCCACGAGGTTCGGATCGTTCTCACCAGCAGATCGGCAGCGCGCTCCTCGACGTCGCGGCTCCCCCCGGTGACGACCAGCGGCGTCCAGCCTTCGGCCGGAAGGAAACGCGCCAGCAGGCGAGGCCGTACGCTTCCGATCACATCCGTCATCGCCGCGGCAGGGTCGAAATACATCGAGAACATGAGGACGCGCCGGTTGGACACCCTCCGAGTGTGGATCAAAGCGCGCGGTGGCGCCAGGTCAGCGCCCTCGCCGTGAGCACCCCTCGCAGCGCGCTGCCCGTCTCCGTCGTCGTCGTTACCTGGCAGTCCGAGCGCGTCCTGCGGGCGGCACTGGCCGCACTGGTCCTGGCAGAGCCGCCCCCGAGAGAGCTCATCGTGGTCGACAACGCGTCGACGGACGATTCGGTCGCGGTCGTCGAGGCCTTCCGGCCGAAGCTGCCGTCGGTCGACGTGCAGGTCATCCGCAATCCCGACAACCGGGGGTTTGCGGCTGCGGCGAATCAGGGGATCGCGCGTTCCGGCCAGCCATTCGTCTTCCTGCACAATCCCGACCTGTGTCTCCGGCCTGAGACCCTGGCGATGCTGGTCGGGGCGCTCGCCCAGGCGGTGGACGACGTGGCCGTCGCAGGGCCGAAGCTCCTGCGGGCGACGGGCGACGATCTGACGCCGACGGAGGTCATCGATACGACGGGGATTGTCATGAGGCGGGACGGACGGCACCTGGATCGCGGGGCCGGCGAGCTCGACCACGGTCAGTACGACCGTCAGGGTGAGATCTTCGGGGTGTCCGGCGCGGCCGCGCTGTTCCGCGCCTCCGTCCTCGCCGCCGCGCGGGTTCATGGCGAGGTGTTCGACGAGGACTTCTTCGCCTTCCGGGAGGACGCCGACCTGGCCTGGCGCCTCCGCGGCTTCGGCTACCGAGCGCTTTTCGTCCCCGCGGCGGTCGCCTACCACCGCCGGACGGTGACCCCCGAGCGTCGACGGGCCCTCTCCGCGGCAGTCAACATGCACTCCGTGAAGAACCGCTTCCTGCTCCGGCTGCACCACGCGGATGGCGGGTGGCTGCTGCGCTTCGGGTTGCCCAGCTTGCTGCGCGACGTCATCGTCGTCGGTGCCTGCCTCACCGTGGAGCGGTCCAGCTTGGCGGCGTTCCCCTGGCTCGCGCGCAATCTTGCGCGGCACCTGCGGCGCCGTCGCGAGATCCTGGGGCGCCGAGTGGTTCCCCCGACCGAGCTCCGCTCGTGGTTCCGGTGAGCGGGGGCTGACGGCGCCGTGTGCGGAATCGCGGGCGTCCTGGACCTGCGCACCAGGGTGGCCGAGCCCGCCCTGGCGCAGGGGATGCTCGACCGCCTCGCCCACCGCGGGCCGGACGACGAGGGGCGAGTCAATCTCGGCCCCCTGGCGTTCGGGATGCGTCGTCTCAGCATCCTGGACCCGTCGCCGCGCGGCCACCAGCCGATGGCCTCTCCGGACGGCCGTCGCTGGCTGGTACACAACGGCGAGATCTACAACTTCCTTGAGCTTGCCGACGAACTCGGCCGGCTCGGCCACCGCTTCGAGAGCGCTGGCGACACAGAGGTGATCCTGGCCGCCTACGCGGAGTGGGGGATCGACTGCGTCACCAGGTTCAACGGCATCTGGGCGTTCGCGCTCTGGGATGCCGACCGCGGCCGGCTCATCCTTTCACGCGACCGGTTCGGGGTGAAGCCGCTCTTCGTGGCCCGCGGGGACGGTCGGATCGCGTTCGCCAGCGAGATCAAGGCGCTCCTCTCGTTGCCCTGGGTGACCGCCGACCCCGAGCCAGCTGCCATCCACGACTTCCTTCTCGATGGGCTGGTCGACCACGCTCCGCAGACGTTCTTCCGCGGGATCGAGCACGTCGCCGCGGCGCACACCCTGGTGGTCAGCGCCGAAGGCGAGCAGCTTCGTCGGTACTGGGGGCCGCCGGAACTGGCTGGCGACGCATTCTCCGGGCCCGCTCCCGGCGACGAGGCGAGGGTCGAGGAGATCCGTGCCCTGCTCGTCGATTCGGTGGCCCTGCAGCTCCGGACGGACGTCCCCATCGGCTCCTGCCTGTCGGGTGGGATCGACAGCTCCAGCATTGTCGCCGTCGCCTCCGCGCTCCGCCAGGGCGGGCTGGTGCCCACATGGGCGTCCCGGCGCGACCGCGACGGAGCGGCCCACATGGCGTTCTTCGCCGAGTTCCGCGAGCCCGGGCTCGACGAACGCCGCTTTGTCGACGCGGTCATCGAGAGCACCGGCACGACGCTGCTGACGACCTCGCCGAGCGCCAACGCGGCGCTCCAGAGCCTCGATGCCGTCGTTCGTGCCCAGGACGAGCCGTTCGGTTCTACGAGCATCGTGGCCCAGTACTTCGTGATGGAGCGGGCGCACCGCAGCTCGATCAAGGTCCTCCTGGATGGCCAGGGCGCCGACGAGATTCTGGCGGGCTACGGGCAGTACCGGGCGATGCGGGTCGCGGGGGCACTGCGGAGCGGCGATCTCGCCTCGCGACGAGCGGCGATGCGGGCCCTGGTTGCTCGGCAGGTCCACCTCCTCCCGACGGCTGGTCACCTTGTACTCGGCGGCCGCCGGGTGCCCGGGCCGTTGCGGCGCGATCGCATGCCGCGGGAACTGCTCGGCCTGGTCGTCCGCCGGACGGGTAGCCTGAATCCCGCGCTGGACGTCCCACCGGGAACCGTGCTCGCGCGGAACCTGTGGCGCCAGGTCGCCTCGGAGAACCTGCCCGCGCTGCTGCGGTACGAGGATCGGAACAGCATGGCGTTCGGGATCGAGGCGCGGGTCCCCTTCCTCGATCACCGTCTCGTGGAGGCCAGCCTGCTGCTGCCTGACAGGCTCAAGATCGCCGGCCGCGAACAGAAGATCGCCCTCCGGCGGGCGATGGTCGGGATCGTGCCCCAGGCGGTCCTCGACCGGCGCGACAAGGTCGCGTTCCAGGCGCCGCAGCGGCGCTGGCTGCTGGACCCGGCCTTCGAGGCGCGCTTCCAGGGCCGCCGCCGAGCGGAGTCAACCGGTCTCCTGGCGACGGGCACGATCCCTCGCCTGTTCGACCTGTGCCGGCGGGGGAGGGTGAGCGACACGCTCCTCTGGCGAGCCATCTGCGTCGAGCTCTGGCTCGATGCCCTCGGTCACGACTGAGCATGGGGCAACCGACCGCCCAGAGGCGCTCCCTCGGCCGAACCGGCGCGCTCGTTCTCACGGTCAACGGGGGATTGGTCGCCGTCGGATTCGCCACGAGCGTGCTCGTCTCCCGGACCCTGGGGCCCTCCGGCAAGGGCAGCTTCGACCTCATGACCTCCACGACGGCCCTGCTGTCGCTCCTCCTTGGGGCATCGCTCGCCGCGGGTGTCACATTCGGCGTGGCCCGGCGGGCTGCGGTTGCCCGGCAGCTCCTGCTGCCGTTGGTCGCCGTGGCCGTCGCCCAGGCCCTGATCGCCATGCTGGTCCTGACGTGGGCCAACGGGACAGCGCTCGGGGCCACCCTCCTGCCACCGGGTGGCGGACAGCGCGCTGTCATGGCCATCACGTTCGCCGTCGGGTTGTCGGGCCTCGCCGTATACGGCCGCGGCATCCTCGCCGGCCTTGATCGCGTCCTCGAAGCCAATCTGCGGGATGCCCTGGGTCGCGCCGCACTTCTCGCGGCGCTGTTCGCCGGCACCCTCGTCGCAGCTGGCAACGGAGCACCGCCGACCTCGACGGATCTGATAGTGGCCTGGGCCGCCGGGTGGCTGATCGCAGCAGTGATCGTGGTCGTCGGGCTTCCGCGGCCTGCCCTGCGCCGGCCGGACGCGTCGACGCTCCGCGGGCTGGCGGCCTTCGGGCTGACCGCCCACGCGAGCAATGTCGTCCAGTTCCTGAACTACCGTCTCGATCTGTTCGTCGTCGCCTGGTTCCGTGGTCCTGCCGAGGTTGGCCTCTATGCGCTTGCCGGTTCCACTGCCCAGCTCGTGTGGCTGCTGTCGAACTCGGCGGCGAGCGTGATCTTCCCCCGCGTCGCCTCCGGAGCGGACAGCCCTCGTGCGGCTGTCGAGCGGACGACTCGCGTTGCGCGGCTCCTCCTCCTCGGCAGTGCCTTGGCCGCGGCCGCGCTGGCTATTGTCGGCCGGCCCCTGTTCGCCGTCGTGTTCGGCTCCGGGTTCGAAGACGCATACTGGCCGTTGCTTCTCCTGTTGCCCGGCATCGTCGTCTTCGCCTCCACGAACGTGCTTGCGTCGTACTTGGCGGGCATGGGTCGGCCGCAGCTGAATTTCTACGTCGCCATCACCGGCCTGGCGGCGACGCTCGTCCTCGACATGGCGCTGATCCCCGTGTTCGGAATGAGCGGCGCAGCCGTTGCCAGCAGCCTCTCGTACGGCTGTGGCGCCATCGCGATGGCGGCGCTCTTCGGTCGCGCGACGGGCCGGCCTTTGCTCGATCTGATACCTAGGGGCGCTGATGTTCGGGCCCTCGTGAGCATGATTCCCTGGCTGGGGCGCTGATGGCTCGTCGACGGATCCTGATCGTGGCGAGCTGGTATCCCACCGCGGGCGAGCCGATCGGGGGGTCATTCATCCAGACCCAGGCACGGGTACTCGGCCGCAGCCACGACGTTGCCGTGATCGCACCTTCAGCGGTGGGGCCGCGCGCGCTCTTCGACAGGCTGGCTCAGAGCAACGAACCTGTCGACGAGGAGGGCATCCTCGTCTCTCGACCTGCGTACACGGCGCTCGTGCCGGGACGAGGCATCGGTGCGCCGCAGGCCGCCGCCCGCTCAGTGGCCCGGGCGTATGAGGACCTCCGCCGCCGCTGGGGGCCCCCGGACGTCATCCACGCCCACGTCGTGCTCCCTGGGGGCTACGCGGCCGTGAGACTGGGGCATCAACTGGGGACCCCCGTCGTCCTCACGGAACATACGGGGCCCTTCGCCATGCATCTGCGACGACCGTGGCAGCGCCGGCTGGTTCGGCCGACGCTGCGCTCGGCGGATGCGGTCGTCGCCGTCAGTCCGGGGCTCCGGGACGAGATGCGCATGCTCGACCCGGACCTGCCGATCCGTGTCGTCGGGAACGTGACCGACACCGACTTCTTCACTCCGGCACCCAAAGCCGACCAGCAGCCGTTTGGGACGGGAACCTTTCGCTTTGCGAGCATCGCGCTCCTGACGTCCGGCAAGGACATGGGCACGGTCTTGCAGGCCTTCCGTCGCGCACGCGAGTCGGGGCCGCGATCCGTTGAGCTCGTGATCGGCGGGGACGGTCCCGAACGCGTCCGTCTCGAGGCGCTGGCCGAACGACTTGGCCTTGGCGATGCCTGCCGGTTCGTGGGCAGGTTGACCCCGGCGGGGGTCCGCGACCTGCTCCAGGCTTCAGACGTATTCGTGCTGGCGAGCCGTCACGAGACGTTCGGCGTGGTGCTGGCAGAGGCGATGGCCTGCGGCAAACCCGTGATCGCGACGCGCTGCGGGGGGCCGGAGTGGTTCGTGACTCCGGAATCGGGCGTTCTCGTGCCCGTCGGCGATCCCTCCGCCCTCGCCGATGCGATGATCGGCGTCATGCGCGGAACGACTGGCTTCGACCCGAACGCTGTCCGGCGACACATCGTCGGCCGGTTTGGGCCGGAGGCATTCCTCGAAGCGATCGAGCACGTATACGCGAGCGTCGTCCCGTGAGCGGTCGGCAACAGTTCGGTGTCGGTCATGGCGGTAGCCGGGTGTGGATCGATCCGGATTGGCGGGTGCTCGACGTCGGCAGCGGTAACTTCCCGCACCCCAGGGCCGACGTACTCTTGGAGAAGTGGGCTGACGAGAACGCGGATCGCGCCGGCGATTCCATCGACAAGAGCGACAACCGTCTCGTCATCGGCGACGCGTGCGACATGCCGTTCCCGGACCAGGCGTTCGACTACGTGATCGCGTCGAACATCGCCGAGCACGTCGACGATCCCGAGGCCCTGTGTCGCGAGCTCCCCCGTGTCGGCCGCGCCGGGTTCATCGAAACGCCCGGATGGCTCGGCGACATGGTGCTCCGAGAGGACTTCCACCGCTGGCGGGTCTCTCGGCATAGTGCCGGACTCCAGTTCCTCGAGGTCGATGGCTCCCGGCCCTTCGGCTTCCTCGGCGAGGCCTTCTACGCCGTCCTGTACTTGAACCAGGACCGACCCGGACATCGGACCATCACGGTGCGCAATGGCGCGCTGGCGCTTCCCTTGAAGGTCCTGCAGCGCCTGGCTGGGGTGTTCATCCACCTGCCGGTGATCCGGGAGGCCATGTACACCTGCTTTGAGTGGGAAGGACCGTTTTCGGTCACGGTGCGTCGGCTGCCTCCGGATCGGCACCCCACGTCGGCAGACAGCGGCGGATCGTCCTAGCGTCCCTCCAGCGCCGCGGGGATTGTCCGGGCGAGGATCTTGAGGTCCAGCCAGAGCGACCAGCGGTCGATGTATTCGAGGTCGGCGGCGACCCAGCGGTCGAAGTTCGGGTCGCGCCGGCCGCGGACCTGCCAGAGCCCGGTGATGCCGGGCTTCATCGAGAGGCGCCGACGGTGCCAGAGGTCGTACCCGTCAACCTCCTCGGGGATCGGCGGCCGCGGGCCGACCAGGCTCATCTCGCCGCGCAGCACGTTCCACAGCTGGGGCAGCTCGTCCATGCTGGTCCGTCGCAGGACGCGCCCTGCCCGGGTGATCCGAGGGTCGTCGGCAAGCTTGAAGGCCCGCCCGCTGATCTCGTTGCGATCCGTCAATTCTGCCCGGCGGGCTTCCGCATCTCGCGTCATGGATCGGAACTTGAGCACCCGGAACCGCCGACCGTGCAGGCCGACGCGCTCCTGCGTGAAGAGCACTGGCCGACCGCCATCGGCCGCGATGGCCACGGCGATGACCGCCAGCGCCGGGCTCAGGACGACCAGCCCGACCGCGGCGGCCGAGACATCCAGGATCCGCTTGACGGCCAGCGCCAGCGCGCGATCCGGGCCCGAGACGAGCGAATACACGGGCGTCCCGTCGAGCTCCTCGATCCGGCCGGCCGAGATCGCCCGATCGAGGACGTCGACGGGGATGCGGACGATCTTGCCCTCCTCCTCGCAGACCCGGGCGATCGTGTCGATTCGGCTCCACTGGGAAAACGGCAGGCAGATGGCCACCTCGTCGACCACGCGTTCGTGCAGTGTCTCCTCAAGCCGGTCGAGCCCGCCGAGGTAGCGCCACCCGGGCCGCAGCTCGAACTCGTCGCTGTCGTCGAGGAAGCCCTCGACCCGGAGCCCGAGCTCCCGATGATCCTCGAGCTTGGCTGCGAAGGACTGGCCGCGCGGTCCGGCGCCGAGCACGAGGACGTGGCGCAGGTTGCGGCCCTGCCGGCGATGGTGCTCCAGGGTTCGCCGGAGTATGGCCCGGCTGACAATCGTGGCCATCGCCTGGGTCGGGAACAGGACGAGGAGGAACAGGCGGCTGACGTCTGGCAACTTGAACAGGAAGAGCACGCTGAGCGTCCCCAGCGCCATCACGCCCGTGGCCCGCGTCACGTCCGCGACCTCGTTGCGCAACGACCATCGTGCCCTGGGCCGATACAGACCGTTCATGGTCAACGCGAACACCCAGCCGAGCGTGTACACAACCAGAAAGACGGTCGGCTCCGGGATCACCTGTCGCCACAGGATCGCCCAGTCGGAACCGAAGCGCCACAGCGACGCCAAGACGAGGATCGCGGCGGCGAGCAGCGCGTCCGCCGCCATGAGCGCGGTCCGGAACCCCAGGGCGTGTCGACGGATCATCGGGGGTGAGGCTAGTCGCTATCCGACGGGTCGGCAACCCTGCGGGAGGATGTCCTCGCGATGGCCGTCGCGCGTCGCATGCGCAGCGCCGAGGCCACGACTGGCACGAGCATCAGCGGCACCTCCTCCCACGAGTAGATGATCCCGCGAGGGTTCCGTGAGTCCATCACGACCCGCAGGTAGTCGGGCCACATCGGCAGGAAGAGGGCCGAAAGGACGACCAGCGCTGCCAGCGCCATCCACCAGCTGCGGTGTCGGGCGCCAAGGAGGCCAAACGGGAAGAGGCTCGGCTTGAAGACGGCGAGGACCGAGGCGCCCGGCCAGATCGTCCCCAGCGCCAGGCCCGCGGCCGCCCAGATAACCGGGTTGCCCGAGACCAGGTGGATCAGGACGGGCGGCCACCAGATCGCCGCCGCGATGATCGGCCAGGCGATGGGTCGCGGGCGGTGGTACGCCACCACCCCGACGATGATGCCGAGCGGAATCGCGTACCAGAGCGCCCCCGGGAGGACGGTGAAGGGCACGAACAACAGGAGCGCCGGGGGCGGGTAGAGGATGTCGTGGAATGCGATCTCGTAGGGTCCGTGCAACTGCCGGTCCAGGTAGAACCCCCCGCCGGCCAGCCATCGGGACGCAGCGTCGATGTAGGTCTGGCGATCTCCGTCGGGCGCCCAGCCCTGCGTCGCCACCGGAGTCGACAGGCCGTCCGCGAGTTCGAGGAGCGCCTCCCAGGCGAAGATCGCGGCCAGGGTCAGGCAGAGGAGAACGACGATCCGCTCCGTGCGCGTCACGGCAGGCGATCGCGTCTCAGACCCGCGTCGAACTCCAGTAGCGCTCGGCGTAGCCACCGTTCCCACCCAGGGCCCCGATCTTCGCGCCGTGGCTTCGAACCGCATCCGCCATCGGTCGCTGGCCGCCGAAGAGGCGGTCGATCTGGCTGGCGTAGAGGCCGATACCGCGGATCTTGCGCTCGATCTGGTCGCCGATGTCGGCGTACTCGGGGGCGAGCGAGACGCCCGCGGGAAGTCCCGCCAGGGCGTCCTTCGGCAGGTCCTCCAGGCGGCTGAAGTCCTGCCACCAGGCGTAGGGGAAGTCCTCGTAGAAGGTCACGATCCCGGTGTAGTCAGGACCTGGCATGACCCAGCGACGCGATTCGTCCAGCAGCGCCAGGCCGACCTGGCGCATCAGCTGGTGGTCGACGTGGTTGCCGACTCCGAGGGGGAGGTACACCGTCTGGGGCTCAAGTCGGGCGATCTCGCGACGGAGCAGGTCGATCGGAGCGGGATCGTCGGATCGGGGCGCGCCGAGGAGCTCCGGGTCGCCCTGGTACCCGCGGTAGACGGCGTCGGCCAGGTCAAGGTGGACGACCGCGGCCTCGGCGAAGAGGGCGAACTGCTCGTCCTCGAGCCGTCGCCGGGCGGCGATGTCCCCGCCGTCGGCCTCGGCGACCAGCTCATCGGTGACCACGGCACCCTGGCTCGACTGCTCGTCGACCAGCGGCTGGCCGGCCATGGGCCGGTTGTGGATGTCGGCGCGGCGGTACCACGAGGAGCGCTGCCAGAAGCGGCGCGCGGCCTGGTCCGCGTCGGACTGGGTGGCATCGAGGCGATCGGCTGCGGCGGCCCACGGCGGGCTGGCCTCTGCGATCGAGTGGTCGTTCCGGATGTTGGCCCGGTTGAAGGTCTCGGTTGCCGGCCAGATCGCCTTGCTGCCGAACCCGAGCGCCTCGCGCTGGTACGGGGTGAGGCGGTCCGTGGCGCCCGTGCCGGAGAAGACGGTGAGGATGGCGACGTTCTGGCCCAGCTCGCGCAGGCCCGCGATCAGGCCGCCGCAGGAGAGCGCGACATCGTCCGGGTGCGGGGCGACGAAGACGTGGGTCATGGCCGGCCGAGTATAGCGAGCCGTCGTGGGCGTTGGCGTCCCGTGTCGGCGCGGACTATGTGCTCGACGGCGCCGGGCTGGCCACGACGCTCGGGGCGGCGCTGGGGGCCGCGGTGGGTGCGCTGGTCGGTGCGGCGGTTGGTGCCGGGCTGGCCGCCGCGCTCGGCGCTGCGGTCGCCACCGGAGTCGGCGTCGCGCCGGGCGAGAGGAGCCCGCTGCTGCCCAGGAACAGGCCGTAGGCGAAGATCACAGCGAACATGGCCACGATCACGATGACGAAGACCTGTGAGACCCGGTCGTCGATGTGGACGGCCATGTCGGAGGGCGTCGGCACCGCCGCGGGTCGATTCGCCGCCGCCCGCGCCGCGCGAGCCGCCCGACCCTTCGTGGTGGCTGCCTGCTCGGCCGGCGATGCGGTCCCGGTGGGTTCGTCGGACGTCGACGGCTCGCCGCCGCCTGCCTCGTCCTCGCTCGCGACCTCCGCGTCGAGGTTGTCGGCGTCGCCTTCGGCTGCCAGTTCGTCCGGCGAGGTCGTGTCGTTCTCGCGTTCGGTCATGCGCTGGTGGGTCTCCGATATGGCGCGAGGCGTCCTGCCCGGATGCGTTGCCGGGGAGCCACCCTTCGCGCGGGCCAGTGTACCGCGGCTCAGGCGTTCCGGACGGCCGGCACGAGCAGGCCGGCAAGCCCGGCACCGATAGTCACCACGCCGAAGAAGGCGATCACCGCCGCCACTCCGAACTGCTGGGCGAGCAACCCGCTCACCCCCATCGCCAGCGTCATCGATCCGAAGACCAGGGCGAAGCGGAACCCCACCACCCGGCCCATCAGTTCCTGGGGCGTGCGCTCCTGGAAGAGGGTCTGGCTGGGGATCACGTAGACCATGTTCGCCACGCCCGACCCGAACATCAGCCCGAAGGCCAGCGGCAGCGAACCGGCGACGGCCAGCAGCGTCATGCAGATACCCAGGAGCACGTATCCGGCGATCACCAGGCGCCCGCGGGCCAGTCGCGCCCCGACGAGGCCGATGATGAAGCCGCCCACGAGGTTGCCCACGCCGATCCCCGTCTCCAGGAATGCATAGGCGGAGGTCGCGTCGATCGACCCCCGTTCGATCACGTCGTGCGCGTAGAAGGGCGCCAGCGCCAGCAGGACGCCGGCCGTGAACTGGCCGACTGTTGCCTGGAGCGTGTTGGCCAGCAGCACCGTCTCACCGCGCATGAACCGCCAGCCGGCGACCAGTTCGTCGCGGAACTCGCGGATGGCCCCGGCGGTCGTCGCTGGTTGCGGGGCCGCCGCGTCTTCCTCGTCCCCGGCCCGTTCGGCCGCGATCCGCTTGACCGCGGGGATGGCCATCGTGGCGATCAGCAGCGCCGATGCCACGTACGTCGCGGCGTCGAACCAGAACGCCAGCGGGAGCGCCTCGCCGAGGAAACCCACGAACAGCCCGGCCAGCGGGTAGCCGATCACGTCGGCCAGCGTCTCGCCGACCCACGTGGCCGAGTTCGCGGTGAGCAGTTCGTCCTCCGCCACGATGCGCGGCACGACAGCCGTGCGGGCCGGCCGGAAGAAGATCGAGATCGACGTCACGAGGAACACGAGGGGATAGACCAGGGCGATGTTGGTCACGGCCGCGATGGGCACGAAGAGCACTGCGGCGGCGCGAAGCAGGTCGCTCACGACCATGACCTCGCGGTGGTCCCAGCGGTCCACGAAGGTGCCGGCGATGGGGCCCAGCAGGAGGTTGGGGATGGTGGCGGCCACGAACACCAGGCCGACGGCGAACGGCGAGCCCGTGGCCTCCAGCATGAGGAATGCCAGGGCGATCTGGTGCAGGCGGTCGCCGAAGAGGCTGATGAGCTGCCCGAACCACATCGCCGAGAACGAGCTGTTGACCGCCAGCCGCGCATACGGGTGATGCCGGGCGCGCTCCACGAGGGCGGGGACCAGTGGCGCCCTGCGCGCCGTCCCGCCGGTGGCCCCGATCGTCGAGCTGGCGGGGCTCGCCAGGCCGATGGTGGAGCCGCCCAGGACCATCGGCCGCTCGAGCGCCGCAGCCTCGGCCAGGCTTGCCGTCAGCCCGGTCTCCATCGGGACGTCAGCGAGCGTCACCGGAGCTTCGGGGAGCGCCAACCCCAGGGCCGCCGCGAGGCGCTCCCGGGCGGCACGGGCGGCGTCCTGCGCCGCATCCGCGGCCGCGGCTTCCTCGGGCCGCACCCGGACGAGCGTCGCGAACAGGAAGAAGGCGAAGCCGCCGGCAAGGAAGAGGTCACCGAGCGAGGCCACATTTGTGAGGAATGGGAACGGAATCGGGATGACGTCGCCCAGGAACCCGGCGTGGGCCAGGAAGCCGGAGTCGAGGGGTGCCGGGAGGATCACGTGGAGGGATGACGTCACGTCTGTCGGGCCAAGCCCCGCCGCCCGCAGGCTCGGCTCCCAGATCGGCATGTGACCGCCATTGACCAGGATCGCCGTCGCATTGGCGAGGATTCCGACCAGCGCGATCAAGAGCCCCGGGTAGTGCCGGTTACGGTAGAGGGCGATCAGGAGCAGGCCGTAGGCGCCAAGCAGCAGGGGCAGGCGCAGCGACTCCGCGAGCGGGATTCCCCGTGCCAGCGCAGCCTCCGTCCCGATGCGGAGAGCGAAAGCCAGGAAGAACAGGCCGATCCAGCGAAGGCGGACCGCGACCAGGTTGTCGAGGCGGCCGCCGGCAAGGAGCCCGGCGACAAGACCCAGGAAGACCCCGAGGAGCAGCACCCCTCAGCCGATGTCGGTCGGCGTGCCCGCGCCGGGGAACGGCGTCATCTCGGCCGCCCGGGCCGCTGCCTGGGAGATCAGGGGGACCGGCCTCGGGGCGCGTTCACGACCCGAGTCGGCGACATCCTCGGCCCATCTCGTCCGCACGAAGGCGTCCACGACGACGGGGTCGAACTGGATGCCGGCGAACTTGCGCAGCTCGCTGAGCGCCTGCTCCGCCGTCAGCGGCTTCATCCGGTAGGGTCGGGCCGCCGTCATCGCCTCGAACGCGTCCGCCACGTGCAGGATCCGCGCAAGCTTGGGGATCTCCTGGCCCATGAGACGGTCCGGATACCCCGAGCCGTTGTACCACTCGTGGTGGTGGCGAATGATCGGCAGTTCCGGCGCGAGCTTGGTGACCGGGGCGATGATCTCCGCGCCCAGCACCGGATGGGCGTTCATGATCATCCGCTCTTCCTTCGTCAGTCGCTCCTGCTTGAGCAGCACATTGTCAGGAACCCCGATCTTGCCCACGTCATGCAGCAGGCCGCCCCACTCCAGCGCCTCCAGGTCCGCGTCGCTCACGCGCATGACCCGCCCGATGTCGACCGCGATCTCCTTGACCCGCAGGCTGTGGCCGCTGGTGAACTTGTCGCGCTTGTCCACGGCCTGCGCCAGGCTGGAGATGGTCTGGGTGAACATCTCGCGCATCTCGACGAACTGCCTGTTGGTCAACCGCGTGGTGTACAGCGGCAGGGTAAGGATGAGCGTGCCCCACCACCCGGCTCCACCCGGCTGCTGGTAGATGAGGGCCATCAGCCACCCGAGTGGGGCAAGAGCGAAGAGATTGATCGCGAATCCCCGCGCGTCACCCGCTGCCACCACACGGAATCCCTGGCCGGAGCGGAGCGCGAGTAGTGCGGTTCCGAAGAAGATGTTGAGCGCGAAGAGCAGTGCGGCACCCAGAAACGCGGACAGGAAGCCGACCACCGGGTCTGGGCTCGCGCCCCGCAGGAACTCCATCAGCATGCCGCCGGCTATCGCCGGAACCACTATCCCGGCGTGGTTGGCAAGCGTTCCGTACCAGGGGATCCGTCCTCGCAGTTCACGGATCTCGGTCGTCCCGATCGCCGCCACCCACCCTGCGGCCGCAGGACCGGCGAGGATCATGGTGGCAACTAGTGGGGCAATTCCAACTCCGACCAACGTTCCTCGAGGCATTCGGATTGGCAGCGCCGATGACGCCAAGGTCAGCACTGTCCAGAACGCGAGCCCAAGAAACACCTTGGCGGGAGCGGCTTCCCCCGAGCCTATGGAGATCGCGGGGTTAACCGCGGCGACCCAGCCTTGTCGCGAGGCATAGAAAAGGCTCGTGGCCACAAGCGCAAACGCGCTCAGGGCCACGAGCCCGCCAAGGTAGTACCTAAGTGACCTTGTCATCCGGGTCTCGTACGACCTGCAGTCCTTGGCGCCATTACTGCGCGATCGTAGTACATAGACCCCGATGAGATACCCGCCTAGAAGCCTCTAGCTGAGGCTCCGCCCGCCAGGAGAGCCGCGGTGACGGCGCCGAGGACGGTAGCGAGGCTGAGCAGTCGAGCCTTCATGGTCGATGTCCGCTCCTTCTCAGTTCCTACCAGCCCTTGATGACGGTTTCGGGATGCACGCTCGTTCCTCCTCGGCGGCCTCCGTGCTCCCAGGAACACGAAAACCGACCTAACTGAATAGGTCGGTCGGTTGCACTACTCGCTCCGCTCCCCCCTAAGTGCCCATTTCAGGCGGAGCATCTGCGCGTCCGAGCGTCGTATTAGCCGTCCACTCGTACCGACAGTACTAGTGGGCAGGAGGACTATCGGATGGCCAACTACCCCGGTCAATACAGAACAATCCCTAGCCGCACTCAACTGCACCAGAGTCCACCGTCTTCGGCGGCCGTTCGTCGGCCGCGCGGGCGCGGTGCTAGAGGGCGGCCAGCGGAGGTGGCTCGATGCCGAGGTTGTCACGGAGGGCAGCCGCATAGTGTGCGTACTGCTCGGCTGCGGCGGCGTGCGCACCCGTGACTTTGTACAGATGCAGCAGGGACGCCTCCACCTGCTCGACCTCCGGATCAATGTCCATGACTCGACGAGCGAGCACGATTGCCCGGTCGTGGTGGCCGGCCGCTGCGTCTCTCTGGATGGCCTTCTCCAAGATCTCGAGGAACGAGGCGTGGAGGTTGTCGCGGAAGGGAATGGCCCACTCTTCGTAGGCGAAGTCGAGAGCGAATCGATCCGCGTACATGACGCTGAGCCGCTCCACCTCGTCGGGACTCGGGACCGGCCCCATCGCCCGAACCAGTTCGCGGCACTGGATACCTCGACTGGTGACCAACTCGCGGTCAAGCCACAGCACGTTTGAGTCGTGGTGCAGATACGCGGGCGACAAGTCCTCGTCGAATGTAGGTTCGAAGACGCGGCGCAGGAAGTACACGGTCTGGTTCAGGGAGTTCAGCGCGAGGTCGGGCTCCAGGTCGGGCCAGAGGGAGTCGACGACCTGATCGCGCGTAGCAGATGCTCCCGGGCGAGACAGCAGGAAGCACATCAGGGCCAGCGGCTTCCGACGGATACTCGTCCCCTCCAGCAGTCTGTCGCCAACCCGGATGCTCACTCGGCCCAAGTCCTCCACGTATACCCGCGGACTGAGTCGACGCGCGAGGGCTCGGCCAAGGTCTCCGTAGGTTGTCGCCGGCTTCAGCTCCCGAGCAAGCCTCCGAAGCAGGGCAATGTCATCACCTGTGCCGATCGACTCCAGCAGCCGGGCCGCTTGTGGCCGGCCCTCCGAGCTGCTCTCGATCTGATGACGCAACGCGCCACGCCACCGGACCGGCCGCCGCAGGCATTCCGCCTGGATGGCCTCACGAAGCGGCGCGCCTAGATCTCCTATGCGAGCGCAGATGACGTGACAGGCGATGGTCAAGAACGCCGGGTCCTCTTTGGCCACAGCCAGCAACGCCGCGTTGAGAGTCTCCTTGTCGGAGATCACCGCGGATAGACAGCGGTTGAACAGGACCCAGAAGTTGGCGTGCTGGAACTCCGAGGATGACAACGCCTTATCGACCAGTTCTCGGGCATCAGGTTCTCCGGCGACGACCGCCAACTCGGCGTAGACGGTTCTCGTGCGGGCAACGTGCGCCAGAACTGTGCTCAGAACGTCGGGTCCGGTTGACCCAAGCAGCAACCGTGCACGCTCAAGTTGGCCGAGTCGAAGTAGGTTCTGTGCGCACCGGACTCGAAGTATCCGACGGTAGTCATCCGTGAGGTTGGGTTGCGCCAGTGCTTCCTGGAGAAGGGCGTCCGCCTCGACCGGGCTCCCGTACATTCCCTGGATATCCGCGAATTCGGAGAGGATCTCGGGGCCGTTGAGCCAGTCAACCAATCGGAGAGCCGACTCCATTTCGCCGAGGCCCTCCTCGAATGCTCCGAGGTGCGCGAGCGCCCAGCCACGTACCGCGTGGGCGGCCGCCTGCTCGACCCGTGCGGACCCGTGAGATAGAGCCTCCACTGCAGCCTGAGCTTCCTTCGCTGCCCTTGTGGCGTCCGCGAGCGCGTGATCACAGCTGGCCAGGTTCAGCATGGTGATCCCGAAGTAGTGGCCGAGATGCTCCTGCTCCTGCTGCCGCGCCAAGGCGACCAGGGTGGACCGCAACGCAATAAGGTCGCCATCGACCGTTGCCCTCATCATCTGGGCTGAGGCCATGGCGATGCCCCCTATGACCGTCGCCGGCGGCAGTCGGGTCAGCTGCATCGCAAGTTCGAGAGA
>Ga0315281_10006225_pt1 | contig 17006 bp, 19 predicted proteins | sample YL17G07_0_MG_FD_204540 | JGI IMG/M metagenome (GOLD analysis project Ga0315281, IMG submission 204540) | Sediment microbial communities from Yellowstone Lake, YNP, Wyoming, USA - YL17G07_0 | ecosystem: Environmental > Aquatic > Freshwater > Lake > Sediment | place: USA: Wyoming | collected...
CGCCGACCCGCTCCTCGCCGACGCCTACGGCCGGGCCTACACCCGCTGGTGCAAGGATTTCGTGGGCGCCTACCCGCACCGGCTCTACCCGATGGCGCACATCCCGATGCACGACCCGCAGCTGGCGCTGGCAGAGCTGCGGCGCTGCCTGAAGGAAGGCTTCCGCGGGATTTTCATGGCGCCCGAGCCGGTGAACGGCCGCAGCCCGGCGCACCCGGACTTCGACCCGCTCTGGCACGAGATGGAGGACGCGGGCCTGCCCGCCTGCCTGCACGTCATCGTGCGCTTCAACCGCATCCTCGAGAACCCGACGCGCCACCATTCGCTGCTGGTCGACCCCAGCCGCACCTTCGCCTTCGGCATGGGCGCGACGTTCCAGATCATCCCCGCGATGGCCTCGCTCATCATGACCGGTTTCTTCGACCGCTTCCCCCGGATGAAGCTGCTCTGCGTCGAAGCCGGCGCCGGCTGGGCGCCCTACATCGCCCACCGCCTCGACGAGAAGTACGAGATGTTCGGCTATGCCGAGAAGACGAAGATGGAGCCCAGCGCCTATATGAAGCGCAACGTCTGGTACGTCGTGGAGCCGCGCGAAAAGACGATCGACTCGATGATGGACGTCATCGGCGAGACCCAGTTCATCTGGGGCTCCGACTATCCCCACATCGACTCGAGCATCCACGCCGTGGACCAGATCAAAGAAAGCACGCAGGGACTATCGGAGCGGCGGCGCCGGCTCGTGCTCGGCGAAAACGCGAAGGCGCTCTACCAGATCGACGCCTGACGGGGACCGGCCGGGGGCGCCCGTTTACTGAGCGGCAAGCTGGCGTGGGTACGTCTGGCGCGCGGAGGCGGTCCAGCCGCCGTCGACCACGATCGACTGGCCCGTGACGAAGCTCGATTCGTCGCTTGCCAGCCAGAGCGCCGCGTGCGCGATGTCGAGCGGCATCCCCGCTCGCGGGATGGGCTGAATCTCAGCCAGGCGCAGAGCGAGGGCTTCGGGGTCGAGCGGCTCGGGCAGATTTGGGTTCGCGTAGAGGATCGGCGTGAGCGTGCCGCCCGGGCAGATGCAGTTGGCGCGCACACCATTCGCCGCGTTCTCAATCGCGCAGACGCGCGTGAGCTGCATGACGCCGCCCTTGGCCGACCCGTACGCGCCCTGGCCGGGCATGCCCATGATCCCGGAGACGGACGCCGTCGTGATGATCGAGCCGTTCCCGGACGCGATCAGGTAGGGGAGCGCATGCTTCATGCCCAGCCAGACGGCCTTCAGGTCAACCGCGATGATGCGGTCGAAGGTCTCCTCCGAGCATTCGACGATGGAGCCTTCGCCGCCGCCAATGCCGGCGTTATTGTACATAACGTGGAGCGCGCCGAAGCGGTCGATCGCCGTCCTGACGAGCGCGCGCACGTCTTCCGAGCTGCTCACGTCGCCGCAGCCGAACACGCACTCGGGGCCGATGGACGCGGCCACGGCCTCGCCCTTCTCCGCCTGCACGTCGCCGATGACCACACGCGCTCCCTCGCGGACGAAGAGCCGCGCGGTCGACTCGCCCATGCCGCTGGCCCCACCGGTGATGACTGCTACCTTGCCGTCGAGACGTCCCATGCCGAACCTCCGTGGAGGCTGGATGATACGCGCCCGGACGCTCCCGTGTTCGCAGGCCCGGCGCTCAGCGCCCTTTGCTCGTAGGACGGTGGTACATGGGCGCACCGGTGCCGCCGTTCCGCAGCAGAAGGACTTCCCCGAGGATCGCGACTGCGATCTCCTCGGGCGATTCGGCCCCGATGTCGAGGCCGATCGGTGTGCGGATGCGGTCGAGCTCGGCCGGGTCGAAGCCTTCGTCGCGCAGGTGCTGGAGGACCGTCGCGGTGCGGCGCTTCGAGCCGATCATCCCGAGGTAGCCCGCGCCCCGGCCGAGGCATCGCCGCAGCGAGAGCTCGTCCTGCTTGTGGCCGCGCGTCACGAGCACGATATGGGTGTTGCGGTTGACCGGGAAGCGGTCGATCGCAGCCTCGAAGTCCTCGCAGATGACCTCGTCCGCCCCGGGGAGCTTCTCCGCGTCCGCGAAGTCCTCGCGGTCGTCGAGGACGGCCACATAGAAGCCGAGAAACGATGCGACGGTCGCCACCGCCCGCCCGACGTGGCCCGCACCGACGACCAGGAAGACGGGACGGTCTTCGACCACTTCGACGTAGAGGGTCGTGGCGCCTTCGATTGCGCGCACGCTGAGCCCGTCTCGCGCCGGCCGGACGTACAGGGTCTGCGCACCGTGGCGCTCCAGGATGCCGGGAGCAGCGTCCGCGACGAGCTGGTCGAGCGCAGCGTCACCGAGCGTGCCGAGCGTCGTTCCGCCGGGCTCGACGAGCAGCCGGGCACCGGGAGTGAGGGCCAGCGGCCCCGGTTCGAGCACAGAAGCAGCCACGACGGGCTCCCCGGAGCCGTCAGCGGCGGCAAGCAGGCGTCTGGTCAGCTCCAGCATATCGCCAGTGTAGGGGAGAGAGGCGAGAGATGAGAGATGAGAAATGAGACCTCGGCACTCGGCACTCGGCACTCGGCACTCGGTACTCGGCACTCGGTACTCGGTACCCGGCACTCGGCACCCGGCACCCGGCACTCGGCACTCGGTACCCGGCACTCGGTACTCGGTACTCGGTACCCGGCACTCGGTACCCGGCACTCGGCACTCGGCACTCGGCACTCGGCACTCGGCACTCGGCACTCAGAACTCAGAACTCAGCCCCCGCCTCTGGTACGATCGGCGGAGTCGCTGACGCCTCCCGGAGGGTACCCGGACGGCGCGCCGCCCCGGAGGAGCCCCATGTCTGCCCTTGAACGCACCGACCCGGAGATCGCGGCTGTGATCGCGGACGAGCGCGTCCGCCAGGTCGAATGCCTGGAGATGATCGCGAGCGAGAACTACGCCTCCGCGGCGGTGCTGGAAGCGACCGGCTCGGTGTTCACGAACAAGTACGCGGAGGGCTACCCGGGCAAGCGCTACTACGCCGGCAACCAGCACAGCGACCGCGTGGAGACGGCGGCCATCGACCGAGCGCTCGAGCTCTTCGGGGCCGACCACGCGAACGTCCAGCCGAGCTCCGGCGCAGAGGCGAACATGGCCGCCTACTTCGCCACCATCCAGCCGGGCGACACCGTGATGGGCCTGAGCCTGGACCAGGGAGGACACCTCACGCACGGCTCGCCCGTGAACTTCAGCGGGCGCCTGTACAACTTCGTGCCGTATACGGTCGACCGCGAGTCAGAAGTGCTGGACATGGCGGCCATCCGGCGCCAGGCGCTCGAATGCCGGCCGAAGGTCATCGTCGCGGGCTACACGGCGTACCCACGCGCCGTCGACTTCGCGGCTTTCGCCGACGTGGCGAAAGAGGTGGGTGCGCTCCTGATGGTGGACATGTCGCACATCGCCGGGCTGGTCGCGGGCGGCCAGCACGCCTCGCCCGTGGGCCAAGCGGACCTGGTCACGACGACGACCCACAAGACCCTGCGCGGCCCGCGCGGCGGGATGATCCTCTCGAATTCGGACCTGGCGGAAGCGGTCGACAAGGCTGTGTTCCCGGGGACTCAGGGCGGCCCACACCTCCACACGATCGCGGGCAAGGCGGTGTGCTTCGGCGAGGCGCTGAAGCCGGAGTTCAAGGAATACGCGCGCCGCATCGTCGAAAACGCCGCAGCCCTGGCCGACGGGCTCGTGGCTGGCGGTCTGCGCCTCGTCTCGGGCGGGACCGACAACCACCTCATCCTCGCCGACTGCAACTCGATGGCGATCAGCGGCCTGAAGGCGCAGAACGCGCTCCAGGGCGCGGGGATCATCACGAACAAGAACACCATCCCGAACGACACGCGTTCGCCGTTCGTCGGCAGCGGGCTGCGGCTGGGGACGCCGGCGCTGACGTCCCGCGGCATGGGCACGGGCGAGATGCGTCAGGTGGCAGCCTGGATCGTGCGTGTGCTGAAGGACCCGGACGGCGACGGAGTGCGCGAAGGGGTGCGGCGGGAGGTGGCGGACTTCGCACGGGCCTACCCCGTGCCAGGCATCACGGACGCGGCGTAGCGCCCATGCGCTCTGGTATCATCAGGTCATGACGACTGCACCGTCGAAGCCGGGTTCACGGCCGCCGACGCGCTCGCGCCTGCTCACCGCCGAGGAGTTCTTCGCGCTCGAAGACGACCCCCGCGGGCGTCAGATGGAGCTCGAAAACGGGAGAGTCGTGATGGTTCCACCCCCCGGGGGCCGTCATGGCCGGGTTTCCCGCGCCGCCTTCCGCCAAATGGACGCGTTTGTGGTCCTCCATGATCTCGGCGAGATGTACTTCGAAACGGGGTTCGTCCTGCGGAAGGCGCCGGACGTCGTGCGCGCGCCAGATGTTGCGTTCGTGGCGAAGCGCCCGGGCCCGGAGCCGGCGCCCGAAGGCTACTTCGAGGGCGCCCCGGCCCTGGCTGTGGAAGTCGTGTCCCCCGGCGACCGCGACGTCCGGGTTTCCCGGAAGGTTGCGGAGTACCTCGAGGCTGGCAGCGCGCGTGTCTGGGTCATCCGTCCCGAGATGCGCACGGTCACCGTTCACCGTCCCGGCGGCGACGCCCATACGTACGGGCCCGGCGACCGGCTGGCCAGTTCCGACGCGGGCTTCGCTGCCGAAGGCTTCGACCTCCCCCTGGACGAACTGTTCGCCTGACCGGACGAAGAGAGTTGCGTTGAGCGCAATGCGGGCCGGTGATACGCTCCTCACTCGCGCCGGAGTTCGCCTCGGTATATCCGGGGAATCCCATCGCCGGCGATATGGAGACCCATGCGGGAATACGAATTGGCGGTCGTGTACGACCTGACCGTCACCGAAGCAGGAGGCCCCGACGCCTCCGTGCAGCACATGACCCATGCCGTGGAGGCGCGCGGCGGCACAATCGTGAAGGTGGACCACTGGGGGCGCCGGCGGCTGGCGTATCCGATTGGCCGCGCAGTCGACGGTGACTACATCATCTCGCGCGTCGAGCTGGAACCGACGGCCGTGAACGCGCTGGAGGCCACGCTGCGAATCGACGAGCGCATACACCGGCACCTTATCGTGCGCGCGGACGAGCTCCCGCCACCGCCGGTGCCGCGTGAGCCGCGGCGTATGCCAGAGCAGGCCGAGCCTCACGCGCCGGCTGCCGCTGTGGTCGCGCCCGAAGCAGCCGCCCCCGTGGAGGCTGTCGTTGCCGTGGAGCCAGAGACGGCCGCTCCGGTGGAGGCTGTCGTTGCCGCGGAGCCAGAGGCTGCCGCCCCGGTGGCTGCGGTTGTTGTGGCGGAGCCAGAGACGATGGTCGAGCCCGAAGTCACGCCCGTTGCCGAAGAGCCGGCCGCCGAACCGGAAACCCCGGCGGAAGCGGCCGCGCCCGAAGCAGCGGCTGAGTAAGGAGACCGCCTCGTGGCCAGCCTGAACAAGGTCATGCTCATCGGGAACGCCGGGAAGGACGCAGAGTTGCGTTACCTGGCGAACGGCACGGCGCAGGCGCAGTTCAGCCTCGCGGTCAACCGCAACTACCGTGGCCCGGATGGCGAGTGGAAGGAAGAGACGGAGTGGTTCAACATCGTCGCCTGGCGTGACCTCGCCGAGCGGCTGAGCCAGAACGTCACGAAGGGCAAGCAGGTCTACGTGGAAGGACGGCTGCAGACGCGTACCTGGGACGACGACCAGGGCACGAAACACTACCGCACCGAGGTGATCGCCAACTCTGTGCTGCTGCTCGGGGCCCGCGAGCCCGGGGCAGCTGGCGCAAGCAACTGGGGCGACGGTGAAGCCAGCTTCAGCGGCCGCGGTGCCGGTCCCCGGGGCGCCAACAGCGGCCGCCAGGGCGGCAGCGGCGGGCCCGCCGGTGGCGACGTCGACGTCGACGACTTGCCCTTTGAGTAGGTCAACAGCCCGCCCGGTGCCCTCGGGGCCTCGGCGGATTCACCCGGCGCGCCCTGCGCGCACACCCATCGGGAAGGAACAGCAACCATGAGCAGTGAAGAACGCGCGCCGCGCGAAGATCGAGGTGGAGACCGCGGGGGAGACCGCAGCGACGATCGGGGCGGCGGGTCGGATCGCCCGGCGCGGCCGGCACGGCGCTTTGGCGGCCGGCGGAAGGTCTGCCGCTTCTGTGCCGACCACATGAGCGGCCTCGACTACAAAGATCTCGGGCGGCTTCGGATCTATGTCAGCGAGCGCGGCAAGATTGAGCCGCGGCGAAAGACCGGCACCTGCCTGAAGCATCAGCGGCTGGTGGCGACAGCGGTGAAGCGGGCGCGTCACCTTGCGCTGCTGCCCTACACGCTGGAGCACGTGCGCAGGACGGGGATTTTCCCGACGCGCGGTTAGACCAGGGCGAGAGGGGCGAGGGTATGGCACGGAGGGAGCGAACCACGGGGTTGCCGCGGCCGAAGCCGAGGGCCAGGGCGGCCTCCGGCCGGACGATCGCGGGCGTGCCGCTGGGGGACCACCAGTTACGGCTCGCGATCATCGGGACGGCGGTGCTCGCTCTCCTCGCTATCATCGCGGGATTCGCTTACAACATCTACGAAGAGCAAGTCGCCCGCCCGGGGACGGTCATCCTCACCGTGGGGGACGAGGACTTCACGCTCGGGTACTACGCCGACCGGCTGCTCGCCTTTCTCCAGGCGAACGCGAACTCGGGCGAGTCGGCAAAGCTGGCAGAAGAGGCACTGCTCAACAAGCTGGAAGAGGAGGCGCTGACCCTGCAGGTGGCCCGCGACCGGGGCATCAACCTCTCCGAGCAGGACGTGACCCAGGCCATCGCCGACGGTTTCGGTGTTCCGGCCGGGCCCACCGGGAGCTCTTTCGACACGCTCTATCGCAACCAGTTGAAGCAACTCCACATCAGCGACAGCAACTACCGGAAGCTGCGCGAAGCCCAACTGGCGAACGACCGGCTCCTCGAGGCGTTCACCACCGACGCCGGCGCCAACGGGGAACAGCTTGTCCTCCGAATCGTGGTCGTCAACACGAAGGAGGCCGCCGACGCGATTCTGAAGCGCGTCCAGGCCGGGGAGGATCTCGGCACCGTAGCGCAGACTGCGTCGATCGACCTGGAGTCAAGACAGAAGGACGGCGTCATGCTGCCCGAGCCTGCGGTGCTGCTCCCCGAAGCCATCCGGGCGGCCGCTGAAGGCAAGGCCGCAGGCGAACTGCTCGGGCCAGTGCAGGTGGAGGCGAACTGGTGGGTGTTCCGTGTCGACAAGCGCGAAGACACGCCCTACACCGACGGCCAGAAGACGCAGTTGGCGCAGCTCAGGCTCGATGACGCCATCAAGGCGAAGCGTGCTCAACTCGGCAGCAAGGTCGAGCGCTCGCTGAATGCCGACGACATCAAGTGGGCGGAAAGGCACCTCAACTAGGCTCCTGTGAAGCGTGAGATTGGCGTCGGACTGATCGGGCTCGGTACGGTGGGCGGCGGCGTCGCCAGGGCGCTGCTCGAACGTCGCGATTACTTCGCCCGGCAGGTCGGCGCGCCGCTGGTCGTGCGCAAAGCGGCCGTGCGCGACATCGCCAAGCCACGCTCGGTTGACCTCCCGGCGGGCGTGCTCACGACCGACGTGCAGGGAGTGCTCGCCGACCCCGAGATCGACATCGTCGTCGAGGTGATCGGGGGCGAAGAGCCCGCCGGGAGCTACATCCGCGCCGCCCTGGAAGCCGGCAAGCACGTCGTCACGGCGAACAAGGAACTGATCGCGAAGCAGGGGCCGGAACTGCTGGCGCGGGCGCACGAACTGGGCCTCGACATCATGTTCGAAGCGAGCGTGGGCGGCGGCATTCCCCTCATCGCGCCCCTGCGCCGGGACCTGCTGGCCAACCGCATCGCCTCCATTCGCGCGATCATCAACGGCACCACGAACTACATCCTCACCAGCATGGCCCGCGATGGCGCCGTCGCCCAGGCACTGCTTCAGCAGGGGCTAGAGCCCCTCCCCGGAGGTGGTTACGCCGAAGCACTCGCCGCCGCTCAACGCCTTGGCTACGCCGAGCCTGACCCCACCAACGATGTCGAAGGCTACGACGCTGCCTACAAGCTGGCGATCATGGCCACCCTCGGCTTCCGCACACGCGTCCGGCCGTCCCAGGTCCACACCGAAGGCATCACGAAGCTCACGGCGCGCGATTTCCAGTACGCCCAGGAACTCGGGTACGTCATCAAGCTGCTTGCCATCGCCGAGCGCACGGAAGGCGGCATCGTCGCGCGCGTGGCCCCCGCCTTCCTTCCCAACTCCGAGCCCCTTGCGAAGGTGGACGGCGTGTACAACGCCGTCCAGATCGTTGGCGACCTGACCGGTACCGTCCTCTTCCAGGGTCGCGGCGCAGGCGCTGAGCCCACCAGCTCGGCCGTCGTCGCCGACCTGCTCGATCTCTCCCACGCCATTGTCCTCGGCAATCACGAGCGGAAGTACTGGGGGCCGGAGGGCGACGTGCCGGTCGTGGGGCTGGAGTCCCTGGTCACGCGCTACTATGTGCGCGTGACCGTCAAGGACCGGCCCGGCGTCCTCGCCCAGATCGCGCGGGCACTGGGAGACCACGGCGTGAGCATCGCCGCCGTAAGCCAGAAAGAGGCAGACGCGGACGCGCAGACGGCGGAGCTGGTCGTCATGACGCACCAGGCGCGCGAAGGGGCGATGCAGGCGGCGCTCCGGGAGATCGGAGCGCTCGAGGTGGTGGCGCAGGTGAGCAGCTTCCTGCGCGTGGAGGGCTAGGTGGCGAGCGAATCGCAGGCCCAGGCGATCGGCGAGATCCTCAGCTGGCTGGAACAGCAGGTGCGGCAGTCGCGTGAAGAGCAGTCGCGGGCGGCCGCCCAGGTCGACCAGCTCCGGCGCCAGGTGCATGACCTCGCCGAGGAGATCACGTCGACCGAACGCGCCGTGCGCGAGGTCGACCCCAAGCTCGTCCCCTTCAAGGGGCTCCCCGAGAAGATCCGCGAAATCGACGAGAGCACGGAGCACATTCGCCAGGCCGTCGTCGGCAACAAGGCGGAGATCGACAATGCCCTGCGCCTCCTGCGGGCCGAGGCGGAATACGACCGCCACGAGCGTTCGGAGGCGCTGAAGCGCATCGAGAGCGCTGCCGGCCAGCTGGGGCTGGTGATGGCAGACGTCGCGCAGGTGCAGGCCCAGACGTCGCAGGTCTCGCAGACGGCACAGACGCTGCTGGAGCGTCAGCGTGAAGTGGAGGCGCGTGTCGAGCAGTTCGGGCTGCGCCTGGAACGGTCGATCGAGGTCAACCGTGACCTGGAAGAGCGCATCAAGGTGGTGTTGCACGCTGACCAGGCTGAGCGCTTCGAAGTGGTGTTCGAGCGCCTGCAGGTGGTTGGCGAAATGGTCAAGCGCAACGAGGCGCGCATCGAGGTGGCGACGGCCGAGCAAACGCTGCGCGGAGAGGTCCTCGAACAGATCGCCGTGTGGCGCGACGAGCACGGCCGCATCGACACACGTCTGAACTCGCTGGAAGAGGCAACCGAGCGGATGCTGGCGGTTGTCGACAAGCTCCACGCTGAGGCCACGCTCCTGGAGGGCCGCCATGCGGGACTCGGGGAGCGTGTGAGCGGCATGCGGCGCGACATCGCCGAGGTCGTTGATCACGTCCGCGAGGAGTTCGCGAAACATAACCAGATGATGGAGAAGCAGCGCCGCAAGCAGATCCAGGGGCTGGAGCAGGAACTGCGCGAGATGAAGTTTCACGCGTTCCGGCCGCCGGAAGAGCCGTGAGCGCACCTGCCGCGCACGGCGTTCTGCAGCGCTGGGGCCATGTGTTGCCGCTCACGGAACGCACCCCGCTCCTCACGCTGGGCGAAGGAGACACGCCGCTCGTCCGGTCCGCGACGCTCGAGGGCATGTGCGGGTTGGACGAGCTCTGGTTCAAGCTCGAGATGTGCAACCCGACCGGGTCATTCAAGGACCGCGGCATGGTGGTGGCCGTGGCGAAAGCACTGGAAGCGGGCGCCCGCGCCATCATGTGCGCGAGCACGGGAAACACCAGCGCGAGTGCGGCCGCCTACGCCGCGAAGAGTGGCATCGCGAGTTACGTGCTCGTGCCCGGTGGCAGGGTCGCGGCCGGCAAGCTCGCCCAGGCCATCGCCTTCGGGACACGGATCATCGAGGTGGATGGCAACTTCGACGCGGCCCTGCGCGTCGCGCGCGAGCTGACCGCAAAGCACCCCGTCGCTCTCGTGAACTCCGTGAACCCAAACCGCGTCGAGGGACAGAAGACTGCCGCCTACGAAATCTGTGAGGCCCTCGGCGACGCTCCGGGAATCCTCGCCATCCCGGTGGGCAACGCCGGGAACATCACCGCCTACTGGAAGGGCTTCGGCGAGTGCGCCGAGCGAGCACTCTCCACGTTGCACCCGCGCATGTACGGGTTCCAGGCGGCTGGCGCGGCGCCGATTGTCGGCGGAGCGCCCGTGGAGCATCCCCAGACCGTGGCAACGGCCATCCGCATCGGCAACCCGGCCAGCTGGAAGGCCGCCGTCGCAGCACGCGACGAGAGCGGGGGGCTGATCGAGGCCGTGACCGACGAAGAGATACTCGAGGCGTACCGGTTGCTCGCCGGGAAAGAGGGGCTCTTTGTCGAGCCAGCCAGTGCGGCCAGTGTGGCGGGCCTGCTCAAACTCAGGCGTGCCGGGCGGCTGAATGGCGGCCGGGCAGTCGCGGTGCTCACCGGCAACGGGCTGAAAGACCCGGACACAGCGGCGGCGGAATACCATGCAGACGTCGTGAAGGCGGTGCCGACCCTGGAGTCTGTCGAGCGTGCCCTGGGATGGTAAGCGATACGAGCGTCACCGGGGCGCTCGAGCGAGAGGCAAAGAAAAGGGGCCGGCGGATGTGTGGAGCGGACACGACATCCAGCGCAGCCCTAGGGTTTTTTAGCACGCACTAAGGAGATGTGCAAGCGGAAACGAAAAATTCGTTACTTGACCGACACCGCGGCTGCGGAAAGACTGGGCCAGTATGAAACGCATGCGCCTGTCCATCGCCCTCTTCGTCCTCGCCAGCGTCCTCGCGGTCGGAGCGGCGTTGCCGGCCGTCGCGGCCGATGCGCCACCCCAGCCGGCCCCTGTCGTGCGCACGTGGGAACCCATGGACGGCGAACTGCAACCGCAGGGCCGCGTCGAGCCCATGATCCTCTGGACCGTGTCCGGGATCCTCATCGGATGCCTGGTCTTCGGGACGTTCTACCTGTTGAAGCGGCGCGTCGGCGGTTTCCCGAAGGACCCGAAGTGGGTGGCCCCGATCAGCATCATGCAGAGCAAGGATTTCGCGGACGAAGGTACCTTTGGCGACGCGCCGGCCGAAGCGCACGGGCACGGGCATTAGCCACCGGCGTGCCGCCGGATTAGCCGCAGCCCTCGCCTGAGGGCCCCGGACGGATAGAATCGAGCCATGGATTTCAGGCTCGCCGCGGAAACCATCCAATGGCGGGCCGAGTTGCGCGCCTTCCTGGCCGCCGAGCTGCCCGACGGGTTCGAAGGCTCAGACGACTTCTTCGACGACGCAGAGCAGGTGCCCTTCGCAAAGCAGTTCATGCGCAAGCTGGGCGCCCGCCGCTGGCTCGCGCCGGCCTGGCCCGAGTCATACGGCGGCATGGGCAAGTCGGCGCTCGAGCAGATGGTGCTGAACGAGGAGCTGGCCTATCACCGCGCGCCGGCCGGTGGGCGGCTGTTCACGCTTGGCATCGTTGGGCCCACGTTCCTGGTGCATGCGACCGAGCTACAGAAGCAGCGTTATCTCACGAAGATGGCCTCGGGCGAAGAGTGGTGGTGCCAGGGCTTCAGCGAGCCAGAGTCGGGCAGCGACCTGGGCAGCATGCAGACCCACGCGGTCCGCGACGGCGACGACTACGTCATCAACGGCACCAAGGTCTGGACGTCGAACGGGCACCATGCCGACCAGATGCTGCTCCTGGCCCGTACCGACCCGGACCGGCCCAAGCACAAGGGCATCAGCGCGTTCATCGTCGACATGAAGACGCCCGGGATCACGCTCGACCCCATCCTGAACATGGCCTACCGGCACGACTTCAACCAGACGTTCTTCGAGGACGTCCGGGTGCCGGTGGCGAACGTGCTCGGCGGCGAGCACAACGGCTGGTACGTGGCCACGACCACGCTCGACTTCGAGCGCTCGAACATCGCGGCGATCAGTGGCGCGCGGCGGACGTTGCACGACCTCGTGCGCTGGGCCAGGGCCGAAGGTGCGTGGGACCGCCCGGGGGTGCGCCGCCAGCTCGCCGAGCTCGCCGTCGAGACCGAGGTCGGGCGGCTCGTCGCCTACCGCACCGCCTGGCTGCAGTCCAAGGGCGAAGTGCCGAACTACGAGGCAAGCATCGGGAAGGTCTGGATGGCGCACCTCGGGGTGAAGGTGACGAACACCGGCATGAATTTGCTCGGGCTGTATTCGCAGCTACGGCCGGGCTCGCCCTGGGCGGCGCTCTACGGCCGTCTTTCGACCGCCTACCTGCTGGCCGTGTCGGGGCCGATTGGCGGGGGCACGGCCGAGATTCAGCGGAACATCATCGCGACCCGGGGGCTGGGCCTGCCGCGCGGCTGATGCGCGCGAGCGCAGGGCAAACGGCCCGCGGGGCCTCGCCACGGAATTGGTAGCTTTCCTGCACGTTTGCTAGTATCCGGGTGAAGGCGGCAGCGCATGGACAGCGGGACGGTCCTCGTGCTGAACCAGAACTACGAGCCGCTCAACGTGTGCAACGTGCGGCGCGCGATCAACCTTGTGCTCCGCGGCAAAGCCGAGGTTATCGAAAACGCCTCGCACGCGATTCACTCGGCGACCCAGTGGTTTCTCATGCCCTCGGTCATCCGGCTGGTGCACCTCATCCGCCGCCCGCGCCCAAAGGTTCGGCTCACACGCAAGGAAGTGTTCGCGCGCGACGGCTGGACGTGCGTCTACTGCGGCCGTGCCACGCGTGACCTGACCCTCGACCACGTGATGCCGCGGCACCGCGGCGGGCCGCACACCTGGGACAACCTGGTGAGCGCCTGCAAGCCCTGCAACCACCGCAAGGCGGGCCGCACGCCCTCCGAGGCGCACATGGCGATGGGCCACGAGCCTGGCGCCCCGCGGCTCTCCATCTACCACGTCTTCTTCCAGTACCTGGGAGTGCAGGAGGAGTGGCGGAAGTTCGTCCCGGGGTACGAGGCATAAGCGGCCCGCAAGGGCGTCGTCAGCGGCTGAGTGGCCCGGTGAGCGAGGCGCGCTGCGAGATCTCGATCCAGTTGCCGTCCGGGTCGCGGATGAACGAGATGCGCGCCGTTGTCCCGAGGGTCATGGGCGGGCGGCCTTCGGTCGCGCCGCGCTCGAGCAGTCCCGCGTGCTCCGCGTCGACGTCCAGGACCTGGACCGTAAGGTACCGCCAGCCCCCTCCCCGCATGTCCGAGTCGGCCCCGGCGGACGGGTCTTCGTCGAAGAGCAGGAGCGTGTCGCCGCAGCGGTAGGCTCGCTCACCCGAGCGTTCGAGTTGCAGCGCCTGGCCGTAGAAGCGGTGGAAGGCGGCCGCGTCGCGCACGGCGAGGCGCATCGCGATGCCGGTGACCCCTTCGTCGCCCGGTGGGACGAGCGTCACGCGGTTCCCATCCGGGTCCACGAGCGGCCGCGGCGCCGTGAGGCCTTGGCGGGCGATGAGGAGTTCGCGGTACCCCGGCTGAGGTGCGGCCGGGAGAGGGTCGCGAGACTCGTTGAGCTTGAAGACCGAGCCGTTCATGCCATGGCGATGCTGCCGGTTGCCCGCGCCGGTTGGGAGGATCTCCTCGAAGGGCAGGCCAACAGTCTCCTGCCAGAACGCCAGCATGGCGGGCGCCTTGTTGGTAAAGAGGCCAGCGTCGAGATGCTCTTTGGCGAGGTGCATGCCCCGATGATAACGGCTGCAGAACGGCCTGGCTGGCAGGCACGCCCGGGCCACGCGGGAGCCGCCGGGCCCGTCTTCTCCCCGGCGGGCACGTTCTCCGGCGGCTCGTTAAGGACCGCCGTTTGCCGGGCTGCGGCGGCGGAAATACACTAAACGTTCGACCATTCGATCTGGCCCCCGGAGCTTTCCCGTGCATGTGATCGGCCTGACTGGCGGCATCGCCAGCGGTAAATCCACCGTGACCCGCTTCTTCCGCGATCGGCAGGTGCCGGTCATTGACGCGGACCTGCTCGGCCACCGGACGTACGAGCCCGGCTCGGGCACCTTCCAGCAGGTCGTGGCAGCGTTTGGCCCGGAGCTGGTCGCCGCCGACGGGACGATCGACCGCAAGGTGCTGGGCGGCAAGGTGTTCGGCCGCCCCGACGAGTTGAAGCGCCTCACGGACATCGTCTGGCCAGGTATCCGCCGGCTGGCCAGCGAGGAGCTGTCGGAGCTGGAAACTGCCGGGAATGACCTGGCCGTACTCGAGGCGGCCGTGCTGCTCGAAGCGAGCTGGCAGGACCTGTGCGACGAGGTCTGGGTGGTCACCGTGGAGCCGGACCTGGCCGTGGCACGCCTGGCCGAGCGGAACGGACTGGACGAAGCGGCGGCGCGGGCGCGCATCGCCTCACAGCTTTCGAACGCGGAGCGGGTGGCCGCCGCACAGGTGGTCATCGAGAACAACGGCACGCTGGCGGCGCTCGAAGCGAGCGTTCACCGCGCATGGGACGAACTTCATCAGCGGCTGCGGACAGCGGCCGGGAGGTAATGGGATTGGCTGACATCGCGACGCAGAACGGGCCGCTGGTGCATGCGGTTGAGGAGTACACACTCGACAAGGAGCCGTACTATCTGCCTATCGGCGACGAGGTCGAGCTGTTCGAACGCGCCTACGAACAGCGCATACCGGTCTTGCTGAAGGGCCCTACGGGCGCGGGCAAGACGCGCTTCGTGGAATACATGTGCTGGCGCCTGGGCGGCGGCGTGGGCGGTGCCAAGCGCAAGCCGCTCATCACTGTCGCCTGCCACGAAGACCTGACCGCGAGCGACCTGGTGGGCCGCTACCTGCTCGACACGGATGGCACGCGCTGGCTCGACGGCCCGCTCACGCGCGCCGTGAAGGTGGGCGCCATCTGCTACCTCGACGAAGTCGTCGAGGCGCGCAAAGACACGACGGTGCTCATCCACCCGCTGACCGACTACCGGCGCCTGCTGCCGATCGAGAAGCTGGGCCAGGTGATCGAGGCGTCGGACGGCTTCTTGCTCGTTATCTCGTACAACCCGGGCTACCAGAGCGCCCTCAAGGACCTGAAGCATTCGACGCGCCAGCGCTTCATCGCGATCGAGTTCGGCTACCCGCCGAAAGAACAGGAAGCGGAGATCATCGCGCACGAGTCGGGCGTTTCGAAGGAACGGGCGATGGACCTCGCCAAGCTCGGCGAGAAGGTGCGCAACCTGCGCGAGCACGGCCTGAGCGAGGGCGTCTCGACGCGCCTTCTGATCTACGCCGGCCGCCTCATCCGCGAAGGCATCGCCCCGCGCCGCGCCTGCCAGGTCGCGGTGACCTGGAGCCTCACGGACGACCAGGAAGTCCAGCGCAGCATCGAAGAGGTCGTCACCAGCATTTTCGAGTGACGGGTTCTGAGTTCTGGCCGTGCGACGTTCCTTCCTGGCGATGGTTCTGCATGGCCATCAGCCCACCACGCAGCGGCCAGCTCTGGTATGATGTGGCCGCGAGCCGGGCGGGAGGCTGGCCATGACCGAAGAACGACGGTCGGGGGATTCAAGAGCGCCACTGGCGGAACGCGAGTGGTACGAGCGCATGTGGGACCCACACAGCCGCGCGAACTCGGCCTGGTATTACGCGCTCACCGGCGAGGACCCCAGCATGCTCAAGGGGCGGCGTTTTCGTCAGCTCCTCCCGGGCAGGCGCCGATGCAAGAACTGCAGCGCGCCATTCGACGGTCTCGGGGGGCGCCTGATGCGGCTTTCCGGGCGCGGCCAGTACGACCGTAACCCGCTGTTCTGCAACTTCTGACTTCATGGCCTTGCCGAGCACCCGGGCGGTGCCGTCATCGAGTTGTCCTACCTCTTCGTGGATATCCGCGGCTCCACGACGCTTGCGGAGCGGACGAGCCCCGATGTGTTCGCCGCGCTGATGAACCGGTTCTACACGGATGCGACCCGCGTCCTCGTGAAAAGCGAGGCCTTTATCGACAAATTCGTCGGCGATGAGGTGATGGCGGTCTACCTGCCCGTCTTCTGCGGGCCCAACCATGCGTTCGCGGCCGTAGAGGCTAGCCGCCAACTGCTCGAAGTCACCGGTCGGGAGGTGGGTGGCCACCTGCCGATCGGCGTGGGCGTGAATACGGGTGTGTGTTACTTCGGCACCGTCAAGGGGGTCGAAGGCACCCTCGCTGACGTGACGGCACTGGGCGACCCTGTCAACGTCTGTGCGCGACTGGCCGGCGTCGCTGGCCCGGGCGAAGCCCTCGTCAGTGAGGCCGCCTGCGCAGCTTCTGGGCTCGATCTCTCCGATTGCGAGGCCAGGAGCCTCGCGCTCAAGGGTAAGTCCGACCCAACGAGCGTGCGTGTGCTCAAGGGCGCGTCACCACTGCCTGGCGCGACGGCGTAACCCCGCCGTCGCGTTTGCCTAACACTCGCACCATTGGCGCGGAGCCGGGTATGCTCAAGAGCGCCCCGGCCGTTTCGCCCGTCCGGCTTGCCCTCCGCCGTCCTTCGGACGCCGTGGCGCAAATGAGCCGCGGCTGAATGGCGGCCCGGGGGACTCGAAACCCTTCGCTGGATCGCCCGTGAGACTCGCCCTTGTCTCGGACATTCACTGCAACATCGAGGGCCTGCTCACGGCGGTCGACCTGATGGCGCCGTTCGACGAACTCTGGTGCGCCGGAGATGCCGTTTTCCAATTCCGCTGGTCCAACGAAGTGGTGGCCTACCTGCGCGAGCATGCGGCCGCCGTGGTCCTCGGGAACCATGAGGAGACGATCCTTGGACCAGACGGAGTCCGCGCCATCGCCAGCCCGAAGGTCGACCAGGACCTGGTAGCC
>Ga0315281_10006226_pt1 | contig 17005 bp, 12 predicted proteins | sample YL17G07_0_MG_FD_204540 | JGI IMG/M metagenome (GOLD analysis project Ga0315281, IMG submission 204540) | Sediment microbial communities from Yellowstone Lake, YNP, Wyoming, USA - YL17G07_0 | ecosystem: Environmental > Aquatic > Freshwater > Lake > Sediment | place: USA: Wyoming | collected...
CAGCAGCATCATTGCCATCGGCGCGCTGGTGCAGGTTGCCCCGCCAATTACGACCACCGGCGACCGACCGGAGGCGTGGATCCTCGGGCTGGCGGTGGTCGGCATCGCGCTGACCTGCGTCAATATGTTCGGCGGATTCGCCGTGACCCAGCGCATGCTGGAAATGTTCCGCAAATAAGGGAGACGAAAAATGTCCGTAACTTTGGCAACGGTCTCCTATATCGGGGCAACGATCCTTTTCATCCTCAGCCTCGGCGGGTTATCCAACCCCGAGACTTCGCGCCGCGGCAACCTGTACGGCATGATAGGCATGACCATCGCCGTGCTGGCGACGGTCATGGGCCCGCAGGTCACGAAAGCGGGCTATGGCTGGATCGTCGGCGCCATGGCTGTCGGCGCGGTCATCGGCATCTATGCCGCCCGCACCGTGAAAATGACGCAGATGCCCGAACTGGTCGCGCTGATGCACAGCCTGGTCGGTCTCGCGGCCATGCTGGTCGGCTTTGCCAATTACATCGACCCGGCGGCAGCGGGCGTGTTCCAGGGCGCCGAGAAGACCATCCATGAAGTGGAAATCTATATCGGCATCCTGATCGGTGCGGTGACCTTCTCCGGTTCGATCATCGCCTTCGGCAAACTCTCGGGCAAGATCACCGGCAAGCCGGTGTTGCTGCCGGGACGCCACTTCATGAACCTCGCCGGACTGCTGGTGGTGATCTACTACTGCGGCGTCTTCATCAACACGCACACGGTGGCCGATGGCATGACGCCGCTCATCGTGATGACGGTGATTGCGCTCTTGTTCGGCATCCACATGGTGATGGCGATCGGCGGTGCGGACATGCCGGTGGTGGTGTCGATGCTCAACAGCTACTCGGGTTGGGCGGCGGCGGCCACGGGTTTCATGCTGAATAACGACCTATTGATCGTCACCGGTGCGTTGGTGGGTTCCAGCGGCGCGATCCTGTCCTACATCATGTGCCGCGCGATGAACCGCCACTTCATCAGCGTGATCGCGGGCGGTTTCGGCACTGCCGAGGGTAGCGCTCCTGCGGCCGCCGGTGCGCAGCCGGCGGGCGAGGTCAATCCCATCCTTGCCGCGGAGACGGCGGAACTGCTGCGTGAGTCGAAGAACGTGATCATCGTGCCGGGCTACGGCATGGCCGTCGCCCAGGCGCAGCACACGGTGTTTGAGATCACCAAGCTGCTGCGCGCGAAAGGCGTGAATGTACGCTTCGGCATCCACCCGGTGGCGGGTCGCATGCCTGGCCACATGAACGTGCTGCTCGCCGAGGCGAAAGTGCCCTACGACATCGTGTTCGAGATGGACGAGCTGAACGAGGACTTCCCCGATACCGATGTCGCCATGGTCATCGGCGCCAACGACATCGTGAACCCGGCGGCCCAGGACGACCCGACCAGCCCGATCGCCGGCATGCCGGTGCTGGAAGTCTGGAAAGCGAAGACCTCGATCGTGATGAAGCGCAGCATGGCCTCCGGCTATGCCGGCGTCGACAATCCGCTCTTCTACAAGGAGAACAATCGCATGCTGTTCGGCGATGCGAAGAAGATGCTGGACGAAGTGCTGGTCGCGCTGAAAGCCTGATTTTTTTGAGGAACGGCTCCCGTGACGATAGTCGATTCAAACGCGGCGCGCACCAAAATTCTCGCGCGCATACGCGAGGCGCAGGGACGCGGCGCGAGCCGCCCCTCCGGCGCCGAGATCGAGGCGGTCGAAACCTATCTGAAGTCGCACCCGCGCGGTCCGCTACCGGAGATCCAAGGCGATCTGGTGGCGCGCTTTCGCGAGCGGGCCGAATCGATGCAGAGCACGACCGAGGAACTCGGCTCCGAAGCGGAAGTGCCGCAGGCGGTGGCGCGCTACCTGAGCGCGAACGGACTGCCGGCCTCCGGCTGCGTCTGGCCGGCGCTGGCCTATCTGGACTGGCGCGGCGCGCGACTGGCGCTTGAGCCGCGATCGGCGAACGGCGCCGATCTGGTCGGGATCACCGGCGCGTTCGCGGCGCTCGCCGAGACTGGCACGCTCATGACGGTCTCGGGCCCGGATACGCCGGCGACGGTGAGCCTGCTGCCCGAGACGCATGTCGCGGTCGTTCGCGCGAGCCGCATCGTTCCGCGCATGGAGGAGGCATGGGATCTGGTGCGCCAGGCGTACGGCCAGGTCCCACGCGCGGTCAATTTCATCTCCGGCCCCTCGCGCACTGGCGACATCGAGCAGCAGCTGGTGCTGGGCGCGCACGGCCCCTACCGGGTGCACATCATCATCGTCCGGGATTAGGCAGGAATAGGGTTAAAAACCCCTGCCAAATCATGGATTCAGGCACTGGCCCCGGCGCGTAATATCGCTGAGTTGGAGTACAAAATGAGGGGATACCTCCCCTCATGCTCCCCTAAATCAGGGGCCGTTTCGGTAATTCTGAAACGGCGTATTAGAGAAACTCAGCAAGGACGATTTTGAGAGCAGCGGCAGCCTCTGCCGAACGTCGGCGTATCGGGCGATTCGAGGTCGTGCGCGTGCTCGGCAAGGGCGCCCAGGGCACGGTGTACCTCGCGCGCGACACGCATCTGGGGCGCAACGTCGCGGTGAAGACATTGCGGCTGGACCGGACCGACCCGGCGACGCGCGCCGAGCACATGCGCACCTTGCTCGAGGAAGCCCGCATCGTCTCGAAGATGCAGCACCCCAACATCGTCATCCTGCACGACGCCGGCGAGGACCAGGACACGCCGTATCTCGTATTCGAGTACGTGGAGGGGCGCACGCTGGCAGCGCTCATTCACGAGAAGGGAACGCTGCCTGCCGCACAGGCGGCGGACATCGCTGTTCAGGCATTGCGCGGCATCGGCTATGCGCACGAGCAAAACGTCGTCCACCGTGATCTGAAACCGGCCAATATCATCCTGACCGAGGACGGTGTGGCGCAGGTGATGGACTTCGGCATCGCCCGTCACGTCGCGGATGTGACCACCACCGAGCAGGCGCTGTTCGGTACGCCGAACTACATGGCGCCCGAATACCTCGCCTCGCGCGCCTTTACGGCGTCCTCCGACTTGTTCTCGCTGGGCATGGTCCTCTACGAGATGCTCGCGGGCCAGCCGGCTGTCAAAATCGACAATATGTTCGAGACCATGCACCGCATGGTCAACGTTCCCTTCCCGCCGCCCAACGAGGTGAATGAGGAAGTCGATGAGAAACTCGTCGGCATCGTCATGAAGGCCATCGCGAAGAATCCCAGGGATCGCTTCGAGAGTGCCGCGAAGATGGAAGAGGCGCTCACCGCGTGGCTGGAGCCGGGCAGCGTGTCCACCTCGGGGACGCGCGGGACGCTCGAATTCCTGCTGCGACGCATCCGCCACAACAGCGACTTTCCCGCGTTGTCGGCCACGATCGTCACCGTCAACCAGGTGGTCGCCTTGTCCGACCGGGAGCGCACCAGCGCACTGTGCAACGCCATCCTGAAAGACTTTGCGCTGACCACCAAGCTGCTCAAGCTGGTCAACGGCGCCACCTATTACAGCCAGTTCGGCGGCGGGGTCAGCACCGTGTCGCGCGCCGTGGCGATTCTGGGGTTCGACGGCACCCGTGACGTTGCCATGTCGCTGATGCTGTTCGAGCACCTGCAGAACAAGGCACAGGCCACCGCGTTGCGTGACGAGGTGGCGGCCACCTATTTTAGCGGCGTGCTGGCGCGCGAGTTGATGCGCAAGATGGGTATTCGCGATGCCGAGGAGGCGTTCATCTGCGCCATGTTCCATCGGCTCGGCAGGGTGCTGGTGACTTTCTACCTGCACGAGGAGGCACAGACCATTGCGCGCCTGGTGCAGTCGCGCCGCGGCGATGAGGCGCGTATCGCCACCGAGGTGCTCGGGATGTCCTACGAGGAACTGGGCATGGGCGTGGCGAGGAAATGGAATTTTCCCGACAATATCATCGGCAGCATGCGTCCCCTGATAGAAGCCCCGCGCAATCGCTCAGCGTTCGACGCGAACAAACTGCGCGCGCTGTCGGATCTGTCGAATAGCTTGTCGGACGTGGTGCGCGGCGGGACTGCGGAAGGACGCAAGAAAGGCCTGGCCGCACTGGTGGAGAAGTTCGGCGGAGCCATTGACATCACTGCGACCGATCTGACCGACGTGGTGCAGGAATCGGTGAAGGCGCTCGTTTCCGAAGCCGAGATCCTCGGCTTCAAGACCAGGAAAAGTCCCTTCTTCGATGCGGCGCGGTCCTGGGTGCCGGTCGAAGGAAAAGCGGTTGCGCCGGATGCGGCCGAAACCCTGGTGGGGCAGACGCAGCTCAACGTCGCCGATCCCACCAAGATGTACGGGGCGGGGGGACACGTCACGATGAGCAAGCGCCAGGCGGTGCTCGCCGCGGGCGTGCAGGACATCACCACCACGCTCGCCGTCGAGCACGACAGAAACGATGTGCTGCGCATCATCCTCGAGACCATGTACCGCGCCATCGGCTTCACACGCGTGCTGCTGTGCATTCACGATGCGGCCCATGGCATGCTGCGCTCGCGGTTCGGCTTCGGCGCCGACGTCGATGAACTGGTCAGCAGCGGGTTTGCCATACCGTTGAACGGTCCGCGCGATATTTTCTTTGCCTCCACCAGTCAAGGCGTGGACATCTGCATCGAGGACATCGATGCCGAGCGCATCCGCCAGCACGTGCCGTCCTGGTACCGGCAGGCGGTCAAGGCGCGCGGCTTCGTACTGTTCCCGATTATCGTCAACAAGAAGCCGGTGGCGCTGATCTACGCCGATGCGAACGATCCTGCCGTGCTCCGCTTTTCGCCCGAAGAGTTGAGCATGTTGAAAACGCTGCGCAATCAGGCCGTGCTCGTGGTCAAGCAGAAACTCTGATCGCTGCTGTGCGTGGCGCCGGACCGATGGCTACCCCTGTGCCGAGGCGTGTATCCTGCCGATATAGAACAGGAAGGCCGGGATCGCATGCGATACCCGGTTCGCCGCCATGGATAAACTGGATAAACCCCATCACGCAACAGTGCTTTTCGCCGATGTCGCCGGCAGCACCTCGCTCTACGAGCGGCTGGGCGACGCGCAAGCGCTCGCGCGCATCGGGGGCTGTCTAGCACGCCTGAACCGGATCACGGTCAAGGCCGAGGGGCGGGTAATCAAGTCGATCGGCGATGAGCTGATGTGCGCTTTTCCGGAAGCCTCCGCGGCGCTGCGGGCGGCAAGCGAAATGCAGCTGACGCAGGCGGACGCGGAGTCCGAACTGTCGCTGCGCATCGGTTTCCATGCCGGCGATGCGATCGAGCGCGACGGCGATTTGTTCGGCGACACGGTCAACGTGGCCGCGCGCGTAGTCGCCCTCGCCAATCCGGGGCAGATTTTCACCACCGGTCCGACAGCACTGCTGCTACCAGAATTCATGCGCACCGGAACGCGCAAGCTCGGCAGCCTGAGCGTGCGCGGCAAGGAGCAGCCGGTGGATCTGGTGGAGATCGTATGGCAGTGGAGTTCCGATCTCACCATGGTCGGTTCCGGCGACGAGGCGGCGGCAGCGCCCGGCCGGCGTCTGACATTGCGCTACCGCGGGCGGCACTACGAGTTCCCGCCGGGCGCGACACAACTCACGCTCGGTCGCGGCGACGACAACGACGTTGTCGTCGCCGTTCCGCAGGCCTCCCGCCTGCACGGCCGGATCGAGCTGCGCCAGTCGAAATTCATGCTCGTCGACCTGTCGACCAACGGGACCTACGTGCGCATCGACGGCGGCGATGAACTGGTGCTGCGGCGGGAAGCCATACCGCTGCATGGCGCCGGCGTCATCAGCCTGGGGCACAGCACGGCCTCCGCCGGCGCGGATCTGATCGAGTTCCGCTGCACCTGACCCCGCCACGCTGCGCTCACGAAGGCGCAGAGGCGCCGTTGGCGGCGATGCTACAATCGCGCGGTCCTTCACGGGGAGAATCGAATGCGTTCATGGCTGAGCGGTGCTGCGCTTGCGGCTGTTCTGGGTTGCCTTGCGCTGCCTGCATGGGGAAGTACGGCTCACTTGCCCACCGTGGCCGGCATTCCGGTGGACTTCATCCTGTTCGCTCTCACGCTGCTCGGCGTGGCGCTGTTCCACGCCCACACGCTGTACGTCGCATTGAGCGGCCTGGCCGTCATCACGGGCTACAAGCTGCTGTTCACGGGGTTCAAGTCCGGCGACGGACTGCCGGGCCTCGCCTCGCATCTCGGGCACGAGTGGGTGATGCTATCCAACCTGTTCTGCCTGCTGATGGGATTTGCGCTGCTGTCGCGCCACTTCGAGAAAAGCCGCGTTCCGGCGGTGCTGCCGCGCATCCTGCCGCACGACTGGAAAGGTCCGTTCGTGATGTTGCTGATGGTGTTCGTGCTGTCGTCGTTTCTCGACAACATCGCCGCGGCGCTGATCGGCGGAGCGATGGCGCACCAGTTGTTCAGCGGCAAAGTGCATATCGGCTACCTCGCCGCCATCGTCGCCGCGTCCAACGCGGGCGGCTCGGGCAGCGTGGTCGGCGACACCACCACCACCATGATGTGGATCGACGGCGTGAATCCGCTGGACGTGTTGCACGCCTATGCCGCCGCCGGCGTGGCGGTGGTGGTGTGCGGGATTCCCGCCGCGCTGCAGCAGCAGAAATATTCGCCGATCCTGAAGCACGCTCACGCGCATACCCATGTGGACTACGCCCGGGTTGGCATCGTGGTGCTGATCCTCGCGTTCGCGATTGCGGCGAACGTCGCGGTGAACGTGCTGCACCCGGAACTATCGGACCGCTTCCCGTTCATCGGACTCGCCGTGTGGGCGGCGATCCTGCTCAGCCTGCCGCTGCGCCGGCCGGACTGGGAGGTGTTGCCGGAAACCTTCAAGGGCACGATCTTCCTGCTGTCGCTGGTCACCTGCGCTTCGATGATGCCGGTGGAGCGCCTGCCCGATGCCTCCTGGCAGACCGCGATGGGGCTGGGCTTCGTGTCGGCGGTGTTCGACAACATTCCGCTCACCGCGCTCGCATTGAAGCAGGGCGGCTACGACTGGGGCATGCTCGCCTACACGGTCGGCTTCGGCGGCTCGATGATCTGGTTCGGCTCTTCGGCCGGCGTGGCGCTCGCGAACATGTACCCGGAGGCCAAATCCGTAGGCAACTGGCTGCGTCATGGCTGGCATGTGGCGCTTGCCTACGTGGTCGGCTGTTTCGCGCTCATGCTGACGCTGGGATGGCAGCCGCATCCGCCGCATAAGTCGCAGCCTGCTGCGGCTGCGGTGGCCGCACCCCCGGCCCAGGCGACGCCGCAGAAATGAACCCGGTTGCTTGATTTTACGGCGGTGTGGGGATAGCATTGCCACGCAACGGGCGCCCCGCAATCCCATTCCATAGTCCGGAACAAAGATTCCAGGAATGAACAGGTCTTAGCGTGTGTTCACGACGCTGAAACCGGACGCTTACACCCCCCCTTTTCAAGAGGAGAAACCATGAGCAAGGAACAAGCGATCAAACCGCAGACCCAATCGCAGACCTCAGCGCGCCGCAAGTTTTTGACGGGCGCCGCCGCAGCAACCGCCGGTGCCGCCACGCTGGGCTTCCCGATGATTGCCAAGGGCCAGGCCGGCCCGATCAGCATGCGCTGGCAGAGCACCTGGCCGTCGAAAGACATCTTCCACGAGTACGCGCTCGACTACGCCAAAACGGTCAACGACATGACCGGCGGCGACCTCAGGATCGAGGTGCTGCCCGCGGGCGCGGTGGTGCCCGCCTTCGGCCTGCTCGACGCGGTTTCCAAGGGGACCCTCGATGGCGGCCATGGCGTGGTTGTCTACCATTACGGCAAGCAGAACGCCTTGGCGCTGTGGGGATCCGGCCCAGGCTACGGCATGGATGCCAATATGCTGCTCGCCTGGCACCGTTGGGGCGGCGGCAAGGAACTGCTCGAGAAGCTGTACGCCTCGATCGGTGCCAACGTCGTGTCGTTCCCGTATGGCCCGATGGCGACGCAGCCGCTCGGTTGGTTCAAGAAGCCGATCACCAAGGCGGCGGATCTGAAGGGCCTCAAGTATCGCACGGTGGGTCTTTCGGTCGACGTGTTCACCGCCATGGGTATGGCGGTCAACGCGCTGCCGGGTGGCGAGATCGTTCCCGCGATGGATCGCGGCCTGCTGGATGCCGCCGAGTTCAACAACATGAGTTCCGATCGCCTGCTCGGTTTTCCCGACGTGTCCAAGGTGTGCATGCTGCAGAGCTTCCACCAGAATGCCGAGCAGTTCGAAATCATGTTCAACAAGACCAAGTACGACGCGCTGCCGGCCAAGCTGAAGGCGGTTATCGCCAATGCCGTATCTGCCGCGTCACAAGAACTGACCTGGAAAGCGATCGACCGCTACTCGAAGGACTACATTGAGTTGCAGACCAAGGACAAGGTCAAGTTCTACAAGACGCCGGATGCGATACTGCAGCAGCAGCTTGAGGCCTACGACCAGGTCGTGGTAAAGAAATCCGCGGGCAATCCCTTGTTCGCGGAAATCGTCGCGTCGCAGCAGAAATTCGCCGAGCGCGCGGTGAAGTGGGACATGGACAACAACGTCAACCGGCGCATGGCCTATAACCATTACTACGGCCCCAAGAAAGCAGCAGCGAAAAAGGCCTGAGGCTTACGCAATCCTGACGAACACCATCCGGGCGGTCCCGGGTGGTGTTTTTTTTGACTGCCGTCAAGTGCCAAAATCTGGCTGGCGTGTCAAAATAACCCTCTGGCCGTCGTTGGAAAAGTGGGTATCCAAATATGCAAAAACTGCTGCTATTCATTGATAAAGTGAGCACCTGGATCGGGCAGGCGTTTTCCTGGCTGATCGTGACGCTTACCCTGCTCATTTCATGGGAAGTGTTCTCGCGCTATGCGCTCGATAATCCCCACGCTTGGGCCTTCGATATCATGATCCAGATGTACGGGACGCTGTTCATGATGGCGGGCGCCTATACGCTGGCGAAGAACGGCCATGTGCGCGGCGACGTGCTCTACGGTTTTTTCCCGCCGCGCTTGCAGGCCGGCCTCGACCTCACGCTTTACATCGTTTTTTTCATCCCCGGCGTTATTGCGCTCGCCTGGGCCGGTTACAACTATGCAGCCGACTCGTGGGCGATCAGTGAGCATTCGAGCATCACCGCAGACGGGCCGGCACTCTATCCGTTCAAAACCATCATTCCGGTCGCCGGGGCCTTCATTCTGGTGCAGGGCATCGTCGAGATCATACGCTGCGTGATCTGTTTGCGCGAAGGCGACTGGCCCACGCGCGTAGCGGACGTCCAGGAAGTGGACGTCGACAAGCTGAAAGACATGGTGCACGTCAAGGATGAGGATATCGCCAAGCTCGACCAGTACGTCATCAAACAGGAAAGGGGCCAAAAGTGAGAAAAGAAGTCTGGTTCGGCCTTTCCATCATGGCCGCGGTGGTGATCATGGTATTCGTGCTGATGCCGGCACCGTCGCAGATGACCAACGGCCACTTGGGCCTGCTGATGCTGGCGCTGATCGTGGTAGGCATCATGCTCGGATTCCCCACCGCGTTTACCCTCATGGGGATGGGCGTGTTCTTCGGCTGGCTCGCCTACCGCAGCGTGGATCCTGCGCTCGCCAACCGGCAGATTCTCGACCTGATGGTGCAGCGCGCCTATTCCGTGATGTCGAACGACGTGCTGATCGCGATCCCGCTGTTCGTGTTCATGGGTTATCTGGTCGAACGGGCGGCTTTGATCGACAGGCTGTTCAAGAGCCTGCATCTCGCGACCGCGCGCATACCCGGGGCGCTCGCGGTGGCGACCATCGTCACCTGCGCGATTTTCGCCACCGCCACCGGCATCGTCGGTGCGGTGGTGACGCTGATGGGGCTGCTCGCGTTCCCGGCGATGCTCAAGGCCGGATACAACACCAAGGTGGCCGCCGGCGCGGTCACTGCCGGGGGTTGCCTCGGCATCCTGATACCGCCGTCGGTGCTGCTGATCGTTTATGGCGCCGTTGCGGGCGTGTCGGTGGTGCAACTCTACGCCGGCGCCTTTGGCCCCGGCTTCATGCTCGCGGGACTCTACATCGGTTACGTCATCGTGCTCGCGAAAATCAGGCCCGATCTCATGCCGCCGCTTCCCGACGCAGAGCGCGGCGTGGCGCTTCCGTTCTTTGCACAGAAGCTGTCATCGCGCGGCAGCAACGCGCTGATCGGGCTCTGGCATGCGCTCACCCGGGGCGGCGGCGCCGGGGTCGAGAAAAGCACGCTGCTCGGGCAGTTCTTCGTCACGCTGATCCCGGCCCTGTTCATCGTTGCGGTGCTGGGCGTCGCCTGGCAATTTGCGACTGCGCCGGAGGCCATCGTCGACACAACCGGGCTGGTGGAGTCGGGTTCCAAAATGACCGCCGGCCTCGACGAGGAATCGCCGCTCGTCGGCGCGCCGGGCGCCGAACAGGGCGGACTCCAGGAACCTCCGTCGGAAGACGCGAAAGAAGCCGCGTTGCCCGGCGCGGTCGAGGCAGCGAAGCCGGCAGTCGTCGAAAAACCGGCCGCGGTTTCGGCTGTGCAACAAGAGCGGGTCCCGACGCCAACCTGGTTCTGGATCCTGGCTGGCGTCGGTGTCGCTGTGATCGCGCTCATATACTGGCTCTGGAGTTGGGTGCGGCTCGAAGTATTCAAAATGCTGCTGAGCTCGTTCTTTCCGCTGGCCATCCTGATCCTTATGGTGCTCGGCTCCATCGTCTTCGGTCTGTCGACGCCGACGGAGGCAGCGGCGGTCGGCGCGCTGGGCGGCGGCGTGCTCGCCGCGGGCTACCGCTTCGTGACCCATTGGCGCGCGGCTGCGCCCAGCGGCCCGAAGGTCGGCGCCACCGTCTGGACCACCGTCAAGGAACTCGGCGGTATCATCAGGGAGTCGTCGTTCCTGACCGCCAAGACCAGCGCCATGGTCTGCTGGCTGTTCGTGGGCTCGTCGATATTCTCGGCGTCGTTTGCGCTGCTCGGCGGACAGGATGTGGTCGAGAAATGGGTGCTCTCGCTCGACATGACGCCGGTGCAATTCATGATCCTGGCGCAGGTGATCATTTTCTTGTTGGGCTGGCCGCTGGAGTGGACCGAGATCATCGTCATTTTCATGCCGATATTCATCCCGCTGCTGCCGCACTTCCACATCGATCCGCTGTTTTTCGGACTGCTGGTGGCGCTCAACCTGCAGACCGCATTCCTGTCGCCGCCGGTGGCGATGGCGGCGTTCTACCTGAAGGGCGTGTCACCGCCGCATGTGACGCTGAACCAGATCTTCATGGGGATGATGCCGTTCATGATGATCCAGGTGGTGGCGCTGGTCCTGCTGTACGTATTCCCCGGCATCGGGCTCTGGCTGCCGCACGTCCTGTATAAGTAATCGGTCGTGACGCGGTCGTGATTCGGTCGGTCGTGACATGGTCTTGACAGGCGGTCTGGGCGGAGCGGGACTGCGGGAATCCGCAGCGGCACTGCGCGCGGGTCGCCTGTCTGCACAAGCCTATTGCGAGGGCCTGCTCGATCGCATCCGTGAACGCGACCCGCAGGTGCAGGCCTGGGCCGCGCTCGACGAGGGACGGGCGCTCGCGTTGGCACAAGCCTGCGATGTAAAACGCGGTGCAGGCGCAGCGCTCGGAACCCTGCACGGTATTCCGGTGGGCGTGAAGGACATCATCGACACCGCGGATCTGCCGACGCAGATGGGCTCGCCCGTGTTCGCCGGCCACCAGCCTGTGCGGAATGCGCCGGTCGTCGATCGCCTGCTCGCAGCGGGCGCCTATGTGCTGGGCAAGACGGTGACCACCGAGTTCGCCTTCCTGCATCCGGGCAAGACCCGCAATCCATGGCATCCAGCGCATACCCCCGGTGGCTCGTCATCCGGATCGGCGGCGGCGGTCGCCTCGGGCATGGTGCCCGCGGCGATCGGCACGCAGACCAACGGCTCGGTGATCCGGCCGGCGGCGTTCTGCGGCGTGGTCGGTTTCAAGCCGAGCTTCGGCCTGATCCCTTGTGCAGGCGCGCTGCAGTTCTCGGCGACGCTCGACCAGATGGGCGTGTTCACGCGTTCGGTGGCCGATGCTGCTGCGTTCGCCGCGGCGCTTGCTGAATACGGTTCAATAACAGCAGAGATCGGCGATGCGCGGAGCTTGCCGCGCATCGCTTTGCTGATGAATTTCCCCTGGAATGCCGCGGAGCCCGAGGCTGCAGCGCACCTGGATGCCGTGCGTGAACAGTTGCGGCGTGCCGGCGCATCAGTCGAGACCTTGGTGCTGCCGGCAGACTTGCACGACGCGCAGCGGGTGCACCGCACGATCATGGTCTACGAGGGTGCGCGCCAGCATGCGCCGCGGCAGGCGCGGTCCCGGTCGGCCATGAGCCCGGTGCTCAACGCGTTGATCGACGAGGGGCTCGGCATCTCGAACGCGGACTATGTTCAGGCGCTTGCCAGGAGCGGTGCGATCCACGAGCGCGCGCTGGAGCTGTTCGAACACTGCGATGTCGTCGCGAGCCTGCCGGCACCCGGCGTCGCGCCTGCCCGGCTCGATGCGACCGGTGATCCGAGTTTCTGCACGCTCTGGTCGCTGACCGGTTTCCCCTCGATCACGATACCGACCGGATGGTCATCGGGCGGCCTGCCCTTCGGGCTTCAGCTCGCGGCGCGCTCGGGCGCCGACGACCTCCTGCTGCGCGTCGCTCAGTGGTGCGAGGACGCTGTCGCTTTTTCGGCCTCGCCGGAGCTTCTCTAGGCGCCTGCGCGGACGTTCGCCTTGGCATCAATTTCGAAGGCATCTTCCCACAACTTGGATGACGACAACGCAAATCCGACTGATCCGGGAGCGATGTTTTTTTCGATAGCGAATTTCGGATCGCTGCTGGTGATGCGCTTGACTGGTTCCGGAAATGGGACACCCGTCTGGCTGACGAGACTCTTCACGATGGGTTGCTTAACGTTCAGTGAGCGTCTTACGACGATGGCGATCTCGCAGTTGGCCAGTGAGACGAAAGAGCCCGGCGGGTAGATGCCGATTTCCTTGACCAGCAGCGCCGCGAGCTTCGGGTGGATGTTCTTGCCTTGGGCAAGAAACAGCTCCTTCAGCGCAACGCCCGGTTGTGCCGCCGTACGGTACGCGCGCTTGGAAACCATCGCGCAGTAGCAATCCGCAACCATCAGGGTCTGCGCCTCTTCAAGGATCGCTGCGCCGACCAGCCGCCGCGGATAACCGGAGCCGTCGTAGGCCTCGTGGTGCTGTTCCACCACGGCGAGCCAGAGAGGGTCGTCCACTTTGAGGTCGCGCAATCGCGAAGCGGCCGCTTGCGGGTGCATGAGCCGCTCGGTCTGCTGCGCAGGACTGAGCTTGGTGGTCTGGCGGTACATGCGTTCCTGCAGGTCGAGCGAGGCCATGTTCATCGTGAATGCGGCGGCGATCGACGAGGCCCGTGCGTCCGCATCGCGCCCGAGCTGGGCCAGCAACAGCTCGACGAAAATCGCGGCGTGCACGGAATGTTTCGCGCAGCTCGCGTCTTTGCCGTCGAGCAGCGTGTGGGCCAGCGCGGCATCCGCATCCAGACGGCAGGCGTGTTGGAGCAGCCGCGCCAGTTCGAGCGTCGTGGTTGCGAACCCGCTTTTCGGCGGGTCGCGAAGCAGGCGATCGAGCGACTGCTGAATGTCGCCGATCAGCGTGAAGACCGCTACCTTCTTTCCCTTGTAATTCGGGAGATACCCTGCGCAGAGAGCGGCCTGTTCGTCTTGCTCGGAAATTTCGGCATAATAATAAATACCTTGTGCCATCAGGTGCTCGAGTTGGTTTTCTGTTGCGATCGCCTGGCCGCGCCGCAGCAGCAGTTTGCCACGCGCGTCGTAGATGTCGAAGGACAGCGGTTCACGCACCTTGACCTGATTGACGCTCAGGCGTTGGGTCTGAAACGATGCAACTGCGTTAGTCGAAGAGAGAGCCATTTTTATTCACGCGGTGGTCGACAATAAGGGGTACTGCGCACCCCCGGTTCGCACCGGGGGCCGCGCCGGGATCGAGACGGCTGCAGGCAAGGACAAATTCATCACCGAACACTCCTCCGAGGGATAACCGGGGTGACGTGATAGTTATCGGCAGCCAGGGGCCTGGACTTTAGCCGGTCTCGGCTTCAACCGCTTGGTTTCAGTCACTTGGGCAGGCGATTCCCGCCTCCGGGGGGCGGGCCCGGTGGCAGGGAAGGGGAGTTTCCGCTACCATGCGCGCGGTGAAAAAGACGTCATTCCCCACTCCACAGGATGCCGAGGCGGCCTTCTATGAGGCGCTGGAGTCGGCGAACCTCGATGCGATGATGGAAGTGTGGGCCGAGGACGAAGAGTTGATCTGCGTGCATCCCGGCTGGCCGCGTCTGACCGGGTACGAGAGCATCAGGGAGAACTGGGCACAGATCTTTCGCTCGGGCGAGCGTCTCAAGGTCCATCTTTCGGAGCCGGTGTGCGTGCAGGGAATGATGCTCTCGGTTCATAGCCTGCACGAGAATGTGCTCGTAGCGGGAGAGGCGAAGCCGCGAGCCCCGGTGGTGACGACGAATGTCTATTTGCGGACGGCGGCCGGCTGGCGCATGGTCGTGCACCACGCCTCGATCGCGGTGACGCCGGCCGAGCCCGATTCTCCGCCACCGACGCTGCTGCATTGACAGTGCCGGTTCATGAAAGCGGCGTGGTGCCTGCTGCGAGTCCGGCCAGGCTCGACCAGCTGACTCATTTAGCAATGCCGTACAGCGCACCCCGGTGGTTACCGGGGTGCCATCTGCAGACGATCTATGCGCCTCTGCTGGCGAACGCAGGCGCGGTCCGCTATCGGCGCGAGCGCTGGGCCACGCCGGACGGTGATTTTGTCGACGTCGATCACTTGGCGGGCGGGGACCGCGCGCCGCTGGTGGTGCTGTTTCACGGACTCGAGGGTGGCTCGCGCAGCCACTACGCGCTCGCGCTCATGCGCTGCCTCGAGCGTCACGGCTGGCGCGGCGCCGTGGCGCATTTCCGCGGCTGCTCTGGGGAACCGAACCGCCTGCCGCGCGCGTATCACTCGGGTGACACCGCTGAAATCGACTGGATGTTGCGCCGGTTTCACGATCAGGCGGGACGCGCGCCCGTTTTCGCCGTGGGCGTCTCCCTGGGCGGCAATGCGCTGTTGAAGTGGGCGGGCGAACGCGGCAGCGACGCGCACTCAATGATTTCCGCTGCGGCCGCGGTCAGTGCTCCGCTCGATCTCATGGCCGCCGGCGACGAGCTGGGTCGCGGCTTCAACCGCTTCTATACGAGCGTCTTTCTCGCGACGCTGAAGAGGAAAAGCATCGCCAAGCTCCGGCAGTACCCCGGTCTGTACGACCGCCGCGCGCTGGAGCGCGTGCGCACACTGCGCGAGTTCGACAATCTCGTGACCGCACCGCTGCACGGATTCCGCGATACCGACGATTACTGGAGTCGCGCCAGCAGCAAGCCCTGGCTTTCCTGCATTGCCGTGCCGACGCTGCTGGTCAACGCGCGCAACGATCCGTTCCTTCCTGCGCATGCGCTGCCGCTGCGCTCGGAAGTCTCCGCCACGGTGGAATGCGAGTTCCCTGAGCAGGGTGGACACGCCGGCTTCGTCACCGGAGCGTTTCCGGGCCGGCTCGACTGGCTGCCACAACGTATAATTTCGTTTTTTCAACAACGGCTCTAGCCTGTGCCGGTCCGAGCGGCGCGCGATCGGAATTGCGCGTATCGAACCTGCTTCCGGCGCGCCCTCAACCGGCACAAGGATCATGGGTTTACCACCCCAGGAGATTTTCAAGGCGTATGACATCCGCGGGATCGTCGGCAAGACGCTCACGGCCGAGGGCGTACGGCTGATCGGGCGCGCCCTCGGCAGCGAAGCGCGCGAGCAGGCGCAGACGGTTTTCGCGGTCGGTCGCGACGGAAGGCTGTCGGGGCCCGATCTCGCCGGCGCGCTCATGGAGGGCCTGCGCGCGAGCGGCCTGGATGTGATCGACATCGGCATGGTGGCGACGCCGATGAGCTATTTCGCCGCGCACCACCTGGGTTGCGGCAGCGCCGTGTCGGTGACCGGCAGCCACAACCCGCCGGATTACAACGGCCTGAAAATGGTGATCGGCGGCACGACCCTCGCCATGGAGGCGATACAGCGGCTGCGCTCGCGCATCGAGAGCGGAGATTTCACGCAGGGGGCGGGAAGCGCGCGCCGGGTCGATGTGACCGGTGACTACCTCGATCGCATCGCCTCCGACGTGCGCTTGTCGCGGCCGATGAAAATCGCGATCGACTGCGGCAACGGCGTCGCCGGCGCCACCGCAGGCACGCTCTACCGGCGGCTGGGATGCGAGGTGATCGAACTTTTCTGCGACGTGGACGGAAGCTTTCCCAACCATCATCCGGATCCGTCCCAGCCGAAGAACCTCGTCGATCTCATCGCCGCGGTGCGCGCTAGCGGCGCGGAACTCGGCCTGGCTTTTGACGGCGACGGGGACCGTCTGGGCGTCGTCACCGCGAGCGGCAACATCATCTATCCTGACCGCCAGCTGATGCTGTTCGCCCGGGATGTGCTGTCGCGCTGTCCCGGCGCGGAAATCGTCTATGACGTGAAATGCTCGCGCAACCTCGCGCCCTGGATACGCGCGCACGGTGGCGTGCCGGGGATGTGGAAGACCGGCCACTCGCTGATCAAGGCGCGCATGAAGGAGCGTAGTGCGCCGCTCGCAGGCGAGATGAGCGGCCACATGTTTTTCGGCGAGCGCTGGTACGGCTTCGACGACGCCCAGTATGCCGGCGCCCGCCTGCTCGAGATCCTGTCCCGCGTGCCGGATCCGAGCGCGTTGCTGGAAGCTCTGCCTGACTCGCTGAATACGCCGGAACTCAACTGGAAGCTCGACGAAGGCGAGCCGCATCGTCTGATCGGAGAGCTGCAGCAGTCGGCGCAGTTCCAGGGCGCCAGAGACCCC
>Ga0315281_10006229_pt1 | contig 17002 bp, 27 predicted proteins | sample YL17G07_0_MG_FD_204540 | JGI IMG/M metagenome (GOLD analysis project Ga0315281, IMG submission 204540) | Sediment microbial communities from Yellowstone Lake, YNP, Wyoming, USA - YL17G07_0 | ecosystem: Environmental > Aquatic > Freshwater > Lake > Sediment | place: USA: Wyoming | collected...
CGGTGCCTTTCTTGACAAGTCGGCCGGGCTTCACGCCCGTGCCTTCGGCGGTGAGTTCCTCGATGGCGGGGTTGCCGGCGATTACGACCTTACGGCCGCTTGGAATGGTGAACGGCATTACTTCTCACCTGGCTTCTTGCCAACGAGGTCACCGACTGTTGGTTGCATTGGGTCGAAACGAGCCGCGACGGATGGGATCAAGCGAGCCTTCGGGCCGCTGGGCAGCGAATCGAACTTGCCCTTCACGGCTTCGAGGTCTGCTTTCATCACGTCTAGCGCATCGTTCGGTAGTTTCTTGAGAGATTCGACGGCTGCTTGGACATTCTTCATCTCAAGCAAGCCTGCCTGGACGCGAAGATTCACCACTTCCTGCACGCGTCGCATGTGGTCTGCGTCTTCGGCGGCGACTTTCCAAGCCTTCAGCGTCTCGTATTCGGCCTTGATGGCTTTCAGCTCCGCTTGGACAGCAACCATCGCGTCGGATGCGGCGACAGGTGCGGGTGACTTCGCTTTGAGTTCCTTGAGTTCTGCTTCCAGCTTCGTGTTCTTGTCAGTCAGTTCTGTGGATTTTGTGTACAGATCCTTCGCTTGAGCGTCGAGTTTGGTGTTCTTCTCTGTGAGTTCAGCGATCACTTTCTCGTGTTCGCATGTCATACATGCGACCTCCTTTGGTTTTTTTTGGGTCACGCCCGTTTCGGGGTGACCTCTGGTTTTGTCTCGGGACCCTTGCTTGCCCTTCTCGGGCGAATAGGCTCCCACATCTTGTCTCGGCTCTCGGCCATCTAGTGGCCTACTGCCTGGACTCGGAGCGAGCGCTGCAGCGACCGCGCGTGAGAAACCACATGGTTTGTCAGCTTGGAAGCCGCAGAGTCGCGGATCGCCTATGCAGGTGGATTTGACGCCTGCATTCGGAAAGGCGCCTGCTGGGACGAAGGCGACATCATCCCATCGCCACTCATCGAGGACCAGCACATCGTCTTCATAGTGCGCCTCGAGTGGTGTCATTCGAGGACTGACGGGACCCCAGTCATGTGATTCTATGTGCGACCACACAGCCGGATCCGGGATCTCGTAGAGGACGCGTGTGGCGTGATTGCTTGTGAAGTCAACAGGGTGCCCAACGATATCGGTGGCATCGTGGCCCAATTCCGGCGGACCACGCAGGGGCTTCTCAAGAAGGTCGGCGAGAGCTCTGGCTTTTCCAGCGGGATTAATCCGCACTCTCGTGCCGGCCGGTTGCTCACACGGCCTAGACGTGTTCTCATCTATGACTTCGATAAGCACAAACTTGGCCCCGTCCTGCTCGACCGCCTGGGCCTTGACGCAATATCGCAGACTGCTGCCGATCAGATCTGCACCGGCGGCGACTTTGTGTTGGCTGAACCACTGCTTGGCCTTGGCCAGGGTCCACCCCTTCGCTTTGGCGAAGAGGTAGCTCTGGATCGCTGTCGTATCTTGGCCCTTAGGTCGCCCGATGATTGCTTTGATTCCCTGTGCTTCGCTGAGGGTGATCGTTCGTAGGCTGCCTTCTTGAAACTCGCTTGGGGTACGATGGCCACTCCGGATATAGTCTCCAGTCTCTTCCCAGGGCACCTTGCGTCACCTTCAGAAAACGTGTCTATGCGGATTTGTCGATCGGGGGCTTCTCTTGGCTCCGTTTCGGACGAGCGACGATGTCGAGCGGGATCTCAACCGGCTGGTTGGCAGGCTGAGACGCCACCTCTTGCGGGTCGAACTTGGTTGCTCTTCCGTCTCTCAGGAGCTCGTAGAATTTCGGCAGATTCAACGGGCCTCGGCCTTCGCCGTAGCCTTTCACAGCTGCATCAAGCAGGTTCAGCCAGTCTTCGACTCTGATCTGTCGCCATCGGTGGACCACGCGGGCCGTCAGGGGATCCTCAGGCTTCAACTGTAGGAATTGTCGTGTGAGGCGGTCGTACCATTGCTGCTCGACTATCCGCTTCTCCCAGCGTTGATCATCCGTCACTGGGCCTTCCACGAACCCCTCGAGTTCTTTCTCTGCGGTGGCTCGGTTCAGTTCCTTCTCGATGTTCAGCAGGAAACGGGGAACCTTGAAGTTGCCGAGTATTCGCCGCTCGAGTTTGTCGGACGCCGCAAGCAACTGCTCCAAGTCAGGCTTGAGATCGTGCACTTCGATGTCCCATAGGTCGTCCGTGATGATGTGTTTGCCTGGACGCAACTGGGCTCGGTAATCTTCCATGACTTTGTCGATGGCTTCATCGGTGGTGATGCCTGCCTTCGCTGCTTTCTCGAGGTTGAGTTGGTGGACGGCGATGCCTGCCCACAGAGTCGTTGCGGCTTCCATCAGGTCTTCGCGGATTATGCGATCGTCAACTATCGACTCGACCAAGACAGGCTCGACATCGCTTCGTCCCTGCCAGTCGTCATCGATCTCGTTTCGGACGAAGAACAGTACTTCCTCGGCTTTGTAGAAGTCTGGCTTTCCATCGTAGTCAAAAGATGTGAGCTTCCAAGTCGCCGTATCGACCTTGGGCACAAGGAGCCTTGACTTGAGAGAGTTCAGACGGACGGGTTCGTTGCCTGTGGCCCATGGGGCGCCCTTCTTCTGGAACTCGATCTCGAACCCTGCCTTCCCCCAAATTGGGGCTTTGACCAGGGCCAAACGCAAGCGATTATCAAACTGCACGTTGCCGTTGATTTTGTCCACGTAGGCCTTGAGTTCCGCCTTCTTCTGCTCTGACAGACCGCCGGTACCTACGTCTTCCACGATGGTGTCGAATCCTTCTTTGGTGGACCAGAAGGCTCGCGCGTCAATTGAGCCACGTACCAGGAAGCTGCGACAATACTCCCGGTAATAATCATCGAGGCCACGCCACATGGACTCGCTTCTGCGCAGGAATGTGACGGTGGAGCCGGCTGCTCCCCGTACTGTCATCACCAGGTGCTTGCGACCCGACACCGCTTGGCCTGAGCTTCCTGCATGACCTCGCAACTTTCTATCGTGGGGACTCATTCGTGCTGACTCCTGTATTGAATCATGACGGGTTTGAGGGATCGAACGATGATGCGTGAGAACGCGTTATGCGAGGATAGGTCGACTCTTCAATGATCATGCTCACGCCCATTTCCAGAGCGTCGAGGACATCCCGGGTTTCCCCTTTCGGAAATTGCAGGTATTCCAAGATTAACTCGTCCATGCTCTTGTCGATGCGAATGCGCATGTTCTCGAAGTTTGCACTCAAGCCTCGTATGCGTTCTTCCTTGTTTTTCTTCGTCTGTATCTCAATGATTGGCAAGAGTTTGGGTCTGAGGCCTTGTGCGATCATGCGTTGAAAGCCGTTTGATTCAATCCCAATCTTGAATGGGTTCCAAGCGAGCGCGTCGGCTTCGATCCGTTTCATGATTGCGTGGAAGCTCCAGTGCCCGCGCGAGATGTTGAGCAGGTAGATGTTGCCTTGTTCCATGTCTAGGCCGAGGGTCAAACCGACGGTATAGCAAGCGTCGGGTGACTCGCTGATTGCGAGATCCCAGACTTGGTACAGGCGCATAGTTTGACGTGGTGGCAGACGGAACAGCCGATGTTCGATATCGTCGACGGGGGCACCGTAGTAGTTGAGCCAAGCGTCCAGCAACTCCCCGCCTTCTATCGGTGTGGGGTTGCCGAGGTACTGGCCAGAGAACATCGGAGATCCGACATCTCTTTTGATGCCTAGGAGGACCTCGAGAGGCCATCGTTCAGGCCAGAGCGCTTTGTTTGTTTGCGGATCAATGGCGGGGAAGTGCAGGAGCGTCCAGACAGGCTTGCTCTGCTCGTCTTTCTCCTTGATCAAGTCGCCATAGAGGTCGAGGTGATGCCACCGCGTGCCAACGACCATCACGCGACCGTTCGGCTCAAGACGTGAGAGGAGCTCGTTCTTGAACCAGTACTTGACATCAGCTCGGTAGGTTGCGCTCCAAGCACGTCTGCGGTCTACGATGTCGTCCGCGACGATCTCATGCATTCGCGGCCCGATTGTTGCCTGCTGTGTAGCGATCGCCTTGAAGGTGGGATCCTTCGCTATTCCCTCACGCTTGACTATGAGCTCATTCTGAGCCCACTTGTTCGGCCGCGCCGGCTTGAGTTCACCGAAGACCTCAACGTACTTGGGTGACTCCATTCGGGCGGAGATCTCGCGGATGAAGCTGTTCACGAAGTCGGCGGTGTGGCTTGCGATCATGAACCGCCTGTCAGGGTTGCGGCCGACTTTCCAGATTGGATAGTTCACGGTGAAGCAGGTCGACTTGCCGTGTCCTGGGGGAAGGATTGCGAGGATCCGCTTGCACTCTTCCCGTCTGAGATGGCTGTACAGGGTCTCATGGAAGGGGGCGTTCTTGTAGCCCAGGTACTCAGCGAACTTGGATGGGTTGAGCCTGGCTTCCAGGAGCGATACCAATTCGTCGCTGTTTGAGAGCATTAATCACCAGATCCTGCGTCTCGAGAGGGAAGGATCCAAGGACATCCGTGAGCTCATCCAAGGTGACGACCTTGGTCGCTCCCGTGTTCACCTGTACTGTCTGCGTCACATCTTGAGGCCCGATCAGCGCTCGGATAGCGTTAGCGATGCCGTTCTGCAAACTGCCGTGGTCGCGGCCGTCCAGCTTCCGATCCAAGACGAGGTGAGCGAGCTTCTCATTGTATTCGCGAATGCTCTCCAAGGTGCCGAATGAGAATTGAAAGTCCTGTGATGTCAGGTCACGCTGCATCAGTTTGATCTGAGTGGCCGTGTACGCTTGCTTCAGCCGCTCTCCGACAGCCCCCCCCTTGGCACCGGGTTTCGGTTTATTGGAGGGATCTGCCCCAAGAGGCGGCGCCTTGACCGCTTTGGTCTTCCTAGGCTTCTTGGGCAGGGGCGATCGCTCCTTCTAGACGCTTCTCTGGTAGGGGATAGTTTGCTACGATCAGGTGACCCAACTTCTCTCGTTCTCCACCTATCACCTTGGGGACGGCTAGGCTTGTGTTGGCCAGGATCATGCCGTACTCCTTGAAGAGGCGTCTGATGTCGGGGTGGTTGCCTGTGGTCATGAGCCACTTGCCCTTGCATCCTTGGAGTGTCTTGAGGAGTCGCTGATGGTCTTCGATCGTGAAGACGCCCATGCGATACTCCTCCGCATCCAAGTACGGTGGATCCAGGAAGAAGAAGGTCTCAGGGCTGTCCCTGTTCTTGATGAGGCGCTCGAAGTCCAGGCGGTCAACCTCCACGTTCTTGAGGCGCTCATGGATGGGCTTCAAGTCTACGAGCGCGTTCCAGACTGATTCGGCGCGGTTGCGGTCAGCCTTCTCACAGAAAGCCCAGCCCTTGTACGGGTGTGCCGCAAAGGATGATCGAACCAGATACCAGAATCGGAAAGCCCTCTCCACAGGATCCTGGGCGGACTTGTTCTCCCTCAGGTCAGCTTGCCACTTCTCGTAGAGCTCTCGGCTGTAAAGGAGGAATTCCGCCCTTTTGAGAAACCCCTCCGGATTGTTCCTCACGATCTCGAAGAGGTTGACGAGTTCGCCATCGATGTCATTGTAGACTTCGAGGGGGCTTGGCGGCTTGTTCAGCAGGAGGGCGGCGCCACCTCCGAAGACTTCCACATACGCTGCATGCGGAGGGATCAGAGGAATCAGGCGGGGCACCATCATCGCTTTGCCCCCCATGTACGGCAGGAGGCTCAGACGAGGCCCATTCGAGTCAGCCCTCTCCAACTCTGGAGACGGGATGTTCGCGATGATCCTATCAATCTCAGCGTCGGTGAAGCCTGTGGCGTCAACTATTGGCAGGTCCTTCAACTCATCCAGGATGCTGGCCAGCTTGTCCTCGTCCCAATCGCCACCGATCTTGTTGAGGGCAAGGTTCAGCGCCTTCATCTCGCGTTCCGTGGCGTCTATTCGCACGATGGGTACGCGTGCAATGCCAAGTTCAAGCGCGTCCTCGAGGCGCTGGTGGCCACCAACTATGAGATTGTCACGATGCCTAACGATGAAAGGGTCAACGATGCCGAAACGTCTCATGCTCGCCTTGAGCCGTTCATGCTCCTCAGGAGACATGATGCGTGGGTTGCCTTTCCAGGGCTTCAGCGAGTGCGGATCCACGTACTCAATCTTCAAGCGATGCGCTGGCTTTGGAGTCATCGTCTAATCCACTTCGCGATTGCAAGCGCCAAGACGACGGAGAACACCGAGACCAAGAGGATGAGCGCAAAGGCAGGCCATGGATTCACGGGCTCAATCGCTGGCTCCGTGGAGGTAGACTCCGTTTGACTCGCCGGGGAAGACATCGTGTTCGTTGCGGTTGTTGTGGTCGTGGCCTGTGTTTCAGTTTGCACGATAACCATGAAGGAGGTCTCCGTGATCTGGTGGTCCCAAGTTACCGCGACGGAATAGTTGCCGGCCATCGCGTCTTGGGGAAGCTCCACAAGAGCGACGCCCCCTGTTGAGGGCAGCTCGAGATTGTAGAGGTTGTGGAGGTTCGGCTTGTCCACCCAGAGCCATAGTGTATCATTCGTGAGGCCTGTCGCAGCAACGGTGATCCGCACCTGTTCGCCAGGATGGTAGATGCCGCGGTCAGTCGTGACCGTGACTTGCGGGCCTGTCTGCGCGGCCGCAAGCATCAGAATCAAGAACAGTGGATGCATGATGCTATCACCAAACCCGCTAGAGCCACAGCGCCAGCAACGATTCCCCCTGTCGCGATCATGAGTCCAAAGGCTCCGTCCAAGATTGCTCCGAAGAATACGCAGATGACCACGAGAGCCGCAAGCACGGCCGCTGATGCAACGAGATCCTTGTGGCCTTCAACCCCCTGGGCGAAATTGCCAGCAATGTAGAGATGCCTCTGATTCATGCAGGAGGAGCAGACGCGAGCGGCCATCGTCTTCTGCGTCTCAGCGTCGACCAGAGAGACGCTCCGCATATCTCCCGTCAAGTGCATGATGTGGCAGAGGAAACAGACCTCGTAACTCACTCAGCCTCACGTTCCTCGCGTGGCCGAATCTCTACGGCCCGCTGAATCACGAGGCCAACCGAGAGATAGGCGAGAATTGCGAGAATCGCGGAAGCCAAGGTAGCGGCACCGAGTCCTGTCCACACTACACGGTAGATTGGAAGGCTCGCGAGATCGTTCACTTTGAGATCCCAAAGCTGCATAGCAAGCGTGTAGGCGCCGGTTGTGAGCGCCGTCAAGAAGCAAGCGAGGAAACGCTTCTCTGCCCGCTCCAAGTTCTTCAGCGAAGCGAAACGGTCATGCGGAGCTGACGCGATCTGCGGAAGTAGCAACTGCCGATGCTTGAGCATGTGCTCAACTAGAGCTCTTCGACTCATTCTCTTTCAACCACTCGTATGACTTGGAAGCGTTCAAGCGCCCGGCCCCGGTACTCCAACGCGGGTCGGTTCGCTGCGAGAACGCTGCTTTCAACTTCTGAGCGACACGTTTCCTCAGAGGCGCACCTTCCGCCAACGCTGGCAGGAGACTCGCCTTCGCGGGATCACAAGATTCCACGAGCGCCTGTTTGAGAACGGCGCCGGTTGCTTGCGGAAAACCTTGCTTCAAGAGTGCGAGAACGCCCGTCGTATGCGGCGTCGCGAAACTCGTACACTCATAGGAGGCATACATTCCGCGTCTCAACGGTAGCGGCGCAGCCGCAGTGATACGAGCACCGGGCGCAACTAAGTCGGGTTTGATTCGACCGTCCAGTGTTGGCCCACGTGCGCTGTCCCAAATGACATAATCATGCTCGTTCGATTTTCCGACAGTGACCGCGAGCTCCGCAGCCCCTGGAGTCCCTACGGTCTGATACTTCGGGCCTTTGTTGCCGGCTGCCACAGCGACAGCAACCCCGTTCTGAGCGAGGAAGTTCACTTCGGCGCTGATCGGGTCGGTTCCATCGCTCGGCGTGTCAACTGCAAGGGAAATGTTGACGATGTCCACATTCATCTGCCGGAGACGTTCGCAACATTCGATCATGTGTTCCATAGTGCAGAACTTTGTGGACATCGCTTTGGCGACGATGATGTCGGCTCTCGGCGCGATACGCGAAGTTATCCATGTTATGCCGGTTTCATGGCCGACTTGATCGCTGACGTCAGGCCCGACAACGCTGAACGCATTGAGCGTCGTGTTACGAAAATCGGGGTGCGAGAGATCAATTCCGGTTCCGACAATTCCGACTTTGACGCGTTCACCTGTGAGGCCCAACCGCCACAGGGCGGGGGCTCTGATTTGATCTATCGACCACACCATTGTCAACTCGTGAAACATCGTCATTCCAGATTGCGCTTACGGCTTCGATCGCGTCTAGTCCGATCAGTTGGCTTGCCGAGGCTTCGAGGAACACATAGTCGAGATGTGGAAAGCTGTGAAGCACTTTGGCTGAACCAATGGCTTTCAACGTCTTCGGTATATCCACGGTCTTGACCCATGTTCTGACGATTCGCTCGTCAAGTTGCTGCGGCGTGAGACCTGCGATCTCAAGTCTGAAAGCGGCAGGCCTGAACTTCCCGAATGGAAAGGCTGCGAGTTCTCGTGCTAGCTTACCCATCGTTTCTCACACTCCAAGCCGCATATATCGCGTAGAGCAGAAGACCACTCAAGAGAATCACCGCAACGATCGCGCAGACATCTAGCGCTTCATCGACCGGGAGAATGTGATGAACTACAGAGAAGAATAGGAAGAGCGCGACGAGAAGCACCATCGAATAGTAGGCAAGCGCGAGTCTAGGTCGCTTGTTCAGTTGTATCAATGATCCAACGCTTCTTCAGTTTCTCTAAGGCTGCTTGCGCTTCGGGTGAACGCGCTTTCGGCTTCGCTTCCGGTGTCGATTCGAGTTTGATCTCAGGCTTCGAGGCTGGAGCGTCTACGATTCGGGGGACCTCGGGCGTTCCACTAGCAGGGGGAGCCGGCAGGGCCGTGACAGGCGCCGGAGTTTCCGCCTCAACTGATACGAGTTCAGGTTTCTTCCCTTCAAGTTGCGGAATCGTGATTGTCGGAGGCAGGATCTCACGGGCAATCTCATCTTTGACTAGATTGTCGTAGACTGTGCAGCGATGAGCAAAGAACATCATTGAGATCCAGAAGATGAGAACGACCCAGTACCAGTTCGGAATCCAAATCTTGACGCCTGAACGCCACGGGTCTAATAGCCAGGATCCGCCGAGCGCCCAATTCGTCCAAGTTGTGTCATTGAGTCGAAAGTCCGGGTAGAACCAGAAGAACGCGAAGTCCTCGACAAGCCAACTGAACGGGTAATTGCCCGCGAATGTGATGAGGAAATATCGTTTCCCATGCTTGAACATGCTGCGCCCTTTGATCAGACTGAAACCGCCAGTAATGCAAGCGAACAGGATGCCCATCGCAGCCGAGTAGGTGCTGAAGTGACCGAGTATCCACCAGATCTGAGTTGCCTCGTAGCGTGGGGTCTGAATTGCGTAGCCTTCGATCCAACCATAGGTGACGGCGGCAACGACTGTCGTGAGGATCATTGCCGTCTGCTCAAGGTCGGACTCGATGATCTTATGGGCGGCGTCTCGTCCTGCGCTGGCGACCTGCAGTACCCAAGATTGCGTCTCCTTCGATTTCACTTCGTTTCTCCTCCTTCAATGGATACGCACATTCGGAACAGAACTTGTCATCAGGTCGAACGTCAGAGTCACATTCCGGGCACTTGCCCGGCTGCTTCGCTTCGAGGGTCACGCTGACCTTCGGAGTCACGTCAACCGAGACCTCAGCCTTGCGCACGTTGACCTCAATAGGCAACGCGTCATCAGCGAAGACGACATCGACCACGGCTTCAAGATATTCGTCTTTGAGTCGTTTCTTCCCGTCAGCTAGGTCAGCCTCGAACTTTGCTCGTAAGTCAGCTTCAAGCGCAGTCACCTTACCACGATAGGCGCGTTTGACTCCGGCGAGCTGCTTGACTTCCCCGTTTCCATTTTCAGCCATGTAGATTCACCACCTGTCAGAATGATCGTTGCGAGAGCGCAGGTTCCCGGAGTCAGCGTCTCGCGGTCGGGTGCACTTCCTTCTTCAAAGACAGTATTGGAAATCTGCCTCGGCCCGTGAGGGTGTCATCGGCGTCTTGTGTGATTCGTTCCCGCTTGCACGTATAGAAGAGGAAAGCAGGATTCCCCCCGATTGCTGTACCTTATGCTAATGATCGTAGTGCCTCGGAGCTCGTGTTCACCGTTGACGCCGAGGCGAACGTACCTGCACATCTACCGACGCAAGTGTCGGGGTTATGTCGTAGCGTCTGTTGATGCTGCTTGCGCTTGTCGAGCGGCCTTGTTCGCAAAGTAGAACGCCAAGACCATCGTAGCAAGCGGAGAAAGGCTACTGAGAACGGTTCCAATATCAGAGAAAGTCGCTGCTCTCGCGACAGCATACGCGCAGACTCCTAGAAACCCGCCGGTGACGATGTACGCTAGCATCGCTTGTGTCTCGCGTGGGTTGCTCAAGTTTGCCGCCGGCTCAATAGCGTCAGAATCTTTTCCCATTTGTCTCACCTCACTTGAGAATTGGTCGCCCACACGCGGGGCAGACTCTTTTTCGTTCCTTCGGCCCTTTGGCTTCAGGAGTACACATTAATCCGATCTGCTCGTCCAGGGTCATGATCTCGCCAGGACCGGGTGAATGTAAACTAGAGAACGCGTCAGAACTTCACCCTCACGCAGACCCACGATGGGATAGTCACAGCCCTTGTTGACAACGGTTTCCTTGATCTCGCGGTCTCTGTATGCTTCCTCGAACGCTAAGTCTATGACCTCGTCGCGGAGTTTCTTCTCGTCGATGATTGCTCTGCTGGACCGGCGGTCGCCCTTCGACCTGACGAATGCTAGGAATCCCTTGATCCACTCGTGCCTTTGACGTCGATGTTTGTGTGGCATTTGATGGAGTCTTCTCCTGGATCACCCTGCTAGAAAGCTAGCGGGCAATCTAGCCAGTGAAGCTCGAACCAAAAGGCAACAGCAAGTGAGAGAAACCGTGATGGTGGCCGCATTTAAGTGGCGACATGCAGAATGTCATGCCAGAGATGCGTCGGACGCATCCTTTCTGTCCCAGGATGTCTAAGGTACGACATGCAAGAGCATCAAGATGAAAACAGCGACAAGCCACCAGCCCGCAAGGCGTCCAATCAAACCCTCCCCGAGTTTCGTAAAGAGATCCCCTACTGATATCGGGTCCGCTTCTCTGACAACATCCCATGCCCCTATGTACATAACTAGAACGAAGGCGCCGAAGATGACCTCATTCACTCCCATCATACATTCTCAAACCTTTGGCTTGTCCTTTTCGAGACCAAAGTGCTGGTTGATGAAGGAAGCGACCTCAGACTCAACTTGCGCTATGAAGGCGGGTCTGTTGAGTCCATCGGTCTCGTAAGGATCGTAATATGCTTCTATCGCGGCTTCGACTATCTTCGCAACTTCTTTCTCGCATTCGGTCCAGTTCAATAATGCTCGTCTCACTCGATCTTGCAGGAATAGTCCGTGTCGTTGTATTCCTTTGCCTCAAGGGCGGTGCCCCCTCGGACGACATCCACTGTGATTCTCAGGCCTGTCCCTTCAGCCCGCAACTCGTCTAGCTCATTCAAGATTCGACAGATCCCAAAGGCTACACAAAGCATCTTCTCGTTGTCTTTGATCTGACTGGCTGTGCGGATTTCTTGCGCTAGGTCTGAGACAACCCTCTCGTTCCTGATGCCCCTCGGAATCTTGAGGTCAATCTTCGCGTTCTTAGACGCTATCACAGTCCCATCTCCGCCATCCTGACGCATTTCTTTGTAAGCCACCCATAGACCAGACCCGTTAGACCCGCGAGCACAACTGCGAGGATCTCTTCGGTGAACATCATTTCTGGTCCACCTTCTCCATCACCGTGCGCCTGATAAAGCCGCTTCGATCCTCCCTATGCTCCCTGCAGTAGTCATCCAACTTCTTCAAGTCATCCGGGGACAGATTGATGATCACCCGCTCCGTGAGACTTTTCTCCCTCTTCATTTGCTGACCTTCTGCACGATCTCCGACACTATCCCTCTGAGTTCCTGGTCGTCGGTTTCCGCGATGAGAGCTAGCGCCGTGGGAATCATCTTCTGTGCCTTCCGGAGAAACTCGAGTTGATCTTCCGGTGCCACTCTCCCCAGGAGCTCGTTGACTTCACGCAGGTCCGCCTTCAGGATGGTGAGTTGCAATTTGATGAGCGCATTGTTCATCGGCGCTACGGATCCACGCGTCTCCGTCCAGACCTCGAGGGAAACCTGGGCCTTGTTTCTTCGAACCCACTCCCGGAGGGCGATCTGTCCTGCCTGCTTCTCCGGTATGCCCAGGAGCTTGCAGAGGACCTCAAAGTCCGTAGCTTGGTCCTCGGGGATCCTGAAGTGTTTGTCTTTCACTGCGAAGGCCCCTCCGGGTCCGGTGGAGTCTGCGACGTGGGCGTTTTGGTTGGGCGAGATGTGTTGGTAAGCGCTTGGTAACTTGTTACCTTGTAGTTACCAGTTAGGCCGGTAGGGGTAGGGGGTTCCCCCAATTGTCCAGTGGACATGATGGCGGGTTGTTGCCGGCTACTCGGGTGAATGTATTCGATACCTAATGCCCCAAAGAAATCCAGTTCCTCGACACATGATCCGTCGCAAAAAACCGGCGTCTTGTACTGCAAATCACGCGGCCTCCTTCGGCAGGCGTTGCAGTTCTCGCAGACACTGCGTGCATAGCTTCGATTTCTCGACCACTATGCGCGGGGTGTAGAATTCCGTGCAGTATTCATCATCGAACTGGGCCCGGCCGCAGAGCGAGATGATCTGCCCCGTCTCGAAGAAGTGGAGCACGGTCTTCCAATCATGCTTCGCCCATCCTGCACTTCGGCTGGGACCACTACGGCCAGGACGCAACCGCATGGGCATCTCACGCAGTCTCCTTTGCGAGTGTTCCCTCGAGGACTTGACGTTGGACTCCAGCCATTGTGGTCCCGTGTTTCTCGGCAAGCTTTCTCAGTGCGTGCTTGTCCGCGACTGTGAGCCTGGTCGCGGTGACGGCGCTCAAGTGGCTGTGACTTCGTTTCTCGATTCGACGTGCGAGCGCTGGCAGTTTGCGTGCGGTCTCCCAGGGTTCACGGAGGATCCTCTTGAGACCAGCATCATCGAAGGCGGCCAAGTCTTCGCGAGCGATCTGCAGCATCCGCACGATCACCTTGTTCTCGCTGATGTCGGCGAGACGCGACATGCGGTAGATCTCGGTCTGCATCTCTGTCTTGATCGCAATGCCCCGCTTCGCTGTGCCCACAAGTGGTGCACCTTTCGACCTGACATCATGATGCTTTCTTGACGCGTTCGCTGAACTCGGGCGACTCGAAGTAGACCCACTGGTTCTCGCGCATCGTTCTGTCGAGTATGCCTTTGATGACGAGTTCATCGAGAGCCGACTGTGCCGCTTGGCGTGTGCCACCGCTGGTTCGCGATATCGCATATCGACGTTCGAGTTCGCTCATGATGGCGCCGAATCCTTGTGGCTGCTTGAAGAAGCCCCGAAGGCCGCTGGCTAGCAGGCGCCCGATCGGTGAGGATTCATCGGCATCGAGGATCTCCTTGTTCGTAGCCACCTCGAAGCTGGTCAAGGTTCTGCGTAGCGTGGCCTCAACCGGGATGACCATTTCAGGCGCACCCGATGTGGCTGATACATTCGGCGTTTCCTGAGCGGTCTCCGCAGGGATTGAGCCGCCCTGAGCGATATCTATCAGTCGCTGATTCGTGCTTCTGAGAGCCTTACCCTCCGTCTCCAGAAGGCGTACCTTACTGGCCAGCTCGTCGCGTTCCTTCTTGAGCCTCACAGCTTCGACGGTCATTTGTTTGAGTTGATCTCCGAGATAGTCGACCTTCTTGCGGAATTCATCGCTTTCCTTGGCTTCTGCTTGTGCCTCCTGGGTGACGGGGAAAAGTTTCGCGAGTCTGCTGACGTAGCGGCCTCCCTGATTCTCTATGAGTTTTGGTATCTTCCGATTGACATCATACGTAAAGTCCGGCACGCTCTTCGGCTTGATCTCGAGGAAAAGACTTGCGTGCTCGGAATCCTGAGAGCCCCTAGTCTCCAGGAGTTCTACGAATGCCCGCTGCTTCGCGTTCAGCTTCTCAAGGTTCTTCTGTACGAGCGGATGCGACAGTAGATCCCTGACGCCGCCTTTCATTGTTGCATGTCGGACTGCGTCGTCCAGCTTCCGCTTGAGATCCGCGACTTCGACCTCATACTTGGCCTCGGTCCTGCGCTTGACGGCATCTCTCTCTTTCTGCACCCTTACGAGCCTGGCGTTCCACTGTGCTTCGTACTTCTCCTTGATCCTCGCTTCGATCTCGGCGACCCGCGGAACCTCAGGCACCAACTTCTCTTGGGTGATGGCGGGCAGTTTCTCGGTGAGTTGGGCGAGGATGGCGGCGAGTTCTTTTGGCGCCGGTGGAACGACCTCAGGAGTTTCTCCCACATGCTTGGTGACGATGCTGCCTACGTGGACGACGCCGGGCTTAGCGACAAAGTCTCCGGAGACGTAGAAGTCGCCTCGCTTGAACGCGGCCAGCTTGTCGGTGATCTCGGTGGGGATCCTCGCGAATTTGTGCACGACTTCCTTGTCTGGGTCCCAATCTAGTTGGCCGATCAGTTTGTTGCGACACTGGCTGATCACGCCTTTCTCAACGGAGGCGGGGCGCTGTGTGACAACGATGATGCCGATGCCGCGTTTGCGTCCTTTCTTGGCTAGCTTCTTGATGGCGGGGCCGCAGAGAGATCTGGCGAAGTTGTGTTCAGGAGCGAGCTCGTCAGCTTCCTCTAGTATGACAAGGTATGGCTTGCGCTTCGCAGTCTCAAGGGCTATGAATCGGTCGAGGAACCGCTGAACGAATTCCTGGAACGTGGCATCGTCCAGGTTAGGGTCGCTGCCATCAACGATGACGCTGAGTTCTTCCGCAAGGACCTGGTCGGCTAGAAACTCAGCGGCTTCAGGGACCAGAGGCACATCCTTGCCGATGATTAGGAACGGGAACTTTTCGCGCAGGCTTGCGTACTCGCCTTCCACGTCGACCACAAGGACGCCTACTTGGCCGAAGATCTGTTCGATGATCCTGCGGTCCGTGTGGCTCTTGCCGGCCCCGCTGATCGCGCAAAGGAATGTGCGGCCCGTCACGAGCTCCTGCAGGTCAAGTTCAACATTGGCGCCCTTTGCGGTCTGGCCGAGAAGAATCCCGGTCATTTCTGCTGCGCCTCCCTTGCGTCGTCGAGGATGTCTTGTTCGAGGTATTCGAGGGCGTGCGGTTTGCTACAGAACCACGTGGTCTCCTGACTGTACTGGCTGTTCAGAATCACCGTCACGACGGGATACTCTAGCATGGCGCCGCATCTCGCGCAGGCGCGAGTCACTTCGCGTTGCCCTCCAAGATCTTGGCGACGTCTTCGTAGAGTGCGGGTGATGGAATATAGTTGCCCGCGCTTGTGGCGATTACGCGGGGTTTGCCGCCACGCATGATCTGGTTGTCCGCCAGGTTCGATGATGCGACCTCGTTCACGCGTCTGTCAACGGTGCGTTTGCTGGGGATCTTCCAGTCTTTCGGCCACGCGCCCTCTCGGATGGCGCTCCTGATCTTCTCGACGACGCGGTAGTAGATGTCATAGAGCGTTGCGGGCTTTCGGTGCTCCGAAACGTAGCCGCGAATGCTGAAGAATGCGAGCCACTGCAGGGCCTCGATGTAGTCCTTGTCTCTGTACCATTCGGGAATGTAGCTTGGTGTTTGCACGTGGCCCTTCGCGATTGCTTCCTCTACACGTCTGAGAGTGTTCACTTTGTTGAGCAGAGCGCCGAAGTCTTCGCGATCTTCAGGTGTCAAGGCGGTGAACGGCTCAAAGAGTTTCGCTTGACGAAGATCCGGGGCGCTCATGCTGGCCGTCCCTCGTATTCACGGCAGTTCTCCCGCCATGCGCCGGACCTGAGATTCTCGATCAATGTGGCAAAGTAAGCTAGAGGACCCGCATCGGGCCAGTTACGATGCTGAGTTGGACTCGTCACGGTCGCCTGCGCCTCCGAGGGTGGCTGTCAACGCGAAGTGCTGGCCGTCCGCAGTCGGGGCAGCACTTGATTCTCCGAATCCCGCCTTTCAACGACTCAGTTGTCACCCACAACTTTGTGACCGGGATCCAGCCGCATGTCGGGCAGTTCACTTGGTGGTCACGGTAGATCCAGCGACTACGCAACCCTCTCAGCGTCCTCCTGGCTTCGCCGTCGCCGGCACTGGCATCTTCGTCGTCCGGTTGGGCCGAGGTATGTCCCGCATCTTCCACAGCGTCGACCCCATGCCCGTTCGTATCTGCAGGACGCACAGAGACCGGATGGGTCTCGAGTGAAGCCGTTATGGCAGCCCCGGCAGATCATTACGACACCTTGGCGTTGGTCAACCACTCGGTCGCCGACGCGCAGATTCACTGTCGGGTCGAAAGTCAGCAAGCGGCAGACTACTCCTTAGCGGTGTGCTGGAGGATGTGGTTCCATGCTCTGGCGCGTTCTCGTTCTGTGAGCGCGAATAGTTCGCTGGCAGGCGCTTTGCAGTAGCAGGGATATTGTCGGCCGCGTATCTGGATGGGCGGTGCCGTTATTGCGATCATTGTGCTGAAACCTCCAGGGGCTTCCTGTGGGCTTGGATTCGTTCGATTTTCTCTCTGACTGCTGCTCGGTAGAATTCTGGGCTGCTGGTGTAGCCGAGTTCGGGGTGACTGGCCACGACGTCTTCGACTTCACCCACTAGATCTGCGGGCTGGGGGACACGTATCCATTTGATGCCTTTTCCTTTCTTGGCCTTGGGCAAGAATAGCACCTATGGCTCATAGGTAACGACCACGGTTATATAACATCTATGTGTCATAGGTGTGCCTGAGGTAAATTCGATGCCAAAGACCCAACGTGGCAAACCGCCGGGCCGCACAAGTATCGGCCTGCCGAACCCGATGGTCGCAGAGATTGACAGAATCGTGGAGGAGCATCC
>Ga0315281_10006232_pt1 | contig 16997 bp, 12 predicted proteins | sample YL17G07_0_MG_FD_204540 | JGI IMG/M metagenome (GOLD analysis project Ga0315281, IMG submission 204540) | Sediment microbial communities from Yellowstone Lake, YNP, Wyoming, USA - YL17G07_0 | ecosystem: Environmental > Aquatic > Freshwater > Lake > Sediment | place: USA: Wyoming | collected...
TGCCGCTCCATGCCTCCTCCGGAAGGATCCGCCCACGCGAGGCGGTAGGGGCCGCCACCGCAAGACGATCACGGCCCCAGCATAGCACGGACCGTCCTTCGGTCACCCGGACCGCGGCGCCGGTGTCCCACGGGCCGCATCCCCGAGGCGGGCCGGAAGAGACGCCTGCTGATCCGCGCGCGCTCAAGACACGGCGGCACGGCGGTCTTGCTGTTTGCCCCGGATTGGGCCAATAAGATAGATACATGCCTGCGGAGGCGGTCTGAATATCCCGGAAAGGAAAGCCATATGGCCAGTCGCACCATGAAGCGCGGTTTCCCCATCGGCAGGGCGGGCTTCCAGGGTCTGTTTGCGGCCCTGGTTCTGGCGCTGCTGCTGTCCGCCTGCGCGGACAAGCACGTCTCCCGGCGCGAGGCGGGCGAGCAGATTGACCTGAGCGGGAAGTGGAACGACACCGACTCGCAGCTGGTTTCGGCCGAGATGATCCAGGACAGCCTGTCCTTTCCCTGGGTGGAGGAGTTCAACGCCAAGGCGGGGCGCAAGCCCGTCGTCATCGCCTTCGGCGTGAAGAACCGCACGGCGGAGCACATCAACACCCAGACCTTCATGAAGGATCTGGAGCGGGCCTTCCTGCGCTCGGGGAAGGTGAAGCTGGTGGCGGACCGCGACCAGCGGGCGGAATTGCGTGAGGAGCGGGCGGACCAGCAAGGCGGCCTGACGGCCAATCCGGCCAAGATCGGCAAGGAAGTGGGCGCGGATTATGTGCTGACCGGCGTCATCAACGCCATCAACGACCGGCTGGAGGGCAACGAGGTGGTCTTCTACCAGACCAACCTGGAATTGGTCAGCGTGGAGACCAACGAGAAGGTCTGGATCGGCGACAAGAAGATCAAGAAGCTGATTGACCGCGCCAAGACGAAGTTCTAGCCCATGAATCCCCTGACGAGGATGGGAGTGGCGCCGCACCCGCTGGGGCGGCTGGCCCGCGCCGGGGTCGCGGCGGCGCTGCTGCTGGCGGCGTGCAGCCCCAGCCGGGAGATCTACCCGCGCCTGGAGCGCCTGGCCGCGGCTGGGCGGTACCCGGACGCCGTCAAGCTGGTGGAGGACAGCAAGGGCCTCTACGGGGAGAAGGACGAGGTGCTCTACCAGTTGGACCGCGGGGTGTTCCTGAACTACGCGGGCCGCTACCAAGACAGCAACGCCGCCTTCGAGCGGGCGGAACAGCGCATTGACGCCCTCTTCACCGAGTCCATCAGCGGCAACGTCGGGGCGTTTATCTCCAACGACAACACCTTGCCCTACAAGGGCGAGGACTTCGAAGCGGTCGTCATCAACATCTACCGGGCGCTCAACTACGCCCAACTGGGCGACATCGAGGCGGCCCTGGTGGAGGCCCGCAAGGTGGACCAGAAGCTGGACTTCATCAATCGCCAGTACGAGCCGGCGCACCGCAACGCCTACAAGGAGGACGCCTTCGCCCGGATGCTGATGGGCGTGTTCTACGAGACCGGCGGCACCCGCAGCGATCTCAACGACGCCTTCATCTCCTTCCGGCTGGCGGCGGGAATCTACGAGCAGGACTTCCTGCCCACCTATGGCACCCCCGTTCCGGGGCTGCTGAAGGCCAACCTGCTGTCCACGGCGCAGTTCATGGGCGGGGAGGAGCTGGGGGCGGCCCAGAAGCGCTTCCCCGGCGTGCCGCTGCTCTCGCTGGATGACGCCCAGCGCCAAGGCCAGGTCTACGTCGTTCACCTGGCCGGGCGCGCCCCCACCAAGGTGGAGACGTCGTTCAACGCCATCATGCCGGACGGCAACCTCTTCCGCATGGCCGTCCCGGCCTACCGCCGATTGCCCTACCTGATCACGGGTTCGCGGGTGTACGTGGACGGAACGCTCGCGGCCACCCTGGAGTTGGCCCACCCCACCGGCGCCATCGCCGTGAAGAGCCTGGAGAACCGCCTGGGGCGCATCCGGGCCAAGGCCGTCGCCCGTGCGGTCACCAAGTACCTGGCCAACCGCGCGCTCCAGGAGCGGGCCCGCAACCAGAGCGAAGGCGTCCGGCTGCTGGCCTACGTCGCGGGAAACGTCGCCTCCGCGGTGAGCGAGCAGGCGGACTTGCGCGCCTGGCAGACCCTGCCGGACCGGATCCTGATCGGGCGCGCGGCGCTTCCCCCGGGGAAGCACCGCATCAGCGTCGAATTCACCACCGGCGCCGCCATCGTGGTGGGCCGGAAGGAAATGGGCGAAATCGAGGTGCCGCCGGGGCGCACCCGGTTCATGGTGCTGCACACCAATACCTGAGCGCCGCCGGCGCTCGCGGCCCGCCTCTGCCGGGCGTCCGGGTGCGGCGCCACCCGGGTCCGCGTCCCCTTCTTGCCAGGATGGGATGCGTGGGGTAGTCTTGACGAACGGTTCCGTTTGCCTCGTGAGCGCTCGGCTGTCCCATGGGGGGCTCCCGGCGCCGCCCCTCCCGGAGCGGCGAGATTTCCGCCCGCGCTTCACTGGACTCCTCGTTTCCTGGCAAAGTCCGCGATGACCGAGAGCTATGATCTGGCCGTGATCGGCTCCGGCCCTGGCGGCTACGTGGCCGGCATCCGCGCCGCGCAACAGGGCCTGAAGACCGCCGTCATCGAGAAAGACCGGCTGGGCGGCGTGTGCCTGAACTGGGGCTGCATCCCGACCAAGGCCCTCTTGCGCGACGCGGAACTGTTCGAGTCCTTCCAGGACGCCGCGGCGCATGGCTTCAGCCTGGGCAAGGTCGGCTTCGACGCCGCCAAGATCGTCGCGCGGTCGCGCCAGGTGGCGGACAAGATGAACCGCGGCGTGGCGGCCCTGTTCAAGAAGTACAAGGTGACGCACATCGCTGGCACAGCCAAGCTGCTGGGCGCCGGCCGCGTCCAGGTGACCGGCGCCGCGGGAGAGGCGGCGACCGTGCAGGCCAAGGACCTCCTCATCGCGACGGGGGCCCGGCCGCGGGCGCTCGCCGGGTATCCGGTGGATGGCCACACGGTGATCACGTATCGCCACGCGCTGGAGTTGACGCAGTTCCCCAAGCGGCTGCTGATCGTGGGCGCCGGGGCCATCGGCGTGGAGTTCGCCTACTACTTCAGCACCTTCGGGGTGGAGGTGACCCTGGTGGAGATGCTGCCCCAGCTGTTGCCCAGCGAGGATGAGGAGATCGCTGCGGCCCTGCTGCGCGCGTTCCGCAAACGCGGCGTGCGTTGTCATCCGGGGACGACGGTCAAGGCGTTCAAGGCCCAGCCGGGGCGGGTGGAGGCCATTCTGAGCGCCGCGGCCGGCGGCGGCGCCGATACCCCGGAGGTCTGGGACGTGGCCTTGCTGGCCGTGGGGATGGAGGCCAACACCGAGCACCTGGGCCTGGAGGCCGCCGGCGTCGCGCTGGAGCGGGGCTTCATCCGCACCGACGGCCGGATGCGGACGACCGCTGAGCATGTGTACGCCATTGGCGACGTGGCGGGCCGCCAGCTGCTGGCCCACAAGGCCTCCGCGGAAGCCGAGGCGGCCGTGGGCGCCATCGCCGGCCACGCGCACCCGGCCCTTGACTACGGCCGGATTCCCGCTTGCACCTACTGTCGGCCGCAAGTGGCGTCCATCGGGCTCACCGAGCAACAATGCAAGGCGCAGGGGCTGAAGTATCGCGTGGGCCGGTTCCCTTACGCCGCCTCCGGCAAGGCCAACGCCATCGAGCACACCGAGGGCTTGGTGAAGCTGATTTTCGGGGAGCCCCACGGCCAGGTGCTGGGCGCCCATCTGATCGGGGCGGAGGCGACCGAGTTGATTGCGGAGTTGGGGCTCGCGATGCGGCTGGAAGCGACACACGAGGAGATTCTCGCCACCATCCACGCCCATCCCACGCTGTCCGAGATGGTGTTCGAAGCCACCGGCGTGGCCTTCGGCAGCAGCGCGAACCTGTAGCCCCGCCGCCCGGGGCGGAGAAGGGTTCGGCCTGCCCGGGTCGGTCCCGTCGCGGCGGGGACGCTGCCCGGAGGGCAATTGGCAGGGTCTTGCGCCTCATGGCCCATTTTCTGCGTTCCACCCTGCACGGACCCGACGGCCACGGGATGGCATTCTTGGGGAATTAGTATTACAAGTGACGATGCTCGCTACCTGACACGGACAGAGGCGGATCGGCGGATGGACTTCAGTCAGGAAAAATCGCTGGCGCAGGACAAGGCGTTGCTGGGCGAAGCCCTGGCCGTGCTTTCCCAGTGTCGCTATTTCGAGACCATGACATCCGAATTGCTGGGCGAAGTGCTGCGCACCGGCACCTACCTGGAGGCGCCCCCCGAAACCCTGCTGATCCGGGAATCCAGCCTGGATGACGATATTTTCTTCCTGCTGGAGGGCTCGCTCAAGATCGCCTCGGGCGAGAAGCTGGTGCTGCGGCTGAACACTCCGGGGGATATCGTGGGGGAGTTCGCGGTGGTGAGCGACCAGCCGCGCTCCGCCGACGTGTATACGGAGGTCCGTTCGCGCCTGGTGCGCATCGCGTCCGGCGTCATCAAGGAGGCCCGCAGCGACCCCGGCCGCACGATCCAGTTCCTGACCCTGTTCGCCCACATCATGGCCGCCAAGTTGCGGGAAACCTCGCGGCGGGCGCGGCTCTATGAGGACGCCGTGCTGGAGGCGCGGGAGTTCGCCTCCAGCAACACCCGGCTGGAGACGGAGATTGCCGACAAGCTGCAGGAGATCCTGCTGTATTCCAAGGTGATCGAATCCAGCAGCGAAGCGATGGTGATCACGGACAAGAAGGGCCGCATCGAACGCTTCAACCCGGCGGCCGCCCGCATGTTCAGCGCGCTCTCGCGGCGCCGCGGCAAGTCCGGCCAGCTCCTGGAGGAACTGGTGCACGGCTTCGACCAGGGGGCGTATCCCCAGCAGCGCCCGGGGACGGCCTGGCACGGGGAGTGGCTGCGCGGCCCGACGGAGGACCCGTTCGTGCTCCAGGTCACGGTCACGCCCGTGCTGGCCGCGGACGAGGCCGTCGTCGGTGTCGCCTACCAGTTGCGGGACATCTCCCTGCAAAAGGCGCAGGAGCGCTCCATCGCCAAGAAGAACGAGGAGATCCAGAAGACGCTGCTCGATCTGGAGGCGACCTACCAGGAACTGCAGCGCGGGGACCGGCTCAAGACGGAAACCCTCACGGTCATCTCGAACGAGTTGAGCGGGCCCATCCGCAAGATCATGAACCACACCGGCAAGTTGGTCCAGGTGTTGGGGGAATTGACGCCCGCCCAGACGGCCGAGGAACTGGCCGCCATCCAAGAGCAGGGCGAATACTTGAAGATCATCTCCGACAACATTTCCTATCTGATCGATGTCCAGAGCGAGGTGCTCCAATCCGGCGCACAGAGCCTGGTGCTGCAGGAGGTGATCTCCCAGGTCTGCAAGGACCTGGGCTTCTGGGCCGCCCGCAAGTCCATCGCGTTCGACGTCAAGCTGCCGGAGGATGCGATCACCATGGCGGGCGATCCGGAGCAGGTCAAGGTGGCCTTGAAGCTGCTGCTGGAGCAGGCGCTGATGGTGTCCAACCCCCAGACGGTGCTCACGGTGGAGGGACACCTGCTGCGCCAGTCCGAGCAGGTGCATATCGAGATCGCTTACGAGGGGCCGAGCTTTCACCATATCGGGCCGGGCGACACCGACAAGCAGGGCCGCATGGGGCTGCTGATCGGCCTGCCGCTGGCCCGCAAGGTGATCTCCCAGTACCAGGGCTCCCTCCAGTTCCTGGGCACGCACCAGCAGGCCCGCATCTCCATCCTCCTGCCGCGCGTCCAGCGCGAGGGCGAGGAACGGCCCAACCGCGTCATGGTCTTCGACGAGCAGGACATGGACCGCATGATCGTCCAGGGCGTGGTGGAGCACCTCTGGCCGGACAGCGTCATCATGACCAGTCACGATCCCTTCGAGCTGCTGGACAACTACGAGGACTTCAAGCCGGACCTGGTGATCCTGGACCCGAGCGTGTCCCAGCCCGGCTGGAGCAACCATCGCCTCGTCGCCGCCCTCGTGCAGAACCGCCGCCACGTCTGCCCCGTCTTCTCGCTGAGCACGCTCTACCGGGATTTCGCCGAGCGCACCATCGCCGTGGAACGGGGCGTGACGGACTTCCTGGCGAAGCCCTACTCGATCTTCGACCTGCGCTTCAAGATCAAGTCGCTCCTGCAATCGCACCGCAAGGAGGAGTCGCTGCACCAGAACATGGACCAGGCCCAGCGCCAGGCCTACACCGACGGCCTGACCCGCCTCGCCAACCGCAAGCACTTCGACGGGTTCCTGGAGACCCAGATCAACTACTCGCTCCAGACCCGCAAGCCCTGCTCGCTGATCCTGTTGGACATCGACAACTTCAAGCACTACAACGACACCAACGGCCATCAACTGGGGGACGAGATCCTCAAGGGCGTCTCCCGGGTGCTGGCCAAGTCCGTGCGCTCGTCCGACCTGGCCGCCCGCTACGGCGGCGAGGAATTCGTGATCGTGCTGCCGGAAACCGGCAAGGAGATGGCGGCCGTGATCGCGGAGAAGGTGCGGCGCTCCATCCAGGACTCCGGCCTGCCCAAGGCGGAAAAACAGCCCCTCGGCGTGATCTCCGCCAGCTTTGGCGTGGCCACCTTTGACGAAGACGCGGACAGCGCGGAGAAACTGATCGGCGCCGCGGACCAGTCCCTCTACCTGGCCAAGGAGCAGGGCCGCAACCGGGTGGTGCGGGCGCAACCGCGCGCCGGGGCGGCGGCGGCGCCTCAGACCGTCACACCAACCGCTTGAAGCGTTTTTCCAGTTCGCGCTGCCCGACCTCCACCCAGACCGGCCGGCCGTGGGGACAGTACAGGTTGATGTCCAGGCCCTCCACCTGGGCCAGCAGGGCGTCCATTTCCTCCCGGCTCAACGTCTGCCCGCCCCGGATCGCCGCGTGGCAGGCCACCCGCTCCAGGATCTCGTTGATCGCCTCCTCCATCCGTCCGCTCTTGCCGAACAGCGCCAACTCGTCCAGCACCTCCAGAATCAACCGGCCGATGTCCTTGCCCGCCAGCAGGCCCGGAATCTGGCGCACGGCGTAGCTGTCGCGCCCGAAGGCCTCGATCTCGAAGCCCAGCCGGCGCCACTGGGGCAGATATTGCTCCAGCAGCAGCCCGTTCTGGGCGCTCAAGTCCAGCGTCAGGGGGATCAGGTAGCGCTCCGTGACCAGCTTGCCGCGGTAGAATTGCCCGCGGTATTGCTCGAACAGGATCCGTTCGTGGGCGGCATGTTGATCGATCACCAGCAGCGCGTCGGCCCGTTGGGCCAGGATGTACGTGCGGTGCAGCTGGCCCAGGGCCGTCATGCCGCCGGCCAGCGCGCCTCCCGGGGCCGCCGCCGGTGCGCCGTCCCGCGCGGCCGCCTCCCCCGCCGCCCCGCCCCCCGTGCGGCCGCTCAAGGGTTGGAAGTGGAAGCCGCCGCCGCCGTAAGGATTGCCGATCAGATCCGCCGCCCCGGCCGGCTGCGCGCGCAGGGCGGCCGGCGCGGGCGGATTGAGCCCGGGGCGTTCCGGGCCGGACGCGGCGGCCGGGGCCGCGGCGGTGCGCACGTCGGAGACCGCCGCGGGCAATTCCAACTGGCCCCACGGGGCGGGCCCCGCCGCGCGGGGAGGGTTCCCGGACGGGGCGGACTCCCGGGCGCCGAAGGCCAGCCGCCGGGACGCGTCCAGCAGCCCCTTGTGCAGCCGATCCGCCAGCACGGCGTGCATCCAGGGCGCGTTGCGCAGCCGCACCTCCAGCTTGGACGGATGCACATTCACGTCCACCTCGCGCGGATCGAGCTCCAGCAGCAGCACATAGGCCGGGTGCCGATCCTTCATCAGCAGCGTGCGGTAGGCCTGATAAACCCCATGGTTCAGCCCCGCGTTGCGGATCGCGCGGCCGTTCAGGATCAGGTACTGCCAGCGGCGGGAGGACTGGGCATGGTTGGGCAGGCTCAACAGGCCGCTGAAGCGCAGCAGCCCCTCCGCCCCCTCCACCGGCACCATCCCGGCGCGCAGATCCGCCCCCAGCACCTGGTAGACCCGCTCGGCCAGCCCCTCGCAGCGCCCCAGGTTGAAGACCGGCTTGCCGTTGTGCAGAAGGCGGAACTGCACCCGCGGGTGGGCCAGGGTGATGGGCGTCAGCAGCCCCTGGACGTGCTGGAATTCCGTGGCGGCCGCCCGCAGGAACTTGCGCCGCGCGGGCACGCCGAAGAACAGGTCCTGCACCGTCACCCGGGTGCCGCGGGCGAAGCCGACGCGCCCGGATTCCGTCTCGCGGCCGCCCTCCAGCACCAGCCGCAGGCCGCCGGCGGCCTCGTCCGCGCAGGTGACCAGCTCGAAGCGCGCCACGGCCGCGATCGAGGCCAGCGCCTCGCCCCGGAAGCCCAGCGTCTCGATCCGCTCCAGGCCCGCCGCGTCCTTGAGCTTGCTGGTGGCATGGCGCTGCACCGACAGCCGCGCATCCTCCGCGTCCATGCCCCGGCCGTTGTCCAGCACCGAGATGAAGTCGCGGCCCCCGTTCTTGAGCGTGAGCGTGATTTGCGTCGCCCCGGCATCGAGGGCGTTTTCCACCAGTTCCTTCACCACCGAGGCCGGGCGCTCCACCACTTCGCCGGCGGCGATCTGGTTGATGACGGACTCGGACAGCACCTGGATCTGTCCCATGCCTCTGCGCTCCGGCCTGGTTGCTGGGGTGGGCGGCGCGGCCCCCTTGCCCGGTGCTCGCCCCCGCCGCTTGACTCCCCGGCTGGCGATCGCGTAGGTAAGGACCGGCGCGGCGGCGTCCCCGCGGCGGTTCCCGCGGCAGGGAGGTTGTTCCGTTTTAGGCCCTTTGCGCCCGCCTCGCAACCCGGGGCCCGGGCCGACCCCTTGCCGGATGTTCCCGTGCCGTTGCCTCCCGCCGACCCGCCGGCCCCGCCGCGCCGCGCCGCGCTCGTGCGGCTGGCGGCGCTGGCGCTGCTGCTGCTGCTGGCGGCGCCGGGTGGCGCCGGCCGGGCCTGGGCGCAAGCAGATGCCGACGGAAAAGACAGCGCTCGGCCCTCGCCGCTGGACTTCGGCGCCGAGTTGACCGTGGGCTGCCTGCGCTTCCGGCTCGCCGACTACCGGGACCGCCAGGGGGATGTGCAGCACGCCGACTGGGTGCGCCTCACCGTCCAGAACCGTTGCCGCAAGGCCGTGCGTGGCTTGCAGGTGCGGGTGTTCCTGGTGGACGGCCAGGGCTTACGCTATGGGGAGCAATTCTCGCTCCTGGGCCGGGGCGAATCCCTGCGGCCCGGCAAGACCTGGGAGGACGAACTGGCGATTCCCGACCCGGAAAACCGGGTCGCGCGCGGCTGGCACCTGCGGGTGCTGCGCGCCCGGGGACTGGACCCGCCCCCTAGCGCGGCCGCACGGAATTGAGCACGAAGAGCACCTGCACGTATTCCAGCTTCTCCGGCGCATCCGCCTGGGCGACAATCGCCACGCCCAGTTCGCCCGCGATGCGGACGCAATAGAGCCGCCGGAACACCCCCCCGGCTTGCAGGTTGACCTGGTAGAAGCTCAGGCCGCGGTCGTTGCTGCGCTCGCCGCTGGCCGCGATGGTGAAATGCTGATCCCGCGCCAACAGGGCCGCCTGGTACCGGCAGGGGGTGTCCGGCCGTCCGGCGATGCGGCTGTAGGCGAGCACGATTCCGGCGGCGGGGGCGGCCAAGGTGGCGGGTTGGTCGGGGGTGGCCGCCGGGAGCGGCTGGAAATAGGCCGGGTCAAAGGCGGCTTCGCCGTAGACCACCCCGTCGGAGCGCGCGAACGCCACCGGCGCGGTGGCGCCCGAGAGCGGCGGCCCGCCGCTCCCCGGGCCGAACGGGCCGGACAGTTCCCCCGCCTGGGGCGGGGCGCAGCCCGCCGCCACCCCCAGCAGCGCCAGCAGCGCCAGCGCCAACCGCGGCGCGCCGCCACGCCGCCCGTCCGTCTCTTCGTTGCGTTCCATGCCGGCCTCAGAAATGCTGGTCGATGGTGAGGTGGGTCTGCCGCCCCTCGTCGCTCATGGCCAGGTCGAAGCGCACCACCACCGCCTGGAACAGGGCCCGCACGCCCGCCCCGTAGGACTCGTGCATCTGCCGGAAGAGCGAACTGTCGTTGTGCGGCGCCACCTGGCCCAGCTCGTAGAACACGGCCCATTGCAGGCCCTCCACGATTCCGCGCGCCAGGTAGGCGTCCAGATCGTAGTTGAGGGGAACCGTGTAGCGCAATTCGCTGGCGGCAAATACGCCGAAGCGGTCCTTCCAGCGCCCGCCCGGATACCCCCGCAGGGGCGGGCTGCCGCCGGAAATCACCCGGCCGGAGGACTCCTGGCCGAAGGCCTGGAAGAACTGGGAGTTCAGCGCCAGGTTGAACCGCCCCCCGAGCGGAACATAGCCCGCGGCGTTGTACTGCTCGATGGTGACGTCGTTGTTGGTGATCAGGCCCGGCTGGTGACGGGTGCGCCCGAAGAAGCTTTCCTCCGGCGCCGGCAGCCGCGTGTTGTAGAACAGGCGGATGCCGACCGTCGGGTTGATCACGTCGTCGGTCAGATCCAGCACGGCATTGGCCGACGCGCCGTGGCTCGCCTCCGGCACCTCGTTGCCGTTGTTGTCGAAGCTGAAGCCCTCGAAGTAGCCCAGCGTGTAGGTGAAGGTGATGCGCCGCTCCCAAAAGCGCAGCACGGGGCGCACCATCTGGAAGTCGAACTGCGCCGTGACAGGGATGGTGTAGTTCGGGGAGTCCCGCCCCGGCAGATAGGATTGCAGGTTGCCGAGCTTGATGTGGGCGCGCTGGTATTCCAGCCTCAGGTAGGGCCGGTAGAGCGGCACCTCGCGCAGGGCCACGGCCTGGACGTGGATGTCCGTGTTGTCCAAGGACTCCGCCACCGTGGCCGCCACGTCGAGGCCGGTGCCGCCCGGGTTGCTGGCGGAGACCAGCAGGCCCCCGAACACGCCGATCCCCGGCAGGGAGGCCACCGCCGGCACGATCAAATACTCGTTGGGCCGCCGCTGCTCATAGTCGCGGCGCCGCTCCGGCACCCAATCGGCCCGCGCCGCGGACGCCGCGCACAGCAGCGCCACGCCCAGCGCGGCGCCGCGCAACCGGACGCGGCGCCGCGACTTCCGGCCTCCAGCGGCATCACGGTCCAACATCGAATGCGGCATGAACGTCCCGGCTGGGGGGGAACCGATTGGAATCGCAAGTTCCGGGTAGTCTTCCCCGGATGGGCGCATGAGGCAAGCGGAAATCCGCGGCCTGTGCGCATCGGCTTGCGGCCCGCGCTCAGCCCCAGAGGAAGCGCCGCATGCGCACATTGAGCAGGAGGGCGATGCCCGCCAGCATCGTCACCATGGACGACCCCCCATAGCTCACCAGCGGCAACGGCACGCCCACCACCGGCAGCAGCCCCACCGCCATCCCGATGTTCACCAGCACTTGCAGACCCAGGATCGAGACCACCCCCAGGGTCAAGAACACGCTGTAGCGGTCCCGCGTCTCCAGCACGATGGTGAGCCCCCGGGCGATCAGCCCGCCGTAGAGCGCCAGCAGAAACAGCGCCCCCAGGAAGCCCCATTCCTCCGCGTAGATCGCGAAGATGAAGTCCGTGTGCCGGGCGGGCAGGAAGTTCAAGGCCCCCTGCGTGCTCTCGCCGAAGCCCTTGCCCAGCAAGCGGCCGCTGCCGATCGCCACCTTGGATTGGATCACGTGGTAGCCCGCGCCCAGCGGGTCCGCGCTGGGGTTGGCGAAGGTCACCAGCCGTTTCTGTTGATAGGGCCGCAGCACAAAGGAGATCCAGGGGCGGAAGGCCACCTCCTCCAGCGTCTCCAGCGCCGGATCGTCCGGGGAAAAGACCGGCCGCTCCGTCAGCTTGGCCCGGAAGGCCGTGGCGGTGTAATACTTCTGGCCCTCCAGGCTTTGGGCGTAGACCAGCGCCTCCTCCGGCACGGAGCGGGTCTCCAGGGCCGCCAGCGCGTCCTCGTCAATGCGGTAGAAGCCGAACTGGAAGGAGACGACCAGCGCCAGCACGGCCACCACCCCGGCGCTGCCCAGGGTCACCAGCAGCCGCATGCGGATGCCCGCCAGCACGATCAACGGGACGAACAGCATCGCCAGCAGCATCGCCGTGCCCAGGTCGGGCTGTTGCACGATCAGCGCGAAGGGCACCCCCACCAGCACCAGCGGCCACAAGATGCCCAGCACGCCCAGGTTGCCCACGCGCCGGCTGTCGCGGAAGTAGTAGGCCATCGCCATCACGAGGGTGTACTTGGCGAACTCCGCCGGCTGGATCGCCACCCCACCCACGATGAACCAGCGCTCCACCGGCGAGCCCGCGCTGCCGTGGCCGAACCTCAGCACCAGCGCCAGCGCCGCGACGGCCAGGCCATGCAGCACGTACGCCCAGCGGCCCACGGTGCGCATGTCCACCAGCAGCACCAGGAACCCCACCCCCAAACCGGCGGCGATCCAGTACAGTTGCCGCAGCCAGAAGCGGATCTCCCCCGTGTACCCGCGCGAGGCGGAGTAGATGGCCACCAGGCCCACCAGGCAGATGGCCAGGGCGTTGACCAGCAGCACCCAGTCGAAGTTGGCCAGCAGACGTCGGTCGAACATGCGGTCTCCGGAGCCTCCTTTGGGCGTGGCGCCCGCGCCGCGCGGGCGAGCCGGCCCCACGCCGGCAGCGGCCATCCTAACCCAATGGGGGCGGGCTGGCCAGGGCTGTGTCCCGCGGCGGCGGCGCCCACAAGGGGCCCCTGCCCCATGACAACGCCGCGCGGTTGTGGAATCATCTTCCCGGCGGGCACGCACGGGCGCCCCGCCGTCAATGCCGGCCCCCCCAGCCGCCGATCCAGGCCCTACCGGACGCGATCCCCATGGCCGCCACCACCGCTCTCCGCCGCATCCGCGTGCTGCTGGCCAAGGCCGGCCTGGACGGCCACGACCGCGGCATTCATGTGATCGCCGCCGCCCTGCGCGACGCCGGGTGCGAGGTGATCTACGCCGGCTTGCGGCAGACGCCGGAGGCCATCGTCCGGGCGGCCCTGCAGGAGGACGTGGACGCCATCGGCATGAGCAGCCTGTCGGGGTCGCACATGACGCACTTCTCCCGCGTCATCCAGCTGCTGCGGGAGCAGGGGCTGGGCGACGTGCTGCTCTTCGGCGGCGGCATCATCCCGGAGGACGATGCCAAGGCCCTCAAGGCGCTGGGGGTGGGGGAACTCTTCGGCCCGGGCACCCCCATGCAGCAGATCATCGCCTACCTGCAAGCGCACGTGCGCGGCCGGTCGGACCTGGCCGCGCCTTAGCCGACCGTGCGCCCGGCGCCCGCTCAAGTTTCATCCGGGCCCGCCGATAGATCCATCCGAGGGGGTGTGCCCCGCGGCGGCCGAGTGCGTCCGCCGGTTGGCCCGCCCCCGGGTTTGCGGTAGGCTGATCCATCCCCCGGGGAAGGGGGATCCGCGGCACCCATGCAGGCAGAAGCAGGAGGGCGGAGCGTGTTCACAGGGGCAAGGACGTTCCTGATCCTGGGGCTGGCGGGCCTGGGCGCGGCCTTGTCCGGGGCGCTGCTGGCCTGGGGTCTGGCCGTGCATCAGACCGGGCCGGACGGCGCGAGCCTGCCCCGGCTGGCGCTGGTGCGGAATCTGCCGCCGGCGGAAGCGCCCGCCGCCCGTCCGCCGCGCGCCCCGGCCGCCACGCCGAACGGCGGAAATGCCGGGCCGAACGGCGGAAATGCCGGGCCGAACGGCGGAAATGCCGGGCCGAACGGCGGGAATGCCGCGCCGGCGAGGGAGGCGCGGCTGGCCCTGGTGATTGACGATATCGGCCACAGCCTGCCCGCGTTGCGGGATTTCCTCGCCCTGGGCGTGCCGATGACCTTCTCGGTGCTGCCGGATCTGCCCCACTCCCGCGCCGCCGCGGAGCTGATCGCCGGCGCCCGCGGCGAGTACATCATCCATCTGCCCATGGAGCCCCAGGACTACCCGGTCCAGAACCCGGGGCCCAACCCGCTGCTGCTCGACCTGGGACTGCCGGAGACCCAGCGCCGCCTGCGGGCCTATCTGGAAGAATTGCCCGGCGCCATCGGAGCCAGCAACCACATGGGCTCGGCCTACACCTACGATCAGCCGCACATGGCCGTGGTGCAGGACGAATTGGCGCGGCGCAGCCTGCTGTTCCTCAACAGCAAGACCTCCGCCTCGCCCGTCCCGGCGGAGGTGGCCCAGCGGGGCGGCTACCGCTACCTGGAGCGCGACGTGTTCCTGGACAACGAGGTGAGCGAGGGGGCGATTGAGCGCGAGTTGCGCCACGCCGTCGGGCGCGCCCGGCGCAACGGCCATGCCATTGCCATCGGCCACCCCCACCCGGAGACCTACCGCGTCGTGCGGCGCGCCCTGGAATCCGGGGAGCTGGACGCCGTGAACCTCGTCAGCCTCTCCACGCTGCGGCCGTAGCCGCCGAGCGGCCACCGGCGGGCCACGCTGCGGCCTGCGTGCGGTCCCAGCCGTCCGTCAGCCCAGGCACGCCGTCCACTGGCCCCAGTTGGGCTGGAACTCCACCAGCACCACGATGCCGATCATGAGCAGGGTCGGCACCTCGTTGAGCACGCGGAAGGCGACCTCGGTGAGGGGGAGGGGCGCGGCCAGGAAGCGCTTGCGGTAGTGTCCCGCCGCCAAGTGCATCCCCACCAGCAGCGCCGCCAGCAGCAGCTTCGCGCTGAACCAGCCCTGGGAGAGCAGCGGGCAGGGCGTCAGCCAGATCATGCCCATGCCCGTCAGGGCCGCCGTCCACGCGGCCGGCACGGTGATCGCCTTCCACAGCCGCCGCTCCATCGTCCGGAACCGCTCCATCACGACCGCTTCGCTCTCCATGCGGTGGTACACATAGAGCCGAAACAGATAGAGCAGCCCGGCCATCCAGGAGATGACCGCCAGGATGTGGATGGTCTTCAGCAGCAGATAGGTCGAGGCCATGCAGGCTCAATGGAGGGGCGCCGAGGCGCGGTCGGTGTTGCCCCTTCCTACCCCAGGGAGCGGCCCGGGTGCAAGCGCGCGCTGGGCCGGCTGAGATCGTCAGGCGAAGCGGGAAGCGGATCCGCGGGCTTGGCGCGAGCCAGCGAAACCGCCGTCCCCGCAATCAGACTTAATATGGCCACTTCCAGTCCCGCACCTCCGGCAGATCCACGCCGTGCTCGGCGATGTACTGCCCGTGCTCGATCAGCTTGTCGCGCACGAATTGCTTGAGGTAGCCCAGCCGGGCGCCCAGCTTGGGGACGCGCTCCACCACGTCTTCCATCAGGTGGAAGCGGTCCAGGTCGTTGCGCACGACCATGTCGAAGGGCGTGGAGGTGCTGCCCTCCTCCTTGTAGCCGCGCACGTGGATGCGCTCCTGGTGGCTGCGGCGGTAGGTGAGGCGGTGGATCAGCCAGGGATAGCCGTGATAGGCGAAGATCACCGGCTTGTCCTTGGTGAACAGGGCGTCGAACTCCAGGTCGGAGAGCCCGTGCGGGTGCTCCCCCTTGGACTGAAGCGTCATCAGGTCCACCACGTTGACGACCCGCAGCTTGAGCTCGGGGACGTGCTGCCGCAGCAGGTCCACCGCGGCCAGGGTCTCCAGCGTGGGGACGTCCCCGGCGCAGCCCAGCACCGCGTCCGGCTCGGCGCCCTGGTCATTGCTGGCCCAGCCCCAGATGCCCACGCCCGCCGTGCAATGCTTCACGGCGGCGTCCATGTCCAGCCATTGCGGCTCCAGGTTCTTGCCCGCGACGATCACGTTGATGAAGTTGCGGCTGCGCAGGCAGTGGTCGGTCACGCTCAGCAGCGTGTTGGCGTCCGGGGGCAGGTACACGCGGATGATGTCGGCCTTCTTGTTCACCACGTGATCGATGAAGCCCGGATCCTGGTGGGAGAAGCCATTGTGATCCTGCCGCCAGACGTGGGAGGTGAGCAGGTAGTTGAGCGAGGCGATGGGCCGCCGCCAGGGGATGAGCTTGGTCACCTTGATCCACTTGGCGTGCTGGTTGAACATCGAATCCACGATGTGGATGAAGGCCTCGTAGCAGGAGAACAGCCCGTGCCGGCCGGTGAGCAGGTAGCCCTCCAGCCAGCCCTGGCAGGTGTGCTCGCTGAGGATTTCCATCACGCGCCCGTCGCGCGCCAAGTGGTCGTCCTCCGGCCGGATCTCCGCCATCCAGGCGCGGCCGGTCACCTCGAACAGCGCGCCCAGGCGGTTGGAGGCGGTCTCGTCGGGTCCCATTACCCGGAAGTTGCGGCTCTCCATATTGAGCTTCATCACGTCGCGCAGGAAGCTGCCCATCACGCGGGTCGGCTCGGCCTCCGTGCCGCCCGGCTTGGGCACCTTGATGGCGTAAGCGCGGAAGTCCGGCATGCGCAGGTCGCGCAGCAGGGCGCCGCCGTTGGCGTGGGGGTTGGCGCTCATGCGGCGCTCCCCCTGGGGCGCCAGTTCCGCGTATTCGGACTTGAGCGTGCCGTCGGCCTCGAACAGCTCCTCCGGCCGGTAGCTCTTCATCCATTGTTCCAGCAGCTTGACGTGCTTGGGTTTCTCCGCCATCTCGCCGAAGGGCACCTGGTGCGAGCGCCAGTAGTCCTCCGTCTTCTGCCCATCCACCTCCTTGGGGCCGGTCCAGCCCTTGGGGGTGCGCAGGACGATCATGGGCCAGCGGGGTCGCTTGGCGACGCCGGACGCGCGCGCCTCCCGCTGAATCTCCCGGATCTCCGCGGTCACCGCGTCCAGGGTGGCGGCGAGCCGCTGATGCACCTGTTCCGGATCGGAGCCCTCGACAAAATGCGGCTGGTAGCCGTAGCCGATGAACAGGCTCTCCAATTCCTCGTGGCTGATGCGCGCGAGGAGGGCCGGATTGGCGATCTTGTAGCCGTTCAGGTGCAGGATCGGCAGCACCGCCCCGTCCGTGATGGGGTTGAGGAATTTGTTGGAATGCCAGGAGGCCGCCAGCGGGCCG
>Ga0315281_10006233_pt1 | contig 16997 bp, 19 predicted proteins | sample YL17G07_0_MG_FD_204540 | JGI IMG/M metagenome (GOLD analysis project Ga0315281, IMG submission 204540) | Sediment microbial communities from Yellowstone Lake, YNP, Wyoming, USA - YL17G07_0 | ecosystem: Environmental > Aquatic > Freshwater > Lake > Sediment | place: USA: Wyoming | collected...
CGCCTCTTTTTTATCTACCGATAAGTCAATAAAGGAAAAATGTGGATATTCAAATTTATACCAAATACCAAAACACAAAAGTGCTATAAGAATAAATAAAACCCATTCTTTCGCGGATATCTTCACCCCGCACCTTCTCTCTTATTTAAGAAAAAACTCCCATTTAAGCTCGATTCTGTCCATAACCATTATTCTATAATTTATTTTAAATAAAATTTGAAAATAAAGAAGGTGCGGGGTTCATCCCCCGCACCTTTTAATTAGGATGTATCTTTAAAAATCCTTCTAAATCTTCAGGTAATTCAGAGTCAACCTTAACAATATTTTTTGTTATCGGATGGATAAATTCTAAAGATTGAGCATGAAGGCAAATTCTTTTTGCCTTAAGTTTGTAATCTTTCCTAAAAGCGAATTTTGTTTCGCCAACCAGCGGATGTCCGATATTCTTAAAGTGTATCCTGATTTGATTTTTGCGACCGGTCAAGGCGCGAGCTTGTGTAACCGTAAAATCTTTCCTTTTTTGGATAATTTTATATTGAGTAACCGCACTTCGACCTTCAATGGGCGAACTTATCTCGCCTTGCTCTTTAGGCAAAATTCCTTGCACAAAAGCAACGTACATCTTCTTGACTTTTTTATGTTTAAATTCTTCCATCATTTTCTTCTGGATAGATTTTCCCTTGGCATAGATAATTAACCCGGAAGTCTCTCTATCTAAACGATGACAAAGATGCAGGCGATATAATTTGCCTTTTTGGGCTAAATCTGCATTAAGAATACTGGTCAGTGTGCGTAATTCTTTTTTGGGCGTGGGGATGGTAAGTAATCCCGAGGGTTTATCCACGATTAAAAGCCAATCATCTTCATAGACAACGCCAATATTGCTTATTTTATATTTATAGTGGCTGTCCATTTACAGAATTCACAATCCTTATCTGCTAAATGAAGATAGATTGCTTAAGCGAAGGCGAGAGCTTTGGCATCTTAAATGAGTAGACAACTTATGGAGTCTAAATGGACGACTTAAATTATGACCTCGCTTAGACTATCTCAAGCATCCGGTCAATTGCTTTTTTGGCACGCAGCCGAATCTTATCCGAAACCCTTACTTCTTCTTTAAGTTCCTCTAACGCCCAAAAAATCTTTTCTTGGGTGGTGCGCTTCATATTCGGACAAACTGCCCCTTCGGAAGCAGGATAGAATTCTTTTGTCGGGTTATCTTTTTTAAGGCGATAAATAAGGCCAACCTCCGTGCCTACAATTATCTCCTTTGCTTCGGTCTCACGAGCAAACTGACACATTTTACTAGTAGAAAGCACGGCATCCGCTAAAGTCACCACCTGTGGCAGACATTCTGGATGCACCATGACCTTAGCAAAAGGATGGAATTTCTTTTCTCTCTTTATGTCTTCGGGTAATATCTTGATATGGGTGGGACAATAACCATTCCAAGAAATAAGTTTTCTTCCTGTTTGTTTGGAGGCATAATCTGCTAGATATTTATCGGGCACAAAGATAATCTCTTCTTTTCCGCCTCTGCCCAAGGCAGATGCGCCTCCGGCGCAAAAGGCGCCTGCCTGCCGGTCAGGCAGGGATCCGCCTAAGGCGGAATCCTTTACTAAAGCATTAACAACCGCAATGGCATTGGTCGAGGTACAACAAACATCTAATTCTGCCTTTACTTCTGCGGAAGTATTCACATAACCTACCGCTATTGCTTTGGGATGCTCTCTTTTTAATTTTCTCAACTGTTCAGCGGTAATCATATTAGCCATAGGACAGCCAGAATGGATATCGGGCATAATCACTTTTTTATCCGGGCAAAGAATAGAAGCGGTTTCAGCCATAAAATGTACGCCACAGAAAATAATCACTTTTGCTTCGGTTTTGGCAGCAATACGGCTTAATTCTAAAGAATCACCCCGAAAATCCGCTACATCCTGAACCTCCGGAAGTTGATAGTTATGCACCAAGATTATGGCACTACGCCTCTTCTTTAGTTCTTTAATCTTTTCTTCTAAATTCTTAAATTCTTTTTTCATCATATCAATCTCATCTAAGCACCGTTTGCAAATCTAAAGCGGTACCGTTTTTAAAACCAACCGGGTAACGCCCTGCTCTATCGGATGAGCAGGCGTACACTGTTGTGTAACTGTACCCTAGTCATTCTTATAAACACACTAAGCCAAAACTTCATTAATTATACCACCCCCCAATACCATATTTTTATCATAGAATACCGCGCTCTGGCCAGGGGTTATGGCGAACTGTGGCTTTCTAAAGCAAATCTTAATCTGATTCCCAAAAGGTATAACCTCTGCCGGGGCTTCTTTGTGATTATACCTTATTCTCACCTTAACAGCAATCTTCATTTTTAAGGGCTTAAGGATAAAATGCGGTTCCTTAATCCAAAATTCTTTATTATAGGCCTCCTCTTTTCTACCTACAACAATTATATTATTTCCAGGGTCTATCTTGGTTATATACAAAGGGTAACCTTTTGCTATGCCTAATCCCTGGCGCTGTCCAATGGTATAAAAGGCGATTCCCTGGTGTTGCCCCAATATATTACCGTACTTATCTATCACTGAGCCGGGCCTTATATCTGTGCTCATCCTTATTTTAGAAATCTGTGCTAATCTGTGGACCAAAAATCTGCGGTAATCTGCGCCAGGCAAGAAACATATTTCCTGGCTGGCTAATTTATCCGCCACCGCTAAACCAAATTTTTGAGCTAACTTTCTTACCTGGCTCTTTGTATAATTACCTAAAGGGAAGAGTGTATACTTAAGTTGGTTTTGACTCAAGCGATATAAAAAATAAGATTGATCTTTTAATCTATCCTTTGCCTTTTTGAGTAGATAGTATTGTGTATCGTGTATTGCGTATTGCGCCTTCCGAGCATAATGCCCCGTAGCTAAATACCCCGCCCCTAAAGAAAGTGCTTTCTTTAATAAGCTGCCGAATTTTAGATATTGATTACATCTTACACAAGGATTAGGAGTCCTGCCTAAAAGATATTCCTGGCAAAAATTTTTGATCACAAATTCCTCTAATTCTTTTTGCATATTCAAAACATAGTGCCTTATGCCTAATTTATGCGCTACCCTTCGGGCATCCTCTATTGCCTTTATGCTGCAACAATTCGGCTTCTTCTTCAAAGAATCGGCAAGATTTCCGCCGGAGGCGGATCCGCCATAGGCGGAAAAACATAGGGTTATGCCAATAACCTCATAACCCTGCTCTTTAAGAAGAGCGGCTGCAACAGAGGAATCTACGCCTCCACTCATGGCTACAACTACGCATTTCTTTTTCATGATTTAGTCTATTATAAATATAAGTACTTATCTCACAAAATAAAAAAAGGGATGTTCTCCACCCCTAAAGCAAAAGCGCACTGAAAAAGGCGCGCCCTTTACATTGGATTCAAAGGCATCCCTTAAAATAACTTTATTTTTTTTCACAAAACTTCATTAAGATTGCCAGCAAGAATGCGGTATTGGCAAGCACAATTAAACTTAGTGCCTTTACGCCTAATAATGCAAATGGCCGACCAAGAATAAATCGATAAATCCCAGCAATGCATAAGAAAAGTAACCCTATAATAATAAAAACCCTTTCCAAAATTTTCATCCTACACACCCCCTTTTATTGGCTAATTATACCACAGGTATTAAATTATATCAAAAAAAATAAAACTGGCGTTACCAGATAAATCTTAAACCTACTTCAGTCCATCTTCCTGGCTGAGAGATACCCTCTATTTCCTGGTATTCGACATTTAAGAGATTAGTAATTCCTAAGAAGATTTGAGAATGCCTGTTTAGCTGGTAAGAAAAATGGGTGTTTAAAAGAAACCAGCCATCGCGCTTTGGTTTCTTCTTATAGGTTAATCCTATACTCTGACCCCCAAAAGGCAGTTTTAAATTAAAAGTAGTATTAACCAGGTGTCGAATATAATTTGGGCCGTATTTATAAAGATAGTCGCGGTCATCTATACGTTTATTAATATAGGTATAATTGGAATCTAAAGCGAGATAATCGTTTATTTTTAATCTGAGGTAGTTCTCGACGCCAGCCACCTCGGCCTCAATAATATTTTCCGCCTGCCATTTAGCCTGGATAGGTGTACGTTTTGCCCAATCAATAAAATCTTCCTCATGTCTTAAGAAAAAGGTCGTCCCCCAAGATAATCCTTCTTTTTTATAATCAAAACCTAATTCATAATTTAATGACTTCTCACAAGATAACGCCGCATTCCCAGTTGTAGTAATGTCATCATAATAAAGTTCATGAAAAGTTGGGATGCGTATACTTCTGGATATGCCAAAATGCAATGAATATTCGCCAGAAACATTATATCTAAAGTTTAACGAACCGGCATAGGCTTGGCTGAAATCATCGTAGGCATCAATCCGAGTAGATAAACCCAAAAATAGTTTAGAAGTTAAGTCTTTACTGTTATCCATAAACATACTTTTATGGTTACGATTGTGTTTATCTAAAACTGTAGAGTTAATTCTTTCTTCGCCATATTCTAAACCCAAGCCGATTCTGCCCAAGATTTCAGTTTCCTTTTGAAAATAAATATTTGGGGTATATGCATCACTACGGTGATGATTAAGAGAGCGGCTGCGTATAAGCGTTTTATCCAACATAAACTTATCATAATGCCTGCGCCATAAGAAATTTGGCTTGATAATGAATCCTTCTTTATTTAAAGTAAAACCGGTGTTTAAAAAATATGTCCTGATCCACTCTTTGGAAGGATAGCCCAAGCCCGGTGTATAGAAATCATAAGCGCCGAATTCCTTTTCTAGATAACCCCAGCTAAGATCAAATGTTCCGTCGGGTATCTCTAAAGAAGACACTAAAGTAGTAATAAATTTCTTAAAATCCGTGTCTTCGGAAAAACCCGCGGATTCCTGGTCTTCTACAGAAAGTCTTACTCCCAAAGCATTTATTTTATCAGTGATACTAAAGAGGCTGGAGAAAGTCTTATATTGGCCTCCTTTTAATTCTAAAATCCCTTTTTTTTCTTGTGGTTTTTTCAGGATAATATTTATGGCACCACCAATTGCATCTGGACCAAACAACGAAGAACCCACACCAGGAATTACTTCTATTCTTTGGATATCCTCTCGGGTTAAAGGAAGATCGCAATTGTAATGTCCAAGCTTGGGGTCATTGACACGCTGACCATCAATTAGGACCAAAACACCCTGATAGGTTGAGCCCCGCAAAGAAAAATCTGTTTGAATGCCCGCCTTTAGCGAACGGCTCTGTAAATCTAAAGGCAGGTTGACTAATGCCTCAACGGGCGAGTTATAGGGAAAATTTCCTAAAGCATCGGATTCTATTGAATAAGAATTTATAAGGTGAACTTTACTTTTAGTAATAATGATGGGTTCTAAATCTAAAGGCAAATTCTCTTTACCAGAAAGAGGATTAAAACAACTAAATAGTATGATTATAAAAATTAACCCGCAACGTTTACCCTTTTGCATAGGCTTATTATAAAACGTAGCGGGTGATTGTCAACTAAGAATATATTTTTAGTTGACGTTGGTTACAATGTACCACATCTCCGGCAGTGACTTTTTGAATCAACCCAGAGTCCTTTCTGACCAAAAGTCCGCCATCGGCATCAATATCTACAGCTACTCCCTCAATATGCTGGCGGTAGCAAAATACCTTTATCCTCTTTCCTAAAGTAATATTGTAATCACGCCATTTCTCAATAACAGAATGAGCCCCCTCTCCTTGAAAGAATAAATAATTTTCTTCTATCTTACGCAGTATCTCTTTGAGCAACTCTATGCGGTTGATGCCTTCCTTTTTTTGTTCTTTCAAAGATGTGGCACCACTAACTAAGGCTCTTTTATCATTATTTACATTTAGACCAATACCGATAGCCACAAAACGTACCGCATCCATTTCGGCATTCAGTTCCGTTAATATACCGCCTAATTTCTTATGACGTATTAATATATCATTAGGCCATTTTATCTGCGCCTCTAATCCAGTTATATTTTTTATGGCCTCACAGATACTTACCGCGGAAAAAAGGGTAAGTATGGATGCCTGAAGAGGTAATATCTTTGGTCTTAAGATTAAGGATAAATATATACCTTTGTATTTGGGCGAAAACCAGCTTCTCCCTAATCTGCCTCTGCCCTTTGTCTGCGTTTCAGCTAAAACTAATGTGCCCTCGGGGGAACCTCTCATACCTAACTGAACGGAAACATCCATGGTTGAGGAAACCATATCAAAATAGTAAATCTTTTTCCCCACAAACTTGGTATTTAGGTGATAGGATATTTCCGAGGGGAATAATCTATCTGGGATAGATACCAAACGATATCCCAAATGCGGCACTGCCACAATATCATAACCCATATCTTTAAGTTCCTGGATATGTTTCCATAATGCCTGTCGGCTAACCCCTAAACGATGACTGATTTCTTCGCCAGAGACATAATCCTGTTTTCGCTTTAAGAAATCCAAAATTTTCTCTTGCATTAAATGAGCGCACAATTTATGGAGCGATAGCGAACATAAATCGTATGCGCGAATTTATCCCGAAGCCTATCCCGAAAATATCGTCCCCAGAAATCGCGAAGCGATTTCGGGGATTTAATCCCGGAGATTCTTCGAATCTCTCGGGAAAGAGATTTTCGGGATGCTTAGGCGAGGGATATAAAATTATCACTTTTTCTCGTAAAGCGGAGACATGGCGCGTAATTTCTCTGCGATTTTAGGAAGGTGTTCCAATAAGTAGGCGACATCTTCTTCTTTTGTCCATCTACCTAAACTAAGACGCAGGGACCCGTGGGCGATTTCTGGAGAAAGACCAATAGCTAATAATACATGAGAAGGCTCTAAAGAACTGGAAGTGCAGGCAGAACCGGTAGAGGCAGCAATCCCTAACATGTCTAAATTAAGCAGGACAGACTCGCCTTCAATATATTTTATAGAGAAGTTAATATTATTAGGAAGCCTCTGGGTGGGGTGACCGTTAAGATAGACCTCGGAGATACTCTTGGGAATTTCCTGGATTAATCTATCTCGCCAGGTTATTTGAAACTTTGCTTCCCCTTCCATCTTAACCTGGCATAACTCTATAGCCCTTCCTAAACCTACAATACCTGAGGTATTATGGGTGGAGGCACGCCTGCCTTTTTCTTGATCTCCGCCATGTAAAAATCTTTCTATGCGCGTTCCTTTTCTGATATATAAAGCACCTACACCTTTGGGGCCATAGAATTTATGCGCAGAAAGCGACAAGAGATCAACATTTAACTCATCTACGTTTACCGGGATATGTCCTACAGTTTGCACTGCGTCGGTATGAAAATAAATTCCTTTGCTTTTAGCGATTTCACCAATTTTCGCAATGGGCTGGATTGTACCAATCTCATTATTAGCGTGCATCACCGAGATTAAAATTGTTTTATCAGTAATTGCCTTTCTGATATCACCGGGGTCTACCAAGCCATATTTATCTACGCCGACATAAGTAACTTTAAAGCCTTTTTTTTCTAAAAATTTACAGGGTTCAGTTATAGCGTGGTGTTCAATAGCGGTAGTAATAATGTGATTGCCTTTCTTTTCTAAAGCATAAGCCACGCCTTCAATAGCGAAATTATCAGATTCTGTTCCGCCAGAGGTAAAAATAATCTCTTCGGGCTTGGCGCCTAAGAAGGAAGCGAGTTTCTCCCGGCTATCCTCAATTGCCTTTTTTGCCTCCTGGCCAAAAGCGTGAATGCTAGAAGGATTGCCAAACTTATCAAAAAAATACGGCTCCATTGCCTTAACTACTTCAGGGTCAGTAGGTGTAGTGGCGGCATAATCCAAATATATCCCCTTCATCTAATCACCTCATTTAAACTTCCGCTGCGATAACCTTCTAAATCAACCGTAACATAATTATAACCCAGTCTTTTTAATTTTTCTACAATCGAATTGCGCCTATGAATAAGCCTGGGGATGTCTTTTTTAAAAACCTCTATACGGCAAAGACCATTGTAGTGCCTGAATCTTACTTGTTTAAACCCCAGCTTCCTTAAACACATTTCCGCCTGATTTATCCGGCCTAATAATTTAGGAGTAATCCTTGTTCCATAAGGAATCCGGGAGGCAAGACAGGCAAGCGATGGCTTATCCCAAGTAATCAGCCCTAATCTTTTACTTAATTTACGGATATCCTCCTTACTTAAGCCTGCTTCTTGAAGCGGCGAGCGTATGCTAAACTCTTCTTTTGCAATATTTCCCGGGCGGAAATCTTTCTTGTCTGAAACATTGCTGGCATCGACCACAAAATTTAATTTAGATTTACGGGCAATATCTTTTAAACTGCTAAAAAGTTCTCTTTTGCAAAAATAACAACGGTTAAGGGGATTAGCAATAAACTTTTTATCTTTTAACTCCTGCGTTTTAATTATTTTGTGTCTTACGTCCAAATAATTAGCCATTTTTTTAGCAAAGGCTAGTTCTTGTGGTGGATACGTTGGTGAATCTGCAGTAACCGCTAAAACCTTATCTTCCGATGTGTCAGAAGCCACTTTTAAAAGCAAGGTGCTATCCACACCACCAGAATAGGCAACCAATACCGAACCCATTTTTTTTAATATGCTCTTTAATTTTTCTAATTTGTTCATTTTAAATGAGCCCCCCACCACTTTTTGAAAATGCACTTGAGATTAAGTCAAGAGGCAAATTTTGTTATCAAGCCTAAATTTTGAAACCCACGCCGTATACAAAAAGTGGTGGGGGGTAAGTTCGGGCTTATAAGTTATGTCGCCTGCATCTTCGATATATTGCTCCATAACTTATGCCCTCACTTAGAAATGCACTTCCATAGCGCGGGTAGGACAGACCTTAACGCAGAGTTCGCAGGCAATACATTTATTATCGTAAAAAAGAACCTTACGCGTATGAGGGTCAACTACTAAAGCAGCGGTGGGACATATAGGAACGCATACGCCACAATCCGTACACTTGGCTTCATTGCGGATGACATCCTGACTTAAAGGCTGAATCTTTACGCCACAGGACTGCAAATACTCAATCCCTTTATCAAAATTCTCTTTTTTCCCCAATAACTCCAAAACCATTAAGCCCTCTTCCTGGGGCGTGACATAGGCCTTTAAGATATTAAATTGTAGGTCATAGTCTTTCACTAATTTATAAACTATGGGCTGGTCAACGAGACGATGGGGAAAATGTAATACAATTCTCTTGGAAATCATCGCCTGCTCCTTTATACAATCGGTCTTTCTTTTAACGCTTTAAATGTATATCCGGACTCTACGCCCGGTATAGGTGCGACGGGTTCAGTCAAAAGAAAATCGCCTTTTTTAATCCGGGATTTTAATTCTTCCGCTATTTCCCGCGCCTTAGAATAACTCGATAAGTTTCCAGTAGGAACCTCTTTACCCTGCACCACAATCTTACCAGATTTTAATTGCGCGTAATTTACCTCGCCCAAGCTTTCAGAAATCATCTGGGGATAGCTTGTACTATAATCCACAATCTGGGTATAGATTTCTTCATCTTTAATCGCTGTATATTTAAGGATTTCTTCGTCTAATATAGGTATAGGAACACCAATGCCTACAGTTAAGGTCGCACCATACCCAAGCATACTTGTTCCTATTAACCACTCGGGTTTCATCTGTTTTAAATCCCCAATTACTGCCAGTGTCCCAGCGGGCGCTTGTGGTATACCATTATCTTTTCTTTTCACAGTAGGATTATGCTGGGTACCCTGCCAGGCAACATATCCGGTTCCTCCCCCTAAAAATATCTTTGTGCCAATGCCAATGGTTTTATAATAAGGGTCTTTTAAAAGCGGAGATAACTGACCAGCAGAGCAATAATTGGCATTACCTAATTTTGGTTTTAAAACCCCCATATAAGTGTAGATCATTTTATCGGATAAATTCACGGCCACATTATAATTCTGATAACAGTTTCTGATATTAAACAGCACCGCTTCATTTAAGTCTTTTAGATTAATCAGGGTTTCCAGTTTTTTGCGCGGATAACAATCTGTGCCATAGGCAGTAGCTTCTAAACGTATATCACGTCCCACCAATAATTCTTGAATTACATGGCCACCACCGTACTTAAATTCACCGGGGAAAACCTTATTGTGCGGATCATCTTCGGGTATGGCGGTCGCACCTAAATAAATATCTACCGCGGCAAAACCACAGTAGGCTGGGACATCATTAAGTTTACAAGTACCGCCGCCTAATTTTATCCTAGGCTTAGAATGGCCGATATTAAAATAAGCCCCTGATGAGCACATCGGGCCAAAGGTTCCAGTGGTAACTACATCTACCTCTTGCGCTGCATATTTGGCGCCTTTTTTACGCACAAGGTCAATAATCTCCTCTGCCGTAACCACTACCACTCCACCTTTTTTAATTTTTTCGTTTATCTCTTTAATTGTCCGCATCTCTAATCAACTCTGATCAACTCGCTTTCGTTATTATCGTTATTTTCGTTATAACGAGCTAAACGAGCATAACGAATTATATGGCAATAACTTCCTTTATCCCAGGCACCTCTTTCTTCAATAATTTTTCAATGCCCATCTTTAAGGTCATCTGGCTCATGGGACAACAACCGCAGGTACCAGTAAGTTTTAGTTTTACTACACCCTTGTCAGTAACTTCTACCAAATCCACATTGCCACCATCAGCCATAAGCATGGGTCGAATCTTCTCTAATGCCTTTTCTACTTTCTCCTTCATACGCACCTCGCTTATCGGGAAAACAATTCTGTACTTAGATATCGCTCACCTGTGTCAGGTAATACCACCACTATAAGCTTTCCTTTATTTTCTTTTCTTTTCGCTACTTCTAAAGCCGCAAAAGTAGCTGCGCCTGAAGAAATACCCGCTAAAATTCCCTCTTCTCTGGCCAGTCTCCTTGCGGTTTCTATTGCCTCTTCATTAGAGACCTGAATTATCTCATCAATAATCTTTCGGTTGAGAACCTCAGGGACAAAACCTGCCCCAATTCCTTGAATCTTATGCGGGCCGGATTTACCTCCTGATAAAACCGCCGAATTCGTGGGTTCAACGGCAATGGCGCGAAATGTAGGTTTCTTTCTTTTAATCACCTCGGCTACACCTGTAATTGTACCACCGGTTCCTACGCCTGCAACTAAAATATCTACCTTACCATCTGTATCCTCCCAAATTTCTCTGGCTGTAGTACGACGATGGACCTCTGAATTGGCCGGATTTTTAAACTGTTGGGGTAAAAAAAAGCGCTTATCTGTTTTGGCTAACTCTTCTGCCTTTTTGACCGCACCCGACATACCTTCGCTTCCTGGAGTTAAAATAATTTCCGCACCGAAGCAAGATAAAAGTTGACGGCGTTCAATACTCATTGTCTCAGGCATCGTCAAAACTAATTTATATCCTTTTACAGCGCAGACAAAAGCCAGCGCAATTCCGGTATTGCCTGAGGTCGGCTCTAAAATTATGGTATCTTTTTTTATCTTGCCTGCTTTCTCTGCCGCCTCAATCATACTTAAACCAATTCTATCCTTAACTGAAGAGCAGGGGTTGTAAAATTCTAATTTAGCCGCCACAATAGCAACGCACCCCTTCGTTATACGGTTTAAACGCACTAAAGGAGTATTGCCAATGAGCTCGGTAATGTTTTTAGCGATTTTTGACATTTAAATATAAGCTCCTTTAAGAATAAATTATACTATAATAAACTCTTTTTTATTATAACACCACTGCCTTCAAATTGCCACAGTTTTTAGGCGCACACATTTCTTTAGGCGCACTTATGCAATAATTTTGAGGGCTTCCTTTATGGGTTGGCCTTTATATATTCCTAATTTGCGAGCGGGAAAACTACAGGAATGCACTGTCGCATTGAGGGCTTCTTTAATCTTGGATACTCCAACTATTTTTACGGCTACGTCTTTAAATTTCTCTGCTACCGTTAAGTTCAAATAACCGCACATTACATAACCTTTTCTTCCTCTAAAAAGAATGAGGTTCTTGCTTTGCAGTTTTACTAAAATCGCCTCAATATAATTTTTACCTACTTTTATTTTTTATAGTTTAACACTATGCCCCAATCAAAATCAGGATACCCAAACCCAAAAAAATAATAGCCATGGACAATTTTACTGTGGCCATATGTTTCTTGATGAAGTTAGAGAATCCTTCGGAAGTAGTTCCTAAAAGAGCAAATAAAAGAACTATCAATAAAGGAACGATGAACATAAGATTATAGAGCAATAAGTAGCTTAATGCGCGCAATCTCAAGGAAGCATCTTTTAAAACAAAGGCAATCGTGGGGAGATATAACTGGCCAGTGCAAACAGCTTCAAGAAGAGAAACTAAAAAACCCGTAATAAAGGCACTCATAATTAACTTGAAAAAATGCTTCTGAGATGTGGTCTCGGCCTTTCCTTCCTTTGTTTTCCTATAATGCAGCCCGATAATCGCATGGATGCGACTTTTGATTGCGGGTGGCAATTGTAGAATCATGCCTTCGGTTTTTCCGCTTTTTATAAATAACCATAAATCATAAAGAGCAAAGATGCTGAGGATAAAACAAAAAATAGCGATTAGATAATAGATGATTTTGGTAACGATATAAAATTGACGCAGGCTGTAAAGAAAACGAAATATTCCCAAACCAACCAAGATATAAGTCAAAAATACGGCGAATATAAAAGCTAAGCCTATAACGATTAACTCTCTCTTTTTGTAGCCCTGAAAAGCCAAAAAAGAGATAAAGAATACAATGACCGTAAAGGCGCAGGGGTTTATACCATCAATTAGCCCGGCAACAATTATGGCCAAGATACCAAAAGATAAAAAATGCTTAACCAAATTTATGCCCAGTAATTTGTCTATTTTTTCAAATTTTCCTTTTTCTAAAGTGTCGACTATTATATTTCTTAGTCCTTCTTTTATCGGGTCATATCCTACCAAAATCGTTCCTTCGATAAAAACCGTGGGTATACCCGTATCGTAAGATTTATACTTTTCTTTTAAAGAGAGCATTAGTTTATAATTATTAATATCTGCGATATCCAAGTACTCGATAATAATTTTATCGAAAAACTCTTTTTCAATGGCTGGCATCACTTCATGCTTTGTCTTCTGACAGGCATGGCAACCTTGAGAATAAAAAAATAATAGCCGGGGGAAAAGCCGGGGGCCCTGAGATTGTTCTTTGGCGAATAAAGAAGGGATGTTTGCTAAAAAAAGGATTAAGATTAAGAAACCAAAAATAATTCTTTTCTTCATTTTATTATATCATAACCCCAATGCCTGCTTTATTCTCTCCTTATCAAACCCAACAATAATTTCACCCTCAATATCCAGCATCGGCACGCCCATTTGGCCTGTTTTTTGAATCATCTCATCAGCTGCCTCTTGATTACCAGAAACATCCACATCCTCAAATATAACATTATTTTCTTTTAAAAATTGCTTTGCCCGGATACACCAGGGACAAGTAGAGGTACTGTAAACTTTAACTTTTTTATCCATAATTCCCTCCACTTAAAGATTGGCTTTTAATTCCGAGAGTTGCTTTAAGTGTCCTTGTTCTTGCGCAATAATTTCGTCAATTATTTTTTGGTCATAACTAGGCGCTACCTTCTTCATTCCTTCATAAAAAACAACGGAGTCTTTTTCAGTACCTATGCCCATATCGATAGCTTCCTTATCGCTCTTCATTTTATTGGCTATGTCCTTACCTTTATCTTTCTGTGTGAATACACTCTCACTGGCTAAGGCATTCATATAAGCAAAGTACTGCTCAACATCTAATCCTTGTGGTTCGTATTTTTCTGTCTTATCTAATAGCTTTTGAAAAACCGTAATATGTTTTCCCTCTTGTTCAGCCAGATACTGAAATATATCCTGGGTTTTATGGCTCTTTGCTTGCGTAGCTAAAACACTGTAAAAATCCCTACCGTTTTTCTCAATTTGAATCCCAATTTCTAATACTTCGCTGGCCGCAAATATGTTTCCCATAATTACACCTCCGGTCTTAAATGATGCGGCGTAAGGTCAACTACTTCTTCCACCTCCATTACAATCATATATGCGGGTTTAGGAAAAAGCGCTTCAGGATGCCGCGGATGCCCTTTTTCTTCGCGCATATTCTTAATCACCCTTTGGGTAATTCTACTAGTAATCCTATCTTCCCAGGCTTTGATAATCTGAGGCTTGAGTTTTTCTTTTGCTATTAAGCTTGCTCTTCCTTTTAAACAATAACCTTTAAACTTATGTTCATCCACTGCCGTAATGCTCATATGAGGATTATGTCTTAAATTTTCATAAGTTTTTTGCAGATAAAGGTCTAATAAATAAACTTTGCCGCTTTTATTTATCTTAACTATACCCTTACAAGCATTATGCGGCCGGCTGTCTTTATCAATGGTAGTAATAACTGTAAAACCTTGGTTCTGAAAAAATTGGATGATTTCTTCAGTTAACTTTGGCATTAAATTTCTGTCTCGGCAATCCAACGGCCATGCAGATTACAATTTTCTAAGGCGGTGAGCTTACCAGAAGTTACCTTCAAGTGTATTCCCAAAACCGGATTGAGTTTCTCTGGGCTAAGATGATAACGCCCGATAAAATTATAATCGTGATAAAAGTCAATATACATTATATAATGTTTGGTTTCCATTACATGAAGTATCTGGCCAATCTTAATGTTGGCATCGACGCAACCGGGACCCACCAATCCACACTGTCTCTTTCCGCCATGGGCGGATCCGCCTCCGGCGGAAATTTCAATTACCGGTATATGCTTCTTCTCTAAGTCATTAAGGTTTGCTGGGTCAGTAGGTTTCTTGATTGCATTTGGGTCAAGTTTAAAGGCCTGTTTCAACGCGCCGCATACCGGACAGGCATCAGGCGCCTGACCAAAAGCTATATATCCACACTTTCCACAGACAAAAGTCTCCATTATTTTCCTCCTTAATGAGCAGACAACTTACGGAGCCACAGTCTACTTCAAGCGACGTAAGTTGTAGCCCTGACGCATGGCGCCAAGGGCGTCTGCGAATTAATCCCGAAGTCTACACCAAAAATTTCTTGAGAAATTTTTGGTGTGCTTAGACGAGGGATATGGGTTATCAACCTTTTATTATTTTGGCAAACTCCTTACCGTATTCATAACAATGCTTAATTTCCGAATCATCCGGAACATATTTGACCTCTAAACCTGACTGAGCGATCGCAATACCTGCTTCTTTAAGAATATTTTCTATCTCTTTTACTGCCCCTGCGGACCAGCCATAAGAACCAAATACGCAAGCAATTCTATTTTTGGGCTTAAGGCCTTTCAGGAATTCTAAAAATCCGGCAATAGTAGGCAGCATTTCATTATCGTGAGTAGACGAGCCAATGATAAAACCCTGGGCATCTAACATTTCTTTAACTACTTCTGTACGGTCAGATATGTTAATATCAAAAAGTTTTACATTTATTCCTGCATCGCTTATTCCTTCCACTATCTTTCTAGCCATCTTCTCAGTGGCGCCCCACATTGTTTCATAGATAACTACAGCCTTGGGCAAGGTTACATTCTTTGCCCAAGATACATACGCATTAACTATCTTCATTGGTTCTTTGCGCCAAATAATGCCATGGCTGGGCGCAATCATCTTTATGGGAATATTCTCCGCCGTAGGCGGATCTGCCTTCGGCAGAATCTTTTGTATCTCTTCAATCTTTTTTAAAATAAGCGGACTTAACGGCCAAAGGATATTGGCATAATATTTTGTGGCCTCATCCATAAGCGCGGCTTGGTCAACTTCATCATCAAACCTCTGGCTGGTAGCATAGTGCTGACCAAAGGCATCATTAGGCAAAAGTAACGCTTCTTCAGGACAATAAGTAAACATACTATCTGGCCAATGAATCATCGGCGCTTCAATAAAGGTTAAACTTCTCTTGCCTAACTTTAATTTATCTCCGGTTTTTAGTACCTGAAAATCCCAATTGCCATAGTAATGCTTATATAAACCCTCTTTACATTTTTCTGTACCTAAAACTTTTGCTTTAGGACATAATTTCATTACCTCAGGGAGCGCTCCAGAATGGTCTGTCTCTACATGATTGGCAATAACATAGTCTATCTTATCCAAGGCAATGATCTGCTTGATATTTTCAATAAGTTCATCGGCAAATGGCCCATAAACTGTATCCACCAGGGTAACCTTATCATCTAAGATTAGATAAGCATTATATGTAGTTCCCCTTTGGGTGGCATAGGTGTGCCCATGAAAAGTGCGCACATTCCAATCTACGGCACCTACCCAATAGATATCTGGTAATACTTTTAGCGCAGACATGACAATTCCTCCTTAATAGCCCTGGAAATTTTCTGTGATAATATTCGCTTGGGATACAACTAGTTCTTCTGTAAGTATCTTTTTCATTGCCTCTACCATCGCCGGTGGACCGCAAAGATAAAATTTTCTTTCCTTGTAATCAAAAATTTCTTCTTTGATAATCTGGCTATTAATACGGCCTGTTCTGCCTTGGAAGCCTACCGCCGGTTCAGAAAGCACATGCACAACCTTTAATTTAGGATATTGCTTCTGCATATCGTCAAAATCTTCTCTAAAGGCAATATCGTTAATAGTACGATTAGCATAGATAAGGACTATATCTATACCCGATTGGTTATCGACGACATACTTGCATATACTTCTTATAGGCGTAATCCCGATTCCTCCGGAAAGAAAAGCAATCTTAGAATAATTATCTTGAATGACAAAATTACCAAAAGGATATTTTATTATTACTGTATCACCCGCTTTCAGGCTATCTAATGTCTTAGAAAACTCGCTTTCTGTAATCTTCTTGGTAAATTCAAGATAATTTTTTTCCGTAGGAGAGCTGGATATGGACAAGTATCTTTTTAATTCCGGATTGGTTTTAAACGCAACCTGCAGGAACTGACCTGCCTTAAAGCCTGTG
>Ga0315281_10006234_pt1 | contig 16996 bp, 17 predicted proteins | sample YL17G07_0_MG_FD_204540 | JGI IMG/M metagenome (GOLD analysis project Ga0315281, IMG submission 204540) | Sediment microbial communities from Yellowstone Lake, YNP, Wyoming, USA - YL17G07_0 | ecosystem: Environmental > Aquatic > Freshwater > Lake > Sediment | place: USA: Wyoming | collected...
AGAATAAGGTTTGCCCATCCATGCTGGCCTCCATCCCAGCCAGCATGTTGAATCAGAACCATCCTGATTTGGGAATCCCAAATCGATTCAGCCTAAACTCATCCCGCTCTAGTGGGTCCAAGCCTCGCGTCGCTTGAACGCAAAATTGTCGGCATAGGCGATGACGCGCCGCTCCGGCGGCTTCGCATCGAACAGCTGATAAGCGATGCCGTGGCGCTCGCAGTAGGCGATGGCCGCGTCCTTCTCGTCGAATCGCAACCGCAACTGCTGACGCATGTCGCCCGAGGACGTCCAGCCCATCAGCGGCTCGACCGTGCGCGGCTCCTCCAGCTCAAATTCAACCACCCAAACCTTGGTCCGGGCGAAACCGGATTGGGTGGCGCTCTTTGCCGGCTGATAGATCCGTGCGGTCATGGCTTTATTTCCTACCATCTGCCGATGAGATCATTATGAATATCGCGGTTTTCTGGTCGGGGCAGCAGGATTCGAACCTGCGACCTTCTGGTCCCAAACCAGACGCGCTACCAGACTGCGCTATGCCCCGCCGAAAACCGGTGCGGCAGGCGCCGCCGGGGTTCGATACACGCTTCCCCCCAGGCCAGCAAGCCGCGTTCACCGGCCGCTAAAAATGGGATGGGCGACGCGGTCGCCCGGCGCGATCCCGAGCTTGCGGGCGGTCCCGCCGATGACCTCAAGCACCGCCCGTACCGGCCCGCCGGACGAAATAATCCGGGTCGAAAGCGGTTCGGTATTCTCGGCGATGCGCAGGATACGGCCGTCGCCCCGGATGAACAGCATATCGAGCGAGATATAGGTGTTCTGCATCCACATCGAAACGTCCTGCTCGCGTTGGAAATCGAACAGCATGCCCCGGCCTTCCGCCAGTTCCTTGCGGAACATCAACCCGCGGCCGCGATCGGCATCGTTATCAGCGAGTTCGACGGCAAAACCATGAACCCCGGTCTTGCTGGCAATCTCGAGACTATGCGGATCTGCCGCCTGGGCGGGGCCGGCCGCAGCCAGCAGCCAACCTAGTAAAGCGATTGCTGTGCAAATTAGGGGGATTGCCAGTTTGCGCATGCGCCCGCCTTTACGCGGGCAAATGCAAGCCGGCAATGGGAAATTCGCCTAGTGCGAGGCCAGCCCGATCGGTCCGCCGTCGGGCCGTACTTCGGCCGCCATCAGCCCCTTTGGCCCTGGCCCGAAGCGCACCAGCACGGTCTGACCCGGCCGCAGCTCAGCGATGCCGTAACGGCGAAGCGTTTCCATATGCACGAAAATGTCGGGTGTGCCTTCACCGCGGGTGAGAAAGCCGAAACCGCGCAGCCGGTTGAACCATTTCACCTGGGCGCGTTCGAGACCGCTGGTCGGCGTCACCGTAACGTGAGTGCGGGGCGGCGGCATCTGCGCCGGATGCACCGCTGTCGATTCATCCATCGACAGGATCCGGAACGCCTGCAGCCCCTTCGGGCGCTGTTGTACTTCGCAAACCACCCGGGCGCCTTCATAGGCGGTTTGGAAACCATCGCGGCGCAGGCAGGTCACGTGCAGCAGCACGTCCGGCATGCCATTGTCCGGAATGATGAAACCGAAACCTTTCGAGACGTCAAACCACTTGATGACGCCCGCCATCTCAATGAGATCGACCGCCGTTTCGTCGCCGAATTCGCCGGCCGTCGTCGGTCCGAGATTTGCCCCAAGCATTTTTGATTCGATCCCGTCCGAGGCCATAACGTCGCGCGCCGCTGTTTGTCTGGCGCCTCTTCAAGGGCGCTTCACCGAATCTGTGAAACAAAGATAACACCCGCCCAACCGCCGCAAAGAGCAAAATAGGCTTGCACACAGGTCTATACACAGCGCCAGCCCTTGCGAATCAGTGGGCGATGAAGGAGGCGAGTGCATCGCCGATGTCCTGACGGACGACCAGATCGGCGATCGCATCAAACTCGGTCGGCTCACGGTTGATGATAACGAGCGCGGCACCATTGCGTTTCGCCATCACGGGAAATCCGGCCGCCGGCCAGACCACCAGCGACGAGCCGATGGCGAGAAACAGGTCGCAAGCCAGGCTCAAATCTTCCGCGCGGCGCATCGCATCGACCGGCATCGATTGCCCGAACGACACCGTCGCAGTCTTGATGTGGCCGCCACAACCCGGACAATCCGGCGCGCGATTGCCGGCGGCGGAGAACGCCTCCTTCACCCATGACAACTCGTAGCGAGCGGCGCATTCCAGACACAAGGCATAGGTTGTATTGCCGTGCAATTCGACAACATCGCCCAGTGCGATGCCTGATACCTGATGAAGATTGTCAATGTTCTGCGTGATCAGTGCCGGCACTTTGCCGGCGCGATAGAGGCTTGCAAGCGCCAGATGGCCGCGCCCCGGTTTCGCCTTGGCGAAACTGTCTTCCATGGCGAAACGCCGCCGCCAGGCTTCGTCCCGCATCTCCTGGCTCGCCAGAAAGGCGTCAAATGGGATCGGCTGGTTCTTGGTCCATAGTCCGCCAGGCGAGCGGAAATCGGGTATTCCGCATTCGGTGGAAATTCCAGCTCCGGTGAACGGAACGATGACCTCCGCCCCCTCCAGCAACTCGCGCAGACGGGCCACCGCCGTATCGAGATCAGATGCAATCACTATTATATAATCTCCAGCCCAAGCCCCGGGAGGCATTTACCATGCGATATCTGCACACCATGCTGCGCGTGCGCAATCTCGACGCCGCGCTGGATTTTTATTGTAACAAGCTTGGGCTGATGGAAGTTCGCCGGCGGGTGGACGAAAAAAACCGCTATACGCTGGTATTTCTGGCAGGATCGGAAGACGAAAATCTGGTAAATGAAAGCAGGAAGCAAGGCCGCGACGCGCCGCTGCTCGAACTCACCTTCAACTGGGACAGCGAAGACTATGGCGAAGCGCGGTACTTCGGCCATCTCGCCTACGAGGTAGCCGATATTTATGCGACCTGCGACCGGCTCATGAAGGCTGGCATCACCATCAACCGCCCGCCCCGCGATGGCGTTATGGCCTTCGTGCGCTCGCCCGACAGGCACTCGATCGAATTGCTGCAAAAGGGCGCGGCGCTGCCACCGCAGGAACCGTGGAAATCGATGCCCAACACCGGCAAATGGTAACCCAAAACCGGTATCCGCTCGCTTGCCGCTGCCCCGGAAGCTCTTTATATCTCGCCGCTCAGAGCGCGGTCAGCAAAAGCGGAAACCGGTTTTGCGTCCGATCGTGCTCTATTTATTGATTTGCGCGCTGTCCGGGCGGCTAACCGGTACTCTCTTAGCCTGGCAACGCGCGTGCGCCCTTCGTCTAGCGGTCCAGGACGCCGCCCTTTCACGGCGGAAACACGGGTTCGATTCCCGTAGGGCGCGCCAATTTGCCACGGCTGACAATCCGCGACATGGCAGCCATGCGCTCATAACGCGCATTGTTTTGTCGCATTTCACGCAAAAATTATCAGCCGGATGACCCATCACGTGATAATCTTCGATTGCCCTGCGTATGGTCCCTCGGGAGCGTCAGGCCATGATCAACAGCAAAAACCTGGTTTCGATCCTGCGACGCGACGTGTCGTTTATTTGGCATGCGATGATCGCCGTGGTGTTCATCGGTTTTGTCAGCCTAGCGATAGCGGCGGCGCTGCTCGATCTGATCGCAATCCGCCACTGAGCACCCGACGGTCAGCCCACCCGTGGCGGGTAGAAATGACGCCGGCCGTTGAAATCCTCAATCCGATAGTATTGCTGCCCGTTGGCACCCGCGCGCTCAAGATAGTTCGGGCCGATCGGCGATTTGCCGTGGCCACCGGGAATGTCGAGCACATAGGCCGGCTGGCATAGCCCGGACAAACGCCCGCGCAGGGTGCGCATCAATTCCTGACCACTGGCAATGTCGGCGCGCAGATGCGCCGTGCCCGGCGCCAAATCGGCGTGGTGGAGATAATACGGCTTGATCCGGCATTCGACCAAGGCGCGCATGAGTTCGCCGAGCGTTTGTTCTTTATCATTGACGCCGGCAAGCAGCACCGACTGACCGAGCAAAGGAACCCCGGCATCGGCCATGCGCGCGCAGGCGGCGCGGGCGGCGGCCGTGAGCTCGCGGGCATGATTGACGTGGACCGCGACATAAACCGCCTTGCCCTTCGTCTTCATCGCCCGCACCAACTCGGCGGTGACGCGCGCGGGATCGGCCACCGGAACGCGGGTGTGGATACGAATGATCTTGACGTGATCGATCGCGGCCAGCGTTGTCATGATCGCGCGCAAGCGCCGGGGCGAGAGCACCAGCGGGTCGCCGCCGGTCAGGATCACTTCCCAGATTTCTCGGTGGTCGCGGATATAGCCGAGCGCGGCATCAAGCGCGGCCTTCGACAAGGCATTGGGCTTGCTCGGCCCGATCATTTCGCGGCGAAAACAAAAGCGGCAATAGACCGCGCAGACATGCACCAATTTGAGCAGAACGCGGTCCGGATAACGATGAACGATACCTTCCACCGGGCTGTGCGCGTCATCGCCGATCGGATCGCCGTTCTCTTCGGGTCGAATATCGAGTTCGGCCGTTGTGGGAACGAATTGCCGCGCGATCGGATCGTTATCGTCGCCCGGATCAATCAGAACCGCCAGCGCAGGAGGAATCGTGACCGCGTAGCGCGCTGCCACTTTCTCCAATGCGGCCATCCGTTCAGATGGCATGACGCCGTGCTCGCCGAGTGCCGCTGGCGTACGAAGCGTGACGGGTCTCATGGTTCCCTCTTTATCCGTTATCCGTTTGCCGGACGCATTGGTTCGGCGACCGTTGTCCATAGCACTTGCTCGATACGCTGCGCGCCGGTCGCCAGCATCACCAGCCGGTCGAAGCCGAGCGCGATCCCGCTCGCCGGCGGCATGCACGCCAGCGCGGCGAGAAAATCATCGTCAATCGGATAATGCTCACCGTGAATGCGTTGCTTTTCGTCCATGGCGGCGGCAAACCGCTGGCGCTGTTCGGTCGCGTCGGTCAACTCACCGAAGGCATTGGCCAGCTCGACCCCGCAGGCATAAAGCTCGAACCGCTCGGCGACGCGGGGATCGCCGGGCTTCTGCCGCGCCAGCGCCGCCTGCGGCAGCGGATACTCATAAAGAATGGTCGCCCGATCATTGCCGAGATGCGGCTCGACGCGTTCGGCCAGCACGCGGCTGAAAATGTCGGACCAGCTGTCGTCACCGGCACTGCGCACACCGGCCGTGTTGGCGGCGACGGCGAGCTTTTCCCGATCGCCGGTTCCGTTCGCTAGCGTCGCCAGCAGGTCAATGCCGGCGTAACGCGAAAATGCCTCGGCTAGCGTGAGCCGGCTCGGCGCGGCGAATGGATCGATCGTCCGGCCGCGGAAGGAAAATCGTGCCGTTCCGGCCGCCCGTGCCGCCGCCGCCAGCAGTGCCGCGCAATCCCCCATCAGCGTCTCGTAGGATTCGTTCGCGCGGTACCACTCAAGCAAGGTAAATTCCGGATGATGCAGCGCGCCGCGCTCGCGGTTGCGGAACACCCGGGCGAAATCGAAGATCCGCGGCTCGCCCGCGGCCAACAGCTTTTTGCAGGAAAATTCCGGCGAGGTCCGCAGAAAAATCCTCGCCCGCTCATCCGCTGGTCCGATCAGTTCGGTGGCGAAGGCGTGCAGATGGGTCTCATTGCCCGGGGAAAGCTGCAGGATCGCGGTTTCGACTTCGATAAAATCCTGCGTGGCAAACCAGCCCCGCAATGCAGCCGCAATACGCCCGCGCGCCAGCAGGAATGGCCGGCGGTCGGCGTGCACGGTGGGCGCCCAGGCGGGCGAGGAGCCGTTCGACACTGTTCACCTCAGACAAAATGCGACACGGAAATGCTGGCATCCGGCCGCAAGATCGGTATGGTGCGGCCCGAAACCGCCCGCCATTCAAGGATTGTCCTCGTGAAAGTCATCGCCAGTTCGCTCCGCAAAGGCAATATCGTCGATCTCGACGGCAAGCTCTATGTCGTCCTCAACGCCGAAAATTTCCATCCCGGCAAGGGCACACCCACCACCCAGGTCGATATGCGCCGGATTTCCGACGGCGTGAAGACCCAGATGCGCTACAAGACCACCGATCAGGTCGAACGCGCCCATGTCGAGGACGTCGAATATTCCTACCTCTACCAGGACGGCGACGGCTTCCACTTCATGAATGACGAAACCTTCGACCAGGTGGCGCTGCCGGCCGACATCATCGGCGACCAGGCGGTCTACCTGCAGGAAAACATGAAGGTAAAGCTAAGCATGCACGAAGGCATGGCGGTCGCCATCGAGTTGCCGCAGAAGATCACCCTCGAAATCCTGGAAACCGAACCCGCCATGAAGGGGCAGACCGCATCGGGATCGTTCAAGCCAGCGAAGCTCTCGAATGGCGTCCGCACCATGGTTCCCACCCATATTGTTCCCGGCGCCCGCGTGGTGGTGATGACCGCCGACGGCTCCTATGTCGAGCGCGCCAAGGATTGAGCGGGACACCCGCACACGGCATCGGCCGGCTTTCTCACCTCAGACACCGCCGTTTTGTGAGCATCCTCTTGCGACACTCGATCGCCTGCGCCAACATTACATCAGCGCTTCGCCCTTGGCACAGCGGCGCAAGGCGCGATAGTTTCCCCGCAAGCGGAGCCGAGGGGGAGTCTTTGGTGGCGGCGCTGAATCGTTCAATAATTGTGCTGGTTGCGTTGCTTTATATCGGCCCTGCCACGGCGCAGGACATGCAAAGCCCGCGCGTCACCCTGTCGAAAATCGACTGGGACGCGGCGGCAAAGTCGGTACCTGGCACTAGCGCCGGCACACCCGGCGACGTCTTTGCCGCCTTGAACAAGGCGCTCGCCCCGCGTTTTCCCGGCATCGAAAAAAGCACGGTGCCGGTGCTGCTGCCGATCGATCTTGCCGCTTATCGCAAGGACCATGACGCCGGCAAGCCGGAAGCCGCGACGTCGAACAAATATTTCGGCGATTTCTATCCGTCGAAATTCTTTCTCGCGGGGCCGGCCGGTTACGACGCCACTTTCTGGATCAACACGAAAGAAGCCGGGTTGAAGTTAAATTTTCCGAAGCCGGTCGAGGTTGAAATCGGCGGCGCGGCCTATGTCTACGATCTCGACAACCCGAACCACCAGGAAGTATTCCCGCCGCCAAAAGGGCTGGAGGAAAAATTCCCCGGCATGAAGCGAATCTTGCGCGAAAATCATGTTCGCTACGTATTCGAGCGTTTCGGCGTGCCTTACGTGGTGTCGATCCAGTGTTACGACCATCGTTCGTCGCGTAAGATTTTGACTTGCCGCGAGGCCGATCAAATTGCGTCGCGTTTTCTCGACCGGCTGCAGACCGCGGGCGGCACGCCGACGCCGAACCTGCCGGAACCGAAGGTCGACTTGAGCCGGCCGCAAGCAAAATCACCCGATTTCACCTATTACGGCCCGGGCGACCTCATTCCCAATTCCGGCTGGAAGAAAATGCCGGGCCGCGTGGACTACACCGTCTACGCGCGTATTCGATTCCCGTTTGCCAACGCGCCGGCCTACATCAAATCGCAATCGTTCCTGCACTGGGGCGATTGCTACCGGACCGGACATGTGGGGCGGCTCGGCCGCAAGAACTCGCACTATCATTGCAAGGTCAACGACAAGCCGCTGGTGTTCAACGAAGCGGCGGCGGAAAACTGGACCTATCCCTGGCGCGACAATTTCTGCGAGATGCGCGACTTTCTGGTCGGCCAGTGTCCAGGCGGTTACGGCCACCAGGGCCAGGACATGCGGCCGTCGAATTGCGTGCTGTTCAACGAAGGCTCCGACCGCTGCCTGCCCTATCAGCACACCATCGCCGCCGTGCATGACGGCCCGATCTGGCGCACGGCCGGAAACCTTGCCGCCTATATCGTGCTGAACAACGTAAACGAGCACGTCCGCTTTCGCTACCTGCACATGAATCCAAAGATCATGGATGAGGATGGCCTAGTCAGTGGCCGCTACGTCTCGGAGGGCGAGATCCTCGGCAAAGTCGCGACCTGGGGCGATTCCGAAAACGGCACGTCCTATCATCTGCATTTCAATATGCAGGTGTTCACCAAGGTCGGCTGGGTCTGGGTCAATCCCTATATGACGCTGGTCGCCGCCTATGAGCGGATGATCGGCGGGCGCGGCGTTGAGATCAAACCGGGCGACCCGGCACCGCCGGTTCCCGACAAACCGCCAATGATCGTGCAGCCGCCGCCGAGCGAGCCTGCCGCGGTCAAGGAAGCAGGCAAAGCTGAAAAACCCGCCGCCGAGCAGCAAAAGCCGAAAAAGAAGCGTCATGTGCGCCACAAGCGAAAGCGCAAGAGTCAGACCGAAGAGTGAGCGGTTCCCGGAGTCGCAAATTTTTGTTGTTAGTCATTCCGGCAATCTATGGCTTCACCCAATTGTTTGCGCGCGAGCAGCGCCTATGATGCCGCCATGACACTAATCCCCAACAGCGAACGCCCTGTCCCTTCCCTGCTCAGCCGACGCAGGTGCCTCAGCGCCGCACTTGGCGCGGCAAGTTTGGTTTTGGGCGGCAACGCGCTGGCCAAACCGGCGCGCTCTGGATTTTCCGATTGGGTGGAAGCGTTCCGTCCCCGCGCAATCCGGCGCGGCATTTCGGAAAAGACCTATACCCGCGTGATGAGCGCGGTCACGCCCGATACCAGCGTTTACGCGCTCGACCGCTCGCAGCCGGAATTCACCGAGCAACTCTGGCAATATATCAACCGGCGCTGCTCGGAATGGCGGGTCACCACCGGCAAGCAACGCGCGCGTGAATACTCCGATCTGCTCGGACGCATCGAGCGCGACTATGGCGTCGATCGCTTTGTCCTGCTCGGCCTGTGGGGGATGGAATCCTCTTTCGGCGACGTGGTGGCCAATCCGAAATATATGCGCCCGGTCATTCCGGCGCTGGCGGCGCTGGCCTGGGGCGAAGCGCGGCGGCGCGTTTATTGGGAGCAGGAACTGCTCAATGCGCTGGTCATTATCGATCGCGGCTGGTCGCAACCCGCCGACATGATCGGCTCCTGGGCCGGCGCCATGGGGCATACTCAGTGGATGCCCGAGGTCTGGCTCAATATGGGCGTCGACTACGACCGCGATGGCCGCGTCTCGCCGTTCGGCAAGCCGGATGACTCGCTGGCCGGCACCGCGCGCTATCTGCTTGAGCGCGGACGTTACCGGCGCGGCGAGGCCTGGGGCTGCGAAGTCAAACTGCCGGCATCGCTGGCGCGCCTGGCCGACAACCGCACGTCGCGCAGTTACGCCAAATGGCATGCGTTGGGCCTGGCGCGAGCCGATAGCGCGCCGTTCGAGCGGCCGGAGGACCTCGCCAAACTGTGGCTGCCGGTCAAGGGCGGGCCGGCTTTTCTGGTTGGCCAGAACTTCTTTGCGGCGCGTTCCTACAATCCCTCGTCAAGCTATACGCTTGCGCTCGTCCATCTCGGCGATTTGATCCGCGGCGACGGCCATTTCCGCCAGCAATTCCCCGGCGGCGAACGGCCGCCGACGCTGGAAGAAGTGAAGGAAATCCAGCGCCTACTTACCGAGCAAGGTTTCAAAACCGACGGCATCGATGGCCGCACCGGCAGCGACACCGTTGCCGCGATCCGCGCCTTCCAAAAAAAGGCCGGAATGGAGCCGGCGGACGGCTATGCCGGGCTGAAGGTTTTGGCACGGTTGCGTCAGGGGGCATGATCCGGTTGGATGCCGCCCACCGCCCGTTTGGCGGGCGAATAAGGGCCGGCCGATGACCAGTTCCCGACACGACAGTGCAAAAAAGCCGCCGGCGCCCGCTTTGCCGATTTCGTCGATCGACCGTCCAGCCCCCGCCGGGGTGAATGCCGCCGGCTTTGGCAGCGACGTGGTCGCGGACGCGTTGCGTGCGCTCGATATCCCTTATATCGCGCTCAATCCCGGCGCGAGCTATCGCGGCCTGCACGACAGCCTGGTGAATTACCTCGGCAATGAGCGGCCGCAGATGCTGCTCTGCCTGCACGAGGAAAGCGCGATCGCGATCGCGCACGGCTACGCCAAAGTGACCGGCAAGGCGATGGCGGCGGCGGTGCATTCCAATGTCGGACTGATGCACGCCACCATGGCGATTTTCAACGCCTGGTGCGACCGCATGCCGATGGTGGTGCTGGGCGCCACCGGACCGGTCGATGCGGTCAAACGCCGGCCGTGGATCGACTGGATCCATACCGCCAGCGATCAGGGCGCGCTGGTGCGCGGCTACACCAAATGGGACGACCAGCCGGCTTCGCCCGCCGCAGCGCATGAGGCGGTGCTGCGCGCGAACTGGATCGCCAACACCGCGCCGAAGGGGCCGACTTACGTCAATCTCGACGCCGGCATGCAGGAAGCAAAACTCACCGAGCCGTTTGCGCCAGTCGATGCGCAACGCTTTATGCCGCAGGTTTTAAATGCGGCGCCGGTCGATATGGTGGCCAAGGCCGCCGCTTTACTGCGCGCGGCGAAACGGCCGTTGATCCTCGCCGGCCGCGTCTCGCGCAGCCTCGATGCGTGGAACGCACGCATCGCCCTGGCCGAACGGCTCAATGCCCGGGTGGTAACCGATCTGAAAGTAGGCGCGGCCTTTCCCACCGATCACGCGCTACACGCCGGCGTGCCCGGCATGATCGGACTAGTGCCGGAAGCCGCAAAAGCGATCCGCGACGCCGACGTGATCCTCAGTCTCGATTGGGTCGATGTTGCCGGCACGCTCAAACAAACCGGCGCGACGGAGGCAAAGATTATCCAGATCTCGATCGACCATCATCTGCACAATGGCTGGAGCCTCGACTATCAAGGCTTGCCGCCGGTCGACGTTTTCATGGCCTGCGAGCCGGATAGCGCCGTGCCGGCGCTGATCGCCGCGCTCGGACCCGCAAAGCCGCCCGAAGTTGCGACGGCAAAACCGGCTGCCGAATTCAAACCCGCCGGTGACGCGCTCACGGTCGATCATCTGGCGGCGGCGCTGCGGCGCGCGGTCGGCGATCGGCCCACCTCCCTCACCCATGTTTCGTTGTCGTGGAACGGCGCGAGCTGGCCATTTCACCATCCGCTTGATTATCTCGGCTCCGACGGCGGCGGCGGAGTTGGCGGCGGGCCGGGAATTTCGGTCGGCGCCGCGCTGGCGCTCAAGGGCTCAGGGCGGCTGCCGGTCGCGGTCTGCGGCGACGGCGATTTTCTCATGGCGGCAACGGCGCTCTGGACCGCGGTACATTACCACATTCCGCTGCTGATCGTGGTCGCCAACAATCGCTCTTTTTTCAACGACGAACTGCATCAGGAGCGGGTCGCCCGCATGCGCAATCGTCCGGTCGAAAATCGCTGGGTCGGTCAGCGCATATCCGAACCCGATATCGACATCGCCGCGCTCGCCCGCGCCCAAGGCGCGCAAGGCTTTGGGCCGGTGAATGCAGTTGCCGATCTACCGACAATTTTCGCGCAGGCGATCGCCGCGGTCGAAGCCGGCGCGGTCGCGGTCGTTGATGTGTGGGTTGAGCCGGGCTACTCTGCCGCCATGACCGCCGCCATGACCCCGAAGAGCGAATAGGCCGAGCCATGTCCGCGACCGGAAAACCGATGGAAGGGCGCGAGGCCAATCCGGCCGACGCCATTCTCGTGGCCGATGACATTGTGGTCCGGTTTGAGACGCCGGAAGGCCCTGTCATTGCGGTCGACAACATCTCCCTCACCGTCGCGGCCGGCGAGTTTCTCTCGGTGATCGGCCCATCGGGTTGCGGAAAATCGACTTTGTTCAATGTGATCGGCGGGTTGCTGAGCAATCACCAGGGTCGCGTGACGGTCGCCGGCGAGACCATCTCCGGCCCGCACAAATCCATCGGCATGGTGTTCCAAGAGGAATCGACATTTCCGTGGCGCACCGTGCTCGACAATGTCGCCTTCCCGCTCGAACTCGTCGGCATGCCGAAAGCCCAGCGCGGCGAACGCGCGCGGCATTTCATTGCGCTGGTCGGCCTTGACGGCTTTGAAAACCGCTATCCGGGCGAACTTTCGGGCGGCATGCGTCAGCGCGTGTCGCTGGCCCGCACGCTCGCCTCCGAGCCGAAGATTTTGCTGATGGATGAGCCGTTCGCGGCACTCGACGAACAGACCCGCCTGCTGCTCGGCGACAAGGTTCTACAGATCCAGCAGCAGCTAAAGCAGACCACGCTGTTGATCACCCACAACATTACCGAAGCGGTGCAGATGTCCGACCGCGTCTTGGTGATGACCTATCGGCCTGGCAAGGTGAAGCGCGTCGTCGATATCAAGCTGCCGCGCCCGCGCACCTCGGAGGTTGTCGGCAGCGATCTGTTCGGCCGCTATGTCGCGCAGATCTGGAGCGACCTGCGCGAGGAAGCCAGCCGCGGCATGCGGGACGAGGAAGCCCACGCGCTGCAGGAGCCGCCATCGTGAGCGCGCCGGCCTATTCGCATCGCCTGCTCGCCCCCCCTGTCGTCGGCTTGGGCGCTCTGATTTTGTTCTTTCTGGCGGTCGAGGCGCTCATTCGAGGCGGCGTCATCAATCGTTTCATCGTGCCGCCGCCGTCCGAAATCATCGCCAGCTTCGAGCGGGTGATCGTCGAAGAGGATATTTTAAACCGCTTTCTGCTCACCGCCACCGAATGCCTGACCGCCGGCGTGATGCTCACGGTCTGCGGTGTGACCGGTGGCGTGTTGATGCAGCGCTACCAGCTGTTGCAACGGGCTTGCGAGACCTGGGTCGCCGCTATGGCGTCGGCGCCGATCGTGCTGATGTATCCGTTGTTTATGGTGATCTTCGGCCGCAGCGCCTGGACCATCATCATGATCGGTTTCATCGCCGCGCTGCCGCCGGTTATTCTGAAGACCATTGAGGGGATTTCCGGAACCCGCCGTGTGCTGATCAATGTCGGCCGCAGCTTCAACCTCACCCCACGGCAACTGTTCTGGAAAATCCAGTTCCCGGCGGCGCTGCCGACTATTTTCGTCGGCATTCGGCTCGGGCTTATTTTCGCGCTGATCAATGTCGTCGGGGTCGAGTTCCTGATCAATTTCGGCGGACTCGGTCAGCTCATCAACGAGCTTGCCGAGCGCTATGACCTCGCCGGAACTTATGCCGCGATCTGTTTCGTGATCCTGGTCAGCGTGCTGTTTTTTATGTCTTTGGAAAAGGCCGAGCGATGGCTGCGACCGGTCGACTGAGGCAAAAGACCGCGCCGGCATGGCCGAGTAGTGCGGTCACGATGGTGCGCATCGCGATCGTGCTGGTGGCATTGTTGACCTGGGAGGGGCTCGCCCGCTCCGGCTGGCTTTACCGCGACGTGGTGCCTTCGCTGATCGCGATCGGCCGGGCGGTCATCGATCTGCTATCGAGCGGTGAATATTACTTCAATCTCGGCGTCACGGCCGGAGAAATCGGGGTTGCACTGACCCTTGGCGGATTGTCGGGGCTCGTGGTCGGCATTGCGCTCGGCGCCAACCGCTATTTGTCCAAGGCATTCGAATCCTATCTTTATTATCTTGGCCCGACGCCAAAGATCATCTTCTTCCCAATCATGATCATGTGGTTCGGGGTTGGCCCGGGCTCCAAGATCGCGCTCGGCACCCTGTCATGCTTTTTCCCGATCGCGCTGAGCGTAGCCGCCGGCATGCGACAGATCGATAAGGTGCTGATCCGCGTCGGCAAAAGCTTTCAGGCCAACACGGCGCAAATGGTGACGAAGATCTATCTGCCGGCCATGCGTCATCCGATCATCAACGGTGTACGCATCGGCTTCGGCGTGGCGTTGATCGGCACGTTGCTGGCCGAAACCAAATTGTCGAACAAAGGCATCGGCTATATGATCATTCAAGCCTATGCGATATTCGACATGCCGCGCATGTATGCCATGCTGATCGTTCTTTTCGTTCTGGCGATCGGCGTCAACGCCCTGATAGGCCGTTTCGGCGGCCTCGACACCATCAAACACCGCTAAAGAAATTCATCGGGAGGATTATAAAGTGAAATATATCCAAATCGTAGCCGGCGCCATCGCAACGGCCGCAGTTCTTGGCGCGGCAATGCCCGCTTCCGCCGACGATCTGGTGAAGTTGACCATCGGCCAGCGCGGCAACTGGGATACTGCGATCGCGCATCTCGGCGATAAGGCCGGCATTTTCAAGAAACACGGGCTGCAGCTCGAAATGATCTACACCTCCGGCAGCGGCGAAACCCTGCAGCCGGTAATCTCCGGCAGCGTCGATCTGGGATTGGCCGTGGGCACGTTGGGCGCCATGGCGGCCTATTCCAAGGGCGCGCCGGTGCGTATCGTCGGCGCCCAGGCCACCGGCGCCGCCGATTATTGGTATGCCAAGAACCCCGCGATCAAGACGCTCAAGGATGCCGATGGCAAGACCATCGCCTTTTCCAGCAACGGCTCTTCGACCCAAAGTATCGTTCGCGCCTTTATCACCGAGTTCAAGTTGACCGCCAAGCCGCAGGCGACCGGCAATCCGGCCGCCACCCTCACCGCCGTCATGACCGATCAGGTCGACGTCGGCTGGGCGTCGCCGCCGTTCGGCATCAAGGAGATGGAGGAAGGCAAGACTCATCTGGTGGCCCGCGCCACCGACGCCACGCTGGTTCGCGGCCAGACCATTCGCGTAATGGTGGCTAATGCCGATCTGCTGACCAAGCGCAAGGACGTGTTCGAGCGCTTCATGCGGGCCTATCGTGAATCGATCGACTACATGTATTCGGACAATCCGCAGGTCATCAAAGACTACGCCGAATTCGTGAAGGTGCCGGAAGCGATGGCCAAGCGCGTGCGCGACGAGTTCTTCCCGAAAAGCCTGGTCGATCCCGACGCGATCCACGGGCTCGATACGCTGATCCCTGAGGCGGTGACGCTGAAATTCATCCCCAAGGAGCTAACCAAGGAGCAAATCGCCGAGTTGATCCAGATTCCGCCGCGCAAGTGATGGTCGTCAAGCCGCAACCTACAACAATGGGCGAATGACATGACCACGGCTGTCTCCCCGCCCGCGGCATCCGCGCAAACGTTGGTGCTGCCAAAACATCGCGGGGCCTATTACGGCGGCGCCTGGCATCAGCCGAAGTCCGGCCGTTTCGTGGACAACATCAATCCCGGTAGCGGCCTCTCGCTCGGCCAGGTCGCCGAATCCGGCGCCGCCGATATCGACGCGGCGGTGGCGGCGGCGAAAACCGCCTTCAAGGAATGGCGGCGGGTGCTGCCGCTCGAGCGCGCGAAAATCCTGCGGCAGATTGCCGCGATCCTGCGACAGAATGCCAACGAGCTCGCCATGATCGATGCCGCCGACTGCGGCAATCCGGTGCGCGAGATGGTCAGCGACGCCATGGTGGCCGCCGCGCAAATGGAGTTTTTCGCCGGCTTTGTCACCGAGATGAAAGGCTCGTCGATCCCGATGGGACCGGATGTGGTCAATTTCTCGGTGCGCGAACCGCTCGGTGTCGTCGGCCGCATCATCCCGTTCAATCATCCGTTCATGTTCTGCGCCGGAAAATCCGCCGCTCCCCTCGCCGCCGGCAATACCGTGGTGGTGAAGCCGCCGGAACAGGCGCCGCTGTCCTCGCTGCGCCTGGCCGAACTGATCGGCGGGCTGCTGCCGCCCGGTGTGTTCAATGTGGTCCCTGGCGGGCGCGAGGCCGGCCAGCGGCTCGCCGGCCATCCCGACGTGGCGATGATCGCGCTGATCGGCAGCGTGCCGACCGGACGGGCGGTGATGAAAGCCGCCTCCGACACGGTCAAGCGCACCATGCTCGAGCTCGGCGGCAAGAACGCGCTGATCGCCTATCCCGACGCCGATCCCGACGAAGTGGCCGGCGCCGTCATCGGGGGGATGAATTTCACCTGGTGCGGCCAGTCCTGCGGCTCCACCAGCCGCGCCTTCGTCCATGAAACAATCCACGACGCGGTGGTCGAACGGATCAAGGCGCGCATCGGCCATTTCAAGCCCGGCCTGCCGACCGATCCGGCCACCACCATGGGCGCAATCATTTCCAAACGGCAATACGACCGCGTGGTGGAGTTTATCGATTCCGCCAAGAAAGAAGGAGCGCGCCTCATCGCCGGCGGCGGCCCGCCGGCCGACCCGGCGCTGGCCAAGGGCTTTTTCATCGAGCCGACGGTGTTTGCCGATGTCAGCACGACCATGCGGATCGCGCGCGAAGAGATTTTCGGCCCCGTGCTGGCAGTGCTCAAATGGAACGACGAGGCGAAGATGCTCGCCGACGTCAATGCGGTCGAATACGGACTGAGCGCCTCGATCTGGACCAACGACCTCACCACAGCGCACCGCACCGCCATGGCGGTCGAAGCGGGTTATGTCTGGATCAACGAAGTCGGAAAACATTTTCTCGGCGCGCCGTTCGGCGGCTACAAGCAATCCGGCCTTGGCCGGGAGGAATGTTTCGAGGAGATGCTGAGCTTCACGCAGGAGAAAAACATCCACGTGAAGCTCAAACCGGCGAAAACTTAAACGGCCGGCGGCTGGAATCCGGCCTTCGCCCATTGCGCGCGATGGGTCGGATCGGTCAGGTATTTGAGGAATTGCATGGCCGGTTCCGCCGCCGCGCTGGCGGTGGTGACGGCTGCACCATAGACGATGGTGAGCTGCAGCGCCGCCGGCAGCGGTCCGGCCACGGCCAAGCCTGCGATATTGACGATTTCGCTGGTCGGATAAATCCCAAGATCGGCCTCGCCGGTGGCAACCAGTTGCACGCCGCCGTCGAGGGCCGGCCGGTGAATAATCTTGCTCTTCATGGCAGCGGCGATAGCAAGCTGCTCGATCAGCTTGCCCATATGGGTGCCGCTGGGCGTGGCGCCGGGCGTGGCATGCACCACCGCGCGGGCATCGAGCAGCGTCTGGCGGAATTTCTCCGGTGTTGAAATATCAAGCTTCGGCGCTCCTTCGCGGACCACCACGCTGATGCCGACCAGGCCCA
>Ga0315281_10006235_pt1 | contig 16992 bp, 12 predicted proteins | sample YL17G07_0_MG_FD_204540 | JGI IMG/M metagenome (GOLD analysis project Ga0315281, IMG submission 204540) | Sediment microbial communities from Yellowstone Lake, YNP, Wyoming, USA - YL17G07_0 | ecosystem: Environmental > Aquatic > Freshwater > Lake > Sediment | place: USA: Wyoming | collected...
CTGACCCGCGGAGTCCTTCTCCGCGCCGGCCGGCGCACCCGCCGGGTTCGGACTCGCCGAATCGGCCGGCGAACTCGCCGGGCCCGGCGACCCGGTCGCCGGACCTGACGCTTCGGCCGCGGTCGCTTTGCCTTTCTCCGCTTGCGCTTCATCGGCCCCCCATCTTACCCCGGTTACAGGCCATTGCGGAGCACTCTAATATCCATCCGCTGCCTGCAGAGGCCGTTGCCGGTTTCGCAACGGCCTCTACGGCTTTCCCAGCGGGATCTCGAGCCGGTGCGTGTACGTCGAGAACTCGCGGTAAGGCTCCACCGTGGCCGAGAGCGGGAGGAGCGGGGCGTCCCCCCGGATCACGGCGATCGCGAGGATGTTGTCGTCCCCCCCGTACTTGAGGTACGGATCGGCCAGGTAGTACCCGGCGCGGCGCGTGGCGCGGGAGTGGTCGCCTATCCTGACGCCGTTCAGGAAGATCCGGGCGTCGTGCCGGCAGTCCAGGACGAGCTTCCAGACGACGTTCCAGCCCGGGGCGGCCGCAAGCGAGAACGGCGTGCGGAACCAGACCACGGGCCCGGCGGTCCCCGTGCGCGTGAACGCGGCCGGCAGGGCGGAGCCGGCCTTCCAGTCGGTCCAGTCCGCGCCTTCGCCGCGCTCCCAGCCGCGCACGAGCCGGGGCGCGAACTCCCATCCCTCGATCGATCTCGGGCCCGAGCCGCCGGATTCGGAAACCGCCGCGGCGGACCCGGCCACCACGGCGGCGTCCGGCGGACTCCACCGGGCCACGAGGTTGGCGCGTGCGAGCCCCTTCGCCGCCTCCAGTTCCGGTCCCGCTTCCGGCCGGCCCCGGTTCTCGAGCAGGATCTCGATCGAGTTCCCGCCCTTCCTCGCGACGCGGGCCAGCAGGACGGTCCCGGACCGGCCGCTCCCCGGGAGCTCGGGGACGAGGACGCCGTTGACCAGGACCAGGCGCGGGTCGTCGCCGTAGAACCCGAGGTCCAGCGCCTCCTCGCCCCGCCACTCGAACCGGGCGCGGTAGCGGAAGAACCCGTTCGCGTCGTGGCCGAGCTCGCCCAGCGCGACGAGCTTCCGGACCGGCGTCCAATCCTCTCCGTCCCCGGGCCGCTCGGCCGCGACGCGGAAGGAGTCGAGCCGGACCGGCGGGAACGGGAGCGGCCGGGTCCAGAACGGGATCTCGACGAGCCGGGTCGCGGACTCCGGCATCAGCGCCCGGAGGACCGACCGGCCGGGCAGGGCGTCGACCTCGACCGAGAGGTTGCCCCCGCGCTCGTCATGGCCGCGCAGGAAGTAGCCGCCGGTGGAGACGATGGCGGGTCCGCGCGAGGTGTCCACGATCCAGGTCCGGGCAGCCCGGGCGCGCGGCTGGCCCCATACGACGATCCCGCGGGGAAGGACCTTGAGCCTTCCGTCGGCGCCCCAGGAGACGGTCGCGTTCACGGGTTCATTGTCCAGCCGGGCGCTGACCGGCCACGGCCCCGGCCCGTCGGCGAGCAGGAGCACCCGGCGGCCGCCCTGCCGGACTATTCCCTGGACCCGGGCGCCGCACCGGTCGATCGCGAGCCCCTCGGCCTCGGCCCCCGCGACCAGGATCGCGGCTTCCCGGGGTCCCAACGCGACCTCGACCGGCTTGCCGCCCGGGGCGCTGACCCGCGCGGTCACGGTGCGGTTCGTCTCGTTGCGGGCGAAGAGGAAGCGCGCCGGGCCCGCCGCGGTGCACCGGACGGACACCGAGCGCGTGTCGCTCCGCCCGCCCTCTTCGGGCGCGGCGCGCACGAGGAGGGCTCCATACGTGCCGAGGAAGTCGCCGAGAAGCTTCGCCGCGTCCCAGCCCTCCGCCAGCCCGCCCGCCTCCGTGACGGGCGCCGCCTCGTCGGTCAGGGCCGCCGCGCCGGAGCCGATGGCGGTCTTCGCCAGGGCGTCGCCGCCCCCGGCGAGCACGGCCCGGGCCGGCGCGTCGGGCTGGTCGTGCCGCAGTTCGGCCAGTCCCCTTTCGACCGCGGCCGGGCCGTCCCCGGCGCCGAACGCGCACGCGTCGATCATGCGCCGCATCTTCCCGTCCGACCGGTCGCGGACCACGCGCGTCCGGGAGGTGATGATGGGCACCGTGATGTCGCGGCCAAGCGCCGCGTCCACGAGCACCCCCATGTACCGCTTCATCTCCTCGCCCGGCGGACCCGCGAGATCGTAGTCGCTCTCGAGCTGGACCAGGACGACGGGCCCGCCCTCGGTGAACTGGCGCGGAGCGACCGAGGAAAGCACGATCTTGAGCCAGCGCTTGGACCACTTCGCGCAGGCGGGGGAGCCGGTCCGCCATCCGATGTCGCGGCCCGCGAGCCAGGACGGAAACCCCCCCGCGTCCCACCCCGTGTCGATGAACGGACCCGCGCGGATGACGGCGAGCAGGCCCAGCCGCCCGGCGAGGTCGATCCACTCCTCGATGTCCCCGGGATCCTGGCGCCCCTCTTCCGGCTCGACCCGGTTCCAGGGCACCGCGGTCTCGACCGCGTTGTACCCCGCGAGCTTGACCCTCTGCATCCGGTCCTCCCACAGCGCCCGCGGGCACCGGAAATAGTGGAACACGGCCGAACGGATAAGGACGGGCTGGCCTTTCAGGAGGAACGACCGGGCGTCGTATCCGACCGCGGGCGCCTCGGCTCTTGCCGGCCGGGCGGCGGGGGCCGCGGTCGCCAGCAGGAGCATGGCGGATGCGATGGCGGAGGACCGGACGGACATCGTGCCATTGTACGGGACTCGCCGCCGGCCGAGGGAATGGGCTAGGATGGGCCATGGCCGCAAAGCGCGGGAACGTGCTGAGCGCGTCGAACATGCGCCGGGAATCCCTCCCGGCGACCCGGCGGCTCATGATCCTGGGGGCGCATCCGGACGACTGCGAGTGGATGGGAGGCGGGCTCGCGGCGCTGTGCATCCGGGCGGGGTGGACGGTCCGGTTCGTCTCGGCCACGAACGGCGACGCGGGGCACCACGAGATGGCGCCCCGGGCGCTCGCGGCCCGGCGCCGGATCGAGGCGCGGCGGGCGGCGGCCGTGATCGGGGCGAAGGCCGACACGCTCGGCGAGCACGACGGCCGGCTCTTCGTGAACGACCGCACGACGGAGAAAGCCGTGAGCGCGATCCGGCGGTTCGACCCCGATATCCTCATCGCGCACCGCGTGACCGAGTACCACCGCGACCACCGGTACGCGGCCCAGCTCGTCCTCGACGCCTCCTTCGTCCTCCAGGTCCCGCTCGTCTATCCCAAAGTCCCCGCGCCCCGGCGCGTGCCCGTCATCTTCTATGCCTGCGACTTCTTCACCGAGGGGACGCCGTTCCGCGCGGATTTCATCGTGGACGTTACCGACGTTCTCGAAACGAGAACTCACATGCTGCTCGAGCACGTCTCCCAGTTCCAGGAGTGGATCCCGTGGCTGAACGGGAACCGGTCCGCGGGGCGCCGCAGTCCCGCGACCGACCTCGAGGACATCTCGCGCGGGCTCGAGCACCGGCCCCGCGCGATCGCCCTGCGCTACGCGGCGATGCTGAAGCGCAAGTACCGCCGCAAGGTGGGGGCGGCGGAGGCCTTCATGCTCAGCGAGTACGGCCGCCGCGCCTCCGCGTCCGACCTCGCGAAGCTCCTGCCGTGGTAGGGACGCCCTCCCCGTCGCCGCTGACCGCGCGCGCGGTCACGATCGGGCTCTTCCTCGCGGTCGGGATCAACCTCGTCATGCTCTACAACGACTACTACCTGCGCAACACGCCCCTGATCCTGAATCACATGCCGACGGCGGGGATGGCCGTCTTGATCGCGCTCGTCGGATTGAACATGCTTCTCCGCCGGTGGCCCGGCGCCGCGTTCACCTCCGGCGAGATGCTCCTGATATGGAGCATGGTCGCGATGGGGGGCGGGATCGGGGCCACCGGGTTCGCCCGGTGCATCATCGGGTTCCTGGCGTCGCCCGCGTACATGGCGACGCCGTCGAACGAGTACATGGAGTACCTGGTGAAGCCCCTGCCGGCGTGGGCGGTCGTGAGCAAGGACCCCGACTCGACGGCCCTGCGCTGGTACTTCGAGGGGCTCCCGCGCGGGGGACACATCCCCTGGAGCGCGTGGGCGGTCCCGCTCACGGTCTGGATCGGGTTCTACGTCGCCATGTACGCGGTCATGTTCGCGTTCACCTCCCTGCTCTACCGGCAGTGGGCCGAGCGCGAGCGGCTCACGTTCCCGATCGTCTTCGCCCCGATCGAGATGGCGGCGGCTCCCCGTCCGGGCCGGCTCGTGAACGACTTCCTCGGAAACCGGGTCACCTGGCTGGGCGCCGCGATCCCGATCCTGGTATTCGCCTGGAACGGCACGAAATCCTACGTACCGGCGCTGCCCGAGATTCCCCTGCACTTCGGCACCTGGGGGTGGTTCCCCGACCGGCCGTGGAGCGAGTTCAACCTGGAGATGGCGCACGTATACTTCGCGATCATCGGGCTCGCGTTCCTGCTGACGACCGAGGTCAGCTTCTCGCTCTGGTTCTTCTTCATCGCCTACCATCTCTCCTTCGTCTACGTCGCGTGGCTGGGGGCGGCCGGGCAGGGGTTCTACAGCGATTGGAGACAGAAGGTGGGCACCCTCGAGTGCGCGGGCGGCATCCTGGCCATGGGAGTCTTCCTGATGTGGATCGCGCGCGCCGCCCTGCGGGCGTGGTGGGGAAGGGCGAAGTCCGGCGAGGATGTCCCCGAGGAGGACCTGATGCCGCCGCGGCTCACGCTCGTCCTGCTCGCGGGCGGGTTCGCGGCCCTCGTCCTCTTCGTCTGGGCGCACGGGGCGCAGTGGTGGGCGGCCCTGCTCGGGATGGTCCTCTTCGTCTGCGTGATCCTCTTCCTGACCCGGCTCGTCGTCGAGGCTGGCATGCTCCTCGTGGGCGTCGAGGCGATCGGGTACGAGTTCCTGCACAACGTCTTCCCGGCGAAGTGGCTTACGGCGGGGACGCTCACGACCTACGTCCAGCTCCGCGGCGGGGTCATGAGCGACCTGCGCGAACTGCTCATGCCCTACCTGATGAACGGGATCCGGCTCTGCGCTTCCACGGGCAGGCACGGGCGCAAGGTTCTCGCCGTCTTCGCGGTGACGGTGGCCGTCTCCGTCTTCGCGGCCTGCTACGGCCGGATCACGACCTGCTACAAGTACGGCGCGGCGGGGGGGGACGAGGCCTACAACCGCGGCTGGCAGTCCAACGTCTACACGGACGTCACCAGCCGGCTTAAGAACCCGCCGTCGTTCCAGTGGGTCACGGTGGGATCCGTGAACGCGATCCCGGCGGGCCTCGCCCATGTCCTGACCGGGGCCGGCCTGACGGGATTCATGCTCTTCATGCGGGCCAAGTTCCTGTGGTGGCCGCTCAACCCGATCGGGTACCTGGTCTGCGGGAGCTGGCCCATCACCGAGATCTGGTTCTCGGTCTTCCTGGGCTGGTGTTTCAAGGCCGGGATCATGACCTTCGGGGGCGCCAAGACCTACCGGCTCGTGCTCCCGTTCTTTCTCGGCCTGGTCGTGGGCCAGGCGATCATCTCGACCTTCTGGACGATCGTCTCGCTCTTCACCGGGATTCCCGGTATTCTCATGATGCCGAATTAGGGGAGGAACAGATGCTGGAGCTCGAAGGAAGGAAGTTCGGGGCGGACGACGCGGGGGCGTGGAGCGGGCCGCAACAGCAGGCCCTCGCGGGCTGGAAGTCCGAGGGCGACATGGTGCTCTCGCGCACGGTTCACTTCCCGGCGCGCGGCGTCTGGTACGTCTGGCTCAAGGTCTCGTGCCCGGGCCCCTGGCCCGCCCTCATCACGTACGACCTCGACGGCGTCCAGCCCCTGCTCTCCGCGCGCAAGGACATACTCGTCCAGCCCGGCACGAAGGCCGGATGGGTGACGTGGAGCCGGTTCCCGGGGTTCCGGATCGAGGTCAACGTGGACGAGCCCGGCGAACATGTCCTCCGGTTCACGCGGGTCCAGGGCAACGCCGAGATCGAGAAGATCCTCCTTACCCTCTTCTTCTCCGCCAAGCTCGCGGGCGACACGCTGGACATGGCGGGCGACCCGGGCGGCGGCCGGGCGGACTTCCCGCACGGCGACCTTTCCATTGACGGGTATCGGAAGGACTACCACCTCCCCGAGGTGAGGGCGTCCGGCACCACGTACTTCGTGGACCCCGATGCCGGCGACGACGGCGGCCCCGGCACCTCGCCGACCCAAGCCTGGAAGACTCTTCGCAGGGTCAATGCCGCGACCTTCGCCCCCGGAGACGCGATCCTGCTCAACCGTGGCGCGAAGTTCGACGAAGGACTGCACCCCGGCGGCAACGGGACCGAGGCGGCGTGGATCACGGTCGGCGCGTACGGCGAGGGCGACCGGCCGCGCGTGCGCGGGATGGGATGCCCGGGGTTCGCGCTCACGGACCAGAGCAACTGGATCGTGCGCGACATCGCGTTCACGAGCGATCCCGAGTACCGCCGGGACGCGATCAGCCTCGAGGTCTCCAAGGGCGCGCCGCGGGCGCGGGGGGCCAAGATCCTGAACTGCCTCGCGTTCGACAGCGGAGGGGACGGGATCAGCGTGGGCGGGAACGCGGGCTACGACGGCGTCCTGGTCGAGAACTGCCTGACCTTCTGCAACCTCGGGGACGGCATAGACGTGCATGGCTCGACGGCGAAGGGCAGCACCCGCAACGTCGCGATCCGGATGTGCACCGCCTACAGCAATCCGGGGATGGCGGGCATCTGGATCCAGAGCGCCGAGAACGGATTGATCGAGCGCTGCCTGGCGTACAACAACGCCTGCGTCAACATCTGGACCTGGAACGCCGTGAACGTGACCATGCGGCACTGCGAGGCCTTCCGCGGCCGGCCCCAGCGCGACGCGGCCGGGTTCGACATCGACTGGGGGTCGCAGGCCTGCACGCTCGAGTACTGCTACGCCCACCACAACGAGGGCGACGGGTTCCTGCTCATGGGTTCCGGCGACCTCGAGTACCTGGGTCACACGATGCAGAGCAACCACAACATCATGCGCTGGTGCGTCGCCGAGGGGGCCGCCCCGATCGACATGGGCGAGACCTTCAACCACTGCAAGGTCTACAACAATCTCTCGGTGGCGTCGGGAGCCCGGGCGCACGCGTTCAAGGTCTTCGGCTGGCCCAACGACGCCAAGGGCGGGAACGGCGGCTGGCCCAAGGACACGGAGGTCGTCAACAACATCTTCATCGCCCGGGACGGCGCGATCGGGCTCATGGTGGACGACTACGGCACGACCCAGGACAACCGCTGGGATCACAACCTGTACCGGCAGGAGGGGATGAAGCGGCCCCTGATCCGGTGGGGCGGCCGCGAGAACGGCCCCGGGTTCTGGGACGGCGACAAGAAGACGGGATCGTTCCCGCCCGCCGAGTACCCGGACCTCGCGTCCTTCCGGAGCGCGACGGGGCAGGAGGCGCACGGCCTCGAGGCCGACCCGCGCCTGTCCGGGGCGGGCGCGGGCGAGTACGGCCGGCTCCCGCTCGCAGGCAGCAAGCCAAGCGCGGGCTCTCCCGTCCACGGCGCGGGCCGCAGGGCAATCCTGACGCCGGAGTGGCTCGCGGCCCGGCGGCGGCACCTGACCGAGACCGGCGCCGAGGCGTGGGGCATTCCCATGGATCCCGTTCCGGACGACCGCGACTACTGGGGGGAGCCGCCGGGCGGGAAGTTTCCCATCGGCCCCGGGGCCTGAGCGCGGGGAAGCCGTGACGACCGGTCCGGCGTCGGGCCGCGACCAGTGGCGGCCGGCGTTCCACCTGACGCCGGAGCGGGGCTGGATCAACGACCCCAACGGGCTCATCCACTGGCGGGGCCGTTGGCACTGCTTCAGCCAGCACAACCCGGCCGGGACGGTATGGGCCCCCATGCACTGGGGACACGCGGACAGCACCGACCTGCTCGCGTGGACGCACCGGCCCGTGGCGCTCGCCCCGGGCGAGCCATACGACAAGGAGGGGGGCTGCTGGTCCGGGAGCGCGGCCGTAGACGGGGAAACGCTCCACCTCCTCTACACGGGGGCCTCGGGGGAGAAATGCTCGCGCCAGTCGGTCTGCCTCGCGTCGAGCCCGGACGGGATCGTCTTCACCAAGGACCCCGCGAACCCGGTGATTCCCGGGCCGCCCCCCGGCGGCACGAACGACTTCCGCGACCCCCGCGTGTTCCGGTGGCACGATCGCTGGCGCGCGGTCATCGGCGCGAGCCGTGGGGGCCGCGGGTGCGTGCTCCTGTACGAGTCGGGAGACTTGCGCTGCTGGCGCCGGCTCGGGGTCTTGGCGGAAAGCGACGGGACGCTGGGACACATGTGGGAGTGCCCGGACATCTTCCCGCTGGGGGAGAAGTGGATCCTCGTGGTCTCGCCCATGGGCGTGCCCGGCGTCGGGAGCCTCGCCCTCGTCGGGACGATGGAGGAGGACGGCACCCGGTTCGCGATGAAGAGTCGTCATCTCCTCGACTTCGGGCCCGACTTCTACGCGCCGCAGACGATGGCGGGGCCGGACGGCAGGCGGATCCTGATCGGCTGGATGGACCACTGGCAGTCCCCGGAGCCGCCGACGGTGGCCGCGGGCTGGCGCGGCGCCATGACCCTGCCGCGCGAACTCGCGCTCCTGCCTGGGGGCGCCGGGATCTCGATTTCGCCCGTGCGCGAGCTCGCGGGCCGGCGGGGCGAGGAGCTCGGTCTCCCCGCCCGCGCCCTCCTCGCGGACCTCGAGGCCGAGCTCGAGGTCGCGCCCAGCGCGACCGGGACCTGGACGGTCACGGTCCGGGGCTCGGCGGAGGGCGCGCGCGGGACCCTCCTCGTCTACGACGCGGCTACGGACGAGGTCATGGTCGATCCGACCCGGTCGGGCCGGGCGGCCCGGGGTTCGCGGCGGATGCCCGCGCTCCGCGCGGACGGGCGGGTCCGGATCCGGGCCGTCCTCGACGCCTGCTCCCTCGAGGTCTTCGCCGGCGACCCCCCCCGGAACGCAATGTCATGCCTGGTCTTTCCCGAGCCCGGCGACGAGGCCCTGATGGCAGGGCCTCCGGGCCCGGGCCTCCGTGTCGTGCGGCTCTCGGTCCAGCCGCTTCGTCCGTCGGCCCCGGGCGCGGGCGGTTGACATATTACGCGAGGCGTAATACCCTGTAGGGGTGATCCGGTCGTTCCGCGACTCCGAGACCGAGCGGCTGTTCCATGACGAGCGAGTCCTTCGGTTCCGCGGTATCGAGCGGGTGGCGCGCAGGAAGTTGCTGCTGCTCAATGCGGCGCGGAAACTGGACGACCTTCAGGTGCCGCCTGGGAACCGGCTCGAGGCTTTGCGCGGCGACCGGCATGGGACGTACAGCATCAGGGTCAATGACCGGTTTCGCGTGTGTTTCACATGGAAGGATGGAGAGGCGAACGATGTCGCAATCGTGGACTATCACTGAGGTGTACCCATGAAGAACAACTCCAGACTGCTGGAACCGATCCACCCCGGCGAGATCCTGCGTGAGGAGTTCATGAAGCCCCTGGGGATCAGCATCAACCGGCTGGCGCGGGACGTGGGTGTTCCGCCCAATCGTGTGAGCGCGATCGTGAACGGTGAGCGCGCGATCTCAGCCGACACTGCGCTCCGACTGGGCAAGTACTTCCGGGTGTCCGCCGAGATGTGGTTGAACCTCCAGTCGGACCATGACCTCCGCCTGGCGAGACGCACGACCTGGCGGCGCGCGGAGCCCAAGGTACTCGTCCACGCCGCTTGACGGCGCCGGCGTCGTGAAGACCGAGCTCGGCATGGCGGGCGAGCGGTTCCTGATCAACGGGAGACCGACGTGCGCGGGGCGGGTCTGGAACGGCCGCCCTCTGGACGGCCTGCTCCCGAACTCGCGCATGATCCAGGCCGTCGTGGACGACGAGAACCCGGAGACCGCGAAGCTCTGGGCGTATCCGGACACCGGCCGGTGGGATCCCGAGCGCAACACGGGCGAGTTCTGCGCGATGCTTCCCGTCTACCGCGCGGCCGGCCTCCTCGCCGTCACCGTCGGGCTCCAGGGCGGCGGGTCCGTCTACACCCCCGAGGTCTGGAACGGATATATCATGTCCGCATTTCGGGCGGACGGCACGCTGAAGCCGGCGTGGATGGCCCGGCTGGGCCGGGTGCTGGCCGCCGCCGACGCGTGCGGGATGGCCGTGATCGTGAACCTGTTCTACTGGAAGCAGATCCGGCATCTAGCCGACGATGCCGGGATCGTGCGCGCCGTCGAGGGAGCCGCCGACTGGCTCCTGCGGTCCGGATATCGCAACGTCCTCGTGGATGTCGCGAACGAGAGCGCGCCGTGGTGGGAGCGCGAGATCTGCCGGCCCGAGCGCATCGCGGAGCTGATCCGGGCGGCCCGCGCCGTCACGGTCGAGGGACGCAGTCTTCTTGTGGGCTCCAGCACCGGCGGCGACAACCTTCCGACGGCCGAGTGGCTGGAGGCCGAGTCGGTCTCGTTCCCGCACGGGAACGGGAACACGCCCGACCACTTGCGGGAGCGGCTCCGCGCCATCCGGATCTCCGCCGCCTTCGGCCGCCGCCCGCGTCCCCTGCTCATCAACGAGGACGGTGCCAACCTCGCGAACATGAAGGCCGCGCTCGAGGAGGGCGCTTCCTGGGGCTACTACGCCCAGGGCGCGGGGAGCCGCGACCCCGGGTACGCCCGGCTCTGGCCCGGGGGGCGCGAGCCTTCGTTCGAGCGCCTCTCCGGGTTCCAGACCCTGCCCGTGAATTGGGCCATCAACGATCCCTCGAAGCGCGAGTTCTTCGGGTTCGTCTCCCAGGTCTTCGGGTCCTAGCGGTCTATCCTTTTCGAACCTTCTCGACCGTCTCGATGACGGCGGCGGCGATGTACTCGTTCTGCCCGTCCGTCATCAGCGGGTGCAGGGACGGGCAGAAGAACCTGGCCGCGATGGCCTCGGACTTGGGGCATCGCTGGCGCCCGGTCCGGCTGCGGATGAACTCGTTGTCCGTGTAGACGGGCGGGTTCGCGATGATGCATCCGACCCCGTATTTCTTCCGGAGTATCTCCACCACCCGGTCCCGCTTCTTTCCCGCCCAGTCCTCGGGCAGAAGGAGCGTGTAGAGATAGTACGTGTGCGCGGCGTACGCCGGCTCGTAGGGGAGGGTCAGCTCGGGCACCCACTCCAGCATCTTCGACCTTGAGCGGGCGAGCCGCACTCGCCGCGCGATCATCCCGTCCAGCCGGTTGAGCTGGACGAGTCCGACGGCCGCCTGCACCCGCGTCATCTTGTAGCTCGATCCCCACCCGTGCGCGCCGCCCCACTGCCGGATGTCCTCGAGCCGCCGGGCCACCTCCCTGCTGTCCGTCGTGATCATCCCGCCCTCGCCCAGGGTCGTCAACAGCTTCATGGTGTGGAAGCTGAAGACCGTCATCCAGCCCTTCTTCCCGATCTTGCCGCCCCGGTACCCGCCGCCGCCCGCCCGCGCCGCGTCGCCGATGACCCGGATCGGCGGACGTCCCGCCCGCGAGTGTTTGCGCGCGATCGCGAGGAGCTCGTCCATGGGCGCCGAGAGCCCGTTCATGTGGACCGGCAGGATGGCCCTCGTGCGCCGCGTGATCCGCCGCTCCGCGTCCGCGGGATCGATGTTGAAGGTCCGGGGATCGATGTCGCAGAACACGATCTTCCCGCCCTGGCCCAGGATGGCCATGTGCGACGCCTTGAAGTTCACGGCCGGGCAGATGACCTCGTCGCCGGGCTTGAGGTCCAGGCACCGCATCGCCATGTCGAGCCCGACGCTCGCGGTGGCCACCGAGACCGCGTGCTTGCTGCCGCAGTAGCGGGCGAAAGCCTTCTCGAAGTCCGTGAACTCCTTCGTGATGAACCCGAACCCCTCGCGCCAGTCCATGGAGTCCCGGATCGCCCGGACCGCCGCCCGGATCTCGCGGTCCGTGTACCACCCGCCCAGCTTCGGCTCGCCCTCCCAGCCGGCCTGCGACCGCCCCCGGGCCAGCACCCTCTTCCTCCGCGCCGCGTCGATCATCGTCCACCTCCGTCGGTATGGGGCTGATTCTACCGCACTAGGCAACACCGGCCGGCGGTGGTACAACGGAGTCTGCCCCCATGACCTCCAAGGAACGGGTACTGACGGCGTTCGCGCACCGCGAGCCGGACCGCGTGCCCGTCAACTACGCCTCGAATCCGGGCATCCACCGGCGCCTCGAGGAGCACTTTCGGGGCCGGGACGTGCTGGAGGCGCTGGGCGTGGACTTCCGCGGCGTCGGCGTGCCCTACATCGGCCCGCCCCTGCACCCGGAGGTTCCCGGCCGGCGCGTCGATCCCGAGTGGGGGATCCGGACCCGCTGGATCGAACACGGGAGCGGGGGATACTGGGACTTCTGCGACTTCCCCTTGAGGAACGCGGACGAGGAGACGGTGGCCGGCTGGCCGATGCCGTCCGCCGACGACTACGACTACACCCGCGTCGTCGACCAGTGCCGGCGCGAGGAGGCATACGCCGTCCACGTGGGCGACCCCGGGCTCGGCGACTTCATCAACTCCACCGGGTTCCTCTGCCACATGGAGCGGGTGCTGGAGGGGTTGTTGGAGGACGACCCCGCGATAATGCTCTTGATCGACCGCGGGCTCGCGATCCGGCTCGAGGTCACCCGCCGCACCCTCGAGGCCGCCGGGGGAGGGATCGACTTCATCTGGCTGGGCGAGGACCTGGGCGCCCAGAACCTCCCGCTCATCAGCCTCGAGCTCTTCCGCCGGCACGTGCGGCCGCGCCACCAACGGTTCATCGACCTGGCGAAATCCTTCCGCCTCCCGGTCATGATCCACACCTGTGGGTCGTCCAGCTGGGCCTACGAGGACTTCATCGAGATGGGCGTCACCGCGGTGGACACCCTCCAGCCGGAGGCGCGGAACATGTCGCCGGCGTACCTCAAGGAGAAGTTCGGCGGCCGGCTCGCGTTCCACGGCTGCATCTCAACCGCCGGCCCGGTGGCGTTCGGGACGCCGGAGGAGGTGAGGGCTCAAGTCCGCGAGACGCTCGAGATCATGATGCCCGGGGGCGGCTACTGCCTGGCTCCCACCCACCAGCTTCAGGACAACTCGCCGACCGGGAACGTGCTGGCGATGTACGAAGCCGCCCGCAGGTACGGGAGGTACGGCGCCCGGGGGTGACGAGCACGCTCCCAAATGCGCGTCTGGGCCTGTGTTTTTCGGATGATTTCATTCGGCCGGGGGAGAGGGCATAGAATCATCCCTGAGGCAAAAAGACGATGGCCCAGATCTGTCCCACATGCGGGCAGCCCATTCCCGAGGGTCCTGCCGGCCAGACGCCCCCGGCGGACGCCGGAACTCCGAAGACGCCCGCCGCGGGCGTCAGGCCGCCCCGGCGGTTCCCGGCGGTCAAGGTCGCCGTCTCCGCGGTTGCCCTCGTGATCCTGGGCGGCGGATATCTCATCTTCGGCGGGCGCAAGCCGCTCGCCGAGCGCCTGTATTCCGAGCGGCAGGATGTCCGGGATGCCGCCCTGGCGGAACTCGCCAATATGGAAAGTGCCGACCGTGCGCCGGTCATCGAGACGCTGGCCGCGAACCTGGGCGGACCGGACCCGAGGAAGATGAACTGCGCGCTTGACGTCCTGCTCCGGCTCAAGCTCCCGGCGGAAGACGCGCGTCCCGTTCTCCCCGCACTTCAGACGCTCATGCGCGGACCCGATTTCCCGGCCGCGATGCAGGCGCTGGCGGCAGCCAGGTACGTCGCGCCGCGGCCGCCCGATGTGCAGTCCGCGTGCCTGGAAGTGATCAGGTCCCAGGCCGTCCGTCTTTCGTCGACCGGGTTCCTCGCCGTGCTGACCAACGTCAGCCAGTCGCTGTCCCCGACCGGGGAGGCGATCCTGGGCTTGCCGGCGGCTCTCGGATCGCTGGCGGTGGGGACCGCGGACCCGGTCGTGCGGACGAGTGCGCTGGGAGTTGTGGCCCAGATGTCCAGCACCGCCCAGGCCGAGGCCGGGACCGTCGTGGCGCTCGGCGCATTCAGTGCGACGTCAATCCTCCAGGGGCTCCAGGACCCGAATCCGGCGAACAGGTCCGCCCTGCTGGGAAGCATCATGAAGGTCATTCCGCATCCGGCCGACGTGGTGCCGCAGCTGGTCCTGCTGGCCAGGAATCCGGCGCCCGTCCTGCGCATCACGGCCGCCGAGGTGCTCATGAGCATCACCCCGACTTCGACCAGCTCGTGGGTCGCCGTCACCGGGCTGTTGAAGGATGCGGACGTGGAGGTGCGGCGAGCGACGGTGGCGGCGTTGAAGCCCCGCGCCAAGGATCTTCCCAAGATGGCGGTGACCGCCCTGATCGCGCTCCTCAAGGACAAGGACGAGGGAGTTCGGGAGGATGCGGCGGCGGCTTTGGCGCCCTTGCCCAGCGCCAGGGTCAAACAGGCCCTCGCCGCCTACGCCAAAGCCAAGGCCTCGGCGGAGGCTGCCGCGGCTGAGCCCGCGGCTGCCGGGGCCCCGGGAACCGAGCCCGCCCCGGGCGAGCCCGCCGCAGCGACAGCCGCCCCGGGCGAGCCCGCCGCAGCGACAGCCGCCCCGGGCGAGCCCGCCGCAACGACGGCCGCCCCGGGCGAGCCGGCCGCAACGACGGCCGCCCCGGGCGAGCCTGCCTCCCCCGCGACGGCTTCCACCGAGGCCGCCGCAGGAGGTAGTGCGAGTCCATGTCCCATGACGCCGGCGCAGGCGACCGACGTCGCCAAGGGTCACCTGCCCAGGTCCCTGCAGGGAGCGTGCAAGGCCGACCTCGAGTTCTCGGCCAGCAGGAGCGAGGCGGACCCGTGCGTCTTCCAGGTGACGGCGTCCTGCCAGGGCGAGGCCCTCAGGACGTGCGAAGTGAACGGCGCCTCCGGGGAGTACACCTGGTCCCAGTAGTCGTTCAGACGGAGCCATGACCGGACTGCCGCCCCTGATCCCGAGGCAGGTCCTGTTCGGGAACCCCGAGAGGACGGCCCCCCAGTTGTCGCCTGACGGCAATCATCTCGCGTACCTGGCGCCCGACGACCGCAACGTCCTCCAGGTCTGGCTCAAGGGGGAGGGCGGGGCGCCGGACCGCGTGCTCACCCGCGACGAGAAGCGCGGCATCCGCGGGTTCTCCTGGGCCTTCGACGGGGTCCACCTCCTCTACCACCAGGACCGGGACGGGGACGAGAACTTCCATCTCTACGCCGTCGAGGTGGCCACGGGCGCGACCCGGGACCTAACGCCCCACGAGGGGACCCGGTCCGGCCTGCTGGCGCTGAGCCCCGACGTGCCCGGGAGCCTGCTCGTCACCATGAACCTCCGGGACCGGGCCGCCTTCGACGTCCACCGCGTCGCGCTGTCCGACGGCGCCACGGTCCTGGTCGAGGAGAACCCGGGGAAACCCCTGCCCTGGATCTTCCCCTCTCTCTGCGACGCCAAGTTGAACGTGCGGGCAGCCCACGTCCCGCTCGACGACGGCGGGTCGGAACTCCTCGTGCGCGAGAGCGCCGGCTCGGCGTGGAAGAGCATCCGCCGCTGGCCCCTGGAGGAGATCGGTGGGGTGGCGGGGATGACCCGGGACGGGAAGACGCTCTACCTCATCGACAGCCTCGGGCACAACACGACCCGGCTCCTGGCGCGGGACATGGCGACGGGGGAGGAGAAGGTCCTGGCCGGGGACCCCGGGTTCGACGTGAACTACGTCATCCACCACCCGCGCACGGGCGTGGCGCAGGCGGTCTGCTTCAACCGGGACCGGCTCGAGTGGGAAGTCCTGGACTCCGCCATCGGGGAGGACATCGCGGCCGTGACCGGCTTCCGGCGCGGCAACGCGTGGCTCGGGAACCGGGACCTGGACGACCGCAGGTGGGTGGTCGGGTACGAGGCCGACGACGGACCCGGGTGGAGCTTCCTCTACGACCGGGCAACGCGGACGTTCACCCCGCTCTTCTGCGACCGCCCCGCGCTCGATGGGCTAACCCTCGCCAGGATGAAACCCGCCTCCTTCCCGTCGCGCGACGGGACGCCCCTCCACGGGTATCTCACTCTGCCCCCGGGCGTGGACCCCAAGGGCCTCCCCGCGGTCCTGGACGTGCACGGCGGGCCGTGGTCGCGGGACACGTGGGGCTTCCGGAACGACGAACAGTGGCTGGCCAACCGCGGGTACGCGGTCCTCCAGGTGAACTTCCGGGGGTCGGACGGGTACGGCAAGGAATACCTGAACGCCGGCAACCGGGAGTGGGGCGGGAGGATGACCGAGGATGTCGTGGACGGCGCCCGGTGGCTGGTTCGGGAAGGCATAGCCGACCGCGCCCGGATCGCGATCATGGGGGTCTCGTGGGGCGGCTACGCCACGCTCGCCGGGCTCGCGTTCCACCCGGCCGAGTTCGCGGCCGGCGTGGACCAGGTTGGGCCCAGCAACCTGTTCACCCTGTTCCGGACCATCCCTCCCTACTGGGCGTCCGCGGTCGCCATGTTCCGCAAGCGCGTGGGCGACCTCGAGTCCGACCAGGACCTCCTCAGGGCGCATTCCCCGCTCTTCTCAGCCCAACGCATCCGCGCTCCCCTCCTCATCGGTCAGGGCGCCAACGACCCCCGGGTGAACCGGGCCGAGAGCGAGCAGATCGTGGACGCGATGCGGAAGGCCGGCCTCCCGGTCGAGTATATCGTCTACGCCGACGAAGGCCACGGCCTCGCCCGCCCCGAGAACCAGCTCCATTTCAGGGCCCGCGCCGAGGAGTTCCTGGCCCGCCACCTCGGTGGCCGCTGCGAACCGTCCTCCGAGGTCAAGGGCCATTCCGGGTCGGACGGATGATTGGCAACACGACGAATCTCCGAACGGCACGATTTCAGCCGAGGAGCACCAACGCGTTACAAGAGTTGGGAACCCCTGGGCAATTCCAGCAAGGCACGCACTCGCACCCGCGAGCCCGGAGACATAGTCACGAAT
>Ga0315281_10006236_pt1 | contig 16989 bp, 14 predicted proteins | sample YL17G07_0_MG_FD_204540 | JGI IMG/M metagenome (GOLD analysis project Ga0315281, IMG submission 204540) | Sediment microbial communities from Yellowstone Lake, YNP, Wyoming, USA - YL17G07_0 | ecosystem: Environmental > Aquatic > Freshwater > Lake > Sediment | place: USA: Wyoming | collected...
ATCCGCTCAACATCATTTCTCTTGCCATGACTCTTCCTCCTCAGAACGGCTTTTCGAGCCGGACCACGCCGTCGTCGAAATCAAGTTCGTAAGCCTGGCTCAAGGCGTCCGTGGCGCACTCGTTGATACAGATGTTGCAGCCTTTGCAGTACTTCTCGTTCAACACCACCATCTCGCCGGCCTCGTCCAGCTGGAAGCAGGCGTCCGGGCAAAACACAATGCAGTTCATGCACAGGTCGCACTTCTCCGGCTCAAGCACCGGCCGGTATTCGCGCCAGTTGCCGGTAATCATCATCGGCTGCTCGCCTACCGGCGCCGGCGTGACGCATCCGAGAGGCACCTGTTTTTCTGCGGGAATATTGAACATCGCGTGACCTCCGTTGACTCGATTCGACTCTAGTTGAGGGTCTTCACCACGGCCTGCTCGTGGCCTTTGCGAAGGGCTTCCTGGTTCTTCACCACCGCTGCGAGATGGTCCAGCTTCACGAGGTCCGTGCCGCGGGCGAGCGCGCCCAGAATCGGCGCGGAAATCCCCTGCCCGATGCCGAGCGAATCCACGCCGCCCTCGCTGCCGGAGAAGTCTACGGTCTGCTCGCCGCAGATCGCCTTGGCGTCCACGCAAACGATGGTGCTGAGCAGATCCCGGTTGGGGATGAACTTCAAGATGTCCTCCGGCTTGCGGTCGGTTGCAACTACCAGGGTCCCGCCCTTTTCCATGCCGCGCAGGATATTGATACCCTTGACGATGGTTGCGTCGGCCACGATCACGATCTCGGGCCTCTCGTTCTCGTACTCGTAGCGCTCCTCGATTTCCTCGTCGCTGATGCGCGCATACTTCCTGAGGGGGACGTTCACCCGGTCAGGAAGATCCACATAGTTGTCGAAGGCCTGGGTGAACTTGCCCTCCTTTCCCGCCGCGTTGGCCAGGCCGTTGGCGATGTCTCGCCCTTCCTTGTCCTGCACCACGCCCCGAGCCCATACCGTAATCTGATGCACCTTGCTGGCCATACGATCCTCCTTTGTCGCTTGGGTATTCCCGGTCGCCCACCTTCAGAATGATTTATAGATCGTGTAGCGCGGCAGGGTTTGACTTAAGTCAATTAATGCCGCGATTAACTTATAGTTAGCTATTGTTATGATAGCCTTACGCTTATACGTTGCAGCGGGGGCCGCGGTATGAAAGACGCTACATTTCGCCAGATCCAGGTGTTCGAGGCAGTCGCGCGGCATTTGAACTATTCGCGCGCCGCAGAAGAACTGCGCCTGAGTCAACCGGGCGTATCCATTCATGTCAAACAGCTTGAGGGGCACGCCGGGCTGCCGCTGTTCGAGCAACTGGGGCGGAGAATCTATTTGACGCCCGCCGGTCAGCAGATGCTGCACCACAGCCGCGCCATCATCCAGCAGTTCAAGGAAGCCGACGAGGCGCTCGCCGCGCTAAGAGGGATACGCGGCGGCGTGCTCAATGTCGCGGTGATCAGCGCCGGGGATTCCTTCTTCCCCGGTCTGCTCGCTGAATTCTGCCGCCGCCACGAGGACGTCACTGTGCGGCTCAGCGTCAACAACCGCGAGGAAATCGTGCGCCAGTTGGTGGAGAACACGACTGATCTCACCGTGCTGCTGCGCCCGCCCGAACATCCCGACATGGTCGCCGAGGCGTTCGCGCCGCAACCGCACGTAATCATTGCGGCGCCGGCGCATGCGCTTGCGCGCAAGCGGCATATATCTCTGCAGACTCTGTCGCATGAGGCGTTCATCGTGCGCGAGCGCGGTTCGGACACGCGTCTGGTGATGGAAGAGCTGCTTGCGGAAGCTGGCGTCAAGTTCAATATCACAATGGAGATCAAGAGCACCGAAACCATCAAGCAGGCGGTAATCGCGGGCATGGGAATCAGTTTTCTCTCGGCTCACACCATCGGCCGGGACCTCGAGGCCGGACGGCTTGCCGTGCTCGACGTCGACGGATTCCCGGTCATGCGCAAGTGGCACGTCGCGCATCACAAGAACAAGCGCCTGCCAGCGGTCGCCGTTGCGTTCAAGCAATTTCTGCTGCAGGAAGGGGCGGCGTTGATCGAACGGCTGGTCGGGCGGACCGCGCCGAAGCGCAAACGCCGGGTATGAGCGGAGATTCGCCGATTACAGATTTCGCGAAAGGGAAAGAGCGCCAAGAGCGATGCGCGCGTGAGCGCGCGTGTCGTTGGCGCGAGCAGCGCACGCACTTGCGGCTTTCTTCCTCCCGCGTTGCGTTTGCCTGATGTAGAATCGATCGCTCCGGAGGAGGAGAGTTAGCACATCATGGATTTCTCGCTGCAAGCGTTCTGGATCCCGCTGCTGAAAATCATCTGGATCAACATCGTATTGTCGGGTGACAACGCGGTGGTGATTGCGCTGGCGGCGCGCTCGCTGCCGCCGCGTCAGCAGATGATGGCGGTGGGCTGGGGCAGCGGCGCCGCGGTGGCAATGCGTATCGTGCTTACCTTGTTCGCGGTGGCGTTGCTGCAATTGCCTTACCTGAAGCTGCTCGGCGCCGTCCTGCTGCTGTGGATCGGCGTGCAGTTGCTGCTGCCCGAGGAAGGCGAAGCGAACATCGACGGCCACGAGAACATGCTGGCGGCGATAAAGACCATTCTCATCGCCGACCTGGTGATGAGCCTTGACAACGTGATTGCGGTGGCTGCGGCTGCCGGCGACAGCGTCACCTTGCTCATTCTGGGGCTGGCGATCAGCATTCCGCTGGTGATTTTCGGCAGCACGCTGCTGATCAAGGTGATGGAGCGTTTTCCCATCGTCATTTCCGTGGGCGCCGCGCTGATCGGGTTCGTTGCCGGCGAGATGATAGTGAGCGATCCGGCGCTCGCTGACTGGATGGGCGCCAATTTTCAGATGCTGGACAAGAAACCGGTGCTGGCAGGCGTCAGCCTGGAATCGATCGTCGGGCTGGTGGGAGCAGCGCTAGTAGTGGCGATAGGCAAGCTGCTGGCGCGCCGGCAAACCGCCGCGGTCGGCGAGTCGCAGGAAATTTCCAGATAGTTGTCAGTTGCCAATCCCGGTTTATTGACAAAGATCAATGCGGGCAGCTACGGCTCTTGCAGTATCTTGTTCCCATAACGTGATCAAGCAAAAAAGACCCTAGACCCGCCGGGGACGCGCTGGTGTATTCGGCGGATACTGGTTTGGCGCAGAAGAAATGGGACGCAGTTTTCTGAGGAGGAATCATGAAATCATCTATCGCCTTGAAGTGCGCTTTGGTGGCGGCTCTCACTGTGCTCGCGGCCACGGCGATGCCGACGCACGCCTGGGAGCCGACCAAGACGGTCGAATTCATCGTTCCCGCGGGCACCGGCGGTGGCGCCGATCAGATGGCGCGCGTCATTCAGGGCATCGTTGCCAAGAACAATCTGATGAAGCAGTCGATAGTGGTGGTCAACAAGGGCGGCGGCGCGGGCGCCGAGGGCTTTCTCGACGTGAAAGGCGCGAAGGGCGATCCGCACAAGATCATCATCACGCTCTCCAACCTGTTCACCACGCCGCTGGCCACCGGCGTGCCGTTCAACTGGCGCGACCTGACGCCGGTGCAGATGATGGCGCTAGACCAGTTTGTGCTGTGGGTGAACGCGGAGTCACCCTACAAGACGCCGAAAGAGCTGATCGACGCCGCGAAAAAGCCAGGCGCGGCGAAACTCAAGATGGCAGGCACGGGGTCGAAGCAGGAGGACCAGATCATTACCGTTTCGATCGAGAAGCAGACCGGGATCAAGTTCATCTACGTTCCGTTCAAGGGCGGCGGCGACGTGGCGGTGCAACTGGTGGGCAAGCATGTGGACACGACGGTCAATAATCCGATTGAGGCGGTGGCGCACTGGCGCGGCGGCAAACTGCGTGCGCTGTGCGTATTTGATCCGGCGCGCATGCCCTACAAGACCAAGGTTACCGAGACGATGGCGTGGTCGGACATCCCGACCTGCAAGGCGTCCGGTCTCGACGTCGACTACCTGATGCTGCGTGGCATTTTCATGGCCGGCGGCGTGACGCCAGAGCAGGTGCAGTACTACATCGACCTGCTGAAGAAAGTGCGCGAGACCCCGGAATGGAAGGACTTCATGGAGAAAGGGGCGTTCAACCAGACCGCGCTCAATGGCCAGGCTTTCGCCGACTGGGTTGCGAAAGAAGAGGCGCGCCATCTAGTGCTGATGAAATTGGCCGGCTTCATCGCCGGCAAATAGCGGTGGCGCGCAAGTCCCGGGCGCGCCGCGCGCCAGGGACTTAACAATAGGTAGGAGGAGAGCGCATGTCCGAAGGTTCTGACGAGCGGGCGGCTGCACGCTACAAGCGGGTCGATATCGCCGTGGCGCTGATCTTTCTCGCGTTCGGAGCGATTGTCGCTTTCGACAGCTGGCGACTGGGTGCGAAGTGGGACGAAGACGGACCGCAGACGGGCTATTTTCCGTTCTACATCGGCTTGATCATCTGCATCTCGAGCGTCGTGAACCTATTGAAGGGGTTCGCCATCCGGCCCGAGAAGGACAAGGTGTTCGTCAAGGTCGGACAATTAAAACTCGTGCTCGCGGTGCTGGTCCCGACGATGGTGTACGTAGGTTTGATCGGCTGGCTGGGCATCTACCTGGCTTCGGCCCTTTTCGTCGCGTTCTTCATGCGCTGGCTGGGGAAGTACGAGTGGTGGAAGGTGGGATTGCTGTCGGTCGGGAACAGCGTGATCTTCTTCCTGATCTTTGAAGCCTGGTTCATGATTCCGCTGCCCAAAGGGCCGCTGGAATCCGCTCTCGGGCTGGGATAGGACCATGGACGAGATCCAGTCCCTGATGCACGGCTTTGCCATTGCGCTGACGCTGAAGAACATTGCGTTCATGTTCGTCGGCGTGCTCCTCGGCGTAATCATCGGCGTGCTCCCGGGGCTGGGGGGCGCGAACGGCGTGGCGATCCTGCTGCCGCTCACTTTCTCGATGGCGCAGGTGCCCGGTGGCACGACCACCGCCATCATCCTGCTGTCGTGCATCTACTGGGGCGCGCTATTCGGTGGTGCGATCACGTCGATTCTGTTCAATATTCCGGGTGAGCCGTGGTCGGTGGCGACCACCTTCGACGGCTATCCCCTGGCGCAGAAGGGCCGCGCGGGGGCGGCGCTGACCGCGGCGTTCACCTCGTCCTTCGTCGGCGCGCTGGTGGCGGTGATCGTGATTACGTTTCTGTCGCCGCGGGTGGCGAAGTTCGCGCTCGAGTTTGGACCACCGGAATTCTTCGCGGTGTACCTGCTTACTTTTTGCGCTTTCGTCGGCATGAGCAAGGAGGCGGCATTCAAGACGCTGGCGTCGATGATGCTCGGCTTCGCGCTCGCCGCGGTCGGCACCGATCCGGTGACCGGAACACTGCGCCTGACTTTCGGTTTCACCGAGGTGCTCAATGGTTTCGATTTTCTGATCGCGGTGATCGGCCTGTTCGGCATCGGCGAGATCCTGCTCACGCTCGAGGAGGGGCTCGCGTTCCACGGGGAGTCGGCGAAGATCAATTTCAAGGTGGTAATGGAGACCTGGCGCGAACTGCCGAAGTACTGGCTTACCTCGATCCGGTCCGCGGCCGTTGGTTGCTTCATGGGCATCGTGCCCGGCGGCGCGACGCCGGCCTCGTTCATGAGTTACGGCGTGGCGCAGCGTTTCTCCAGGGACGGCGACAAATTCGGCACCGGCTTGGTCGAAGGCGTGGTCGCGCCGGAGACCGCGGCGCATGCCGCCGGCACCTCGGCGCTGCTGCCGATGCTCACGCTCGGCGTACCGGGTTCTCCCACCGCCGCAGTGCTGCTCGGCGGCCTGCTGATCTGGGGGCTGCAGCCCGGTCCGCTGCTGTTCCTCGAGCAGAAAGATTTCGTCTGGGGCCTGATCGCGAGCATGTATCTCGGCAATATCGCCGGGCTGATCGTGGTGCTCACCTGCGTGCCGCTGTTCGCGGCGATTCTGCGCGTCCCGTTCTCCGTGATCGCGCCCATCATCATGGTGATCTGCGCAATCGGGGCCTATACGGTGCACAACTCGCATTTCGATATCTGGATGATGGTGGTGTTCGGCGTCATGGGGTACGTGTTCAAGAAGCTCAACTACCCGCTCGCGCCGCTGGTGCTGGCGATCGTGCTCGGTGACCGCGCGGAGGCCTCGTTCCGGCAGACGATGCTGGTGTCCGAGGGGGACATGTCCGTGTTCTTTTCCAATGGGCTGGTCGGCGGGATGACCGGGCTGGCGCTGTTCCTGCTCTGCTGGCCGCTGCTGTCGGCTGCGCTCGCGGCGTTGCCAAAAAAGTCGCGCGGTAGCTGAGGGCGGGGAAGCGGCGAATAGGCACCGACAGAGGCGCGCGCGAACTGCGCCTCCGCTCCCCCGGCTTGCCGCTTATGCCGTCGCGCTCTTGCGCTTGAGGCGCGACAGCGTCTCGGGCGTAAGGTTGAGATACGAGGCCAGTTCTTTCTTCGGAATGCGGTCGAGGAGTTCCGGGTGCTTGCGCTTGAAACGCGATAGCCGCCCGGGAGCGTCGAGCAGATGCAGCGTGATAGTGTGCGCCATCACTTCCGACATCAGGCTCATGACTTCGTACTCGAAGCGCGCCTTGACCGCGGTGTGGCGCTCGAGAAACTCGACCCAGTGCTGCATGGAAAGTTTCGCTGCCAGAACTTTGGTCACGGCGACGATGCTGTAGGGCACGGGTGTACCCAGGCGCCAAGCGGCATAGGAGGTGTCCATGTCGCTTTCGGCGGCGAAGCGCAGGATCATCTCCTTGCCGGCGGAGTTGCTGACCACGCGCTTGAGGATGCCGTCCAGAATGAAGAATTGTTCCATGGCGCCGTGGCCCTGGCGCACCAGCAGGTTACCCTTGCCGTAGTCGGCGATCTCCAGCCGCGGCTCGAGCTCCGCCCAGGCGGCGGGCGGCAGGTCCTTGAGGACCATGCTTTGCCTGAGTTGCAGGCGGATGGTGTTGCGCTGCGGGTGGGCGTCGATGGAGGACATGCGCTGGCCGATGTGGATTCAAGGGTAGTAAACTAAAAGCGAAATCATTGACCTCAGTCAAGGTATGCAGGCCGTCGGATTTCTTAGTATAGACGCTGCGACGAAAGGTCGCATTCGGGCGTTTACCTTCCACGGCAGATATCCATTGGAAAAACACCGGTTCAATCGACGGCGAGAACGCGAGGCATCTCAACATGACATCCGATGCACAATCACAAGAAGTGACCGACGGCTTTCACCTGGTCATCGATGCCCTCAAACTCAACGGCATCGACACGATCTTCGGTCTGCCCGGTATCCCGATCACGGACCTCACCCGCAAGGCACAGGCCGCGGGCATGCGCGTGATTTCGTTCCGCCATGAGCAGAATGCCGGCAACGCCGCCGCCATCGCCGGCTTCATGACGCAAAAGCCGGGCATCTGCCTGACGGTGTCCGCCCCCGGCTTCCTCAACGGCCTGACGGCCCTCGCCAACGCCACCACCAATTGCTTCCCGATGATCCTCGTCAGCGGCTCGAGCGAGCGCGAGATTGTCGATCTGCAGCAGGGTGACTACGAAGAGATGGACCAGTTGGCGATCGCCAAGCCGCTCGCCAAGGCCGCCTTCCGCGTGCTGCACGCCGCGGACATCGGTGTCGGCATCGCGCGCGCCATCCGTGCCGCAGTCTCCGGCCGCCCGGGCGGGGTCTACCTCGACCTGCCGGCCAAGCTGTTTGCACAGACCATGGACGCGGAAGCCGGCAAGAAATCGCTGATCAAGGTGGTCGATCCGGCGCCGCGCCAGATCCCGGCCCAGGACGCCGTGCAACGCGCCCTTGAACTGCTCAACAGCGCCAAGCGTCCGCTCATCCTGCTGGGCAAGGGCGCTGCCTACGCCCAGGCGGACGCCGACATCCGCGCCCTCATCGAGCGCACCGGCATCCCCTACCTGCCCATGGCCATGGCCAAAGGCCTGCTGCCCGACACGCACGAGCAGTCCGCTGCTGCCGCCCGCTCCTACGTACTTCCCGCGGCCGACGTCGTGATGCTGGTCGGCGCGCGCCTGAACTGGCTGCTCTCGCACGGGAAGGGCAAGACCTGGGGCGGCAAGGAGCACAAGGACTGGGGCGGCCAGAAGTTCATTCAGATCGACATCTCGCCGCAGGAGATGGACAGCAACGTCCGTATCGACGCCCCGCTGGTCGGCGACATCGGTTCTTGCGTGTCGGCGCTGCTCGCCGGCATCGGCTCGAACTGGGCGAGGCCTCCGGCTGACTGGCTCTCCGCCATCGCCGAGCGCAAGAACAAGAATCTCGCCAAGATGGCCGAGACATTGGCACGCGATCCGACGCCGATGACTTACCACAGCGCGCTCGCCGTGGTGCGTGACATCATCAAGGCCAACCCGGACGCCATCCTGGTCAACGAAGGCGCCAACGCGCTGGACTTCACCCGCAGCATCGTCGACATGTACAAGCCGCGCAAGCGCCTGGACGTTGGCACCTGGGGCATCATGGGCATCGGTATGGGCTTTTCCATCGCAGCCGCTGTAGTCAGCGGCCAGCCGGTGATCGCGATCGAGGGCGACAGCGCCTTCGGCTTCTCCGGCATGGAAGTCGAGACGATCTGCCGCTACAACCTGCCGGTCTGCGTGGTGATCTTCAACAACAACGGCGTCTATCGCGGCACCGACATCAATCCTATCGGCGGCCCCGATGTCGCACCCACGGTATTCGTCAAGGGCGCACGCTATGACAAGCTGATGGAGGCCTTCGGCGGCGTGGGCGCGCACGCCACGACGCCCGCCGAGTTACGCCGTGCGATGGAAGAAGCCATCCGCTCGAAGAAGCCCACGCTCATCAATGCCGTCATCGATGAAACCGCCGGCACCGAGAGCGGTCGCATCACGAGCCTGAATCCAAAGAGCGCAAAACAGAATTGAGTCTTACAGCCGAGCGAGGGCAGGTGAACGTTCATCTACCGCAGAATTCTTGGAGATCAGAATGGAAGCTTTAAAAGGAGTTCGCATTCTCGATATGACCCACGTGCAGGCGGGGCCGACCTGCTCGCAGCTGCTCGCGTGGATGGGGGCGGACGTGATCAAGTTTGAACCGCCGCAGGGCGATGCCACACGCAGCCAGCTGCGCGACATACCCAACGCGGACAGCCTGTATTTCACCATGCTCAACTGCAACAAGCGCTCGATCACGGTGAACATGAAATCGCCCGAGGGAAAGACCGTGTTCGTCGACCTGCTGCAGAAATGCGACATCGTCATGGAGAACTTCGGGCCGGGTGTGCTCGACCGCTTCGGTTTCACCTGGGAAAAGATCCACGAGATCAACCCGCGCATCGTGATGGGCTCGATCAAAGGCTTCGGTTCTTCGGGTCCGTATGCTAATTTCAAGGCCTACGAAAACGTCGCGCAGGCGATGGGCGGCTCGATGAGCACCACCGGTGTTCCCCAGGGACGACCCTTCGTGACCGGCGCGCAAATCGGCGACTCGGGAACGGGCCTGCACCTTGCAATCGGCCTGCTGGCGGCCTTGCGCCACGCGGAGAAGACGGGCCAGGGCCAGTATGTCGAGGTGGCGATGATGGACGGCATCATGAACCTGTGCCGGGTCAAATGGCGCGACCACCAGCGTCTTACCCGGGAGCACCTGCCGGAGTACTCGGTGGCTACGCATCATCACATGGGCGCGGTGCCGCGCGCCGGCAACGATTCCGGCGGCGGGCAATTGGGCAATGCCATCCGCTGCAAGCCGGGGGGTACGAACGACTTCATCTACATTGTCGTGCAAGAGGCCGTGTGGGACGCGCTCGCCAAGCGCATCGGCCCGGAAGTCGGCATGCCCGACCTGGCGACCGATCCGATGTTCGGCACCATCGTCGAGCGCCGCCGGCATCAGAATGACATGTGGGAGATCATCGGCGAATTCGCGCTTTACCACACCAAGCGCGAGCTCATGACGATACTCAACGAGATCAATGTGCCCTGCGGCCCGATCATGAGCACCGAGGACCTCGCCAACGACGAGCACGTGAAGGGGCGGGAGATGTACGTCGAGCTCGACCACCCGCAGCGCGGCAAGTGGTTCAACGTCGGCATGCCGATCAAGCTGTCCGCCTCGCCGGCGAAGATCGAGCGCTCGCCGCTGCTCGGGGAACATACCGAGGAAGTCCTGAAGCAAGTGCTCGGCTATGATGACGCCAAGGTCGCGGCGCTCAAGAGCGCGGGCGCATTCAGCACGCCGCTAAAGAAAGCGAAATAGCCGTAGAGCAACGAGAGATACTCACCGCGAAGGACGACATCATGCGTATTGCAATCATCGGTCAGCAAGATATTAGTTCCGACATAACATTCGCTTGCGCGAATGTGAGTCTGCACTGAAATCTTGCCGTAAAGGAACCGTAACATGAAGATCGCAATCATTGGGCAGCAAGACTTTGGCAAGGCAGTCATGGAGGCGTTCCTCGCGCGCGGCGACGAGGTTGCCGCCGTGTTCTGCGCACCGGAGAAGGAGGGGGCGCGGCCGGACGCGCTGCGCGCCGCGGCCGAGGCGAAGAAGCTCAAGGTGTGGCAGTTCAAGTCCTTGCGTGCGCCCGAGGCGGCCGGGGCGCTGGCCGAAGCCAAGGCCGACATCGGCATCATGGCTTTCGTGCTGCAGTTCGCGCCGCAGGCATTCGTCAACATCCCGGCGCATGGCACCATCCAGTATCACCCGTCGCTGCTGCCCAAGTTCCGCGGCCCATCCTCGATCAACTGGCCATTGATCAAGGGCGAAACCGAAACCGGCCTCACCATTTTTCGCCCTTCGGACGGCCTCGACGAAGGCGCGGTGATCCTGCAGAAGAGAACGCCGGTCAGCGATGACGATACGCTCGGCACGGTGTATTTCGATCGCCTGTTTCCGCTGGGCGTCGCGGCCATGCTCGAGGCGGCGGACTTGGTTGTCGCAGGCCGGCACAAGGAACTGGTGCAGGACGAAGCCCGCGCCAGCTACGAAGGCTGGTGCCGCGAGGGCGAGGCGCGGATCAACTGGGCCAGCCACGTCGATTTCATCCACAACCTGATCCGTGGTTGCGACCCCGCGCCGGGCGCATGGACCACGCACCAGGGCGAAAAGCTGCAGCTGTTTGGCTCGAAGAAACATCTGGCGCGTACCTTCGCTGCGGTCACGGGCAAGGTAGGCGAGGTCACCGCGGTCAGCCCCGCTGGCATGTTCATCACCGCCCAGGGCGGGCAGATCGAGGTTGCCAAGGGCAAGTTGGGCGGCGGCAAGAAGCTTGCCCCGGCGGACCTGGGAATTGCCGTCGGAACGATGCTCGGCAACTGAGCCCGATCGCAGGCGGCGGTTGCGTGCCATCGCTGCGAATAGAGAATGGCACACAAGGTCAGGCACCGGTCGCCAGACAGGGACGTTGAATTTCCATCGACTCCTCTCGCTGGTTCGCACTTTTTTCACCGGCCGCATGCGCATCCGGCGCATTTGTTCGCCGCGTCAATTAGCAAAAATCATTTGACTAATCTAATATTTAACTGCAAGAATGAGCATTATCGCCCTGTTTATAAAAAGGACTTGGCCAGGTTATGCAGGTCTTGGGCGGCACGGGGCCAAAACCGATCGGAAGCGGGCGTTAGAGCGACGCTCGACATCGAAGGCGCGCACTCGCCGGAGCGCGGCGCATGTGGTCGATTTGGCGCAGAGGAAATAGAACAAGCGCAGAGTCTAATGACGTAAAATGCCTTCACTATCGGGCAGATAGCCGGACAATAGCGGAAGAAGATCAAGTAGCACGCGGAGGGCCAGGTATGACGAAAGCCGGATTTTGGAAGACCGACTGGTTTCTCGGAGTCGCGGTCGTCATTTTCATCGTCCTGTTCAACCGCCTAAGCGATCTCGTTCCGAGTCTCGAGCGCAAGGCCTACGATCTGGGCGTGGTCGCCACTTCACGCGCGCCGCTGGACAAGATCGCGGTCATCGCCATCGATGAGCAGAGCCTCGCCAACCTCGGCCGCTGGCCTTGGTCGCGCGACGTGCTGGCCAAAATGACCGACAGCCTGTCGGCGGCCAAAGCAAAAGTGATCGCGTACACCGTACTGTTTTCCGAGCCGCAGGTCGATCCGGGCTACACCTACATCACCAAGCTGCTGGAACTGGCCGGCGGCGGTGGCGCCGCCGACCCCGGGGCAGCGCCGGACGCGAGTGCGCCGGCGGCGCCACCGGCAGGCCCGCTCGGACCGTTCGTCGCGCTGCTGAAAGAGGCCGAGCAGACGCTCAACACCGACCGCCGGCTTGCGGAAAGTTTTGCTCGCGCGGGCAATGCGGTGCCGATGACCTTGTTCGATCTGGGCGAGCCGCGCGGAAAGCCCGACAAGCCGCTGCCCGAGTACGTAACCAAGAACAATCTGTCCAAGGTCGGCAAAGGCGCGGAGGACGGCATGTTGCCCACGCGCAAGATCGACTACCCGATCGAGATCATCGGCAAGGCCGCAGCCGCGCTGGGCCACCTCAATGCCACGCCTGACGTCGACGGGGGCACGCGCACCGAACCGCTGGTACTTGGCTACTACGACCAGGTCTATCCGTCCTTGTCGATGATGGTCGCGGCGAGAAGCCTGAATCTCGGTGTCGGCGACATCAAGGTCCAGCCTGGCGAGAAAGTGTCGCTCGCCAAACTCAACATCGTCACCGACCCGGCGACGCGGATGTACACCTACTTCTACAAAGATCGCGACGGTCGACCCGCGTTTCCGGTGGACTCGTTCTACGATGTGATCTCCGGCAAGATTCCGGTAAGCAAGTACCAGGACAAGATCGTGCTGATCGGACCCACTGCGGCCGGGCTGGGCAGCGCGGCGGTCACGCCGGTGTCGCCCAACATGCCGCCGGTTCTGGTGCTCGCGCATTCGGTGTCGTCGATCCTGTCCGAGCATTTCTTCGTCGCGCCACCCTGGGCCTACTGGGTCGAGTCGCTGGTGTTTCTGCTCATTGCCGCGTACCTGATCGGACTGCTGCCGCGGCTCAAGGCCGGCACCGGCGCGATGGTCACCGCCGCGTTGTTTGCGCTGCTGTTGATCGTGCACTTCGTGCTGATGACCTCGGCCGCGATGTGGCTGCAGCTGATGCTGCCGCTGGTGCTGCTGGTGATCGGACATGTCCTGCTGATTACCAAGCGCTTCGCGCTGACCGAGGCGGGCAAAGTCAAATCGGATGCGGATTCAGCCGAATCCAACCGCATGCTCGGACTTGCGTTCCAGGGTCAAGGCCAGCTCGACATGGCCTGGGACAAGTTCCGCAAGGTGCCGATGGACGACGGGCTGATGGACAACCTGTACAACCTGGCGCTGGACTTCGAGCGCAAACGCCAGTTCAACAAGGCGGAAAACGTGTTTCAGTACATGGCCAATCACAATCCCAAATTCCGCGACCTGGACGCGCGCCTGAATCGCGCCAAGGCCATGTCCGAGACGGTCATTCTGGGCGGCGGATCGAGCCATCCGGGTGGCTCCATGTCCTTGGGCGCCGGCGCGGAAAAGCCCATGCTCGGCCGCTACCAGGTCGAAAAGGAGCTGGGCAAAGGCGCAATGGGCGTGGTCTATCAGGGCAAGGACCCGAAGATCGGGCGCGTGGTCGCGATCAAGACCATGGCCTTGTCGCAGGAATTCGAGGCGGACGAGCTGGTCGAAGTGAAGGAGCGCTTCTTCCGCGAGGCGGAGACCGCCGGACGGCTGTCGCACCCCAACATCGTCACCATCTACGATGCGGGCGAGGAACACGACCTGTGTTATATCGCCATGGAACTGCTGAAGGGCAAGGACCTGATACCCTATACCAAGCCGGACAATCTGCTGCCGGTCGACAAGGTGGTGTCGATCATCGCCCGCGTCGCCGATGCGCTCGGCTATGCCCACAAGCAGAACATCGTTCACCGGGACATCAAGCCGGCCAACATCATGTACGAGCCGGAGAGCGACGCGCCCAAGGTCACCGACTTCGGCATTGCGCGCATTACCGACTCGTCCAAGACCAAGACCGGCATGGTGCTCGGCACGCCGTCGTATATGTCGCCGGAGCAGCTCTCGGGCAAGAAAGTGGACGGGCGCAGCGATTTGTTCTCGCTGGCGGTCAGCCTGTATCAGATGTTGTGCGGCGCGCTGCCTTTCGTGGGCGATTCCATGGCGCAACTGATGTTCAAGATCGCCAATGAGTCGCCGACGGACATTCTTTCGGTCCGGCCGGGCCTGCCGCCCGGACTGGTGTCGTTCCTCGACAAGGCCATGGCCAAGGAGGCCGAACAGCGCTACCAGACCGGTGACGAATTTGCCGCGGCGCTGCGGGCGGCTTTTGCGGGTGGCGGTGCCGCGGCAGCGGGGGACGCTGGCGTAGACATGGACATCAGTCTCTAGGGAGCGGCTCGCATGGACCTGAGCCAATCGCTGGAGATTGTCAGCCATACCGATCCAGGCATGGTGCGCTCGCACAACGAGGACTCCGTTGCCTCGGTTGCAGACAAAGGCCTGGTGGTGCTGGCCGACGGCATGGGGGGCTACAATGCGGGTGAGGTGGCGAGCGGCATGGCCACCACGGTGCTGACCACCGAGCTGCGGCAGCTGCTTGAGGAACACGCGCCGCACGAGGTCGATCCGCAAAGCGGCAAGAAGGCCGCGCAGAAAATGCTGCAGGAGCAGGTTGCCAAGGCGAATACGTCCATTTTTCAGGCGGCGCAGAGTCAGCCGCAGTATGCCGGCATGGGCACGACGCTGGTGGTGGCGCTGTTCTACGACAACAAGATGATGGTGGCGCATATCGGCGATTCGCGCCTGTACCGCATGCGCGGGGACGAATTCAGCCAGGTGACCAAGGACCATTCTTTGCTGCAGGAGCAGATTGACGCCGGCATGCTCACCAAGGAGCAGGCAAAACATTCATCGAACAAGAACCTGGTGACGCGGGCGCTGGGCATCGATCCCGCGGTGGAGCCGGAGATTCACGAATACGACGCGCAGCCCGGAGACATCTACTTGCTGTGCTCTGACGGGCTGTCGGACATGGTAAGCGATGACGATATCGGCATGACGCTGCAGGCGCTTGGCGCCAACCTGGAATTGGCGGCGCAGCAGCTGGTGCAGATGGCGAACGACAACGGAGGACGCGACAACGTGTCGGTCATCCTGATCAAGATTTTGCGCGAATACCCGGCCGGACAAGGCCTGGCATCGAAACTTTTCGGATGGTTTAGATAGTACGGGGACAACGCTATGGCGAAGCTGATACTCAGTATGGACGGTCTGGTGCTCAAGGAAATCCCGCTTTCCAAGGAGCGCACCACCATCGGTCGCAAGCCGCACAACGATATCCAGATCGACAATCTGGCCGTCAGCGGCGAGCACGCCGTCATCGTGACCATCCTCGCGGATTCATTCCTCGAGGACCTGGGCAGCACCAACGGCACGTTTGTCAACGGCAAGACGGTGAAGAAGCATTTTCTGCAGAACAACGATGTCATCGAACTGGGCAAGTACCGGCTCAAGTACATGAGCGAAGTGGTGGCGGGAGCCGCCAAGGCGGCCGATTTCGAAAAGACCATGATCCTGCGCCCGGGGGCGATGAAAAAACCGGCAGAGGCGCCTCATCCGCCCGCCGCGGCGGGCGCGGCTCACCCGCCTACCGATACCATGCCGACGGGCGCTGCGGCTGCCGCCGGTGCGGCCAAGGCACATAGCGATACCCAGGTTGGCATGGCGCCTGCCGCCCCCCCGCCCCCGCCCCCGCCGCCTCCGCCGCCGCCTCCCGCGCGGCGCGCCATGCTGCAGCTCCTGTCCGGCGCGAACGTCGGCAAGGAGCTGGAACTCACCAAGCCGCTCACCACGCTGGGCAAACCCGGTGTGCAGGTTGCGGTGATCACGCGCCGGCCGCAGGGCTTTTTCATTACCCACGTCGAAGGGGCGAACAAGCCGACTGTCAACGGCAAAGCGATCGAGCTGCAGGCGCATGCGCTCAACGATCACGACGTCATCGAACTTGCCGGGGTGAAGGTGAAGTTTTTCTTCAAGCCCTGATCTCCAGTCCCGACATTGACATGGAGGCGGCTTGAAACAGCATATCGTTAGGATTGCGCTCGGCCTCGCGGTAATGCTGCTGTTCATCGGGCATGTCGCCGAATTCTACAATATCGGCCTGATCACCCGGCTCGACAACATCATCTACGACACGCGTCTCGCCGTCACCATGCCCGGCGGGGTGGATCCGCGCGTGGTCATTCTCGATATCGACGAGCGCAGCCTGGATAAGACCGCGCTCGGACGCTGGCCCTGGCGCCGCGACAAGATCTCTGCGCTGCTGACCAAGCTGTTCGACGAATACGGCATCGTCATCGCCGGGTTCGACGTGGTGTTCGCCGAGCCCGACGAAAGCTCGGGCTTGCCGGTGCTCGACAAGCTCGCCAAGGGCAAGTTGAAGGAACTGGGACAATTCCAGTCGGCGCTGAATGAGCTTCGCCCGGAACTCGATTACGACGGCATTTTCGCGAGAACCCTCAAAGGGCGGCAGATAGTGCTCGGCTTTTATCTCAACAGCGAGGACAACGCGGTGAAGTCCGGCGCGATCCCCGAGCCGGTGCTGCCCAAGGGCACTTTCCAGGGCCGCAACATCCGCTTCACCACCTGGAAGGGCTTTGGCGGCAACCTGCCGGAGCTGCAGGCCAACGCCGCCAACGCCGGCCACTTCAATCCGCTGGTCGATGCCGACGGCGTCGTGCGCCGCGTGCCGATGCTCGCCGAATATGACGGCGCCTATTACGAAACCCTGTCGCTTGCCATGATCCGGGTGCTAGCCGGGTATCCGAAGGTGGAGCCCGGCTTCGCGCCCGCTCGATTCTCGAGCAAGAACTACTCGGGCCTGGAATGGCTGAAGGTGGGGCCGGTCACCATCCCGGTGGACGATAACGTCAGCGCGCTCATTCCCTATCGCGGCGGGCGCGGCAGCTTCAAGTACATCT
>Ga0315281_10006237_pt1 | contig 16988 bp, 8 predicted proteins | sample YL17G07_0_MG_FD_204540 | JGI IMG/M metagenome (GOLD analysis project Ga0315281, IMG submission 204540) | Sediment microbial communities from Yellowstone Lake, YNP, Wyoming, USA - YL17G07_0 | ecosystem: Environmental > Aquatic > Freshwater > Lake > Sediment | place: USA: Wyoming | collected...
GTCTTGATAGCGGTGAACGCGCGGTAGATGATGCTCTCGGCAACCGACTTCTTGCCGCGCGTCATCAGCACATTGATGAATTTGGCGACGTCCTGATTGCCGAATTTCGGATCCGGAAGAATGTCGCGCTTGGGAACTTCTCTGCGTCGTGGCACTTTATGACCTCAATGTCGGATGTTTAGTCGTCAATACTGATTGAATGCGGCAATCCAGTTTCGTGCGTCTGCTACTCAATTCAACACCAGTCGTTCACAATCAAAAACAGCAATTACGCCGCCTTGGGTTTCTTGGCCCCGTATTTGGAGCGGCTCTGCTTGCGGTCTTTCACCCCTTGCGTGTCCAGGCTACCGCGCACCATGTGGTAGCGCACGCCCGGCAGGTCTTTCACCCGACCACCGCGGATCAGCACCACGGAGTGCTCCTGCAGGTTGTGGCCCTCGCCGCCGATGTAGCTGATGACCTCGAAGCCGTTGGTGAGGCGCACCTTCGCGACCTTGCGCAGCGCCGAGTTCGGCTTTTTCGGGGTGGTGGTGTAGACACGCGTGCACACGCCGCGCTTTTGCGGCGAATTCCCAAGTGCGGGCACCTTGCTCTTGGCTGTGACGCGCTCCCGCGGCTTCCGCACTAACTGGTTGATTGTTGGCATTATTTGATATTCCGAAATAGAACCGGGACGACCAACCCATGCATGGCCGCCCCGGATATCGCAAAGAGGCGGGATTATACAAAGAGAATCAAGGGCGAGTCAATAGGAGAAGCGCCCCCGTTGCGAAGTTTGAGTGATTCCGGTCAGACGGAACCGCTGGCTGCGCTCACCAGTTTGAGCCGCTGCACTTTTCCCGACGGCCCTTTGGGCAACTCGTCGAGCAGGCGGATGCGTTTGGGCGTCTTGTACCTGCCCAGTTCGTTCAGGCAAAACTCGCGCAACTCGGCCTCGCTGCATTGCTGCCCGGGCTTTAGCACCACGCAGGCGAAAATTTCCTGCCCGTAATCGGGATCGGGAATGCCCACCGCGGCCGCCTCGAGCACGGCCGGATGCTGCAACAGCACCTCGTCGATTTCGCGCGGGGCGATGTTCTCGCCGCCCTTGATGATCAACTCCTTCAACCGCCCGGTGATGAAATAAAAGCCGTCTGGATCGCGATAACCGAGATCGCCGGTGCGCAACCATCCACGACCATCGATTGCCTGCGCCGTGAGATCCGGTGCCTTGTAGTAACCCTGCATTACGCCGGGGCCGCGCAGAAGTATCTCGCCGGCCTTGCCCGCGGACAGTTCGTGTCCTTCCGCGTCGACCACCTTCGCCTCCACACCGCAAGGCACGCCCGGGGATCCGTACTTGCGCCGGGCCGGGCCCTGCGGATTGGCGAACACCGTCGAGGCGCATTCGGTCATGCCCATCGCTTCGATCACGGGGATGCCGAAGGTCTGCTCGAACGCCTGGTGCTGCTCCGGCGGCAGCGGCGCCGAGGCCGAGCGGCCGAAACGCACGCTGGGGTAACGCCCGCCCGGCTGGTGCTCGGCGGCGTTGAGCAGGTAAGCGATGATGGTCGGCACCATGTTGATCCAGGTAACCTGGTAGCGATCGACTAGATCCCACCACTCGTGCACGCTGAAACGGCGCGGCAGCACGATAGCCCCACCGGAATACAAAGTGCTGATGGTAGCGATGCACTGGCCGTTGATATGGTAGAGCGGCAGCGCGGAGAGCACGCGGTCGCCGGGACCGAGACCGTGCCATTGCGACACACTACGCGCGCTGGCGACCAGATTGGCGTGGCTGAGCAGCGCCCCCTTGGGCGTTCCCGTGGTGCCCGAGGTGTACATGAGCAGGGCGGGATCACTCGCAGCAAGCGGCGGCGGGCTAAATGCAGGAAGGCGGCCCTCCAGGAACAACTCCGGCGCGTCCGGGTCGATGACAATCACCTCGGGCGCGCCGGTGAGCGGCAGCGCTTCCGCCACGCGCACCTCGTATTCGCGCGTGGTGAACAAGATCTTGCAGTCGCTGTGCGCGAGCACGTACTCCAACTGCGAACGCTGCGCGAGCAGATTAAAGGGTGCGCAGACGTAGCCGCCTACCATGCTGCCGAGGAACAGAGCCGCCGTCTGATACGCGTTGTGCAAAAACAGCCCGACCTTGTCGCCCTTGCGAAGTCCCATCGCCGCGAGAAAACGCGCCAGCAGCCGAGCTTGGCGCTCCAGTTCGGCGTAGGTCAACACCCGCCCGGTCTCGGGGGCGAACAAGAAGGGCGCGTCCGGGCGCGTGGCCGCATGACGCGCCAGCGCGCCGCGCAGCGTTTCGGTCGTCATGCGCGGTACTTACGCCAATAGGCGCCGAAGAGGTCCTCTTCGGCGGGGACCGTTTCGGGGATGACGCGTGCGATGCGCGTGGTGTTGAGGAAATGCCGATAGTTCATGTTCTCGGAGAAGCCGTTGCGGCCCCAGGTGCCGCAGCCCATCGAGAGCGAGAACGGCAGCCCGTTGTCGAAGGAACCGCCGGTGGCGATTGCATGCGCCTGGTTGACGATCACCCGGCACACTTCCAGTTCCAGCCCCAGACGCATGACATGTGCGTCGTCCCGCGTGTGGATTCCGACCGAATGACCCTTGCCCTGATAGTCGTAGATATTGCGCGTGATTTGGAAGGCCTCATCGAAATCGCGCGCCTTGTAGATCGCCAGCACCGGCGCGAGCTTCTCACCCGAGAACGGACAGGACGGACCGGTCCCCGACTCCTCCACCATGATGAAGCTGCAGTTCCTCAGAGCATTGCGTTCGAGTCCGGCGAGCGCGGCGATGCGCGGCGCCGACTGTGCCGTCGTGGCCGACGCGAGCTTCCCGCCCGGGAACATCACGCCCTCGAGCTGCAGTTTTTCCTTGGCATCCAGCAGCACCCCGCCCTGTTTCGCCAGTTCCGCCAGCATCGCATCGTAGACATCGGCGAGAATCACGGCGTTGTTCTCGGAGGAGCAGCTGGTGGCGTTGTCGAAAGTCTTCGAACGCGCGATCTTGGCCGCGGCATCGGCAAGATCCGCGCTGGAATCGACGATTACCACCACATTGCCCGCGCCCACGCCCACCGCCGGGGTACCGCTCGCATAGGCTGCGCGTATATTTGCCTGCGAGCCGGTCGCGGCAACCAGATCCGCCTGACGCATCAGTTCGTGGGTCAGATCCTTGGTCACCGGGGAAGGCAGGTGCTGCACCAGATCCACCGGCGCATCGATCCTGGCAAACTCCGCATGCACGAATTCGAGCAATTTGATGCACGTGGAAAGACCTTTGGGCGAGGGCGCGATAATGACGGCATTGCGGCCCTTGAGCGCATTGATGATCTTGTTCGCCGGCGTGGCGCCGGGATTGGTCGAAGGGGTGATCGCGGCTACCACGCCGACCGGGCGGGCGATCTCGACCAGGCCGAGCTGCGGATACTCGGCAATCACGCCCACCGATTTCGCGCCTTTAAGGTCGCGCAGCAACCCCAGGGTCTTGCGGTAGTTCTTGTCGAATTTGTCCTGCGCATTGCCCAAGCCGCTGTCGGCCACGGCCAGATCGGCAAGTACGCGGTTATTCTCCGGCTTCATGATTGCCCAGCCTGCGGCGGTCACCACCTCGTCCACCTGCTCCTGCGTATAGCGCTGGTACAACGCCTGAGCGGCGCGCGCGCGCGCGACCAATGCCCGGACAATTTCATGCGCGGACGGAGCGTTCAGACGGACTGACATGGGGTTCCCATCTTTCTTCGCGATCGAGCCTTTACTCTAGTCGACCTTGATTCCCGCTTGGCGGATCACCGCCTCCCACTTGCGCAGCTCGGATTTCACCACGCGATCGAGTTCGACCGAACTGCCGCCCACCGCATCGGCCCCCTGTTGCAGCAGCTTCTCCTTGATCTCGGGCAACTGCACCACGCGCGCGATTTCCTGCTGCAAACGCGCGACAATCGCCGGCGGTGTCTTCGCCGGCGCAAACATCGCGTACCACGAATCGACCTCGTAGTCGGGGATGCCGGCGGACTCGGCGACCGTGGGAATCTCGGGCGCCGCGGGCGAACGCTTGAGCGTGGTCACCGCAATCGGCCGCAGCCTGCCGCTTTTCACATGCGACATCGCCGCCGGGATAGAGACGATAAGGAACTGCACCTGCCCGGCAAGCGTGTCCGCCACCGCCGGACCGCCGCCCTTGTACGGGATGTGCACCAGATCGATGCCCGCCTTCAGTTTCAACAGTTCACCGGCGATATGGCTAGGAGAGCCGTTGCCCACTGAGGCGAAATTCAGTTTGCCTGGGTACTTCTTCGCCAGCGCGATCAGCTCCTGCATGTTGTTGACCGGCAGCGGTGGGTGGGCGGCGATAATCTGCGGCAGGCTGGCGACCAGCGAGATCGGCGCGAAATCCTTCTCCGTGTCGAACGGCAGTTTGTACAGCAGCGGATTGATGGTGTGCGAGGAAAGCGTAAACAGGATGGTGTAGCCGTCCGGCGTGCTTCTTGCCACCACCTCGGTGCCGACCGCGCCGCCGGCACCACCTCGGTTCTCGATGATAATCGGCTGGCCCAGCCCCTGGGTGAGCTTCTCCTGCACGATGCGGGCGATGATATCGGTGCCGCCCCCGGGTGGGTAAGGAACGACGAAACGAATCGGTTTCGTCGGATAGTCCTGGGCCAATGCAGGCATTCCCGCCCCGACAACGCAGGCAGTCAATATGCCGATCATGGTTTTCACGAACGCAATTTGCATGTACCTCCCCGGTGAAAATAAGAACGGATGGAACCGCCGCAAAGTCCAGTCCCATCCGGCGCAGTCAAAGCGGCGAACATCCCGCCGCATGCAAACACGGAGCGGTGATCAGCCGCTGAAGGCTCTGTACTTGTCCAGATAACGCACCGGCACCGACAGCGCGTCGCGGCGGAAGGGATCGCCCAGTTCCTGCGTCACCATCATCTCGAGCACCGTGGTTTTTCCCTGCTTCTGCGCCGCGCACGCCGCCCGCAGCGCCGGGCCGACGTCGGCCAGCTTGTCCACCGTGGCGCCCTCGCAGCCGAAGGCGCGCGCTATGCCGGCGAAACCCGGATTGTCGAGATTGACGCCGACGTAGCGGTTGGAATAGAAATCGACATGGTTTTTCTTCTCCGCCCCCCACTGGCCGTTATTGAACAACACCACCGTCACCCCGATTTTTTCACGCGCGCAGGTCAGGAGCTCGTTGAAACTGATGCCCCAGGCGCCGTCGCCGACGTAGGCGATGGCGGGGCGATCAGGCGCGGCGACCTTGGCGCCGATGATGGTCGGGAAGGCATAGCCGCAGTTGCCGAAGCTCATCGCGGCGAACATGCTGCGCGTGCGCTCGAAGCGCAGATAGGAATTGGACACCGAGCAGATGTTGCCGATGTCGGTCGACACCATCGCGTCCTTCGGCATCGCCTTCTCCAGTTCGCGCAGCATCTGGCGCGGATGCATCTGGCTGGAGCCTTTCGAGACTTCGAGCGACCACTGGTCGCGCTCGCTGGTCCAGCCGTCAAGCTCCTTCTCCCAGGTCTGCTTCTCCGCCTTGATCCTGGCGTCGCGCTCGGCCTTGTTTTTCTGGCAGGCGAGCGCGCCAGACGATGAAATGCGGCCCGACAGGCGCGCCGTAAGCGCCGCCGCCGCCGCTTTGGCATCGCCGCAGATGCCGACCGACATCGGTTTCACCAGGCCGAGCATTTTCGCGTCCGCGTCGATCTGGATGATCTTCGCGTTCTTCGGCCAGTAATCGAGGCCGTGCTGAGGCAGCGTGCCGAAAGGCCCGAGTCGCGTGCCCAGCGCCAGCACCACGTCGGCCTGCGAGATCAGCTTCATCGCCGCCTTCGAGCCCTGATAGCCGAGCGGACCGACCCAGAGTGGATGGGAAGCCGGAAACGAGTCGTTGTGCAAATAACTGTTGGCCACCGGCGCATGCAGCAACTCGGCCAGCTTGACTGCCTCGGCCATGCCGTCGGACATGACGACTCCGCCGCCGGCGAGAATTACCGGGAACTTGGCCTCGGCCAGAAGCGCCGCTGCCTCGGTGAGCGCTCGCTCCCCTCCTGCGCCGCGCTCGATGCGTATCGGTTTCGGGATTTCGCATTCGATGTCGCCGTAGAAGTAATCGCGCGGAATATTGATTTGCGCCGGCCCCATCTCCAGCAGCGCGCGATCGAAGGCGCGCGCGGTCAGCTCGGCCATGCGCTTCGGGTTATTGATATGCGCCTGGAACTTGGTAATCTTGGAGAAAATCGGCAGTTGCTCGGTTTCCTGGAACCCGCCGAGGCCAATGCCCATGCTCCCGGTCTCCGGGGTAACCACGATCACCGGGCTGTGCGCCCAGTAAGCCGCCGCGGTCGAGGTCACGAAATTGGTGATGCCGGGGCCGTTCTGGCCTATGCAAACGCCATGCCGGCCCGATACGCGCGCGTAGCCGTCGGCCATGTGCCCGGCGCCCTGCTCGTGCGCCACCGGAATGAAACGGATACCGGCGGCGGGGAAAATGTCGAGCGCGTCCATGTAGGCCGAGCCGACGATGCCGAACACATCGGTAACGCCGTTGGCGACCAGGGTTTCGACGAACGCCTCCGAAGGCGTCATGCGTGCCTTGCCAGAGACTACGGTGCATTGGATAGCGGCTTCGTTGCCCATGATTGGAATCTCCAGAACAAATTGCAGAGCGAATCATTATATACAGCTTCCAGCTTGGACCTCATGCGCCGGTGCGGAGGGCTCGTGAATGCCGGCACGCGCTAGAACTGTTAATTCGAGCCCGTCGCGACAATTGGGAACGGCGGCCCCTTTGGATTGCACAGATCCGCTGCGGGAACTATGCCGATACTGCCAACGTCGCGCGCGTGTGCAAGGCAATCATCAATTCCTCGTTGGTGGGCAACACCCAGGCGGATGCGCGGCTGTCCGCGCGGCTGATGCGCGGGCCGCCTGCGGCGTTGGCGCTCTCGTCCAGTTCGATCCCGAGCCAGGCCGCGGCGCGGCACACGCGCGCGCGGATCGACGGTGTGTTCTCGCCGATGCCTGCTGTAAACACCAGTGCGTCCAGTCCTCCGAGGGCGGCGGCGAGGGAGCCCAGTTCGCGCACCACGCGATAAACGAACAGATCGACGGCCTCGGCGGCGTGCGCATCGCCGCTGGCGAGCAGCGTGCGCATGTCGCTGGAGATGCCGGAGACGCCCAGCAATCCGGACTCATGATAGAGCAGCTTCTCCAGGCCACGCGCGTCCATGCCATGGTGGTCAAGCAGGTGCAGCAGCACGCCGGGGTCGATTGCGCCGCAGCGTGTTCCCATCGGCAGCCCGTCGAGGGCTGTGAATCCCATGGTGCTCGCTACGCTTTTCCCGGCGAGGAGCGCGCACATGCTCGCGCCATTACCCAGGTGCGCCACGACGGTACGGCCGGAAGCGGCGCGCATATCGAACGAGGGCAGCCTATGCGCGATGTATTCATAGGACAGCCCGTGGAACCCATAGCGGCGCAGCCCGGCTTCGGTCAATCGTCTGGGCAGCGCAAACGCCTGGGCCAGCGGCGGCTGCGCCGTGTGGAATGCGGTATCGAAGCAAGCCACTTGGGCCAGGTCGGGCGCGCGCGTCGCGACCGCCCGGATGGCGGCAAGATTGTGCGGCTGGTGCAGCGGCGCGAGCGGCACCAACCGATCGAGCGCGTCGAGCACCGCCGCGCTCACCCGCACCGGCGCTGAAAACTCGAGCCCACCATGGACGACGCGATGGCCGGCCGCCACCAGGCGTTGTCCGCCCAACCGCCGCTCGAGCCAGTCGAGCAGAAACCCCACGGCGCCCTGATGTCCGGGCGGAGTTGCGGCACTCAGACCGCCCTCTGCGAGCGTGGCGCCGCTCGCATCGCGCGCGACGAAACTCGGTTTGGTCAGGATGCCTTCGATCTGGCCCCGCAACGCGAGTTGCGGGGCGGCATGCGGCCGGTCGAGGAACACCGAGAATTTCAGGCTCGATGAGCCCGCGTTCAGCACCAGAATTGCGTCGGTCAAAATAGATTACCTAGCCGCCGATGCGCGCGATTGTCGAAACCGGACGGTTCATAAAAGAGGTGATTGCGGATGATGTCCATGTGCCTGCGGGTGTAAAATTCTCGACGCGGCAAGTTTGCCTGAGCCGGGGGATACCGCGCAAGCAAATCCGCGGCGCGATTGCGTTTGACTCAGGCGCTGCGCTTATACGAATGTCCGGCACGAACATATTGCGCACTGCCTTGAAGACTGCAAATACTGCAACCAGAATGTCGCTCCCTTTTGATTCGGATCAATAAAAGGATTTCCCATGACCAGCGCCCTGTTCCAAACCATCAGCTTGCGTGAGCTCCACCTCTCAAACCGCATCATGGTCTCGCCGATGTGCCAGTACTCGGCGACCGACGGCGACGCCAACGACTGGCACCTGATCCATCTCGGGCAACTCGCCCTGGGCGGCGTGGGGCTGCTGTGCATCGAGGCAACCGCGGTCGAGGCGATTGGCCGCATCACCCCCGGCTGCCTCGGGCTGTACTCTGACAACAACGAGAGCGCGTTTCGCCGCCTGCTTACTGCACTGCGGCGCCATGCCGACACACCACTGGCGATCCAGCTTGCCCATGCCGGGCGCAAGGCCTCGAGCCACACACCCTGGGATGGCGGCAAGCTGATTGCGGCCCAGGCTGCAGGCGGCTGGGAACCGATCGCGCCTTCGGCGCTGCCGTTTTCGCCGTCTGAACCGCCGCCGCGGGAAATGCAAGCCTCTGATCTCGCGCGCGTGCGCGACGCGTTTGTGCGCGCGGCGCAACGCGCCGCCCGCCTCGGCATCGACGCCATCGAGTTACACGCGGCGCACGGCTACCTCCTGCATACATTTCTCTCGCCGCTAAGCAACCGGCGCAGCGACGGCTACGGCGGGTCGCTCGAAAATCGCATGCGTTTTCCGCTGGAAGTGTTTTCGGCGGTGCGCGGGGTCTGGCCTGAGGCGAAACCGCTCGGAGTGCGCATATCGGCCAGCGACTGGATCGAGGGCGGATGGGACCTGCCACAGTCGATCGAATTCGCGCAGCGACTCAAAGCAGCGGGTTGCGACTGGATCGACGCTTCCAGCGGCGGCTTGGCGCCCGAGCAAAAAATCACCCCCGGTCCGGGCTTCCAGGTGCCGTTTTCAGAGGCCATCCGCAAGGAAACCGGCATCCTGACCATCGCCGTGGGCATGATCACCGAGCCGCAACAAGCTGAAGACATCATCGCTGCCGGTCGCGCCGACATGGTCGCCCTCGCCCGCGGCATGCTCTTTGATCCGCACTGGGCCTGGCGCGCCGCCGCCGAACTCGGCGCCCAGGTGCGCGCGCCCAAGCAATACTGGCGCGCGCCGCCGCGCGGGGCGGAAGCAATTTTCCGCGACGCCAAAGTCGGTCAGCGCTGATTCGCGCTGTAAAGCGCAGGACAAGGCGAAGTTCGCTTCCGCGGCCACGTTTTTCGGCGCACGGCGCATCGCGAGACACGAGCCCTTAAACAGCCCGCAGTAGAACCGCCCGCGGGCGATCCCTAAATCAAAAAAAGGCCGGCATATGCCGGCCTTTTTGCTGGTGCTTTACATCGAAACTTAGACGCTTTCCTCCGTCGCCTGGGCTTCGCCCGCAACCTCGCCTTCGGCCAAGAACGGCTCGACCAGCGGCGGCGCGGTCTTGCGCACCTTGTGATACGCCATGCCCGTACCCGCCGGGATCAGGCGACCGACGATGACATTCTCCTTCAGGCCGCGCAGATCGTCCTTCTTGCCCATGATTGCAGCCTCGGTGAGCACGCGCGTGGTTTCCTGGAACGACGCCGCCGAGATGAAGGAGTCGGTCGACAGCGACGCCTTGGTGATGCCGAGCAGCATATAGTTGAAGGTCCCCGGTTTCTTGCCTTCGGCCTCGACGATTTCGTTCTCTTTCAGCAGATCGGCACGCTCCACCTGCTCGCCTTGAATGAAACGGGTGTCACCCGCGTCATCGACCTGCACCCGACGCAGCATCTGTCGCACGATCACCTCGATGTGCTTGTCGTTGATCTTGACGCCTTGCAGGCGATACACGTCCTGCACTTCGTCGGTGATATAGCACGCCAGTGCCTCGACGCCCTGCAGTCGCAGGATGTCGTGCGGATCCGCCGGGCCGTCGACGATAAACTCGCCCTTGTTCACCACCTGGCCGTCGTGCACCATGACGTGCTTGTCTTTGGTAATCAGGAACTCATGCGCGACGCTATCCGGGTCGGTGATGACCAGGCGCTGCTTGCCTTTCGTGTCTTTGCCGAATGAGACCGTGCCGGTGACTTCCGCCAGCATGCCCGCGTCCTTGGGCGAACGCGCCTCGAACAGTTCGGCCACGCGCGGCAGACCGCCGGTGATGTCGCGCGTTTTCGACGTTTCCTGCGGAATGCGCGCGAGCACCTCGCCCACCTGCACCTGCTGGCCGTTCTTCACCGTGATGATGGAGCCGACCTGGAAAGTGATGTTTACCGAGTGATCGGTGCCTGCAATCTTGACCTCGTCGCCGGCTTCGTTGATGAGCTTCACCTGCGGCCTCAGGCCCTTGCTGGCGCTGCCGCGGCGCTTCGGATCGATGACCACCAGAGTGGATAGCCCGGTAATCTCGTCGATCTGCTTCGCCACTGTCGTGCCTTCCTCCACGTTTTCAAATTTCACCGTTCCGGCGTATTCGGTGATGATCGGGCGGGTATGCGGATCCCAGGTGGCAAGGATCTGCCCGGCCTTGACCGGCTTGCCGTCGGTCGACGCCAGGGTCGCGCCGTAGGGCACCTTGTGGCGTTCGCGCTCGCGGCCGTTGTCGTCAGTGATCATGATCTCGCCTGAGCGCGAAATCGCAATCTTCTCCCCCTTGGCGTTGCTGACATAACGCATCTGCGCGGTGAAGCGCACCGTGCCGTTGGACTTGGCGTCCACCTGACTCGCCACTGCGGTACGCGAGGCGGCGCCCCCGATGTGGAAGGTGCGCATGGTAAGTTGCGTGCCCGGCTCGCCGATCGATTGCGCGGCAATCACGCCCACCGCCTCGCCGATGTTCACGATCGGGCCGCGGCCCAGATCGCGGCCGTAGCACTTGGCGCACAGGCCATGGCGGGTATCGCAGGTAAGCGGGGTGCGCACCTTGACCTCGTCGATGCCGAGCGACTCGATCATGTCGACTTCTTCTTCGTTCAACAGCGTCCCGGCGGGATACAACGGATCCTGGGTCTCCGGATGCATCACTTCGGCCGCGCTGACGCGCCCCAGAATGCGCTCACGCAGCGCTTCGACCACCTCGCCGCCCTCGACCAGAGCCTTCACCACGACTCCGTTCGCCGTGCCGCAATCGTCCTCCCTCACCACCAGGTCTTGGGTCACATCGACCAGGCGGCGCGTGAGGTAGCCGGAGTTGGCGGTCTTGAGTGCCGTGTCGGCCAGGCCCTTGCGCGCGCCGTGGGTGGAAATGAAGTACTGCAGCACATTCAGGCCTTCACGGAAGTTCGCCGTAATCGGCGTCTCGATAATCGAACCGTCGGGCTTGGCCATCAGGCCGCGCATGCCGGCGAGTTGGCGGATCTGCGCCGCCGAACCGCGCGCGCCGGAATCGGCCATCATGTAAATCGAGTTGAACGACTCCTGTCTTACTTTCTTGCCCTTGCGGTCGGTGACCTCCTCGTGCGAGAGCTGCTCCATCATCGCCTTGGCCACCTGATCGCCGGCACGACCCCAGATGTCGACCACCTTGTTGTAGCGCTCGCCCACGGTCACCAGACCCGAAGTGTACTGCTGCTCGATCTCCTTCACTTCGGCTCCCGCCGCGGCAATCAGGCTGTGCTTTTGCTGCGGCACCAGCATGTCATCGACGCAGATCGAGATACCGGCACGGGTGGCGAAGGTAAAGCCCGCCCGCATCAGCTTATCGGCGAAAATCACCGTCTCGCGCAGTCCGCAGCGGCGGAACGACGCGTTGATGAGCTTGGAGATTTCTTTTTTCTTCAGCGCTTTGTTGATGAGCACGAAAGGCAGCCCGGGGGGCAGGATTTCGGACAGCAGGGCGCGCCCGACCGTCGTTTGATGGCGCGTCGTCTTCTCAATTTTCTCGCCGGTCTCGGACAGATCGTATTCGCGGATGCGCGCCGTGATCATGGCATGCAGCTCGACCTTGCCGCTTTCATAGGCGCGCGTGAGCTCGCCCATGTCGGCGAAAGCCATACCCTCCCCCCGAGCGGCGATGCGGTCGCGCGTAGCGTAGTACAGACCAAGCACGATGTCCTGCGACGGCACGATGACCGGTTCGCCGTTGGCGGGCGACAATATGTTGTTGGAGGCGAGCATGAGCGTGCGCGCTTCCATCTGCGCTTCCAGCGACAGCGGTATGTGCACTGCCATCTGGTCACCGTCGAAGTCGGCGTTGAACGCCGCGCACACCAGCGGGTGCAGCTGGATCGCCTTGCCCTCTATCAGCACCGGCTCGAACGCCTGGATGCCGAGGCGGTGCAGCGTGGGCGCGCGGTTGAGCATCACCGGGTGCTCGCGGATAACGTCTTCAAGAATATCCCAGACGACCGGGGTTTCGGCCTCGACTTCGCGCTTCGCCGCCTTGATGGTGGTGGCGATACCCAGCAGCTCGAGCTTGTTGAAAATGAAGGGCTTGAACAGTTCGAGCGCCATTTTCTTGGGCAGACCGCACTGGTGCAGCTTCAACTGCGGGCCGACCACGATCACCGAGCGGCCGGAGTAGTCGACGCGTTTACCCAGCAGGTTCTGGCGGAAACGCCCGCCCTTGCCCTTGATCATGTCCGCGAGCGACTTCAGCGGACGCTTGTTTGCGCCGGTCATGGCCTTGCCGCGGCGGCCGTTATCGAGTAGCGAGTCCACCGCCTCCTGCAGCATGCGCTTCTCGTTCTTGACGATAATCTCGGGCGCCTTCAGTTCCAGCAGGCGCTTCAGGCGGTTGTTCCGGTTGATCACGCGCCGGTACAGATCGTTCAGATCCGAAGTGGCGAAACGACCGCCGTCCAGGGGAACCAGTGGGCGCAGATCCGGCGGCAGCACCGGCAGCACTTCCATGATCATCCAGTAGGGTTTGATGCCCGATTTCTGGAAGCCCTCCAGCACCTTGAGGCGCTTGGCGAATTTCTTGATCTTGGTGTCCGAGGTGGTACTCTCGAGTTCTTTCCGCAGGTGCTCGACCTCATGCCCGACGTCCAGGTTGCGCAGCAGTTCGCGCACGCCCTCTGCGCCCATGGCGGCGGAAAACTCGTCGCCATGTTCCTCGACCTTGGTGATGTATTGTTCTTCGGTCAGGAGTTTGCAGCGCTGGATGTCCGGATCGGTGACCATGCCTGCATCGGTCACGACATAGGCTTCGAAATAGAGCACGCGCTCGATGTCGCGCAGCGTCATATCGAGCACCAGGCCGAGGCGCGACGGCAGGGACTTCAGAAACCAGATGTGTGCAACCGGGCTGGCGAGCTCGATGTGGCCCATGCGCTCACGACGGACTTTTGCCAGCGTCACTTCGACGCCGCACTTCTCGCAGATCACGCCGCGGTGCTTCAATCGCTTGTATTTGCCGCACAGGCACTCGTAATCCTTGATCGGACCGAAAATTTTGGCGCAGAACAAGCCGTCGCGCTCCGGCTTGAAGGTGCGATAGTTGATCGTCTCGGGTTTTTTAACTTCGCCGTAGGACCAGGACCGGATCTTCTCAGGCGAGGCGAGTCCGATTTTGATCGAGTCGAACTCTTCGTCCTGCGTAACCTGCTTGAACAAATCGAGTAGTGCTTTCATCTTTCACTCCAATGTGGCGTGATGCACCTAAAAAAACGAAATCTAAATTGGCCACGGATCGGCGCGGACCGGAACGCGTGTTATCCGCGTTCAACCGCGCAGATACGGAACCTCAGTACCGTTCCAGATCGATATCGATGCCGAGCGACCTGATCTCTTTCACCAGCACATTGAACGACTCCGGCATACCGGCGTCGATCTTGTGGTCGCCCTTGACGATGTTCTCGTACACCTTGGTGCGGCCGGAAATGTCGTCGGACTTCACCGTCAGCATTTCCTGCAGGGTGTAGGCGGCGCCGTAGGCTTCCAGCGCCCATACCTCCATCTCGCCGAAGCGCTGTCCGCCGAACTGCGCCTTGCCGCCCAGAGGCTGCTGCGTCACCAGACTGTACGGGCCGGTGGAGCGCGCGTGCATCTTGTCGTCGACCAGGTGGTGCAGCTTGAGCACGTGCATGTAGCCTACAGTCACCGGACGATCGAAGGGCTCGCCGGTATGGCCATTCTTCAAGGTAACCTGGCCGTCACGCGGCAATCCGGCGATTTCCAGCATGTTCTTGATCTCGGCTTCGTTCGCACCATCGAAAACCGGCGTGGCGAAGGGCACCCCGCCTTTAAGGTTATAGGCCAGGCGTACCACCTCTTCGTCGCTCAACGCGGCCAGGTTTTCAGCTTTGCCGCTGCTGTTATAGATAAGGTTGAGAAATTTGCGCAATTCTCCGATCTTGGCCTGCGCCTTGAGCATCTCACCAATCTTCGCGCCCAGTCCCTTGGCCGCCCAGCCAAGGTGGGTCTCGAGAATCTGACCCACGTTCATGCGCGAAGGTACGCCCAACGGGTTCAGCACCACGTCGACCGGGGTGCCATCGTCCATATAGGGCATGTCCTCGACCGGCACAATTTTGGAGATGACGCCCTTGTTGCCGTGGCGGCCGGCCATCTTGTCGCCGGGCTGCAGGCGCCGCTTCACCGCGACGTAGACTTTGACCATTTTCTGCACGCCCGGCGGCAACTCATCGCCTTGCGTGAGCTTTTTCTTTTTCGCGTCGAACGCCACGTCGAAATCCACGCGCTTCTGCGCCAGGCTGTCCTTGAGACTTTCCAGTTGCGCCGCGGCCTCTTCGTTGGCGAGGCGGATGTCGAACCAGTGATAGTGCTCCAGTTCCTGCAAGTAGGTCTTGGTGAGCTTGGTGCCCTTGGCCAGCTTCTTCGGCCCGCCGTTGACCGTCTTGCCCACGATCAGGCGCTCGATCCGCGCGAAGGTGTCGGCTTCGACGATGCGCATCTGGTCGACCAGGTCGAGCTTATAGCGTTTCAGTTCTTCGTCGATGATCTGCTGCGCGCGCTTGTCGCGATCTATCCCCTCGCGCGTGAACACCTGCACGTCGATGACCGTGCCGGAAATTCCGGATGGGACCCGCAGCGAGGTGTCCTTCACATCGGATGCCTTCTCGCCAAAGATCGCGCGCAGCAGCTTTTCTTCCGGCGTAAGCTGGGTCTCGCCCTTGGGGGTGACTTTGCCCACCAGCACGTCGCCCGCCTCGACTTCGGCTCCAATATAGACAATGCCCGACTCGTCCAGGCGCGACAGTTGCGCCTCGGACAGGTTCGAGATGTCGCGGCTGATCTCCTCTGGGCCGAGCTTGGTGTCGCGCGCCACCACGGTAAGCTCCTCGATGTGGATCGAGGTATAGCGGTCGTCGGCGACCACGCGCTCGGAGATGAGGATCGAGTCCTCAAAGTTGTAGCCGTTCCAGGGCATGAACGCGACGAGCATGTTCTGTCCCAGCGCGAGCTCGCCCATGTCGGTCGAGGCGCCGTCGGCGACAACATCGCCCTTGGCGATCTTCTCGCCCACGTTGACCAGCGGACGCTGGTTGATGTTGGTGTTCTGGTTGGAGCGGGTGTATTTGACCAGATTGTAGATGTCCACCCCGACGTCGCCGGCGACGGTCTCGTCGTCATTGACGCGCACCACGATGCGGCTCGCATCGACGTAATCGACAACGCCGCCGCGCAGAGCCTGCACCGCAGTGCCGGAGTCGACCGCTACCGTGCGCTCGATGCCGGTTCCGACCAGGGCCTTCTCCGGGCGCAGGCAGGGCACCGCCTGGCGCTGCATGTTGGAGCCCATCAGCGCGCGGTTGGCGTCGTCGTGCTCGAGGAACGGAATCAGCGAGGCCGCCACGGACACGATTTGCGACGGCGCTACGTCCATGTATTCGACGCGGTCCGGAGTCGCGAGCATGAATTCGTTCTTGTGGCGGCAGGACACCAATCCTTCTTTCAGCTTGCCTTTGTCCAGGTCGGCGTTCGCCTGGGCGATGACGAAATTGCCTTCCTCGATCGCGGACAAAAAATCGATCTGGTCGGTGACTTTGCCGTTCTCGACCTTGCGGTACGGCGTCTCCATGAAGCCGTATTTGTTGGTGCGCGCGAACAGGGCGAGCGAATTGATCAGGCCGATGTTCGGACCTTCCGGCGTCTCGATCGGACACACGCGGCCGTAATGCGTCGGATGCACGTCGCGCACCTCGAAGCCGGCGCGCTCGCGCGTGAGACCTCCCGGTCCCAGGGCCGAGACGCGGCGCTTGTGCGTGATCTCCGACAGCGGGTTGGTCTGGTCCATGAACTGCGACAGTTGCGAGGATCCGAAGAACTCCTTGATCGCCGCAGAAATCGGTTTGGCATTGATCAGGTCGTGCGGCATCAGGTTGTCCGATTCGGCCTGCGACAGGCGCTCCTTCACCGCGCGCTCCACCCGCACGAGCCCCGCCCTGAACTGGTTCTCCGCCAGTTCGCCCACCGAACGCACGCGGCGGTTGCCGAGGTGGTCGATATCGTCGATCTCGCCGCGGCCGTTGCGAAGCTCGACCAGGATGCGGATCACGGAAAGGATATCCTCGTTCGACAGCGTCACCGCGCCGGTGAGTTCGCTCCTGCCGACGCGGCGGTTGAATTTCATGCGTCCCACAGCGGACAGGTCGTAGCGCTCTTCCGAGTAGAACAGGCCGTTGAACAGAGACTCCACCGCCTCTTCCGTGGGCGGCTCGCCCGGACGCATCATGCGGTAGATGGCAACACGCGCCGCGAACTGGTCGGCGGTCTCGTCGATGCGCAGGGTCTGCGAAATGTACGCACCCTGGTCGAGGTCGTTGGTGTAGATGGTATGGATGCTCGA
>Ga0315281_10006238_pt1 | contig 16988 bp, 17 predicted proteins | sample YL17G07_0_MG_FD_204540 | JGI IMG/M metagenome (GOLD analysis project Ga0315281, IMG submission 204540) | Sediment microbial communities from Yellowstone Lake, YNP, Wyoming, USA - YL17G07_0 | ecosystem: Environmental > Aquatic > Freshwater > Lake > Sediment | place: USA: Wyoming | collected...
GCGAGGAGGGTCCGGCTAGTTGCGTCCCACAAACAGATGAGGCCGCCGGCGTGGCCCGGGGTGTGATAGACGCGCCACTCCGCGCCCGCGAGCTGAACGGTATCCCCTTCGTTTAACCCCTGCGCGCCGGGAATAGGATCCACCCACCGTTCGAAGACGGAACTGCTTTGCTCGAGGGCCTCAATCATCTCGGCGGGGACGCCGCCTTCCATCCAAATCTGACGATAAAAGGCATGATGTCGCGCGCGTTCACCCATATAGTCTGCCAACCACGGAACATTCTGAACGTGCGTCAGCACTTCTGCGCCGGAGCGGGCAACGAGTTGCCCACCCAAGCCAAAGTGGTCGGCGTGCGCGTGAGTGATGATGATCCGGCGTAGGTCTTCGACGCGATGGCCGAGTCGCTTCAGTCCCTCTTCGAGCGCGGCGAGGGTCGCCGGATCTTTTGGCCCGGTGTCTATAAGCGTGAGCGGGTCGCCCTCGGCCAGGTAGACATTGACCGGGCCGACGGGGAAGGGTGTGGGGAGGGGGAGGCGATGCAACACTGGAGGTCAGAAGTTGGAAGTCAGAGGTTGGAGGGCGTTGATTCCGACTTCCGACATCTGGCCTCCAACCTCTTATAACTATCGGCGCATTCCTAAAATTCTTTTCAAATGCCGGTCACTCTCCGAAAAGTTCGGCGTGAAGGGCGTGCGGCCATGCACCATGCGGCGGTTGTCAATGACGCACGTTTGATTCTTGTCCACGAGAAATTCAATGCATAGATCATGACTTGATTGTAATCGCCGGTGAAGTCGCTGATGACGATAAGGCCCTCGCGGTCAACGATGTCCAGGATTTTATCCCGCAGTCCCAGCAATTCCAGCGGGAAGGTGGTGTTGCTCGGCGGCCGGTTCATATCCTTGACGGCAGTGGCGTGTTGAGCGAGGAGGGCGCTTTGGGCGGGGGTGAGGGCTAGGGTGGTGTGCATGGAAACTCCCGAGGCAAGATATTAGCAAGTAGAGGTTTGAAGTTCGAGGTTGGAAGTTGGAGGCGCATTGTTCCATACCGAGGCTTCCAATTTCCAACTTCCAGCCTCCAATAAGCGGTCAAACTCTTCCACAGTGTTGCAAGTCAACAATGGCACGCGCAATAAATCCTCCCCCGGCAGGCCTTGAATGTATTTCGCCGCGTGTTTGCGGAAGAGGACGAGGCCGACCTGCGGGCCGTAGAAATCCAGATTGAGCGCAAGGTGGCGGCGCATGAGGGCGACTTTCTCGGCGAGGGTCACTTGCTCCCGGTCTTGGCGCGCAAAAATCCACGGGTTGCCGATGGCCGCGCGGCCAATCATCACGCCGTCGCACCCCGTGTGCGCCCGGAGGCGGGCGATGTCGGCCACTCTCTTCACGTCGCCGTTGCCGATGACGGGAATTTTGACCAGTTGCTTCACTGCGGCAATCGCGTCCCAATCCGCCTCGCCCTGGTAGGCTTGCGCTTTGGTGCGCCCATGCACCGCGATGAGGGCCGCCCCGTTGTCTTCGAGAACTTTGGCGACTTCCCCGTAGTTCCGCGTGTTCTCATCCCAGCCGAGGCGGATTTTGCCGGTGACGGGAATCTTGAGCGAGGTTGACAGCCGCGCATACACCCGCGCAATTTTCCCCGGCTGGCACAACATCCCCGACCCGGCCCCGCGCTCGGCGATGCCTTTGACGTAGCATCCCATGTTGATGTCAATAATGTCCGGGCCGTAGTCTTGCAGGCGGAGGGCGGTCTCGACTAGACGATTCTCATCGTGCCCGTAAATCTGGAAGGTCATGGGGCGCTCGGTGGAGTCGAATTTGAGTTTGCGCCAGGCTTTCACAGTGGGCTTGCGGCTCTGGAGTTCATCCACGTTCACAAACTCCGTATACGACATGGCCGACCCCAACTCGCGGCAGATGAGGCGAAAGGGCAGGTCGGAGTAGCCATCCATCGGCGAGAGAATCACATCGCCATGAATCGGAATATCGCGGACGTGGAAAGCGATTGGAGAACCGAGATTGAAAGTACGCACGAGGCGATGATACCACAAGGATTTACAGCGAGCAGAAGAATCAAAAAGCGCCCCGGTTGCCCGAGGCGCTTTAGCCTGCGCGGTCTTTCTCGCTCCTTACTTCACGTAGCCCTGCACGACGGTCGCAAAGGTGAAACCTGTGGTATCCAGGCTGGGGTCAAGATACACCGTAGTTTCAAAATTGCCCTTGTCGCCTTTCTTGAAGGAATCGCCGGAGGGCGAGACATAGGATGTGGCAGTCCCTACGATGTTGTCATGCTTGTCGTAGATGATTAAGACCACCGTCATGCTGGTCAACTCTTTGTCGGAGGTGTTCGCGACTTCGCCCTTGAAGGTCCACTGGCCGTTGCCCGCTTTTTCGTTGGTCTCGTTCTGTGTTTCGAGCGACACGACGTCATAGCTGGTCTTGTACGTCCAGTACGGATCAACCTGCACTGTGTACGAATCAATCTTGTCGGCTTCATCTTTGCTGCTGTTGACGTTGCTGAAGTACTGGAAGTCCCAGACGGTGCTCTCGCCCTGGCCGAGGTAAATCGGCGCGCTCAGCGTGTCCGCGTCCAGTACCGTGCCGCCCTTGTCGTACAGCCCGGCCACCAGGCCGATGTTGATGAGTGAGTCGCTGGTATTGGTGACCAGGCCGATCAAGTGGAACGAATTGAAGTCGTCAAAATACCCATGCAGGATGTCCACTTGCACGTCGAAAGCGTCAAACGTGTCGGCTTGGTCGGCGTCAAAGTACACCGCCCAATCGGTGGCCACTTTATCCGGCGGCTCGTCCATGCGGATGCGGAACGGAGTGCGGTCATTGCCACTACTATCGCCGGTCGGGGCCAGGGTGTGCGCCACTGCGCCGTAGCCATTAGCCGCCACGACCTTCTTATCTTTGTCGAGCGCCGCGCCGGACACGCTGTTAATCTGCGCGTACTTGTCGCTCTGGTTCACCAGTTCACCGCTCAAGTAGAGGTTGCCGGAGCCATCAGAAACCATCTGCGCGTTTTCGATGGTGAGATCCACCCGGTTGACGTTTCCCGTCTGTTGCCCGGTGATGGTGACTTTGTATTGATCCGGCTCACCGCCGTCGGTGCTGAAATAGTAGTCGAAGGGGGAATACTCGCCGGGGCCAAGCGTGTACAAGAAGGGTTGCGCCGTCACATTATCGGCCGGATTGCCATCGTCGCCCTTGAGCAAAGTCTTGCCCGCCTTGTCGGAAACCTCCACCGTCAATTCCACGCTGCTCACCGGGTGGTCGAGGCCGTTCTGAATCTCGCCGACGATGTGGTAGTAGTCAAAGCCGTCTTTATAGGTATACGTGCTGACCACAGCCAGTTCGCCCGCCGCTACGGCCTGAGTGGGCTTCGGCGCCACCGTCGGCTTGGGAGGCGCGGTCGGTTCTTTGGTGGCCACTGGAGGTTTAGTAGCCGCCGGGGGCTGGGTGGCCTGCGGGGCCTGTGTCGGCGAGGCGCCGCCACCGCACGCCAAGGCTGCCAGGGCCAGGACCACAATGATGGCAAAAATCGGATACAACTTTTTCTTGTTCATGTGCATTCTCCTCTTCTTGAAAGTTGCTTATAGTGTAACCGCCAATCGGCTACTCCTCAATAGCCGATTAGCATCAGAGCACCTCCCCCAACGCCGAATTTGCCCAGAAAATAGCGCGCCCCATTGGAGATGGGGCGCGGGGTGTTACACGGCATCTTTAAGCGCCTTAACCGGGCGCGCTTTCACTTGCTTGCGCGCCGGTTTCGCCTTGAAGATCGTCGGTTGTTTGGTGAAAGGGTTGATGCCTTCGCGCGCGGGCGAAGCCGGGATGTTCTTCACAAAGACCTTCAACAGCCCCGGAATGATCACCTCACCCGGCCCCTTCTTGCCGAGTTGGCCCACCACGACGGCGTTCATGGCCTCCAGCGCGGTCGCGGCCTGTTTTTTATTCAATCCGCTCTTCTCCGCGACCATCGTCACGAATTGCGACTTGCTCAACTTCTTCTTGTCTGCCATAGGTGTAATCTCCTTTTGAGTAATCAAGGCCAGTGTCAGCCCCGTAGATATAGCGGCGAAATATACTGCAAATCCCGCTAAAAAGCCAACAAGCCCGCCATTCGCCCGGCAATGGTTTCCACGTTCGGCACCACCGCGCCCATCAACTGAGCGTTGTACGGCACCGGGCAATCCGGCGCGGCCACCCGCCCCATCGGCGCATCCAAAAATTGAAAGGCCTCTGCGGCAATCGTCGCGATGATTTCACCCGCGAACCCGCCCGTCAGCGTGTCTTCGTGCACCACCAAACACTTCCCTGTTTTTTTGACGGACGCCAGCACGGCCTCGCGATCCCAGGGGCTGATCGTCCGCAGATCGAGAATCTCCACCCGGCCGGGCCACGCCCGCGCGGCCTCTTGCGCCCGATACACCATCTCGCCCCACGTCACGACCGTCAACGAATCGCCGCTTTGCACGGTGGCCGCGACTCCGAACGGAAGCGCGTACTCGTCGCCGGGATAGGGGCGGCGCGCGGGCGCGGTATCGAGCAGGGCGCGATGCTCAAAGAAGAAGGTGGGGTCGTTGCTCCGTAAGGCCGTGCGCAACAGCCCCACGGCGTCTTCCGCATTCGAGGGAAACGCGATGCGCCAGCCGAGCGTGTGCGCGTAAATGGCCTCACCCGTCACCGAGTGCCACGGATCTCCGGTCTTTTTGCCGAACCCCACCGGGATACGCACCACCATCGGGGCGGCGAATTTGTTGGCAGTGCGCCAGCGCAGTGTGCCGCAATCGTTGATTTGCTCCGTGGCGGGGTCGGCGTATTTGCGGAATTGAATCTCCGGCACCGGCAGAAGCCCCGTGAGGGCCATACCGACCGCACTGCCCATGATGCCTTCCTCGGAGAGAGAGGTATCGAACACGCGCTCACAGCCGAATTTGTGTTGCAGGTCGAGCGTCGCGCCATGCACGCCGCCCTTGAGGCCTACGTCTTCGCCGAAGACGAGCATTTTAGGATTGCGGGTGAGTTCGTAGTCGAGCGTTTTGCGGACGGCATCGAGAAAATTGAGGCGCGGGCCGGTGGGTTGTGGGGTGTGGAGAGTGGAGCGTGGGGGAGTAAAACCTTCGGGCGCGAGGCCGCCCTGAGTTTGCGGTTGCCCCTCGAAGAATAAATGCCGGGGGGCCGACTCCGGTTCGGGATCCCGATTCCGTGAGGCCGCCGTCACCGCTTCGCGCACCTCGGCTTTTACTTCTTCTTCCAATTTCTCCCAATCCAGGTCGGGCAAAAATTGTTTGAGGCGCGGCAGTGGGTCGCGTTGCATTTCTTCGGCGCGTTTGGCGGCGGGCTTGTAGGCCTGGTCGTCAATGAAGGTGTGGCCCATGAGGCGCGGCACCCGTAAGCGGAGCAGGCATGGCCCCTCCCCGGCGCGCACGTAACTCACGGCGGCGGCAATTTTTTGCGAGGCCTCCAGCGGGTCGGCGCCGTCGCCATCGAGGACGTGCAGACCCTGATAGGCTGAGAGATTCGCGGCGATGTTCATGCCAGGCGTTTGCATCAGGCTCGGCACGGAGATAGCGTAAGAATTATCTTCGATGAAGAAGAGCAAAGGGAGGTGAAGCGTGGTGACAATATTGAGCGCGGCCCAGAAGCCGTTGGCCGCTGTCGAGCCGTCGCCGCCTATGGCCGTTGCGAGCGCGCCCGACCAATTTTCATCCTTGAGGGTGCGCGCGCGATAGAAGATGCCCTGCGCCCATCCGGCGGCAGGCGTGTATTGCGCGCCCACGTCACCGGAGGCCGGGAGCACCGTGACCGCGCCGCGCGAGGTCATGGAGAACACCACGCCCACGTCGCGGCCTTCGGAGGGGCTGCCAGTTTTGGCCATGTCGGCGGCGAGGGTTTCTGGCGGAGTTAATCCGGCGGCGAGCATGAACGGGCGCGAGCGATAGTAGACCGTTGCGCCGTCGCGCGGATGGGTGAGCGAAAGGCCGAGCAGGATTTGCGCGAGTTCGTGGCCCTTGGCTGAGAACTGGTAAGTGACTTTGCCCTGCGGAGTCAGCTCTTGCTCCTCGATGGTGTCAATGGCGCGGGAGGTGAGGAGCAGGCGGGCGACGCGAGGCCAGTCAACAGCCGGGGAAGGGGGAATTTGAGTCATGCCGAGGTTACCTCGGTCGGCTCATCATCAGCACGTTCCACTTGCCGCCCTGCACGACCTCGCTTTTGTGATTTTTCACGTCCACTTTGATGATGACTGCGCCGCCGCCGAGGCGCGGATAGCCTTTAGTCTCGACAATTTCCAGCTCACCGTGGATGGTGTCGCCGAAGAACACCGGCTTGCTGAATTTCCATTCCATGACTTCGCGGAAGGCCAGCACCGTGCCTTCCATGATGCCGGTGAGCGTGGCGAGGCCGGAAGCGATGGACATGACACACAGCCCGTGCGCGATGCGCTGACCGAAAGGCGTGGCGGCGGAGTAATGGGCGTCGGTGTGGATTTGATTGAAATCGCCGGTCAGCCCGGCAAAGGTGACCACGTCCGTTTCGGTCACGGTGCGGCTCATCGTCACTATCTTCTGGCCGACTTCGAATTCTTCAAAATACATTCCGCGTTGGGCGGGCGGGAGGGGCATGATTCAACTCCTGAGTGGATTTAAGGATCTGGAGGGGATTGTAGCATTACTTGTCTTGAAAGGCCCTAACCTTGGCTTCCCCATTCTCTTCACCCATCAGGGCCAACGTGCGCTCGTATTCCGCGACCGTGCGTTGCACAGCGGCCTCGATAGCGTAGGGGAAGAGCACCCCGGCGGCGGGATAGTCAAGGTTCATCCGCGCGTGGGAATTAGGCGGAGCGAGGCGGCGGGATAGGCTACGCAAACCAGGGATGATGCTGAGGAATTCGTAGAACCAAGCCACAGACCAAGTCATTAGGCGCGGGTGTTTGAGGAGCATCGGGTCGAGGGCGTCAATGGCGGCGAGAGGAGGCAACCCCCACCCCGACCCCGCTTGCGCGCCGTTCGCAACGTGCGCGAACAGGGGAGGGAGACTCTTTCCCATGGCGGGGGAAGGGGTGGGGCTGGAGGGCATCTGCTCCAGCCACAACGCCACGTAATTGGAATGCGCGTAAAAATCCTGCGCGCCGTGCGTGAGCCGCCCAAAGGCCGCCCACGCTTGGGGTGCCGAGTTCGCGTGGGCAGCGCTGATACGCTGGTCTTCGATGTATTGCAGGCTTTCGGCAAATCGGGAACTGTCGAAGTGATATTCAAAGTGGAAAAGCAGGCCGTTCAGGTTATCCTGCTGGAGGTTGGCCTGAGTGATGGCGCTGAGCGCGCGCGGCGAGACATACTGGCCGAGGGCGCGCTGAAGGATTTGGCGGTGGTAAAGAGCGTCCATTGCGTGGATGGCAGCGAATAGCCGTTGGCCACGCGAAGCGGCCATTTGCTGTCTGCTCGAATTACGCCAGCCCCAACTGATTTTTCAGCGTGTCCATATCAAAATACACCCGCTCGCCCCAGAACTTATCGCCCTGCATTGGAAAAACAATGATGAGCGGAAGGCGGAAGATTTTGTCCGTGGGCGGAATGCCAAAGAGCGGGCCGGTGTGCATGCCGACGAGGCTGCTTTCTTCGACTACACCCTCTTCGCCGATGAACTGGGCGCGGAGTTCAAAGTTGGCGTCGGGCACGGCCTCGAACAAGCCGGTGTAAAACTGCGCCACACCTGCCCGGCCTTGAAAAATTTGGTCGGTGGCCATGAGAATATAAGTGGGGTTGTCGCAGAGCGTATCGAGCAAGCCTTCAATTGAGCGGCGGTTTTCGGCGAGGACGTGCTTTTGCCAGAGGCGTTTGTTGTGGTGGAGAGTAGTCATTGGAGTTTGGAGAATTAGAGATCAGGGGCCGACCGTGATCAAATCTTTCAACTGGGCAAAGGTCGCGTCGCCGATGCCTTTGACGTTTTTGATTTGCTCGATGGTGGCGAACGGCCCATTGGCGGCGCGGTAATCAATGATGCGCTGGGCGATGGCCGGGCCGATGCGCGGGAGGGTATCGAGTTCGGCGAGGGTGGCGGTGTTGATATTGACCAGGCCCCCGAAACTGCCGGCGCTCGTCGGGGCAGAGGTGGGCGCAAGGGTGGCCGTCGGTGGGGTGGGCAAAGGCGTGCCCGGGCCGACGGTCATGCTTGGGAGAGGAGTCTGCGTGGGCGGGAGCAGAGTCGCGGTCGGGAGAAGCGCCGGGACGTTAATCTGGTCGCCGTCGCGAAGCAGTAACGCGAGATTGAGATGACTTACGTCGGCCTGTCTGGTCGCGCCGCCCGCCGCGTCGAGCGCGTCTTGCAGGATGCTCGCGCGCGCGAGGGCGTAGACGCCGGGGCGATTGACTGCGCCCATGACGTAGACGCGGAGTGGGACAGCGGTCGGCGGCTTCAGCAATTCCACCGGATGCCCCGGCGGGCGTTTGGCGGCGATGAGCAACACGACGACTGCCAGCAAGCCGAGGGCCAGGCCGAGGCCAATGTCTTTGACACGCGTCATCATCGGGTGAGATTATAATGCGAGAAGATCGAATGACAAAAAGGAGTCGTATGCCCAAAGATTACAGCCTGACCGTCACCCCGGCGAATCAACAGCGCCGCCCCGAACACGCGCGCGACGACGAGTGGACGCGCGCCTTTTTGCGCCGCGCCCAGATTGGACATATTGCCACCCGGTGGGATGACCAGCCCTTCATCACGCCGACGAATTTCTGGTATGATCCGGAGCGGCACGAGATTTATTTTCACTCCAACGTCGTTGGCCGCGTGCGGGCTAACAGCGAGCGGTTGGCGCAGGTATGTTTCGAGGCCAGCGAGTTCGGGCATTACCTGCCGAGCAACGTCGCGCTGGAGTTTTCCATTCAATACGAGAGTGCCATGGTCTTCGGGACGATCCGTGTGCTGGAAGACGACGAAGAAAAAAAACGCGCGCTGTACGGCTTGCTTGAAAAGTATTTTCCCGCTCTGAAGCCGGGGCAGGAGTATCGCCCCATCACCGAGCAGGAACTGAACCGCACGAGCGTCTACGCCATCACGATTGAGAGTTGGAGCGGCAAGCGCAATTGGCCGGAGCAAGCCGACCAGAGCGACGAGTGGCCGCCGCTCGCCAATCTCTAGCCCCAATCTCCAACTTCCAACTTCCAACCTTCAACTTCCATGACTGGCACACTTCTCAATATCATCACCGTCCTCATTGGCGGCGGCCTCGGCACGTTGTTCGGCTCGAAACTCCCGGAGCGCCTCCGTGAAACCGTGCTGTGGGGGCTGGGGTTGTTCACGATTGCGATGGGCGTGAAGATGTTCTTTGATTCGCAGAACTCACTCATTGCGCTGGGAAGCGTGCTGGTGGGTGGCCTGCTGGGCGAGTGGTGGCAGATTGATGAGGGGCTAAAGCGAATGGGCGCGGGGCTGGAGGGGCGGTTCAACCGGAGCGCCAGCGCCGAAGGCACGGCCCGTTTCATTCGCGGCTACGTCGCCGCCAGCCTCGTCTTTTGCGTCGGGCCGATGACCATCCTCGGCTCCATTCAAGACGGCTTGCGGGGCGACTTTCAATTATTGGCGATTAAATCGGTGTTGGATGGCTTTGCCGCGCTGGCGTTCTCGGCCTCGCTGGGCGTCGGCGTGATGTTCTCCGCCATTACCATTCTGCTATATCAGGGCGCGTTGAGTCTGCTGGCCGCGCAGGCCGACCGCTGGCTGACTCCCCCGATGATTAACGAGATGACGGCCGTGGGCGGTTTGCTGGTGATGGGCATCGGCTTTAGCGCCCTGCTCGAACTGCGTCCCATTCGCGTGGCGAATTATCTCCCGGCCCTCGTCATCGCGCCGTTGATTGTGGCGGTGTTGCACGCCCTGAGGGTGACGGGCTTTTGAGATTTCGCAATTCGCCTCATTCATTCTTGACCGTCACCTCCGGCATTCCGCTTAGCCATTCCAAAAACTTCTCCGGCTCTAAGGCTTGCGCCGGGGCCAGCACCCCGCGGTTTGCATACCCGTCACGCGTCAGCGCTTGCGCCGCGTACGCGATGATTTCTCCGGTCAGCCCGTAAGCATCTTTCCCCGACCAGACTTGTGAGTGCGTGTTTTCCCCGCCCGTCATTTCAATTTTGATTGACCACCTGTCAGCCACCCGCGTGGTCTCATCGGGCAACGCGTTCACGCGCCGCAACACGGCGGCGGTGAGCCAGCCGAGCGGGGTGCGTAGCAAAATGCCGACGAGCGGCATCACCACGGAGACTGCGCCCGCCGTCCGGCGGGAAATCGCCATCCACGTATAGATGTTACGGGTAGGAGTGTGCGCGGGGAGGGTGACGACCTCGGCGCTGGGGAAATTAATTGCGGCAAACGGTCGGCCGTTAATTGTCCCGCGCTTTACCTGCCCTCCCGGCGCGTCGCCCACGTATTTGCCAGCCCGGTACGCCAACCACGAGGTTGCAAACGTCCGCAAGCCCGACAGCCGCGTGCCGATGCTCACGCCGGAACCGCCGAGGTAATAGACGATGGTGATGTCTTTGATAGGGCTGGCGCGTTCACGGACGAGGGCGGCCACCGCGCAATCGGCAACCGCCACCTCGAAGCCACACGCTGGGACAATCGCCGCGCCGGTTTGCCGGGCCAGCCGATTATATTGTTGCATACGATAGACGTAGGCCAATTCGTTAGTGATGTCGAGATAATGAATCCCGCGCGCCGCCGCGAGCGCGACGACTGGCTCGCCCAGATCGGTGAACGGGCCGACGCCATTGATGAGCAGGCGCGTGTTATCGAACAAGGCCGTGAGCGAACTCGGCGTGCCGACATCGGCGACGAGAGTGGGGGGATGCGAGGCCAGGGATTGCGAGAGCGCTTGAAGTTTGGCGAGGGAGCGCCCGGCAAGGCGGAAGGGGAGTCCCCGGCGTTCCAACGCGCGGGCAATGAGTTGGCCGGTGTAACCGGTAGCGCCGAAGAGGGTAATCATGGGTAATAGTTCGTCAAAGAAAAACCCGCTTGCCACGAGCAAGCAGGTTTTTTATTATTAGACTGACCATCCGCAATTCGCTAACTCAACGCTTCCCCTACCTCAAACCGGCAAGCCGGATCGCCTTTGGCTTTGCAATGCACTTCGGCTACTTCGTGATCTGCGCCGGTGGCCCATTTCACCGCTTCTTGAACCTCGCCCAGCGTCACCCAGCAAATTTCGGAGTCGCGTGTCCGGCCAAAGGTGGCATCGCTTTCGTGGTCGGTAAAAATGATGCGGTCGCCCTCGGCTTGCACGGTCACTTCGCCGCGCGGGGCGGCGATCTCTTTCGCCAGCCACTTGAGCGCGTTCAATTTGCGATTGGTCTGCGACTGCACTTGTAACGCCAGTTTGGTCAACTGGGACTGAATCTTCTGCTCTTGAAGCAGTTGAGTGAAGGTGGCGTGGCCGATCCGGTTAAGCGTGCCGCGCGCCCCGCGTCCGTAGTAGTTCTCAATCGCTTGCATCAGCGCGGCATACTCGGCGGCGTTCATCCCCGCTTCTTGATTGCTGGGCGGCAAGTTGCCCGCGTAACGTTGCAAACCGGCCTGCCGCAAAATCGTCGTCAATCCACTGCGCCCCATCACTTCCTGCACGGCCAACATCAAACGCCGTGACCGCGCATTCGACAACACGCGCCCGGAATTAGAACTCACACTATGCCTCCACTTCAAATAAATGCCAAATAAATCTGCGGGATTATAGCATCATCCTATCTGCAACTGAAACACTGGAAAGCGCGGACCGCTCAGCTCGAACCCGGCTCGGCGATAAACCGCCAGCGAAGCCGCATTGGTGTCTTGCGTGTTCACGCTGATCGCGTGCGCGCCGTTCTGCTCGGAGTGTGCCACAAGATCAGCCACCAGCGCGTAGCCGACGCCGCGCCCCTGCCAGCGCGGGAAGACTGCCAACCGCGCGAGATGCGCGCCATCCGGGTTGGGCGTCGTCAATTGATAGCCGACAATTTCTCCCTCCAATTCAGCCACGGTGAGATATGCGGCTTGCGCGATGGCGGTTTGCGCGACCGTGGATGAGATTTGCCAGGGCGAGGTGAATGCGGCGAGGTCGGCGGCGACGATGGCGGAGTGATCGTCCGCGCGGGCTACCCGCACCCGCGCGGGATTGCGCGATGCCCCGAGGGGGCGGCCTCGCCTGCGGGTGAGGACCACTACATTATGCGTCTGGTCGAATCCCGATCCGGCGTAAAGTGGTTCCATCCACCGGTCGAGACTCAACCCGGCGACGATTTTGACTCTTTGCGCTTCGAGCGCGGCGCGGGCGGGCGGCCACACGGCCTTCCACACCCGTTGGGGCGACTCGTCCCCCGCGAGGGCGAACAGCCGCACCCACGCGGTATCGGGCGGATCCGGCGGGCATACGAGAACGCCAATCGTCCGGCGGCCCCGCTCGGCCAACAAAAAAGGTTGCGTCCCCAGCCAATCTTCCGCTGGTCGCCAATCCAAATGCGCGTGGACTTGCGCCGCGGTGCGGCTGAAAGCGGTGACGAGTTCGCGGTCGGCCTCGGCGGCGGGACGCGCGTTCAACGAGGAGAAGAGGAACATCGAGGGAGGTTATATCATGAGGCGCGGCAAATCCGCAATCGCTTGCATTTTGGTTTTGGCTAATGTACACTCACCCCACTTATGGAGAGGCCCATGGTTGCCAGCGGCAAAGAGAAAGCCCTCGACACAGCGCTCGCCCAAATTAAAAAGCAATTCGGCGAGGGCGCGTTGATGCGCCTCGGCGAGGCCACGCACCTCGCGATAGACGCGATCCCGACCGGCTCGCTGGCGTTGGACTTGGCCCTCGGCATTGGCGGCGTCCCGCGCGGGCGCGTGTCCGAAATTTACGGCCCGGAAAGTTCGGGCAAGACCACCATCTGCCAGCACATCGTGGCCGAGGCTCAGCGGCGCGGCGGCGTGTGCGCTTATATAGATATGGAACACGCGCTCGACCCAGCTTACGCCGTGCGGTGCGGCGTGGACGTGGACAATCTCTACATCGCCCAGCCCGACACGGGCGAGCAAGCTCTGGAGATTGCCGAAACCCTCGTGCGCTCCGGCGCGCTGGACGTGGTGGTGGTGGACTCAGTGGCCGCGCTCGTGCCGCGCTCGGAAATTGAAGGGGATATGGGCGACGCGACGATGGGCGTGCAAGCCCGGCTCATGTCGCAGGCCCTCCGCAAACTCTCCGGCGCGATCAAACAAAGCAACACGGCCATGATCTTCACTAATCAACTGCGGCAGAAGATTGGCGTGATGTTCGGTAACCCGGAGACGACGACCGGCGGGCAGGCGCTCAAGTTTTACGCCTCCGTGCGGCTCGACGTGCGGCGCATTCAGGCCATCAAAGACGGCGCAGACGTGGTCGGCTCGCGCACGCGGGTGCGGGTGACGAAGAACAAAGTCGCGCCGCCGTTCCGCGAAGCCGAGTTCGACATCATGTATAATGAGGGCATCTCCAAAGTCGGCGACATCGTGGACTTGGGAGTGAGTTTGGAAATCATCACCAAGCGCGGCGCGTTCTTCTCTTATGAAGACCGCCGCCTCGGGCAAGGCCGGGAAAACGCGAAAGCGTATCTCAAAGAACACCCGGAGGTGGCGGAAGCCATCGAAACGGCCGTCCGCCGACAGGCGGGCATGGGCAAAGCGCCCATCCCCGTGCCGGCCGAGGCCGATAATCCGGACGAGGAGTAATCCTCACGCGAGGGGAGCGCCAACCCAAGCGGGAAGGCCACGGCTCAAGCATTCTCAGTTAACGACCGGCGTCTCTGATAATCCGGAGACGACCAGCAGGCTCAGGATATTCTGACGACCACAGGCAGAAGCGGCGCGATAGATACTGATGACGACTCAATGGCGGCCTAAGGCCGGTTTCTGCGGCAGTGATGTTTCTCCAGGCCAGAGTGGATAGTTCCGTCTCCGGTTTGGTTAGCGTCCAGAATTTCTCATCGTTTAACTGAGCACGAACAGCGATTGACTCGCTGGGATGACAGCCGTGGCGCGCGCTGAAGGTGAGCGTGTGTGGACGGCTGTTTTTATTTTGATTATGAAAGTCACGGCGCTCAAAACTCATCCGCGCAACAAGGCGCAAGTTAAGCTGTATCTCGACGGCAAGTTCGCCTGCAATTTGGCGAAGATCGTCGGGACGCGGTTGCGCGTGGGGCAGGAGTTGGACGAAGCCGCGTTGGCCCGGTTGCAAAAGGCCGACGACGCCGAACAGGCTTACGAGCGCGCCCTGCGGTTTCTGGCCTCCCGCCCGCGCTCGGAGGCCGAGGTGCGCCAGCGTTTGCGCCAGCACGAAGTCAGCGAGCAGACGATAGACGCCGTGCTGGAGCGTTTGCGCGGCGCAGGGCTGATAGATGATCAGGCGTTTGCGAATTATTGGGTCGAAAACCGCTCCACTTTCCGCCCCAAGAGCAAGCGGATGTTGACGCTGGAACTTAAGCGCAAAGGGGTGAAAGATGCTGAGGCGCTGGGGCAGGCGTTAGAGAACGCCAACGACGCGGAGGCCGCGTATCAAGTGGCGGCCAAGCGGGCGCGGCGGATGAGTGCGCTCCCCTATGCCGAGTTTTTCCGCAAGCTAGGCGACTTCTTGGCCCGGCGCGGGTTTGACTACGAAACGATTCAATCAGTTGTGAAGCGAGTCTGGTCGGAAATGCGCGCCGCTGACGAGGGCGCGACCGAATGACACGTTTCACGGAGAGGTGAGGTGAACCACCATGGGGCCGACACTTATACTAATCATATCCATTCTTGTCGCCGCGCTCATCGCGTTGGGGGTGGGAGGCGCCGCCGGGTATGCCTATCATCGCCGCGAGGTGGAACAAAAGACCCGCGCGCTTGAAGGGCAGGCTGCCAATACCATCCAACTGGCCGAACAGCAGGCCATGGATATCACCTTGAGGGCTAAAGGTGAGGTGCTCAAAATCAAGGACGAGGCCGAAGCGGAGTCGGTGCGCCGGTTGACTGAGTTGAATAAAGAAGATCAACGGCTCGCGAAGCGCCGCGAAGAACTGGACCGCAAGAACGAGCAGAGTGACCGCCAGCGGACGAAACTCGATCAGCGCCAGAACGCGCTCGACAAACGCGAGGCCGATCTCAAGAAGATGGAGACGCAACGGCTCACTGAACTCCAGCGCGTCGCGGCGATGTCACAGGAAGAAGCCCGCGCCCAGCTCATCGCCGAGGTGGAAAAAGACGCGCGGGGCGACATGGCCCGCACGATCCGCCAAATCGAGGAAGAAGCCCGGACTGAGGGCGACCGCAAGGCGCGGGAGATCATCGCCACCGCCATCCAGCGTATCGCCTCGGAGCACGTCTCGGAGATCAGCGTGTCGGTCGTGTCCCTGCCAAGCGACGAGATGAAAGGGCGCATCATCGGGCGCAATGGGCGTAACATCAAGGCCTTCGAGCAAGCCGCCGGAGTGGACGTGGTGGTGGACGACACGCCCGAAGCGGTGACGATTTCATCCTTCGACCCGAGCCGCCGCGAGGTGGCCAAGCGCGCGCTCGCCAAACTTGTCGGAGACGGGCGCATCCATCCGGCGCACATCGAGAAGCTGGTCTCCGACGCGCAGAAGGAAGTGGAGCAGATCATCCGCGAGGCGGGTGAACAGGCCATGTTCGAGGCCGGGGTGCCGGGTCTGCACCCGGAGATTCAGCGGTTGCTGGGGCGGCTGATGTTCCGCACGTCCTACGGGCAGAACCAGCACGCGCACGCTATTGAAACGGCCCTTATCGCGGGAATGCTGGCCGCCGAACTGGGAGCGGACGTGGGCCTGGCCAAGACGGGCGGGTTACTACACGACCTAGGCAAGGCCATTGACCACGAAGTCGAGGGGACGCACGCCGCCATCGGGGCTGAGTATGCTAAACGGTATGGGATGAATCCCAAGGTCGTCAATGCTATCGCCTCGCATCACCACGAAGCCGAGCAAGAGTCGGTGGAGGCGGTCATCGTCGAGGCCGCCGACGCCATCTCCGGCGCGCGGCCCGGCGCGCGCCGCGAATCACTGGAGCAGTACATCAAGCGCGTCAAGGCGTTAGAAGAAATCGCCAACTCGTTTGAGGGTGTCCAGCAGAGTTATGCTTTGCAAGCCGGGCGCGAGATCCGCATCATCGTCCGCCCGGAAGCCATTGACGATCTGGCCGCCGAGCAATTGAGTAAAAAGGTAGCGCGGAAGATTGAAGAGAGCATGACCTACCCTGGCCAGATCCGGGTGACGGTTATCCGCGAAGTGCGCGCGCAAGAGTTTGCGAAATAAAAAAGACCCGCCGGGTTTCCCAAACCCGGCGGGCCTTTTTGAGTCAGCCGGCTTCCGCAGTCTGAGGGACTGGGGAAGCCCGTTGTTTTTAGGTGCGTAACACTTCAAAGGCGTCAATCGGTTGTGTGCGGCCCCGCAATTCGACCGACCCGATGAAGCGCGTGGTGAATTTGTCAATCACCATCTGGCAGGTATCGGGGCCAATGTAAATGCGGTTTTGTTTGGCGTGCCGCTCCAAGCGTTGGGCGACGTTCACGGAATCGCCCAAGACGGTGTATTCCACGCGCTCGTCCGTGCCCACGTATCCAGCGGCGACGACTCCCGTGTTGATGCCGATGGCGATTTCAATCGTTTCCCCTTCCGCTCGATTAATCTCTTCCATGCGCTGGAGCATATCCAGCGCCGTCTCTACCGCCTTGCGTTCCGGATCCGGTTGGCCGAGCGCGCCGAAGACGGCCATAATGCCATCGCCCAGATATTTATTCAGCAAGCCGTTGTGATCGAAGACGGACTTTGTCAGCTCTTGATAATAGCGCGTCAAGATTTCGCCAAAGCGCCGCGCCCCGAGCCGCTCGGCCAGCCCGGTCGAGTCGCGCATATCACAGAAGAGAATGGTGAGGATTTGCTCGGTCAGCCCCGGCAATCGGCCAGTGCTCTGATACTCCTGCAATAAGAACTCGGCCTCGGGCGGCGAGAC
>Ga0315281_10006240_pt1 | contig 16987 bp, 18 predicted proteins | sample YL17G07_0_MG_FD_204540 | JGI IMG/M metagenome (GOLD analysis project Ga0315281, IMG submission 204540) | Sediment microbial communities from Yellowstone Lake, YNP, Wyoming, USA - YL17G07_0 | ecosystem: Environmental > Aquatic > Freshwater > Lake > Sediment | place: USA: Wyoming | collected...
ACAATGCCATGCGCCATTGCGAAACGGATTCGCTCCTCGAAAAATGCCGAGATTTCTTCGACGACATCGTCGTAGCAGGGAGCCTGCTGCATCGTACGAGGCGTCCCGTGCATGTGCATCAGGACGATTCCAGCGCCCGTTCGGGCGACCACATCAACCATCGCGGGGTCGCCTCGTAACGCTGTGACGTCGTTCACGAGAACCGCCCCCGCGTCGAGGGCCGCGCGTGCAACAGCAGCCTTCGAAGTATCGATTGAGATCGGCACAGTGACGACCTTTGCCACTGCGGTCACAACGGGAATCGCCCGACGACACTCTTCTGCCTCGCTCACAGCATCGGCGCCTGGACGTGTCGATTCTGCGCCGACATCCAACAGATCCGCCCCTTCTTCTACTAACCGAACGGCATGGGCCACAGCGGCTTCTGCATCCAAATAGCGGCCACCGTCAAAGAAGGAATCCGGCGTCACATTCACAACGCCCATAATTAACGGTCGGTTGGGAAACTCGATCTGCCGATCTTTTGCCTGTCGTGTCAATGTGATCGGTTCTAACATCAAACGACGGTGCCTCTTTCAAAGGGATCCGCCACGCGACCTTAGACCATTACATACTTATGGCCGTATAGCGTGCACGTCGCAACACACCACTCACGAGAAGAATTCCCTTCTCGCCTATCGTCTTTCAGATGTACTGCCCCGGGACGCCAATGCCCTGAAATGGCGTCCCGTGATCAGTGATGCAGAATTTAGGCAGGAACCGCTTGGGATGTGGACTGCAAGAGAATTTGATCGATATCGGACCCGTCAAGCACTTCTTTTTCTAAGAGTGCTTCCGCCAAACGCTTCAGACTGACCATGTTTTCCGTGAGCAGCCGTTTCGCCCGCTCATAGTTTTCCGTTACAAGCCGCCTGACTTCCTGATCGATCTCCATAGCTATTTGATCGCTAAAATCACGCTGGCTCCCCATCTCTCGCCCAAGAAAAACCTGTTCGTTTTGTTTGCCGAACGTCAGGGGGCCCATCTTTTCACTCATGCCCCATTCACAGACCATCTTCCTGGCGAGATCCGTCGCCCGCTCAAGATCGTTCCCCGCTCCAGTCGTCATTTCCTTCAGAACCAACTCTTCCGCCACACGGCCTCCCATGAGGATGGCAAGCTGGTTGAGCAAGTACACCCTCGAATAGCCGTGCCGGTCATCGACGGGGAGCTGCATCGTTACGCCCAAGGCACGGCCTCGCGGAATAATTGTCACTTTGTGGACAGGATCCGTTCCGGGGATCAGCTTGGCAATCAGCGCGTGTCCGGCTTCATGATAGGCCGTCGTCCGTTTCTCCTCGTCGCTCAGGATCAGACTCTTCCGTTCAGCCCCCATCAGCACTTTGTCTTTGGCCATCTCGAAGTCGACGACTTCCACTTCTTTCTTGTTGAGTCTCGCAGCCCACAGCGCCGCTTCATTAACCAGATTTTCCAGATCTGCTCCTGAAAATCCCGGTGTGCCGCGCGCGATTTTTTCCAGCTCCACGTTCGCCGCGATCGGAACTTTTTTCGTGTGGACCTGGAGAATTTCAACACGACCACGCATGTCCGGTCGATTCACCACGACTTGCCGATCGAAACGTCCCGGTCTGAGCAAGGCAGGGTCGAGGACATCCGGACGGTTGGTCGCCGCCACCAAGATCACACCTTCTGTCGTATCGAACCCATCCATTTCGACGAGCAATTGATTGAGCGTCTGTTCACGCTCATCATGACCTCCGCCCAACCCTGCGCCACGAAGCCGACCAACGGCATCGATTTCGTCGATAAAAATAATACAGGGTGCATGCTTTTTCCCCTGCTCGAAAAGATCGCGAACACGAGACGCTCCGACGCCGACAAACATTTCCACAAAGTCCGATCCGCTGATGCTGAAGAACGGCACACTGGCTTCGCCAGCAATGGCCTTGGCCAGCAACGTTTTCCCAGTACCGGGAGCACCGACGATCAAGACACCCTTGGGAATGCGGCCGCCGAGCTTTTGGAACTTGCGCGGATCCTTGAGAAACTCAATGATCTCAAGCACTTCATTCTTGGCTTCATCGACACCGGCAACATCGGAGAACAGCACTTTTTTACGCTCTTCCGTCAGCAGACGAGCGCGGCTTTTCCCGAATGACATCGCCTTATTGCCGCCCATCTGCATTTGCCGCATCAAGAAGAACCATAATCCCAGGAACAGGACAAACGGCCCCCAGGTCACAAGAAACGTAATATACCAAGGGCTTTCGTCCGGTGGCTTCGCTTCGATCTGCACGCCACGGTCGCGCAAGACCTGCACCAATTCAGGATATTCCACCGAGTAGGTTCGAATACGAGTCTTATCTTTCAGAACGGCGCTGATATGGCTGGCTTTAATAATGACCCGCTCGACCTCTCCCTTGTCGAGTTTCGTCATGAACTCACTGAAAATTACGTCTTCTTCTGGCTCATGATGCGGTACGCTGAACAGGTTGAACAGCAATATCATGAAGAGGCCGACGACGACCCAGAAAAGTATATTCTTTGTCCTGGAATTCATCCAGATCTCCTTGTGGATGGCACGCTCAAATGGTCAGAAAAACCACGAACGTGAGTGATGTTACCACAGGCGCATTCATACTGACAACCATACAACCGAACGCTTACTCCTGATCTTCCTCTATGTCCAAGACAGCCAGATAGGGAAGGTTCCGGTACTTCTGCTGATAATCGAGTCCGTACCCGACCACATACTTGTTCGGAATCTTGAACCCCACATAATCGATCACGACAGGGATGGTCCGACGGTCTGGTTTACTCAGCAAGGTGCACACTTTAATCGATCGAGGCTTCTTTTTCGTCAAGGTCTTAACCAAGTGCTGGATCGTCTGTCCGGAATCGACGATGTCTTCAACCAACAAGACATCTTTGCCTTTGATGTCTTCGGTCATTTCGGTCACCATCTTAACCTTTTTAACCTTGCCGGATGTTTTTGTCCGAGGCCCTTCACTCGTCGCCATAATAAAGTCCACTCGCATGGGAATTCTGATTGCGCGGGCCAAATCGGCATAGAAGGCATAGGCTCCCTTCAATACTCCCACCAAGACAAAATCCTTCCCTGTGTAATCGGTCGTGATCTGCTTACCCAACTCACGAATCCGGGCACGCATTTCTTCCTGCGTCACGATCGGCCGACCGAAGATCCGTTCCATGCTCCCTTACTCCTTCTCTGCCGCCATGTTATGCACTGAAACCACTAAACAACGTGTCGTCCCATCGTGAACGACGAAGCGCTCGTCCTGCCGCATTCCCACTACCCAGAGAATTCCCTCTGGCGCCACCAATAATGGAACCTTCCCACGCGTATGGCGAGCGACCTTCCTATCGGTAAAAAAGTCTTGTAGTTTCTTGCTCTTCCCCTTCATCCCGTGAGGGAAGAATCGATCGCCGGCCTGCCAAGCGCGAATGACCAAGGGCTCCGAAAACCGGTCGGCATCGAACAGCCCCAATTCTTGTGAAGGAGACCGGCCCAGCTCATCAGCAGCGCGGCGAGTCGTGAGTTGTACATGAATTCGCTGATTCGTTCCAGCCCATGAGACCGATGAAGGCACCGGGACCGCAAGCATCTCCTTCTTCTCTTGCCCTGAATCAATCCGATGACGGCGATCTTCTCCTGCAACCGGACTAAATCGCACCACCCCTTGATCCAGAGCCACGAGGACTTGCTTCAAAGACAGCCGAGCCCCGCTCCTTCCCTTGAGAAAGACACGCCGCACCGACTCCACTACGCATAAGCTGCTGGCGCGCCCCTGCGTGTCATAGGTTCGCAAGATTGTCCGAACGAGGCGCCGCTGAAGCGCAACCGGCAGCTCGATGAAGGCTCGGTGATCGACTCGTTGCACGCTTCCGGAATCATGGCTAACGAGTGTTCGCAACAGTGTGCTGGCAATGTGCTCTAGATATTGTTCATCCTCACGAAATATATCTGCCTGCCGCTGCAGCACACGGACGGCAGCCGGCGCCAACCGCATAATGACAGGAAGAAGTTCCTTCCTGATCCGATTGCGATGATAGAGCGGCTTCTCATTGCTCGAATCACGACGAAAGGTCAGCCCTTCATGATCTAGGTATGCCACCACCTCATCGCGGGTGGTTGCGAGAAGAGGACGAATAACCCTGTCTTCACGAGCGTACGGCATTCCTGCCAAGCCGGTCATACCCGCCCCCCGCAACAACCACATAAGCACCGTTTCCGCCTGGTCATTGGCGGTATGACCGACAGCAATGCGATCAGCCCCTAGCTCATGAGCCAGTTGCTTCATAAAGTCATAGCGCGCATCGCGCGCCGTTGCTTGAAGCGATGAGTGCCGTCGTTGTTTGACCAACATGGGTCGATGGATGACAAGAGGCAGTTGTCGTTCCTTGCAAATGGTATTGACAAACGCTTCGTCATCGTCGGACTCCGCTCCGCGCAGCCCATAGTTGCAATGCACCGCCGTCAACGTGAGCCGCCAGGACCGGGCCAGGCGATGGAGGAGTGTCAACAACGCAACCGAATCAGGCCCGCCCGACACCGCCACGAGTAGGTGCTGACCGGGAACGAACAACTGTTGCTGACGCACCGTCCGAACAAGATGAGCCAACAATGCCGGTCGCGCGGCGGATCTGGCTGACGGCCTCATGATCGTCGTCTCAGCGGTCATGGTTACTGAACTCCCTGCGGAATACGCCGCAAGCTGATGCGCGCCTGTTCCACATCGTCGGCAATTTGCTTCGACAGCTCGTCGGCAGAGCCAAAGGTGTGATCGCCGCGGACCCGTGCCACAAACTGTACGGTGATCTCTTGGCCATAGAGATTGATTGTCTGATCCAACAGATTGACTTCGATCAGCCGTTCGCCCGCTCCAAAGGTCGGCCTCGTCCCGATATAAGCGATCGCATCATAGGTCTGAGTACCGTGAACAGTCCGCGCAGCATAGACTCCATCGGGAGGCACGACGCGATCGGCGGGGACGCACAGATTGGCCGTAGGCCAGCCCATCGCCTGCCCCTGTTGCTTTCCCTGCACCACGGTGCCTCGAATCCCATAGGCGCGCCCGAGCAACGTGGCAGCCCGCTCCATATTCCCTACCTGGATAAGCCGGCGAATCCTGCTTGAACTCACCACATCGCCCTCACACATCACAGGAGTCACGGGATGCACGAGGAAACCGTACTGCCCGCCTAATCGCACGAGGTCGTCGATACGACCTGTCCGGCCCTTCCCAAACGCAAAATGATTGCCCACGAACAATTCAGACAGGGTGAGAGACCGATGCAGAATGTCTTCGGCAAACCGATCCGGGCTCATCGCCGCGAAGGTGGGGGTAAAATCCAGGAAGACCACTTCGTCGATCCCTGCGGCTTCGAAGTGTGCAAGCTTCTCCTCCGGACTGGTGAGAAACCGAAGATCGACATGGGGTGCAAGAATTTTTACCGGGTGGGGGTCGAAGGTCAGCACGAGTGCTGTCCCCTGTGCCTTCCGAGCCGTCTCGACCACCGTTTGTAACAGCGCTCGATGTCCCAGGTGATGGCCGTCGAAATTGCCGATCGTGGCGACCGGATAGGCACGTGGACACTCTCTGGACCACTCGCGCGTCACTTTCAGCATGATCGTCAGTGGAGGAGACGCGCTGCGTCTTTGGCAAAGTAGGTCAGAATGAGGTCTGCGCCGGCCCGCTTAATCGAGAGTAACGATTCCATCATGGCCCGCGATTCGTCGAGCCAGCCGGCGTTGGCAGCCGCTTTGATCATGCTGTACTCCCCACTCACTTGATAGGCCGCCACCGGCAACAACCACTGAGCCCTGGCAGCGGCGATGATATCGAGATACGGCAGTGCCGGTTTCACCATGATGATGTCGGCCCCTTCTTCGACATCGAGGGCGATCTCCCGAAGTGCTTCCCGGCGGTTGGCGGGATCCATCTGGTATGACTGCCGATCGCCGAATTGAGGACTTGAAAACGCCGCATCCCGAAACGGTGCATAAAAGCAAGACGCAAATTTGGCGGCATAGGCCATGATCGGCAACTCTGGAAAGCCCGCATGATCCAGTTCCGCCCGGATCGCCGCCACCCGCCCATCCATCATATCGGATGGGGCCACCATGTCGGCACCGGCTTGCGCATGGGTCCTGGCCATCGCACGGAGACACTCCAACGTTTCATCGTTAAGAATGCGCCCCTCCTTGACGATTCCGCAATGGCCGTGATCGGTGTATTCGTCGATGCAGACATCGGTCACGACCATCAACCCCGGCACCTGGTCCTTCACCGCTTTGACGGCCCGCTGCACGATGCCGTCGGGATCGAACCCCGAACTCCCTCGATCATCTTTCCGGTCAGGAATCCCAAAGAGGATGATGGCGGGAATCCCCAAGGCCGCAACCTCACCAGCTTCTTTCACCAAGAGATCGACCGAAAGCCGGAACTGGCCCGGCATCGAGGCGATCTCTTCCCGCCGATCTCGCCCTTCAACGACGAACAGCGGATAGATCAAGTCGGACGGGGTCAGGCTCGTCTCCCGCACCATGCGACGAAAAGCCTCATGCTGCCGCAGCCGCCGAAGCCGCTGTATTGGGAAAGCCATCGAATCACTTCCTCGGGAGATTCGTCAAAAACACCACGATGTCGCGCACAGAAATCATGCCGACTAACTTGCCATCCTGCGTCACGCCGAGATGGCGAATATGCGTTTTGGCCATCAGATCGTTGGCATCTAATACGGTCTTATCCCCTTCGATCATCACGATTGGAGCCGACATAATTTGTTCGGCTGTTGTCTTATTGGTATCGACTCCAGCCGCGACTACGCGCCTGACCATATCGGTATCCGTGAGGATGCCGACGATCTCCTTGCTATTCGTCACGAACAGGCTGCCAATGCCGCGATCGCGCATAATCCGTGCCGCTGTCTGCGCATCCGTATCCCGCTCAACCGTAATAAACTTCTCCTTCGGAACCATGAACGATTTGACTGGAACCATAACCATGCCCTCCCTTGGCTAATCATCCCATAACCCTGCCGTCTACCTTGACCTAGCTGCGCGTAGAAACGGCGACTCGCGCCCCCTCCTTGAAATGCCTTACGATCGCCTCTGCCAGCGCCGGCACAGTATTCTCAGCCGGCATGACCGTGACCGTCAACCCATATTCTTCCGCCGTATTTGCGGTAATGGGCCCGATGCAGGCCACCACCACCCCTGCTAGAAGAGACCTCACCCTGTCCTGCCCACCTAAGAGTTCCACGAAATTGTGGACGGTGGACGAACTCGTGAATGTCACTACCGCCACCCGCCCATCGTGGAACTGTTGCGTCAAGGACGCGGCGTCCACCGCAGGGGCGATCGTGCGATAAACCGGAATCACATCGACCGTCGCCCCTAACTCACGCAACTGTTCCGGCAAGATTTCGCGAGCGACCTCAGCGCGTGGAATCAATACGCGGCTTCCATGGATTCCCACATGGGCCAATGCGGCGATCACTCCCTCCGCCTGAAACTCGGCTGGAATGACATCCGGAATCACTCCGTAGGTTTCCAGTTCCTGCGCGGTCCTTGGTCCAATCGCACATAGGCGAAGGTTCGCCAACGCGCGCGAATCTTTCCCTGCCGCATGGAGTCGGTCCATGAAGGGCCTCACCCCATTCACACTGGTAAAAATGAGCCATTGATAGCTGCTGAGACGAGTCACCGCGTCATCGATGGCCTGCCAGCTGGCCGGAGGCACGATCTGAATCGTCGGAACTTCAATCGGCTCCGCGCCATAGGCCGCCAACAGCTGAGAAAATTCTCTTGCCTGCTCTCGTGCGCGGGTCAGCACAACCCGTTTCCCAAAGAGTGGCTTGGTTTCAAACCAATTCAGCTGTCCTCGCAATCGCACGACCTCACCCACGACGATCACCGTCGGCGGTTCGAGATGCGCGGCTTCCGCTTTCGCGACAATATCGCCCAATGTCCCCACGATGGTCTGTTGATCGGCTTTTGTCCCCCAACGGATCGCTGCAGTCGGCATGCTGGACGGGCGTCCCTCCGACAGTAACTGCCTGACGATCGAAGGAAGATTCTTCATGCCCATCATGAACACGAGGGTCCCGGATGTACTGGCCAACTTCGGCCATTCCAACAGAGTTTCCGGCTTGCTGGGATCTTCATGACCGGTGACAAACGTGACCGTGGACGCCAACGTACGATGGGTTACTGGAATGCCCGCATAGGCAGGAACCGCGACCGCCGCCGTCACACCAGGCACCAGCTCGAAGTCGATCCCTGCAGCGGCCACCGCTTCCGCCTCTTCTCCACCGCGTCCGAAGACAAATGGGTCGCCCCCTTTGAGCCGAACCACCACCTTCCCCTCTTTGGCGCGTTCAATGAGCAATCGATTAATATCGGCTTGGTCTTGATACTGCCCACGTCCCCGCCGACCGACATAGATGCGCTGTGCCGTGGCCGGAGCATACTGCAGTAAGACCGGATTGGCGAGATAATCGTACAGGACGACATCGGCCGCCTCAAGACATTCCTTCCCTTTCAGCGTCAAGAGTCCAGGATCGCCTGGCCCCGCTCCGACCAAGTAGACCTTCCCCGTTCTTGTGGATTTCGTCATCTAGCCCCGTAGATCGCCTGGAGTATTCTATCGCCTCCGCGTGCGAGCAGCTGTTCTGCGAGTTGAATGCCGATCGATTCCGGATCTTCAATAGTTCCTACAGCGGTATCGCGAAGGAGCTCTTTGCCATCCACGCTGGATACCAATCCTTCCAGTCTCACCCGTATCCCGGTCACAGTCGCATGCGCCGCGATCGGGACCTGACAGCCTCCTTGGAGCCGATGGAGCAACGCACGTTCGGCAAGAACGGCTGTCTTACTTGGCGCATGGTCCAAGCCACTCAACAATGAACGAATGAAGAGATCATCTCGCCGGCCCTCGATGCCCAATGCACCCTGACCAATGGCAGGTAGACTAATCTCCTCCGTAAGATATTCCGTAATCTCATGCCCCCATCCCAATCGCCGGAGCCCGGCGGCGGCAAGCACGATGGCGTCAAACTGGCCCTCTCGTAATTTCTTGAGCCGGGTGTCCAAGTTCCCACGCAACATAGCGATCGTGAGGTCGGGTCTGGCAAACAGGAGCTGCGACTGGCGGCGAAGGCTGCTGGTCCCAATCCGGGCGCCACGAGGAAGATCCATGAACGATCGCCCATCACGACTAATCAGAGCATCCCGGGGATCCTCGCGTAGCGGCACACAGAGAATGGCCAATCCATCGGGCAACTCCGTGGGCACATCTTTCATGCTATGCACTGCCAGATCAATCTCACAGCTCAACAGCGCTTCCTCAATCTCCTTTACGAACAATCCCTTTCCGCCAATTTGAGCCAGCGGGACGTCCAGAATCTTATCTCCCGACGTTTGAATCTTCTGCAGCGTCACCGTCACATGAGGAGCCAGCTTGCGCAACTGTCCCTGCACCCACTCGCTCTGCTGCACCGCCAGCTTACTCCCGCGCGTTCCAAGCACGATGGTCGATCGTTCATGTCCTGTCTGGTTCATCTGGTCTCTCTGGTCTATCTGGTTTGTCTGGTTGAGCGATTCATCTGGATTCTTTGGTTTGTCTAGTTTGTTTGGTTAACAAGACCAACTTAGATGAACTAAACAAACCAGATGAACCAGGTAACGGTCTTCTCATGCTCAATGACGATGCGGCATCTTCGAGCCAGGCCTCGAAATCACCCCTTCAACATCCCGGATATCTTCTTGTGTCGAAGGACAAGTCTCCGACTCAGATGAGGCACTCCCATTGATATCAGAGACCACAGAGTCGCCGAGGCTGAAAAACCGTCTCGCCGCCTCGACAAAGGCGGCCCCCTCCGAGGAATTCACCTCGGTCTTGAGCGTAACCATCGTATTGTGAATGAGTTTGTTCACGATCGACGACGCCATCGCTTCGACCAATTTACGCTCTGCCGCAGACAGATTCGCCAATCGCCCCAAGGTCTTATCGAGCTCGGCCTGTTTGATATCATCGACTCTCGCGCGGAGAGCCACAATCGTGGGAGTGACCTCGAGCGATTGAAGCCATTGCAGCACAACTCCGACTTCATCCACCACGATCCGCTCGGCTTTCTCAGCCTCGTTGAGGCGTTCCTCGCGATTTTGTTCAACCCGAGTCTTCAAATCATCGATGTCGAAGAGGAATGCGTTGTCCACATGCCGCACCGCCGGATCGATATTGCGCGGGACCGAGATGTCGATCAGGAACATCGGGCGATTCATCCGCTGCTTGACCGAACGCTGCACGTCCTCCTCACTCACGAGATAATGCGCAGCGCCGGTCGACACCAACACGATGTCGGCGGAGGCCATGTCCTCCCGAAACTCCTCAAAGGCGACCGCAGTGCCACCAAACCGGTTCGCCAGTTCCTGCCCATGTTGCGGATTCCTGGTCGTCACCCGCACGTGCCGAACACCATTGGCGATGAAATGTCTTGCTGCCAACTTCGCCATCTCCCCCGCCCCCACCAACAGCACTGTCTTCTCGCTTAAGTCCGAGAAAATCTTTTTGGCTAATTCGACCGCGGCATAGCTGACCGACACCGCCATCTCTGAAATTTTCGTTTCCGTCCGCACGCGCTTCGCGACGGAAATCGCTTTCTTCACGACCTTGTTCAGAATGATACCGGTTGCCTTGTGTGTGAGCGCAACCTCGAACGCCTCTTTGATCTGGCCCAGAATCTGCGACTCACCGATGATCATGGAGTCGAGGCTGGAAGCCACGCGGAACAAATGGCTGATCGCCCGATCCCCTTGATGCCAATACATATGAGGAGTCAGTTGCTCCGAAGACAGCGAAAGGTGGGCATCGGCCAGAAAATCCTGAATGCGTCCATACCCTGACTCGACTTCATCGACGACGGCATAGACTTCAACACGATTACATGTCGACAGTAATATCCCTTCCCGTATTCCCTGATAGGAACAGAGGCGGGTCAAGGCTTCGCCCATCCGGCTCTCAGGAACCGCAAGCTTCTCGCGGATTTCGACCGGGGCGGTCTTATGGCTCAAACCGACAGCGACAATGTGCATATCAAGACACCGGTCCGTGACTCTTGAGGACCACGCCGATGAGTGTCAGAATAACGCCGGCAAATCCGATAATCGTCAAATACGCCGCTCGCTTGGCTCTCCAGCCCACCGTCAGTCGTCCGGTCAGTACGACAAAGTAGAACACCCACGTCACCAGCGCCCATGTTTGCTCGGGGTTCCAGTTCAGGTACGTGCCTCGAGAGAACTCGGCGGACAGTGCGCCAGTAATGATGCCGAGCGTGAGCAGCGGAAATCCCGTCACGATCGACTGTTGATTCAGGTGATCGAGATAATCCAGTGCCGGCAGCTTTGAGTAGAGGACATTGAAACGTTTGGACTTGAGAAGTCCATCCTGAATCAGATACATGACACCAGCCACAAAGGCCACCGCAAACCCCACGGTACCGAGCATGCTCAACGTGACATGGACCCACAACGTTCGAAACATCGGCGTGAGCGACGGAGCTACATCCGGCAATGCTGCGGCAGAGACCAGCGAGAGCAACGCCAGGGGGACGATGAAAGAGCCGAGCACGTGTAGCCGATGGCGAAACTCCACCGCAAGAAAGACCAGAATCAGCATCCAGGAAAAAAACGACAGGGCGTCATGAAATCCTGGGGTCGAGACGCCAGTCGTTCCGATCATCCCGGCGCCCAATGCGATCGTGTGCGAGGCAAACCCGGTCGCCGTCATACCCAACGAGACGTGTGACAGGACTTCAGAAGGCCAGATCAAGTAGGCAAGAAAGGAAACGGTGGCGGCAAAATACAACGCCATCGTCACCACGAAAAACATGGCGGCCATAGAGAGCTATCCTCTCAACTTTTCAGGACAAATGGACTGGCATTAAACGGGGAATTATATCGATGGCGCGAGATGGGAGTCAACCAATCGATCGTGGAGCGGGAGGACGGACGATCACGTCTCATTCCAGCGGCACCCTCTATGTCGTCAGCACGCCGATTGGCCACCCTGATGACATCACCCTTCGAGCCCTTACTATATTGCGCCGCGTCTCGGTTGTTGCGTCAGAGGACCCTCGGGTGACCCAGGCGCTCCTGGCTCATCATGGCATCACTGCAACTATCACAAGCTACGGTCCGCTCAATCGCCACGAGAAAATGCTGCTCCTTTTGCATCGACTCACGCAGGGACAGGATGTCGCCCTCGTCTCAGACAACGGCACACCGATCATCTACGACCCAGGCAGTCTGTTCGTCGCTGCTGCTCATCGAGCGGGAATCCCTGTCAAGGTTATTCCCGGGCCCTCAACCATGACGGCAGCGACAGCGATCTCTGGCTTTTCCGGTGATGCAATCATCTTTGAAGGACACCTTCCCTCACCCAGCCGTCGTCTCACAGAATACCTCTCCCGACTCCGCAAAGAACGAAGAACCCTTGTCTTCTATGTGAGTCCCAAAGCCCTCCACAGGCTGCTGAAAATCCTGGCACAAATACTCCCCACCAGGCAGATTGCCATCGCCATGAATCTCACGACGCGCAAAGAGACGCTCTCTCGTGGGAGGCCAGACGAGCTACTCGATCGGATCGGAGCAGTACCGAAAGACTCAGCGGTGACGGTCGTTATTGAAGGCTATGGGGCAGGATCGCCACGAACACGATGAACAGAAGCGCGCCACACGCTATTCGTCTTCGCGGCGGCGAATGAGCACTCGATAAGATCCTTCAACGCGATCTTGGGAAAGGACGGTGTGTCCTTCATTACTCACACTGCGGGGGACATTTCGAATCGGATCGCCATCGTCCAACAACACTGAAAGAATTTGCCCTTGCTCCATCGCTTCCAGTTTCAACTTCGTTTTGACGAAGTTATAGGGGCAAATCACTCCTCGCAAATCCAACTCGATATCTGGCTGACCGGTCAATGTCATGGGCTCCGTTCCATCTCCGACCACGTCTTTCTCCTTCGTAACAGTCTTGGCGATTCACCCAACCGGGCTAGACGCCAATCCTAGCAAGGAGTGAGCAGCCCCGCAAGCACGACGCCGCACGACGCCGAATAGAACGACACTGTGTAAACAAAAAAAGGGGCAGCCTCTCGCTGCCCCTTCCTCATACTCTCACAGAATGTAGCTCGACTTAGTTCAGGCCCTTGACCAAGTTTGGCTTGGTGTAGTCCGTCCCATAGTCCGACTTGGTTCCGGTTGCTGCATTGCCCCATCCTGGCTGTGGCTCACACTGCCAGCAGGGAGCATCGCCGGTAAATCCACCACCAACCGAGCTGGTGATGCCGGATTCGATTTTTCCTGGAAGCACAGAGCCGGCGATGCCGCCGGTAATCCCGCCTCGATTCGTCACAATTGAGCGCTCACTCTCAGGATCTGGGCGTTGCCCAAGTCCACCGAACCCCTGCCTGGTATCAGCGACATGAATGACATTGGCCTCCAGCACAAGTTTCTTCCCTGTGCCGTAGGGTTGGTCAGTCGTAGTCTGTTCCCTGACTTGGATACTGACGTCGTCTCCAACATTGATTTCTTTGAGGCTCTGAATGTTCGAATGCTCATCGATGATCAGGGTAATGACTGTCCGAGCTCCGTACCCTGCTTTGCCTTCCTGCCCTTGGTCGAATATCTTCCCTGCCCCGCCTGTTTCGATCATCAGCCTATGCTGAGCTAGGTCAAGCGCAAATACCCGTCCATATACTGTCTCTGGCTGCGACAATCGATCGAGGAACTGGGTCCGGTCGAAGGTGGTCACACGAGTACTCGACCCAGACACATCACCAACTCCCTCGCCTACACCCATGCCGGATTGATTAGACTGCAAGCGCTCCTGAGCGATCGACATACTTGCAGCACCGACAAAAAGCATTGCCGCTCCCAGTGCCAACACGTTACGCATGTGCTGCCTCCTTAGGTGAGATTTAGAGAATGAAATGCCGTAGCGGACACGAAGATGGGACCAACATCATGACTGAGAAATTTCATCATCAATCTACGCCGCAAACTATAGGCTACCCATTGAGACATGTCAACTGGGATGGGCATGAGAAGTTTGAATCGATTCAGCTTCGTCCACAATCCCGATCACCATCAACAGAACCGGTCAAAAGTCCGTGCTATATATCTACTGACAAGTTGTGAACCGATGGTGCCCAGAGGGAGGGTCGAACTCCCACTCTCTTACGAGAACCGGATTTTGAGTCCGGCGCGTCTGCCAGTTCCGCCATCCGGGCATATTCATAAAAAGGCAAATCTTCTTAGCACGAAGCCACGTGCTGGTCAATCCACTCCCCTCTTTATCTTCGCGCGTCCGCAGTGTTACACTTCGTACCTCACAATCGTATTCGGGAGGATACTCATACCATGGCAGACGTTCAATGCGTCACGTGTGGACAGGCAGGAGAAACGATCACGGATACCCTCTTCATGGGGAAGCTTGAATCCGAGATCAAAGCCAAGGTCTGCAAACCCTGCTGGAAAAAGTGGGAAGGCATGCGGGTCATGGTCATCAACGAGTATCAGGTCAACCTGGGCGAGGAGAGCGGCAGAGAACTTGTCAAGAAACAGATGAAAGCCTTTCTCAAGCTAGGCGAGCAAACTGATACCGGGAAACTAGATCAGAACTATCGCCCACCGGCCTAACACAGACCAACTCTGCGCCGAGCATCGGATCTCCGGCTAGGCCGTTCAGTGCCGGAGTATCCGCGAATTTCTCCAGCGATCTCGCAGGCTTCGTTGACAGGCCGACTTCGGAAATGCTAGATTGCGCACTTCTTGATCCACCGCCAGGGTGATCAACATCTCCTCGCAACCCTTTAAGATGAGGGATAAGGAGCCGGTTTGTCGTGATTACGCAGATGCATGTAAAAGGGTTGATGTTCGACCCTTATAATAACGCGTATATCGTGGTGCTACGTGACGAAGAGCATGCCGACATGCTCCCCATTTGGGTGGGCAAGTCAGAGGCTGGTGCGATCAGCATGTCGCTGGAAAATGTCACGCCTCCCCGGCCGATGACGCATGACTTCATGAAGTCGCTCCTCGATGCCTACAATGCGAAAGTCATCAGCGTGGTCATTACGGATTTGTCGGAGCACACCTATTTTGCGAAAATTCATTTGATGTACGAAGACTCAGAATATACCGTCGACGCCAGGCCCAGCGATGCGATTGCACTTGCGCTTCGGAGCAATGCGCCGGTGTTCGCGAACAATTCAGTCATCACCAAACAGAGCTCCGAAGAACTCGAACAGTGGCTGGAAAATCTTAAGCCGGAAGATTTCGGCAAACTGGACTCCTGAGTCGGCAAGACGCAATTATGAGCGCCATCGATCTACCCAAAGAACAAGACCTGGTTGAATACCGGGTGGATCGCATCCTCGAAGAGGCCAACACCGACACGAGAATTGTCGTCTTGGCACGAAAGGACGGTGTCCTCGATACCTTTCCGATTTGGGTCGGGGCCGCAGAAGGGAATGCCATTAAATTAGCGCTCGATACCATGATCACACCACGCCCAATGAGCCATGACTTGGTCAAGAGCTTCGCCGAACATTTGAACATCACGATCCAACGCGTCGTCATTGCGGACGTCAAGAGCAGCACCTATTACGCCCTGGTCTATCTCGCCAACAAAGGCGTGGAACGGACAATCGATGCCAGGCCCAGCGATGCAATTTCACTGGCCCTTCGGGCGCCTTGCCCGATCTACATTACCCAGGACGTGTTGAAGCGGAGGAGCACGACGAATCTCGACGCCTGGCTGGCAAAGCTGGAGTCGAAAAATATCGGCACACCGGAAGTACAAGAAACGTGATTGACTTGATAGCGAAGGAGCGGAAAGAACGATGTTGACCTACATGCAAAAGCCTTTAGACGTGCAAGAGAAGTGGTACCTCGTGAATGCGGAGGGAAAAACGCTGGGCCGATTGGCAGCCCGCGTGGCGGGGATGTTGCGCGGCAAACACAAGCCAACCTTTACCCCTCATGTGGACATGGGCGACCATATTGTGATCGTGAATGCGGAGAAGATCCATCTGACCGGCAACAAGATGGCCACGAAACTCTATCGCCGTCATAGCGGCTTTCCGGGTGGGCTCAAGACCGCGACGGCGCAGCATGTCTTCCGAAAGGATCCGACAGAGCTCTTGACCAAAGCGATCGAAGGCATGCTTCCCAAGAACCCATTGGGGAATCATATGGCAAAGAAACTCCGCGTCTACGTCGGGCCGACACATCCGCACCAAGCCCAACAACCGGAACCGATTACCCTCTAGTCATCACCGCGACCAAACAAGGAGACGTTGTAGCATGGCAGTAGCGACTCAATATGCAACCGGACGACGAAAGTGCGCCATTGCCAGAGCCTGGGTCACCGGGAGGGCAGGCGACATTACGATCAACGATCAACCGATCGAGAAAGCCTTCCCACGGCTGACCTTGCGACAGATTATTCAGTTTCCGCTCGAAATCGGCGGAGTCGTCGGGCAGTATTCGATCAAGGCCACAGTGCACGGCGGAGGACCGACCGGACAAGCCGGCGCCCTGCGTCATGCGATTGCACGCGCGTTAATCGTACTCAACCAGCCCCTCCGTGCACCCTTGAAAAAGGAAGGCTTGCTGACCAGGGACTCGCGCGTCAAGGAGCGGAAAAAGTACGGACAGAAGGGCGCAAGAAAGCGGTTCCAGTACTCCAAACGATAATCGTCGGAGCCACAGACAGAGAAAGGGAAGGCTCCACGCCTTCCCTTTTTTTGTGCCCGTGGCATACATGCAGGTGAGACAGATGAAAAAAGTACGCGTCGCAATCGCAGGGGCCAGTGGATATGCCGGAGCGGAACTCGTTCGACTGGCAGCCCTCCACCCATATTTCGATCTCCACGCCGTCACATCTGAGAAATCCGC
>Ga0315281_10006241_pt1 | contig 16986 bp, 15 predicted proteins | sample YL17G07_0_MG_FD_204540 | JGI IMG/M metagenome (GOLD analysis project Ga0315281, IMG submission 204540) | Sediment microbial communities from Yellowstone Lake, YNP, Wyoming, USA - YL17G07_0 | ecosystem: Environmental > Aquatic > Freshwater > Lake > Sediment | place: USA: Wyoming | collected...
GAACCCGCAGAAGGACTCGCCACAGAGTCACAGAGCCACGGAGAAGACAGGGCGTGCGACCGCCCGCAAAGCGGGCCCACGAAACGAACAGCCCGCGTCAAACACAAACCGTTCCCTGGTGGCTGCGCGTGTGTGTTTGACGCGGGCTGTTCGTTTCGTGAGGGGCCGGCTCCGCCGGCCCGGTCGCACGGCATGCTCTGCGTGTTCCGCGGTTTCTGCGTTGATCGTCTTGCTCTGTGACTCCGTGACTCCGTGGCGAATCTCGTACGTCTGCCTGACCCAGCGGATCTGGAGCTCGGGCGCGCGGCTTTCGCCCGTGGTGCTGCCCGCTGGCGCGAGGCTTCAGCCGAGCGTGACGCGGGCTGGCTTACTCAGCGTCGATAGCTCGCTGTATCGCGCGCATGGCGAGGAACATCGGCATCGGCGCCGGCCGGGCGTCCGACTGACCCTCGACCGTCTCGACGGGAATGAATCCGTACTTCGCGTAGAAGCCGACCGCGTCGGGCTTCGCGTCAACGACGACGCCCGCGCACCCGTAGTCGACGGCCATCCGGAGAGCCAGATCGAGAACGAAGCGAAGCAGCTGCGCCCCGACGCCCTGCCCCTGTGCTGACTGGTCGACGCCAAGCCGAGCCAGCCGCAGAACCGGCAGTGGATATCGCGGCAATTTCTTTCGCGCCGCCACCGGCAGGTCGTCGATCTCGATCTGACCTGGAGCCACCGTCGCGAACCCGAGCGGCCGGCCGTCGTCGACCGCGACGTAGGTGACGCCTATGTGGTGGCGAAACTGATTCTGGCCGGCGAATGTCTGGAAGAACCGATCGAGATCGGCGTCGCCTGACCGGAACGCCGATCGGGCGTCACCGGCGCGGAGTGCCCGAATCTCCATCGCGCATCAGGCGGCTGAGCGCCCGCCTTGGCTTCCCGGTCTCGAGCTGTTTCACGATCGCCGCACCCGATTGCCGGGTCACGACGATCGCCGGATGGATCACGACGTCCGCGGGCAGTTCCTGCAGCGCCTGGAGGTGGTGGCGCAGCGCCTGCTCCACAACGTGGCCCTTCCTGACGCCGGTCGCGCGAACGTGGCGCTCGAGGAGTGCCTTCGTCGAGGACGAGACGAACGCTGAAATCTGCGTTTCCTTCTCCATTGCTGTAACGAATTCTACAAGTTTGTAGTTCGACGTTCAAGGCGTCCGCCTTGCCATAACCCCAGGGCGCCAGAAGCCTACTTCCCGGGCCGGTACCGCTCCGGGAGCCCGGGCAGGTAGACCGGCGGGCTCTGGAACATGTGGCCTTCCATCAGCTCGCTTCGCGTCTCGTGCGTCGCGGCGTGCTGCGCCTCGAGCGCCGAGCGCCACGCCTGGAAATCCGGACCGTTGCCGCCCATGAAGACCGCCTCGTCCGCGCTCATCGCCTGACGATGCCCGGGGCTCGCGTAGCGGGTCATCGTGATCACCTCGTCGAAATCGGCGCTCTCGGCTGTCCGGCTCGGAGCCGGCGGGTGAACGATCTTCCACTGGCCGATCGGGCGGGCGCCGAGCTTTTCTTCCCACGGCCAGACCCGGGCGAGCGTGTCGGCGGCAAAGCGATCGAAACCGCCTTTGCGAATCCGCTGATACCGCAACTCCACGACCTCGCGTCCCGGCACCGACGCGCCGGCCCTGACCGGAATCTTGTCGTCAGTCGCGGGAGGCCGCTGCCCGGCTTCGACGCGCTCGTAGTCTTCCGCGAGGCCCGGCATGAAACGCGGGCCGTCGGGTGCCATGACGCCTTCGAGAAAGTACGCGCCCTTCGATCCGGTCTGCAGACCACCGCGCTCGCCGAGTCCTTGCTGGCCCTGCTCCCACGCCGGACCGTTGCCGCCGAGGCCGACGTCGGGACCCTGGCGCGTCGCCTGCCAGTGCTCGAAGCTGGTGTAGCGCACGAGGCGGTACACGTCATCCGCGCCAGCGGCCGCGCGGCCATCGAGCCCGATCACCTTCCACTGCCCGACGACGCGGGCGCCGAGCCGCTCGAAGAACGGCCAATAGGCATCGCGGCTGAACTGATAGAACGGCTCGTGCCCGCCGGGTCTCAGCTCGTGGTTACGCAGCACCAGGATCTCGCGTCCGGCCCTGGGCACGTCGTTGCGCATCGGCCTCGGCCGGGTTTGCGTCTCGACGTGCACGCAGAAAGCGAATACAAGGAGGCAGGCGGCCTTCGCGGCTTGCGTTCTCATGTCTCAGTCCCCATCCCCAGCCCCCAGCCCCCAGTTCTCAGTTCTTAGTTCGCGTAGCCCAGTCGTAGTGTTCCACCGCATGCCTCAGCAGGTCCGCCACGTCCTCGGCCAGGACGTAGCCGCGATCGACGAGGTCGGTCGCGGCGGCGGCGAACTTGCCGACGTATTCGTCGCGGTTGCGATAGCGCTCTTCGATCGACAACCGCGGATCGTTTGCGCGATCGCGATCGGCTTTTGTGCGGGCGAACGGGATGTACGATCCGATCTCTCCAGCAAGCCGATCCGGCGATCCGATCGACGCGTCCCTGTAGTTCCAGCCGGCCTGCGTTGCAAGAGGCACAGCGATGTCCGGCAATCTGATTCCTGATCGCACGTTCCCGTCGGCATCAACCGCCGGCACGCTGACGACGAACGGTGCCCCGACTTCTGGCGGCTCGACGCTGACGATGCCTTTCGGCCAGTCGGCACCGAAATTCAGGTGAAAGGCGCGCAGCGGCTGTTGCGGCAACTGATAGCCGGGCACGGCGGGCCAGCCGGCCTTCGCGGGCGATGTCAGCGTGCCGTCGGCGATCCTCGGGTACGCGCTCGGCGGTGGCGCCACATCGTCCACGACCCAGCGATCCAGCGCGCGGAACAGCGCTCGAATGGCCGGGGAATAGTTAAGCGGATTGAGCATGGCGCGCCCGACGAGATCGCCGCTGCGATTCGACGCGGGCGGGAACGGGCCCGGACCGTGCGGCGCAGAGGCGATCATGTACACGCGCGTGTTCGCCGGCAGATCGGCGTCCTTCGTTCCGGTCGGATCGGTGTGGACCAGCGAACCGGCGCGGTTGAAATACTCGGAGTTCGTCAGCAGATGAAAGATCTTTGGCGCGGTGCCGGTCCGTTCGGCACGCCCCATCAGGCTGTCGATCGAGCCACCCACCGGATCGGCTTCCGGACCGTCTGAGAACGGGAACAGATCGACGGGGAACAGGATGTTGAAATACTGAAGGGCGTCGCGCGACGCCTGGCCGAATCGATGGTTGAAGGACCCCCGCCCCGCGCCGCCCACCTGATCGAACACGCCGTCGAACACCTTCCGCCCCTGCTCGTCCTCGTTGTAACCCTGATAGAGAAAATGTCGCAGGTACCGCCCGCTCTGCGACACGCCCCACCCGATCGCGAAGCGGAGGCCGGGCATCGGGTTGTCCGCCGACGAGTCGTGCTTGAGAAAGCTGATGAGGTCGCGTGTGCCCGACAGGCCGATGCCTACGATGCGGGGGTTGGACGTGCGATAGACGACGTCGTAGATGCGGCCGGGCTCGAAGCCGCCGTCGAGCGCCACGGTGCCCTCGTCGACGAAGTGCCAGCGCGATCGCGGGATCACCTGGCCTTTCGCGGTCGGATCGTCGCGCACCGTCATCACGTTCTCGGCACTGTTGGAATCGAGCACCGGATACGCCTTGTGCGCGCGGTCGGCGACCGACGCGGTGTTCGCGCGCTCGTTGAGGATGAAGTTACCGCGGACGATGCCGGTGATCGGCTTGCCGTTCTCGGTCGCGATCGGCATCTCCATGCGCATCGTGCCGGGGCGTTCCGGTACGTCCCATTGCCAGCCCATCCAGAGCAGCGTGAAGCCCTGGCGCATGAGCGCGCCGTCTCCGAACTGCGCGTCGGTGGTCGGATCCGGCGAGCCGGCGGCCTTCTGGAAGTTGACGAGCATCGCCTTGCCGCCGCGGTTGCCGACCTCGTAGAACAGCCGGCCGTTGCCGCGGCGTGGGTCGACCGGCTTCAGCATGTAGAAATCGGCGCTCGCCTCGACCTCGCCGCGGGCATTCCGCGGGGCGAGCTTCAGATCGACGATGTCGCCGTTGCGGGGGAGGTTGGGGTCGAGGCCGAAATCGACTTTGCCGACCAGCTTTTCGTACGGCCCCGCGGCGCCGAACGCGCGGCCGTTCAGGATCACCTCACGCCGCTCGATGCGCAGTCGCACGACGCGTGCTTCAGCGATGGAGGATGCGAGCGCGAGCATCACCGTAGCGACGAGAACGTTACGCATTCAGCACCTCAGGGCAGTCACGCTGCAATCGGGACCACGACGTTCAACGCAGAACCCGCAAAGCACGCAGAGAAGAAGAGATCAACCACGAAGTTCACGAAGATCACGAAATGCACGAAGAACCGGACGAAGCGACCGCGGTCGCTCGCCTCTGCGTGCTCTGCGATTTCTGCGTTCAACGTCTTCTTCGCGCGTCTTCGTGTATTTCGTGTCTTCGTGGTTATTGCGTGATGGATCGGCTCGACGGCGGCTTCGGGCGCGTGTCGGCGTTCGCGATGTCCCAGCTCGCCTGATGAATCAGGCGCGTGATCTTTTCCATCTTCACGTAATTGATCTTCTCCGGCCGGTCGTACTGCGTGTGGTAGTCGGGGTGCAAACCCGTGATAAAACCCATCGCCGGCACGCCGCGCTGCAGGAACGGCCACTGATCGCTCCGCCGCAGGAGGTTCGAGCTGTTGTTGTCGTACCGCTTCTTCAGATCGAGGCCGATGCCGCCGTTTGCTTTCTCCACGACGGTCGTGATGTCAGGCACCTTCGAGAAGGCCATCAGGTTCAGCGCGTTGTTGTTGGACTCCGCCGTCTGCACGTCGAGCCCGTTGAACCGGCCGCCGCCGCCAACGGGAATCTCTTCGTTGCGTCCGATCATGTCCATGTTCAGCACGGCCGCGATCGTGTTCAGCAGGGCGAGCGGCTGCTCGGTGTACGCCCACGCGCCGAGCAATCCGCGCTCCTCTGAGTTCCATGAGGCGAATAGAATGCTCCGCTTGGGCCGGCGACCCTCCATTGCCGCGAGCGAATACGCCTCGGCTATCTCGATGAGCGCCACGACGCCCGATCCGTTGTCGTCCGCGCCGTTGAAGATCTGCGTGCTGTCGGCGCCGTTGTGGTCGTAGTGCGCCGACACGATCACCCACTCGTCTTTCAGCCGCGGATCGCTGCCTTCGAGCAGCGCGACGACGTTGCGGTCGGGCACGATGTGGCGGTCGACGGCCGCATGCAGGACAATCTTCGCGCCCGGCAGCGCCAGCGGCGTGAACCCGCGCGCTGTCTCCGCCGACTTCGCGAGCTCCTCGAGAGTCCTGTTCGTGCCGGCCACCAGCGACGCGGCCAGCGCCGGCGAGATCTGCGCCACGGGAATGTGGATGCGATCGGCCCACGCGGCCAGCGTGTAGTTCAAGATGCGGGGCGGTTTGTCCGGCCAGTAGTTCCGCGCCGCGGCGTCGAAGTTGGTAGTGCCGGGATGATTATGGACGTCGCTCACGAACAGCACCGCGACGGCGCCCTTCTCCTGCGCCGCCAGCGCCTTGCGCCACGCAGTGGACGGCTCGGACGTGACGACGCCGTCGAAGGGACTGTTCGGATCGCGCTCGCCCGGTTCGTGATCCAGCACGAGCACGACTTTGCCCTTCACGTCCCCGTTGTAGTCGTCGTAGCCCAGCGGCGGTGCGCTGATGCCGAACCCGGCGAACACGAGCGATCCCGTCGCGGTGCCGCTGGCGCTGAAGCGGTGCGGGTAGAACTCCTGTCCCACACGGAGGTGGCGCGTGACGCCATCCGCCGCTGTGATCTCGAGACCGTTCATCGCCGCGTCGCCGACGGTGGCGGTCATGAGGTTGTACGGCTGGAAGAAGGAGTTGTTCGGTCCAGCGCCCTTCAACCCCATGCGCTCGAACCGCGATCGGATGAAGTCGGCGGACGCGCGGTTTTCCTCGGTGTCGGTCAGCCGTCCGCGCAGCGAATCGCCGGCGAGGAAGAACAGATCGGCGCGGAGATCCTCCTGACGGATCGATTCGTTCTGTGGCGCACGCTGCTGGGCAGCGACCCGAACAGCCGCGGCTATGCAGAGCGCGACGATCACATGTGTCTTCATGAGGGTGATTATGCACCCGGCGAGGAACGCAGAGCTCGCAAAGCCCGCAGAAAAGACGTTAACCACGAAACACACGAAACAGACGAGAGTAGGAAGGACACGGAAGAGAATCGCGGTCTTCGTGCGTTTCGTGATCTTCGTGAACTTCGTGGCTACGGTTCTGCGTAGGTGGCCCGAACTCGTCTGGACCGCATCAGATACACCAGCCATGTACCGTGGTAGGCCAGCGATGCCGCCACGTAGATTGCCGTATCGCCGGGAAGCCTGTTGTTCGGAAAATACGGCGTCGTGAAGACGAAGACGTCGGTCGCGGCCGACAGCAGCAGCGCCGTCCTGGCCAGCGCAATCGCGCCTGGCTGCACGGTCTGCAGCGCGCGACCGGCGGCCATGCCGAATCCGACGACGGCAAGCCGGAGGATCAGGATTGACGCGACCGCCGCGCCGCGCACGGACAGCGCGCTCAGCACGTTGGACGCCGTCACCGCCAGGCTCAGCGGATGAAACACCACGAGCAGCCGGCACAGCAGCAACAGCCACCCGCCGACACCTTCCGGTCCGCGTGGCTCAGGTTGACTGGGTTCGGTCATGGACGATGTAGAGTAACAACTCGCAACGCTCACCTCGCAACGCTCAGCGAGCGCCCGAGCGTGTGAGCGCAGACAGTTCAGGCGTTGAAAGTTGAGCGTTGGGTCGTGTTCTTATACCTCGTACACCACGGTGTGGCGGTTGGGCCCGAGGAAGATGCCCGACGGCCGTTGTCGAACGTCGGGCTCGCGGGCGTCGCGCGCGTCGCCGCCAAAGCGGCGGCCATGGGCGCCAGGCCGGATGTGGTGTGGCACAGCGGCAAGCTGCGCGCGAGGCAAACCGCTCAGGAGTGCTGGCGCGCGTGCAACGCGCTGGCGGAGTTTTCAGCGAGTCGCGATCTCCAGCCGGACGATCCCGCACAGTGGATGCGCGATCGCCTTCGCGGCGAAACGCGCGACATCCTGATCGCCGGCCACTTCACGCATCTGCCTCGCTTGCTGTCGCTGCTCCTGAGCGGTGGCGAAGCCGGCGCAGATTTTCCTGTGAATGGCATGGTCGCTCTTGTCACAGACGACGAAGGCGAGTCGTGGCGCGAACTGTGGCGAATTTCGTAGACGGAACATTTGAAGTCTGAAGTCTGAAGTCCGGCGTCCGAAATCTGAAATCCGAAATCCGAAGTCTGAAATGGATCAGTCCACCAACGTCCGCCCGAAGAGCGGCTCGTCGCCGCGCGAGGCGTAGAAGCCGTAGACAGATACTGCCGCGATCGCCATCACGAGCACGATCGATGTGCCGGCGTATGGGCGCGACAGATCCGTCGTAAGAGGGAAGAGCCCCATCACCATAAACGTGTAGAACGTCGCCACAAGCGCCAGCAGACCGAACTGCAGCAGCACACCAAAGACCAGCACGATCCCGGAGAGCGCGATCGCAAGCTCGACGCCGAGTTGCTGGGCGGCCGTGCCGCTCATCGCAATGGGCACGGTGACGACGACGCCCAACAACAGCACCAGCCACGTGCGACGCACGAGGATCTTCAGGAAGACGACGATGCACACGATTTGCAGCGCGTTGCTGAACGACGCCAGCACGAGGCCGAGCGCGCCGCCGAGGGCATAGCGCGTCCCGAGCAGCATCAGGGCCAGCGGCAATTGCGGCGTCTGGAGCGGGCGGTGGAGGAGGTGCGGAATGATTTCGCCCGAGGCGATGAGCAGCGCGGCCACGGTGCCGGCCGCGGCGCCCACGAGCACATCGCGTCCCACGAGCGGATCGCGCACGTGTCCCGACAGCAGCCGGCTCCATCCAATCAACAGCTGCGGCCAGAACCGCCGCACGTACGGTTCGAACGCCATGTACAACAACCAGAGCGAGATTGCCGCGAACGTCGTCATACCCAGGATTTCCCTCATGCGGACGTATTCGACATCGAGCCGCGTGAAGTGCCGCGCCCGCAGCAGGTAGGCGGCCGTCTGGGTGACGAACACGATGGCGGCCGTGCGGAACGCTCCGCGGGGATCCCCGCGCCCGGTGCGCCAATGCCGCCGTGCGAGCAGCGCCGACGCGACGAGGATCAACACGCCAATGGCGGTTGCCGCCGTGTTGATGAGATCCCCAATCGTCCAGGGCTGCGGTGTGGCCATCCGCACGGGCTGCGTCCACGGCGCGACCAACTGAAAAAAGATGGGCATGCCGCGATACGCCGCGGCTTCGACCCGTGCGGTCCCGCCGGGAATGTCCGGGAACGGACCTTCCCACGCCGCCCGCGCGTCGGCGTCGTTGCGCGGAAGCCACCGCGGCTCGACCGGGTGAAAGGCCGAGATCGACAGCCCGGCGGCGTCAAACAGCGCGTTCCAGTCAGGCGGCGCCGGCGGAGCGCCATCCGACTCGAGCTGCGGAGGCACGGCGTGGAACTCGATCAGCCGTCCCGATGGATCGAGACGCACGACGCGCATGCCCGACAGGGTGAACGGCGGATCGGCGATGGCCGGCATCAAGTTATTCGAGCTCGAAAAAATCAGGACCGGGCTCGTGCGGTACCAGTAGGTGAGCGTGCCCGTTCGGCCGGTCGACAGCGCCGGCCACGCGTCATCGACCGCGTGGCCGAGATACTCGCGGCTGAAGCTCCAACCCTGCGCGGTGTCGTACGGAGGCTCGCGATAGCCAAGGCGCTCGATGATCTCCTGCGCGCGATCGTGGAGGGAGTCGGTGGAGCGCGGCAGCGGAATGCGATGCAGGACGGCAAACCGCTGGCCGAGCACCGCCAGCACCGCCAGCATGACGATCGTGAACGCGACGAGGGCCAGCCCGATGCCCGGGCGCAGCGCGCTTTGCTCGCCGGCCGCGGCGACCATCTCCGGCGACGGCGTTTCTCCCGCGGCGAGCGCCGCGGCAAGCTGATCACCGCCGGGCAGCGCCGCCGAGACGGCGAGGGCGGACGCAGGACGCTTCGCCGGCTCGCGCTCGAGGCAACGCAGGATGGCGCGCTCAATGGTCGGATCGAGATCGCGCACGTGAGATGAGGGGCTTGCCACGGCGCCCGACTCGTGCAGCTTGATGAGAGCGTTGAGCGTGCCGGCTTCGAAGACGCGTTTGCCGGTGAACAACTCGAACAGCACGAGGCCGAGCGCGTAGATGTCGCTGCGCTGCGTCACCTCGCGCCCGGCGAGCTGCTCCGGCGCCATGTAGGCCGGCGTGCCCTCGCGAACGTTGTCGACGTGTCCCGCGATCGCGGCGAGGCCGAAGTCGGTGAGCCGGACGTGTCCCTCGCCGTCGATCATCACGTTGGCCGGCTTGAGGTCGCGGTGCAGCACGCCGCGTTCGTGCGCGGCCGCCACGCCGGCGCAGATCTGCCGCGCGACTTCCACCGCCTTCTCCTGCGGAAACCGGCCGATGCGGCGCAGGAGCGACGCCAGATCCTCCCCGTCCACATACTCCATCGTCAGGAACGGACGACCGTCGGCGTCGCCGATGTCGTACGTGCGGCAGACGTTGCGATGCGAGATCGTGCGCGCGACGCGCACCTCGTTGTGGAACTGCGCGAGGCGCGCCGCATCGTGCATCAATTCATCGGGGAGGAACTTCAGCGCGACCGTCTGACCGAGCTTGAGGTCGTCGGCTCGGTACACCTCGCCCATGCCGCCGCGGCCGAGCGGCGCGACGATGCGAAAGCGGCCGGCGAGGACGATGCCGGGGGCGAAGCGGCCCCAGTCGGTGCCGCTTGCGGTGAGCGTGGATCCCGCCGGCGCGTCGCCAGCGGCGCGCGTCAGATCGTCCATCGCGCACGGCCCGTCGCAGACGCCGTGTCGACTTTCATCACGGCCTCCGTGCTACATCAGCGCTTGTGCGATTGCGCGTAGTCGACGGCGAACTGCTTGAGCGCGGGGCTGGTGAGCCCGAGCGCGGTGGCTTCGGTGAACGCCTTGTCGGTGTCCCAGTGATCGACCACGAGGCGCTTGATCATCCACATCGCGCCGGCGCGGTTGCCCGCGGCGCAATGGATGTACGCGGGCTCGTTGCCTTTCGTCGTGATGGCGGCGAGGAACGCGTCGGCCACCGCGGGGTCGGGCGACTGTCCGCTGAACGGGATGTTGAAGAAGTTGATGCCGGCGGTCTTCGCGGCCGCGGCCTCAGCCTCGACGTTGGCGCCGGCTTCCGACGGCAGGCGCAGGTTGATGATCGAGGCGAACCCCATCTTCTTCAACTCGGGCACCGCCTCCGGCGTCGTCGCGCCGCCGCAGGCGACGGTCGTTTCGAGTTTGGCGAAGTTCATGGCGCCAGCGACGACTGGCTTGGTCACCTGTTGCGCGGCGGCCTGGCGGCTGAAGACCGCTGCGAGAAAGAGCACGGCGACGATCGGGGATACATGCAGGCGCATAAGCTCAACTCCTGTGGAAAAAGCGAACCCCATCATGCTACGAAAGCCGCCGTTCCCGCCACCAGGAGAGAAAGCGGCGCGCGCCCCGGTGGGTACCCACGAAAATGCCGAGCCCGATGAACAGGGAGATCGGGATCATCCAACACGAACAGGTAGCCGTTCACGCGCGACGCGCCGGTGTCAGAGAGCTGCATGGTCGGGCCTTTCCGCGGCGTCCATCAGTCGGCCAATTTTTTCCGCAAACGCGCGCCACTCCGCCTTCATGTTCGCCAGGCGCTTGGCGCCGATCCGCGTGAGCTTGTAATACTTGCGCGCGTGCGGCGCCTCGCCCTCGACCCATTCGGCTTCGAGGAGCCCCTCGCGCGTGAGCCGGCCGAGGATCGGATAGATCGTGCCTTCGGTGACGACGAGATCGGTTGATGCTTCGAGGTGCTGGATGATGGCGAGACCGTAACGCGGGCCGGTCGATACGCTGAGGAGGATCGCCAGGTCCAGGCCGCCGCGCCGAAGCTGTTCCTGCCAGGTTTCGTGAGACATACCTTGTGTCACAAGGTATTGACGGGATCGCGCGGAAAAGTTCGCGCGGGCGGTGCCGTTCGGCGGCAGCCTATCGTGGCGCAGGCCTTCAGGCCTGCGGACGCGGGGCTGAAGCCCCGCGCCACGGCCTACGGCAACATTGCTAGCGGCGGTCGCTCAACATCGCATCGAGCAGGGCGTGGCGCTTCGTCGAGAAGGGATTCGTGACGGTGACCCCGCTCCAGGTGAATCCATCTTGGAGGTCCTCCGACAGCAGCAACCGGCAGCTGGCGTCGGCCGCCGCGGACAGGATGACGGCGTCCCAGAGCGCGAGCTGATGGTCGGCGGACAGATCCATGGCCGCCAGCTGGACGGACGACGACGTTTCGATGAGCGGAAACGTGTCGCCCCAGCGCAGAACGGTGTCGCGAGCTTCGGCGCGCGTGCGTCCGGCCTTCTTCACCAACACGTTGAAGAGCTCGCCGAGGACCTGCACCGGGAGGAGCGTCGACTGGGGCGCGAGCCGCTCGACGATTGCGAGCGCCTGTTGCTTCATCGGCTCGCCGTTGAGACCCTCGGCGTAGACGAGGATGTTCGTGTCGAGCGCGACGAACATCAGTCGTCCTCGTACAGCTCGTCTCGCGTCCAGCGTCCGATGTTGACGACGGGCTGCGCGCGGAGCATGGCGAGGAGAGTGGTTCGCGCCGCGTCCGCCACGCGGTCCTCAGTGACGAAAGGCACGATCTTCGCGACAGGCTTCCCGTGGCTCGTGATCACGTACGAGCCGCCCTCTTTGACGTCGCGGAGCAATTTCGAAAAGTCGCGGTTGGCGGCGGCGGCGGACACAGCGTTGCCCATAGGTCTTCTCCAGAATGTAGTGACTATACCTACATTCTGGCCGTCGCGCCAGACTATTTATTGTCGCTCGTGACGGTGATCGGCTGGAGAATCCGCACGGTCATCGCTGTGCCGGCCGCCAGCGTCGCCGCGTTGCGGTCGCTCGCGACGACGGCGGCCGTGCCGGCGCCGGCACCGGCCGCGGCGCCGATCGCCGCGCCTTTCGAGCCGCCCAGAATCGCGCCCAGGATGGCGCCGCCCACCGCCGCCGCACCGACCTTCGTCGAGCTGTTGTTGCCGGGCGCATCGCCCTCGCGAAAGATCGTTTCCGTGGAGATCGGAATCCGCGTGCCGTCGGCCAGGACCAGGGTGTGGAACCGGACGCCGAGCCGCGCGCGCTCCTTGAACTTTCCGCCGCGCTCGACCTGCATCACCGATCCGATCGCGCGCGCGCCGGCCGGGATGGCCACGCGGTCGCCCACTTTCACATCGCGCGTCACGCGCGCCTCGAGGCGATCTTCGATCCGAGCCGTCTCACTCGACACGCGATTCTCCGTCTGCAGTCCGATGACGGACTCGGCCGAGACCACGAGCTCCTCGAACGTGCGCAGCGGCGGGTCGATTGGGCGAACCGGTTCCTGCGCGGGGCGTTCGTCGGGACGCTGGGTCGCCGGAGCGCTCTCGACCGTGGGCGGCGGGGCAGGCACGGGCGGTTGCGACGCCGCGCTGCTCGGCCACGTGTTGGTCAGCCCGGGCGCCGGCTCCTGCCGCGCGACGGTTGTCGCGGCCGGGCGATTCTTGACTGCGGCGCTGGTGCGCGCCGGAGCGTCAACTCCCTTCGCCGCGCCAGCCTTGGATGCGGGCGCCGGCGTCCGCACCGCAGCTGCGCCGACAACGTTTTCGGTTTCCTGAACCGCTTTCACGGGAGCCGCCGCATCTGGCTGCGCCGCCACGACGGGCGCACGCGCGGGCGCCGTCGCCGTGACGGCAGCGGCCGTCTGAACCTGAGCCGACGCCGGGGCGGGCACCGCGTTCTGTCGCGTCGCCAGGTAGCCGCCACCCGCCGCCGCTGCGATACAGGCGGTGGCCAGCACCGCGAACGCCAGTCGATTCGAAAGCATGTCTAAACTCCTTGGACCCTGCCGATCGACAGGCAAGGGGTGTACCCGGTGCCTGGACTCATCCTGTCCCGCAAGTTTGTGGGAATAAAAAGCTTACCAGATCGAGAGCCTGGGGAAGGCCGGGGAAAAAGTGTCCCTTAAGCATGAATGTGTCCTCATAGGATTGCAGATTTCAGAGTTCAGATTTCAGATTGGGTTCAGATTTCAGATTGGGATTTTAGATTAGGATTGCAGATCGGTTCCCACGGAGATTTCCATGAAGACGCGTATTGCCGCGTTCACCGCCGTGCTCGCTCTGGCGCTTGGTTCGAGCCATGTCTCGACCCCCGTTGCGGCCCAGGCGAAGACCGCCAAACCTGCTCCCGCGCAGAAGATGGACGAGGAATACACCCGGCTCATCAAGCAGAACCTGCAGGATCCACGGATTACCACCGAGCTGGTCGATCACCTGCCGGCCTCCGACACCGTCCCTTCACCGCTCAAGTTCCTCGGCCGCGCCGTCGGCGCGCCGGGCGAGCTGACGTACGCGAAGGACATCTCCCGCTACTACGAAGCGCTCGCGAAGGCGGTCCCGACGCGCGCGAAGTACTGGAAGGTTGGCACCACAGAGGAGGGGCGCGACATCGTCCTGCTCGCGATCGGCGACGAGAACGCGATCAAGAACCTCGACAAGTACCGCGACATGCTCGGCGAGCTGACCGATCCACGCAAGACCACCGAGGCGCGCGCGCAGCAGCTGCTGCACACGGCCAAGCCGATCTACTACGCGATCAGCGGCATGCACTCGCCGGAGACCGGCGGCCCCGAGATGCTGATCGAGCTGGCGTACCGGCTCATCGTCGAGGAGACGCCGTTCATCCAGAACATCCGCAACAACGTGATCACCCTGATCACGCCGGTCATCGAAGTGGACGGCCGCGAGAAGCAGGTGGACACGTACTACTTCAACAAGAAGCGCGCGCAGGGCGACGCTCGGCTGCCGCTGATGTACTGGGGCAAATACGTGCAGCACGACAACAATCGCGACGGCATGGGGCAGTTCCTGAAGCTGACGCAGGCGGTGACGAAGGAAACGATCGAGTGGCATCCGACGGTGATCCACGACCTGCACGAAGCGCAGACGTACCTCTACTCGTCGACCGGCACCGGCCCGTACAACAACGACATCGATCCGATCGTCGTCTCCGAGTGGTGGATGCTCGCGCAGAACGACGTGATGGAGATGACCAAGCGCGGCGTCCCCGGCGTGTGGACCTACGGGTTCTACGACGGCTGGGTGCCGAACTACATGTTCTTCATCGCGCACAGCCACAACTCGATCGGCCGCTTCTACGAGGTTCAGAGCTACGGTCCGGATCCGTACACCGTGACGCCCGGCGCCACGACGACGAGCAAGGAGTGGTTCCGGCCGAACCCGCCGCTGGCGACGATCAAGTGGGGGCCGCGCAACAATACGAACATCCAGCAGTCAGCGCTCCTCTTCTCGCTGAGCCACGTGGCGAAGAACAAGGATCTCTATCTCGAGAACTACTGGCTGAAGAGCAAGCGCGCGGTCGACAAGGGGAAGACCGGTCCCACCTACGCATGGGTGATCCCCGCGACGCAGCGCCGCAAGGCTGACGCCGCGCAGGCGGTGAACGAGCTGCGCACGCAGGGCCTCGAAGTGTCGCTCGCGACCTCGGCGTTCAAGGCCGGCGCCATCGACGTCAAGGCCGGCGACTACATCGTCCGCGGCGACCAGCCGTTCCGGACGCTCGCCGACATGTATTTCTCGATCCAGAACTACGCGCCGCAGAACCCGTCGCCGTACGACGACACCGGCTGGACGTTCCAGTACATGCGCGACCTGAAGATCCTGCCGGTGACCGAGAAGGGCATCCTCGATCAGCAGATGACAATGCTGGCGGGCGATGCGAAAGCGCCGGGCGGAATCGAAGGAACCGGCAGCGTGCTGGTGGTCGAGCACACCGCCGACAACAACGTCGTGACGTTCCGGTTCAAGAACGCGGCCGTCAAGATGCTGGCGGCGGAGGACGACTTCGAGCTCGGGGGACACACGTTCCGCGCCGGCGCGATCATCATCCCCAACGCGGACCGCGCGACGCTCGAGCCGATGCTGAAAGATCTCGGTCTGTCCGCATGGGCGGTCGCGTCGGCGCCGACCGTGAAGACGCACGACCTCGACATCCCGCGGATCGGCTACGTGCACAGCTGGACGCGCACGCAGGACGAAGGCTGGTGGCGCGCCGCGCTCGACACGTTCGGGGTCCCGTACACGTACTTCGCCGATCAGAAGCTGAAGGACGGCAACCTGCGGTCGAAGTACGACGTGATCATCTTCCCGCACGTCGGTGGCACGCCCCAGTCGCAGGTGAACGGCATGGCGGTCACCGGCAACACGCCGCTGCCGTATAAGAAGACGGCCGACACGCCCAATCTCGCGTACGTCGATTCGAGCGACGACATCCGCGGCGGCATGGGCCTACCGGGGTTGCTCGAGCTTGCGAAGTTCGTGCAGGAGGGCGGCACGCTGATCACAGAGGGATCGACGACGACGATTTTTCCGGCGTATGCGATCACCAGCGGTGTGACGGTTGAAGAGCCGGCGCAGTTGTTCGTGCGCGGGTCGATCCTGCGCAGCCGGATCGTCGACAAGAAGAGTCCGATCGCGTACGGCTACGGTGCGACCGACCTGCCGGTGTACTTCAACCAGTCGCCCGTGTTGAACGTGGCCGCGGGCGGCGGCTTCGGCGGTCGTGGCGGCGGCGGTGGGCGCGGCGGCGCGCCCGGGGAGAATCCGAACGCCGGCGCCGGTCAGAACGTGACGCCCAACGCGGTGCCGCTGCGGATTCAGCCGTTCGAGGCGGATGCCAACGCCGCGCCGGCCGGGGGCCGTGGCGAGCGTCCGCAGGCCGACGAAGCGGCGGCGTTCCGTCAGTTCGCGCAGCAGAACGGGTTGTCGGTTCCGGAAGGGCGCGCGCGCGTCGTGCTCCAGTTCCCGGCGAGCCCGACCGACATGTTGCTGTCGGGCACGTTGGCCAACGGTCAGTTCCTGGCGAACCGCGCGGCGGCCGTGGATGAGCCGCTCGGCAAAGGTCACGTGGTGATGTTCGCGATCCGCCCGTTCTGGCGGTGGCAGACGCAAGGCACCTACACGCTCGGGTTCAACGCGATCATGAACTGGAACGATCTGGACGCGGGGAAGGCGGCGCCGGGCGGCGTGCGGCCGACCACGCAGGGCCAGGACCGCTAGCGCGATTTGCAGATCACCGTAGCGCGAGGCTTCAGCCTTCCCTCGTCCTTGGGCCGACGCGCGCGCGCAGCCTGCCTCTTACGTGGGCGTCGCGGAACGAACCTGACTTCGAGCTTCTGATGAAGCGCGTCGGCAATGCGACTGAGCATCGTCAGGGAATGCCCCTCGTAGTCGGCGCTTTCCAGTCGCGCGATCACGGACTGCCTGGTCCCAACGAGACGCGCCAAGTGCTCCTGGGTTATGCCGGCTGCCGCGCGCGCATCGTAGACCAATTGGGCGACACGGAAATTGACCCCGGCTTCGGCGATCTCCTCGCGAAGCTGCCGATCGTCGCCGGTGATTCGATCGAGAAGTTTCAGCCCGTCCCGAGTGCGGCTTGCTGTCTTCCGCTGTTTCTTCATGGGTTATCAGTTCACTGCAATATTACAACAATATTGCGATAATGGCGCGTCAGCCTTCAGCGGTCAAGATGCATTTGACTACATATGTTTCCAACACCATAATGGATAGACGTGACCTGGGACGTTGACCTGTATGTGGACTTTGTGCCCGAGTTCGAGGCGCTTGCCGAGATTGTGCAGGACGAGCTGCTGGCGCACATCGCGGTCTTGGAGGCGTTCGGCCCGCGGCTGGGGCGCCCACGAGTCGATACGCTCAAAGGCTCTCGCCACGCGAACATGAAGGAACTGCGCTTCGATGCCGCTGACGGCGTCTGGCGCTTCGCGTTCGTA
>Ga0315281_10006242_pt1 | contig 16983 bp, 15 predicted proteins | sample YL17G07_0_MG_FD_204540 | JGI IMG/M metagenome (GOLD analysis project Ga0315281, IMG submission 204540) | Sediment microbial communities from Yellowstone Lake, YNP, Wyoming, USA - YL17G07_0 | ecosystem: Environmental > Aquatic > Freshwater > Lake > Sediment | place: USA: Wyoming | collected...
TGGGCTGTTTGGTCGCGCCGACGCGCGTGAGACGGATGCGGACTGCCACGATGGGTGATCCTCCCTTACTGCTTGGTGGTGGCCAAAACGATGCGAACGACGGTGTTATCGCCATCCTGAAGGGCGGCCGCGATGGCCGCCGAGATGGGCCCCAGGAGCGGTCGAAGATCGCGCTGGTAGGTTGCCTGCGACTCGGCCGGGATGAGCGCCTCGAGCGCGGGGCGCAGACCAGCCAGATCGACGAAGATCAAGCCGCCATGCGCCTCGGTTCCGGTCGCCTTGATGGCCGCGGCATATACGGGTGTCCGTGCCAGCGCGGTCTCCGGCTTCACGTCGAGGACCCAGCCGACCGCACCATCGCCCACACCGAGGACGAACAGACCGTCGTTGAGCGCCCACCCGACGTGAAGGCCGTCGGCGTCGTCGATGGTCAGCTCGGTGATCTTCGTGCCGCCATGGTCGGACGTGGAGAGATGGATGCCCGATCGTGGATCGAGCGTGGCCAGCGCGATGACCGCCGACAGCTGGCCGAGGCGCGCCTGCGCGGTCGCAGTGTCGTTGACCAGCGCCACGAGCGCACCGCCCGGCAACGATCCGGTGACGCGGACGGCGATGGCGGCGTCGCCGACCCAGTCGAGGTATGACTCGAGTGGGGTGCCCAGGATCGTCTCCAGCGGCGTGACCTGAGCGGCGATGTCGCCGGCACCTGGCAGCGCCTTGGCCGACTTGATGAGGCCACCTACGGCCGCACCGAGGTCATGGACTTCGATGTAGGCGATGCTGTCCCCGGGGACCCGCTCGGCCGTCTTCGAGGCGTGCGTCGAGAGGCGCGGCCCGCCCGCGACGGCGCGCGAGCGGATCTCCAGGATGACGCTGCCGTCGGCCACCCGAACGGAGCCCACGATCCGCTCCGGAAGCGCGGCCATCACCGTATCGAGGCTGGGCTGTGCGGCGGCCAATGGGGCCATGGCCAACCTGAGCGCAGCTCCGTCGACATAGAGCGTGCCAAGGCGCGCTTCCGGCAGGGTACCGACCGCGGCGCTGAACGCCGCCGAGCCAGCCAGGGTCTGGCCGCTGCCGCGGCTCAAGGCCACGCTGGAGCTCACCAGTTCGCGGCTCTCGCCGAAGACGATCATGTCGCTGGTCAAGGCGATGACGGCGTGACCCATCTTCCTCGTCGGCGCCTTCGGATCATCGAGGGACCAGACGCTGGCGCCTTCGATCGCGGCGCTGGTCACGCTGGCTCCGGCGGCGGCCGCATCCGCGAACAGGCGCTCGAGCTCGACGCGTGCCTTCACCGCGTCGGAGACGCTGATCAGCCCGATGAGGGGCAGCGGGCCGACACCGCCGCCCTCGAGCGCCGGCAGGCCGGTCAGGGCGACCGCGATGCGACCGCCGAACCAGGGTTTGACGTCGGCGCTATAGCTGTAGCGGTCGGTGCTGGCGGCGCGCAGCATGCGGTCGAACGAGTCGGCCAGCTTCGCATCAAGCGCTGCCTGATCGGCGAAACCCGGGAAACGGCTGAGCAACGCCGCGACCTGGTCGTGCTGATCGCCGGGCAGGTCGAGCCGGACATCGAGGAAGGCCACGGTGGTCGCGGGCAGATAGCGCGGTGTGAGGGCCGCGCTTCCGCCCTTTCCGGCGCTGAAGATGACGACGATGACACCGATGAACAACGCGGCGGCGGCACCGAGGGCGACGACCCAACGCCAGCGACCGCGGGCGATGTGCGCCGGCGTCCCTTGAGCCAGCGGCTCTGTCACGGGCGCGACGGCCGGCTCCGTCGTCGGCTCCCCGGTCGGCTCGATGTCGTCGGTCATCGCATTCCTCAGCGGCCGACGGGCAGGGCGCCGCGACGGCCTGCCCGGCCCAGCTGCTTCATCAGCTTCTGCATCTCGCCGAACTGCTTCAGCAGGCGGTTGACGTCTGGCAGCGAGGTGCCCGAGCCGGTCGCGATGCGACGTCGGCGAGAGCCGTTGAGGATGGCCGGTTCGCGACGCTCGGCCGGCGTCATGGCCCGGATGATCGCCTCGAGCCGCTGCATCTCGCCCCCGTCCACCGCTCCCTGCGCCTGCCTGGCCAAGCCGCCCATGCCCGGGATCATGCCCAGCAGCTGATCGACCGGGCCCATCCTCTTGAGCTGCTGCAGCTGCTCGAGGAAATCGTCCAGCGTCAGCGCGTTGCTCCGCACCTTCTCGGCGAGCTGCGCCTGTTGCTGTGCGTCGAACGTCTCCTGGGCGCGTTCGGCGAGCGTCACGACGTCGCCCATGCCCAGGATGCGGCCGGCAAGCCGATCGGGATGGAAGATCTCGAGGCCGTCGGTCTTCTCCCCGGTACCCATGAACTTGACGGCCAGGCCGGTGACGGCGCCGATCGACAGGGCCGCTCCGCCGCGGGCGTCGCCGTCGGTCTTGGCCAGGATCAGACCCGTCACCGGCACAGCGGCGCGGAAGGCCTCGGCGACGGCCACGGCCTCCTGCCCCACCATGGCGTCCACGACGAGAAGCGTCTCAGCGGGGTGCACGGCCTCATCGAGCGCGCGGATCTCGGCCATCAAGGGGGCGTCGAGGGTGAGCCGGCCGGCCGTGTCGATGATCACCGTGTCCCGTCCGCTCCGGCGTGCCTCGGCGATGCCGCGGCGAGCGATCTCCACCACGGACGTGCCCACAGCCTCGTGGTGCACGGGTACGTCCAGACTTCGCCCCAGGGCCAGGAGCTGCTCGACGGCGGCCGGGCGATAGGGATCCGCGGCGACCAGGAGCGGTCGGCGCCCCTGGCGCAGCAGGTGCCGGGCGAGCTTCGCCGCCGACGTGGTCTTGCCCGAGCCCTGCAGCCCGATCAAGGCGACCACCGCCGGCGAGCCGGTAAGGCGGAGAGTGCGCTCGCCGGTCCCCAGCATCACTGTCAACTCCTCGTGCACGATCTTCACGACCTGCTGACCGGCATCGAGGCTGTCCAGGACATGAGCGCCAACGGCACGCTGGCGCACGCGCGCCATGAAATCCTTGACCACGCGGTAGTCGACATCCGCCTCGAGGAGCGCGAGGCGCACCTCGCGCATGGCGCCCTCGACGTCGGCCTCGGTGACCCGACCCCGCCCCGTGAGGCGGCCGAGTACGTCATGCAGTCGGTCGGAGAGAGCGTCGAACATGGCGCTGGTGACGATGCTCCTGGCTGGACCGGCGTGGCCGGGTGGTGCGCGAGTTCTGGCGACACCGATGAAGGGCCGCTGGGCGGCCAGCGCGAAGTGTAGCGCGCTCAGACGAAGAGCGCGGCCACGAAGGCGTCGGCGTCGAAGGGCAGCAGATCTTCGAGCCGCTCGCCGACACCCACGTAGATGACCGGCACGCCGACCTCCCGCTCGACGGCGAAGACGATGCCGCCACGGGCGCTCGAGTCGAGCTTGGTGAGCACGATACCGGTCAGGCCGGCGGCGGCATGGAACGCACGGGCCTGCGCGAGCCCGTTCTGGCCGGTCGTGGCGTCGAGCACGAAGAGGACCTCGGGCTGTGCACCCGGAAGGCGCCGGTCGATGGTGCGCCGGATCTTCGACAGCTCGGCCATCAAATCGCTCTTGGTGTGCAGGCGCCCGGCAGTGTCGATGAGTACCGTGTCCGCCCGGCGCGCCACGCCCGCGTCGAGGGCGTCGAAGACGACGGCCGACGGGTCAGCGCCGGGGCCGTGCGCCACGACGGCCACGCCGGCACGCGCCGCCCATACCTCGAGCTGCTCGACGCCCGCTGCCCGAAAGGTGTCCGCGGCGGCCAGCAGGACGCGCTCGCCCCGAGCGACCAGGCGAGCGGCAAGCTTGGCGCTGGTGGTCGTCTTGCCGGTCCCATTGACGCCCACCACGAGTACGATCGCCGGCGAAGCCGGATCCGGACGCCGCGGCGACCACTCGCCCATCGGACGCGGCAGGAGGACCGTGCGCAGCTCGGCCTGCACGGCAGCCACACGGTCGATCCGCTCGGCACGCGCGCGAGCAGCGCCGACGACCTCCGCGGCGAGCCGTGCACCGACGTCCGCCGCGATGAGCGCCTCCTCCACCGCCTCCCACGTCGCGTCGTCGGCCCCTCCCCCCCCGAGCAGCGACCGAAGCCGATCGGCGAAGCCGCGGCGGGTGCGTTCGACCCCGCGTTCCAACGTCGGCGCGGGATCCCTGCTGCTCTCGATCATGTCCGGCCCGCGACTACGGGGAACTCGCTCGCGTCGGCCAATCGGAGCGAGACGACGCGACTCACCGCGTCGTCGCCGATGGTCACCCCATACAGCGCGTCGGCCGCCTCGATGGTGCCCCGGTTATGGGTGATGACGATGAACTGGGTGCTTTCGGCCAGCTCCCGCAACGCGCCCACGAAACGATCGACGTTGGCCTCATCGAGAGCCGCGTCGACTTCGTCGAGGACGCAGAAGGGCACCGGCCGGACTTCGAGCATGGCGAAGAGCAGGGCCACCGCCGTAAGCGCTCGCTCGCCGCCGGAGAGCGCCGCCAACGGCTGGCGCTTCTTGCCCGGCGGACGGGCCATGATCTCGACGCCGGTCTGCGCGAGGGCGTTGGGGTCGGTCAGCAGGAGACTGGCTTCGCCGCCCCCGAAGAGCTGCGCAAAGCGCCTCGCGAACGCGCCCTCGAGCGCGGCGAAGGTCGTCCGGAACTGGTCGTTGATGCGGGTTGACAATTCGGCGATGAGTTGGCGCGTCGCCCCGATGGCGCCCTCCAGATCGTCCTGCTGGGCATCCAGTCCCGCCAGACGCTCCCGCACGGTCGCGTACTCGAGCGAGGCGAACGGGTTGCTGGCGCCCAGCTCGTGGTAGCGGCGCCGCATCAGCGCGATACGCGCCGCCGACGGTGCCTGGGCGGCCGCCGCGCCGTCGGCCTTCACCGCGGAGGCGCTGGACCAGGCCTGCGCCACCAGGTCGAGTGCGGCTTCCAGCCGCGCGGCGATGGTCGTATCGTCGGTGTCCGACTCCATCTCCGAGTCCGGCGCGCTGCCGGCCTCCTCGTACAGCGCCCTGAGGCCGCTTGCACCGAGCCCGGCCAACTCGACCAGCAGCGTCTCACGAATGGCATCGAGGCCGAGTCGGGCCGCCATCTCCGCCAACTCGAGGGAGCGTGCCCGCTCCTGGCGGTGTCGCAGACGCTCACGAGCGGACCCGGCGTCGACTTCGAGGGCCAGCAACCGCGTGCGGTCGTCGGCGTCGGTGACCTCCAGGCCCTCGAGCGCATGAGCGGCGAGCGCCTCGGCGTCGCGTGCCGTCGCAAGCTCGTGGCCGATCCTGGCCCGGTCCTCTCGGGCTGCCTCGACCCTCGCGGCCAGCGTGGCCACGTCGCGATCGAGGGCCACCAGACGCTCGCCGTCGAGGACCAGGCCGACCTCAGCACGACGATGCCCCTCGAGTGCCAGACCGCGGGCCTGCGCACCGTCCTCCGCCGCCGTGGCCAACTCCGCGCGGCGCCCTCGCAGCTCCGTGACGCGCGCGCGCCACGTGGACGCCGCGTCTGCTCCGGCGTTGCCGGCCCCCAGGTCGACAGCCCCGGCTGATGCGAGGGCGGTCGACTCGTCGGCGGCCGCGGAAGCCCGCGCCGCTGCGGTCTCGAGTCGCTCCGACTGCGCGGTCTCCCAGGCCAGCTCGCGGCCGGATTGCTCGGACGCGCGGGCGGCGACGCGTTCCGCCTCCTGGGCCGCACCCCGCTCGCGACGCGCGTGGTCCACCTGAGCCTGGGCCGCGACCCACCGGCTTCGGGCCGCCGCCGCCATCTCGGCGGCCGCGACGGCGGCAAGATCCGCCGTCTCGGCCGCGCGCATCAGCGCGCCGACCTCGATCGACAGGCGCTCTCTCGCGGCGCTTCGCTCCAGGATGCCATCCGGGCGCCCCAGGGCCACGATGCCATCAGCGCCGACAACCTCGCCGTCAAGCGTCACGACACGCCATCCGAAGGGCAAGGACGTGCGTACTGCAAGAGCGGCCTGGAGGTCAGGAACCCACAGGCACGCGCCCAGCAGCCGCGTGACGTGGCCGGCGGGATCGCGCCGCACTGCGCCCTCCAGCGCACCACCCCCGTGGGCGGCCGCGGCCGCCAGCACGACGGCTGCATCGGATCTCGCCGGTCGGGCCATCAGTCCATCGGCGAGCAGGACATGCCCTCGCTCGCCTCGCAGCGCGACGACGTGCCGCGAAGCGACCGCGGCCGTCCGCATGATGTCGCCGACGACGGCCTCGACGGCGGTCCGGAGGGCCGGTTCCACATCGAGACCCTCGGCCACCAGCCGGCCGCCGCGGCGTCGGGCCGCAACGTTGAGGGTGCCCCCAACGCCGTCGGCCAGCGACTCTTCGAGGGCCGTCAGCCTGGCCTGCGCATCCTCGTGTCCCTGAACCGCCGACGCCAAGCGGCCGGCCGACGAGAGACGTCGAGCGTCGGCCGCCTCGAACTCCGCCCGCTCGGCCTCCAGAGCATCTGCCGCGGCGCGCTCGGCGGCGATGGCCGCGCCGAGCGCCCCGACTGCGGCATCCAATACCGACCTTGCCGCGGCCTCCAGGGAGCGCGCCGCCTCGCGCGCCCGCGCCGTCTCGGCAGCCTGCCGAGCGGCGTCCAAGGCGCGGCGCCGGAGCGCCTCGGCTTCAGCGTCGCGTGCGGCGCGGGCACGACGTCGGGAACCCTCCTGGTCGCTCGTCAGCCCCAGCAGCGCCTCGGCGCGATCTGCTTCGCCGAGCGCCATCGCCAGTGCGGCGTCCGCCTCTGTCAAGGCCGCGTCGGCCGCCGCGTCGCCTACCGGCGGGGGCGTCGCCAACACACGACGCGCGTCGGTCATGCGTGCCTCGAGGCCCAGGCGCTCGGTCTCGAGGCGCTCGACCTCGCGCTCCGCCAACGCGAGATCGGCCTCCCGGCGACCCTCGCTGAGGCGCAGTTCCGTGACTCGCCCGCGCACGAGATCGAGCTCGCCACGCGCGCCTCGCGCGGCCTCCCCACGGTCGGCCAGCGCCCGTGCCAGCGCCGCGGCACTCTCCTCCGCCCGGGTCAGGGCGCGCAAGGCCGCATCGGACGTACGGCGCGCCGAGTCCAGCCCGCTTCGTGCATCGTTCACCTCGCGGGCAGCGGCCGACCACCGCGTCCGCGTCGCGGCGACCAGCGTCTCGGCCAGCTCGGCCGCGGCGTCGCGCCGGGCCACCTGCTGTTCCGCCTGGGCCGCGAGCCGGCGCGCCTGGGGCCGCAGCTCGCCGAGGATGTCCCGGATGCGAGCCAGGTTCGTCTCGGCCTCGGCGAGCCGCTGTTCGGCCTGGCGCCGTCGCCGTTCGTGGCGCCGAACGCCGGCGGCCTCCTCGAACAGCGGTCGACGTTCCTCCGGACGCAGCGAGAGGGCCTGGTCGACCATCCCCTGGCCGATGAACAGGAAGGCATTGTCGGCCAGGTTTGCTGCGTCAAGGAGGTCCACGAGGTCGCGCAGGCGGACACTCTGCCGGTTGAGCAGATATTCGTTCTCACCTGAGCGGTACAGCCGCCGGCCGAGGTCGACTTCGGCGTATTCGACTGGCAGCAGGCGATCCTCGTTGTCGATGACCAGGGCGACGTCGGCCATGCCGGTCGCATGGCGACGGGCCGAGCCGGCAAAGATGACGTCCTCCGCGCGGCGCGTCCGGAGCGAGCGACCCTGTTCTCCGAGGGCCCAGCGCAGGGCGTCGGCGAGGTTGCTCTTGCCACTGCCATTGGGCCCGACCACGGCGCTGATACCGGGTCCGAACTCGAGCGTCGTCCGCTCCGCAAAGGACTTGAAGCCGACCAGCCGCAGGGCCCGCAACCGAGCGCGAGCGGTCACACGCCCTCCCCATCCAGCGCTTCGAGCGCGGCGGCGGCGGCGGCGGTCTCCGCGGCGCGGCGGCTGGCACCCCTTCCGCGTCCCAGCACGGCGCCGCCGACGATCGCCTCGACCACGTAGAGCTTGGCGTGATCGGGCCCTTCGGCGCTGACGATGCTGTAGATCGGCACCGCCCCCAGCCGCGCCTGGCTCATCTCCTGGAGCCGGCTCTTGGGCGACACGAACCTGGCGGCGGCCTCCGTGGTGTCGAGTTCCAGGGCGGCGATGGCCAGGATCCATCGCCGGGCGACGTCGAGGCCGCCGTCGAGGAAGACGGCGCCGGCGACCGCCTCGAACACAGCAGCCAGTACCGATGGCCGCTCACGTTCGTTGGCCCGGTCGGCGCCGGATCCGAGCACGAGATGGTCTCCGAGGCCCGCCCGGCGTGCCAGGGCGGCCAGACCGGCCGTGGACACGATCGCCGCGCGGCGGCTGGTCAGGCGGCCTTCATCCTCGTCGGGGTGACGCTGGAATAGGGCTTCCGAGACGACCAGCGAGATGACCGTGTCGCCGAGGAACTCCAGGCGCTCGTTGGAGGCGGCCGGTGCCCCGCCATGCTCATTGGGATAGCTGCTATGGACCAGCGCCTGTGCCAGAAGCTCGAGGTTGCGGACGGGGAGCGCGAGCCGTTCGGCGAGACGTGCCGCGCCTGCAGGCAAGGCTCCCGGGTCGCTACGAGGCGTGCTCGTCGATGAATTCGGCCGCGTCGCCGACCGTGCGGATCCTCTCGGCGTCTTCATCGGAGATCTCGGTCCCGAACTCCTCCTCGAGGCTCATGATCAACTCGACGAGGTCGAGGGAGTCGGCATTGAGGTCATCGACGAACGACGCCTCCGGCTTGACGTCCTCCTCGTCGACGCCGAGTTGCTCGACGACGATCTTCTTGAGCCGCTCGTAGGTCGAAGCCACCGGACACTCCCTCCAGACGCGGCCTTCGCCGCAGAGCTCTTCGTCGGATCACGACTCCCGAGCCGTCTCCGCCATCTCGGTCGCCACCCGACCAAGAACACCGTTCAGGAGCCGCCGGGCAGGCTCGCCGCTGTAGGTTCGAGCGAGCTCGACCCACTCGGAGATCGCGACCCGGATCGGCGTCGTCGGGCAGTGTAGCACCTCGCCCAGGGCCGAACGCAACAGCGCGCGGTCGATGAACGCCAGTCCGTCGACCGGGTAGGTCGGCGCGAGTCGCCCGATCCAGGCGTCGATGGACTCGCCGTGCCGTGCCACCGATCCCACGATGGCGCGAGCGTGCTCGCCGCTGGCCAGCTGATCGGGGGTCTCTTCGAGTGCCCGCTCGAGCGCCACGCTGGAGGTGCGCAGCCCGAACTCCGCTTCGAAGATCGCAGCGAGGGCCAACCGTCGTGCTTCCCGCTGGGCGGCGTGGCGGGTGGGGCCGCGACGACCTCTCGCTTCTCCCTCAGGCATCGACGTCATCGACAGGCACGGTCGCTCCGGCGGCATCGACGACCGCCTCATCGCGCAACAGCGCCGCTTCGATGCGTTCCGGGATGTGGGCGCGAGCCGCCACCGCTGCGACATCCACGGCGAAGCCGATCATCCGTCGCTTGGCCCGTCCGTGGGTGATGAGCACAGTGCCACGAACGCCCAGCAGCGGTGCGCCGCCCAGCCGTTCGTAGTCGAAGCGGTGCCGGATGCGCCCGACGCCGGCGCGCATCAGCAGATAGGCAAGCGGGCCCCATGGTGGACGCCGGAATTCGTCTCGCAGCAACTTGAAGATGAAGCCCGAGAGGCCCTCGAAGAACTTGATGGTCACGTTGCCCACCGAGGCATCGCAGACCACGACATCGGCGAGATGAGACGTCAGATCGCGGCCCTCGACGTTGCCCACAAAGCGCAGGTCGCTGGCGAGGATCAGGGCGGTCGCGTCCTGCACACGCTTTTCGCCCTTGCCGCCTTCTTCACCGATCGAGAGCAGCGCCACGGAGGGCTCGCTGACGCCGAGAACCTGCTCCGCGAAGATCGCGCCCATGCGCGCGTACTGGGCGAGGTTATGTCCGCTGGAGTCGGTGGTAGCACCGATATCGAGGAGCACGAAGGGCCCCTTCTCGGTGACCATCTGCACCGCGAGTGCCGGTCGGTCCACGCCGGGCAGCCGACCCAGGCCGAGGATGGCGGCGGCCACGCATGCGCCGGTGTGGCCGGCCGACATGACGGCGTCCGCGCGGCCTTCCCGAACCAGGCGCATGCACACATTGATGCTCGCGTCGCGCTTGCGCCGCACGGCCGCGGCCGGGTGGTCGTCCATGGCCACCGAATCCGCGGCCGGCACGAGCGTCACGTTGGCGGGCAGCGCACCATCGATGTGCTCCCGGATGCGCGCCTCGTCACCGACCAGGAGCAGCTCGGTGTCGCCGTGCTCGCGGGCCCAATGAACCGCGCCAGTCACCACTTCGGCGGGCGCGTAGTCCCCGCCCATGGCGTCGACGGCCACCCGCACTCGGGTTGGCGCGTCCGGCTCAAAACCGCGCCGGACCGTCGCGACGTCCACGAACCGCTCGGCTCGCGCCCTCGCCTACGTCGGCGGCTGCTGCTCGCCGCCGCGTGGCTTGATGCGCACCGCCTCACGGCCGCCGTACCACCCGCAATTCGGGCAGGCGTGGTGGACCTGCTTCATCTCACGGCAATGCGGGCACGGCTCGAGATCCGGCATGACCAGCGCTTGATGAGCGCGGCGGTCGCCCTGCCGAGCATGCGACACGCGTCGCTTGGGAACACCCATGGTTCGTTCTCCTTCGTTGCGGTCCGGTCGGGAGCGTCAGCCGGCGTTGCCCGGGGCACGCCAGTCGGCAAGTGACGCCAGGCGTGGATCGACCGGCACCGTGCCGTGGTCGTGATCGGGTGCGGCGTTCAATTCTGCGCCGCACACGGCGCACAGGCCTAGACAATCGGGGCGGCACAGGGGAGCGATCGGCTCGGCCATGAAGATCGCCTCGCGGATCGGCTGCGCGAGATCGAGCTCGTGGTGGTCGTCGAGACGCAACGCCTCGGGCTCGGCCGATGGGTCGATCAAGCGGCCCGTCTCGAGATCGACCGAGGGCAGGGCTTCCTCCTCGACCCACAGCCTGATGGGCGCGGCCATGGAAACCAGGCAACGGGAGCAGTGCTCCTCGAGTGCCGTGGTCAGCACCGCGGTGGCCAGGATGCCCCGGCCCGTATGAGAGAGGCGAACCTCGCCCTCGATCGGCGCCGCCAGGCGAACGTCGGCGGCGATCTCGAGGACAGACTCGTGGACGGTGTAGCGACGCGCGGTGCCGGGTGCGGAGCGCAGCAGCCCCGCGACGTTATAGCTGAGCATGCGAGGGGGCCGCCCGAGCCTGGTTTTCCGCCGTCGCGACGTTGTCGTCGGGGTCCCCGACGTGCCGCTCGTCGAGCATGGAGATGCCCCGCCGGATGCCCTGCAGCAGCTTGACCACCTCGCCTTCGAGCTTCACCAGCACACTGGCGGCGTATTCCTCGGCCCCACCGCGAATCTCCTCGGCGTGCTCGCGCGCTTCGGCGATGATCTCCTGGCTGCGCACCTCCCCGGCGCGTGTCAACTCGCGTTCCTCGATCAGGAACGCGGCCTGCTCCTGGGCGCGCGCGACGATCTCGTCGGCTTCATCCTGTGCCTTCTCCAGGATGCGCTCCGCGTCCTGGTTCGTGCGCTTCGCCTGGCGCACCTCTTCGGGCACCGCGACGCGCAACTGGTCGATAAGATCCAGCGCCGCCGGCCCATCGATGACCACGCTGTTGCCGAGCGGCAACTTGCGCCCATCGGCCACGCGCCGCTCGAGCTGCTCGACGAGGAAGACGATATCGATGGCGAGATCCCTCCTCAGGCGGACTGCGCGGCCATTCTAGCCCACCGTACGATGCGTTCCCACATGTCCTCTCGCCGCCGGCGGGATCATCGCGCTCACGTCGCCCCCGAGCAGGGCGATCTCCTTGACCAGCGTCGAACTGAGGTAGGCGTGCTCCAGGGCGGTCATGAAGAAGACGGTGTCGACCTCCGCGGCCAGCTTGCGGTTGGTATGCGCCATCTGCATCTCCGACTCGAAATCGGAGACGGCGCGCAGGCCTCGGACGATGAAGTGGCCGCCCGAGGCTCTGGCGAAGTCGACAGTCAGTCCGTCGAAGGCCACCACGTCGATACGCGGCGCAGCCGCGGGCAGCGTCTCGTCGATCGCCGTTCGCAGCACCGTCAGGCGCTCCGCGGTCGAGAGCAAGGGCGCCTTGCGGGGGTTGGCCAGGACGCCTACCACCACGCGCTCGAAGACGCCGGCCGCACGACCGATGACATCGAGGTGGCCGTAGGTGACCGGATCGAACGAGCCGGGATAGATGGCCACGGTCATGGCTGATCTGCACCGCGAATGTAGAAGGTCAGCGCCGTGTCGCCGAAGCGACGGGAGCGGGCCGTGACCAGGCCGCCGACACGCGGCGGTGGCGCGTCGCGCCAGAAGTGCTTGGCGACGACCACGGCATCCTCCGCCAGCCAGCGCGCCCCCGGCTCGGCGAGCCGCTCCAGCGCCGGCAGGAGTGTAGCGTCGCCGTAGGGCGGGTCGAGCAGCACGGCCCCGAAAGCACCGGCCACCTCGGGCGCCTCCTGGAGGAACCCGATCGCATCGCGACCCACGATGGTGGCGCCCTGACTGAGTCGGGCGCGCGCCAGATTGGTGGCGATGACCGTGACCGCGCGCCGATCCCGCTCGACGAAGGTGGCCCGCGGGGCACCACGGCTGAGCGCTTCGATGCCGCCCGCGCCACTCCCCGCGAAGAGGTCGAGGAAGGGCGCCGGCCAGGGCGCCAAGCCGGCGCCCTCGAGGATGCCGAAGAGCGTCTCCTTGACCCGGTCGGCCAGGGGCCGCGTGCCCTCGCCCGGGGCGTCGAGGCGGATGCCGCGGGCGGTACCGGCGATGATGCGGCCGGCGTCAGGCATCGTCGCTCGTGCCCGGTGCCGGCAGGACGTCGCCCGCGCCGACGCGCGCCAGCCACCCGGACTGCAGTTCGTGCCCCAGTTCGTCGAGCCCGGGCGCCAGGGCGCCCACGTCGTCGAGCAGCGACTCTGCGACCGCACGCATCGCCACCGAGAGTCGTTGGTCCGCCTCGGTCGTGAGCGACGCGACCCGCAGCGGCGGCAAGCCGCTCTGGCTCAGACCCAGCAGCTCGCCCTCGCGCCGAAGGCGGAGATCCTGCTCGGCGAGCTCGAAGCCGTCCTGCGTCGCCACGAGCGCCTCGAGGCGTGCCTTCACGATCGCGTCGCCCCTTTCCTGGTCCGAGACCAGGATGCAGTATGCCTGCTGTCCGCCGCGGCCGACGCGGCCACGCAGCTGGTGCAACTGCGCCAGGCCAAAGCGATCGGCGTCCATGATCAACATGACCGACGCCTCCGGGACGTCGACGCCCACCTCCAGCACGGTCGTGCCCACCAGGATGTTCAGCTCCCCGGCGCGGAATCGCTCCATGGCAGCATCGCGGTCTCGGGCGGGCATCTGGCCGTGGATGACGCCGATGCGCGGCTGGGCGCCGTAGTGTCGCTCCGCCTCGATCTGCGGCAGGCGCGCGCCGAGTGCCTCGGCCTCGACGGCCGCCGAGCGAGCGCCCGACGCCTCGTCTTCCTCGACCAGCGGCACGACCACGAAGACGCGGCGCCCGGCGGCGATCTCCCGGAGCATCAACGGGTAGGCGCCGCGATCGGGATCGCCGCGCGTACCAACCAGCTCATTCGAGCTTCGTACGCCGGTGAGGATGGGCTGCCGACCGACCGGCGGCGTGCGCAGGTCGGAGACGTCCAGATCGGCGTGCAGCACTCGACCGAGCGTCTGGGGGATGGGCGTGGCCGTCATCAGCAGGACGTGCGGTGCCGCGCCCTTGGCCGCGAGAGCGTCGCGCTGCGCGACGCCAAAGCGATGCTGTTCGTCGATGACCACCAGGCCCAGGTCGGCGAAGCCGACTGCCTCCTCGAAGAGAGCATGCGTGCCGACCGTCACGAGCCCGCTGCTGGGGCCTTCGGACGTGCCTGCCCGCGGCGTCGCCAGGCTCGCCATCGCAGCTCGGCGCTCGGGCGCGCTGAGCGAGCCGGTGAGCAGCGCAACGCCGTGCCCAAGAGGCTCGAGGAAGCGCGCCAGGGTCAGCGCGTGCTGCCGCGCCAGCAAGTCCGTCGGAGCGAGCAGGGCGCCTTGTCGGCCGGCATCGGCGACGAATGTCAGCGCCAGAGCAGCTACCGCCGTCTTTCCCGAACCGACATCACCCTGCAGCAGCCGCATCATCGGCGGACCCGCTGCGAGATCGGCGCGGATGGCTCTCAGGGCAGCGTCCTGATCGGCCGTCAGGCGGATCGGCGCTCGCGCGGAGGTGCTCATCGGTTCGATCGCCTCGCGGGCCGCGATGGTGGCCTCGATGACTCCCTCCACGATGGCCACGGCGTCCGAGAAACGTGCGTCGGGCGTACGCACCGGCTCGCCCACGGCGCGCCGCCGCTGACGGACCCGCGAGACCATGCCCAACTGCAGCGCCAGCAACTCGTCCCCGCGCAGCCGCGCCAGCGCCCGTGCGAGGGCCTCGAAGTCGGGTGGATAGTGTGCCGCCTCGAGGGACGCCCCGATCGACGGCAAAGGGCCGGCCGGGTCGTGGCGTAGCCGCTCGGGGAGGTAGTCGGGATACGTCGCCACCACGACGTCGAGGGCCCGTCGCATGGTGCGGCGCAGCCAGGCGGCAGAAACCCCCTCGGTCAGGCGGTAGACCGGCACGATGCGCCCGGCATGGAGCGCGCTGCCATCGGCCGGTCCGAATTCGGGTGAGGTGAACTGCGGCAGCCAGCCGCGTCGCTCTACCTTGCCGGAGATGAGAAGGACATCGCCCGCGTGGAGGCGGCGCTCGACGAAGCGGCGGCCGAACCAGACCGCCTCGGCCTCGCCCGTGTCGTCCTCCAGCCGCGCCGTGGTGCGCTGGACGCGGCGACGCCAGGTCTGCTCCACGGTGACCTCCACGATGCGCACCGTCGCGCTGACCGGCCCGTCGGGCTGCTGGGTACGCAGCCAGCCCAGGGTGACCGGCTCGGAGAAATCGTGGTACTGGCGGGGCAGGTGGAAGAGCAGATCGCGCACCGTGTGGAGGCCCAGCCGAGCCAGCCGACGGGCCATCGCCGGCGGCACCAGGCCGCTGCGGGCAAGGGGGGCGTCGGGATCGGGCAGCGCTGCCGCCCCTCCTGTCACCGAGGCGCGTGAGGACATGCGGCTACTCGGCGGCGATGACGTAGCGATAGTGGGGCTGCCCGCCGTACACGAGCTCCACGTCCACGCCGGGGTGCGCAGCGGTCAGAGCACGGCTCAGACGCTCCGCCTCGTCGAGTTCGGCCCCGTCGCCGTAGTAGATGGTCAGCAACTCATAGCCCGGTTCGAGGGCGGCCACGGCGGTCAGCACGGTCGCCTGGCGATCTCCGCCAGCAGCCACTAGGCCGTCGTCGGGATCGAGCGCGATCGTCTGTCCCTTCCTGACCTTCCGACCGCCGATCCGCGCCGCGCGGATCGCTTCGGTGACCTTCAGCGTCTGGATCGCACGAGCCGCCTCCAGCATCGGCCCGGCATTCTCTTCGGCGCCCCGGCTGGGGTCGAGCGCCAACAGCGCGGCAAACCCCTCGGCGCCGTTCCGCGTGGGCACCACGATCACCCGCTTTTCCGGCGCCAGGGCCGCCGCTTGCTGCGCCGCCAGCTTCACATTGGGGTTGTTGGGCAGCACGATGACCTCGCCACCGGGGGCGGCCCGAATGGCCCGCAGCAACTCCCCGGTCGAAGGGTTGGCCCCTTGGCCCCCGTTGACGATGCCGCTCACCCCGAACGATTCGAACACCCCGATGATCCCTTCCCCGACGGCCACGGCGACCACCGACAGCCCGGTCAACGGCAGCGCCACAGGAACTGCGCCGCCACGGGCGAGAGCTCCGGCGAGAGGCTCGACCGGCGCCACAGGGGACATCGCCGCGCCGGTGAACGCATCGGCGCGCGCCTCGCGCAACGTGCGCGTCTGCTGGTCGAGGTTCTCCACGCTGATGCGGCTCAGCGTCCCCAGCGACAGCCCCACCGCGATGATCTGGTCGGGACGGTCGTTGTGCACGTGGATCTTCATCGTGCGTGCGTCGCCCGCCACCAGCACCGAGTCGCCCATCGACTCGAGCCGTCGTCGGATGGCATCGAGATCGAGCGGACGCCCGCCCGCCGAGACGAGGAACATCGTCTCGTACCCGAAGCCGTCGTCGGTGCGGGCCACCGGCGCCGAGCTCGGCGGCGGGACTTCGGGCTGCGGTCGCTGAGCCACGGGGGCACCGATGAGATGCAACAAGGCGCCCTCCAGCAACCGATAGAGACCCTCTCCGCCCGAGTCGACCACGCCGGCCTCGCGCAGGATGGCCAACAACGAGGGTGTTCGAGCCACCGCTCGCGCGGCACTCTCGACGGTCGCCGTGAGTACCGCCTTGAGATCCGGGTCACGCTCGGCGACGCTGACGGCCGTGGCCGCGGCCTCGCGGATGACCGTCAGGATGGTGCCCTCGACGGGCTTCGCCACGGCCGCATAGGCGGCCTCACGCCCCCGGGAGAGAGCATGCGCAAGATCACGGCCATCGAGGCGCTTCTTGCCTGCCAGGCCCTCCGAGACGCCGCGGAAGATCTGCGAGAGGATGACGCCCGAGTTGCCCCGCGCACCCATCAGCGCCCCGAACGAGAGAGCGGCCGCCACGCGATCAAGGGTGCGCTCCCGACCCGCCAGCACGAGCGCCTCGTCCAGCGCCGCGCGCAGCGTGGCCATCATGTTCGAGCCGGTGTCGCCGTCGGGCACCGGGAAGACGTTGAGAGCGTTGATCTCCTCGACGTAGGCCTCGAAGTGGGTCACTGCCGCTCCGAAGGCGACCAGGATGGTCCGCCCGTCGCACGAGCGGCGGATCACGACGCCGTCACGACGCGGAAGCCGGCGACGTGCGCATCCGGGCCCCGGCACGCCGCGTGAGCAGCCCCCCGACCGCGCCGCGCGGGCTCCGACACTTGGCTCAGCTCCTCCCGCGGTCGCGTCCAGACGGCCGACCGACGCATGCTATAGTACGCAACCGTCCGGCCTGCCGAGGGCTCGCGGCCGGTTTCCTGCC